>C687J35174_10000475_pt1 | contig 60952 bp, 62 predicted proteins | sample RifCSPhighO2_01_FD_35174 | JGI IMG/M metagenome (IMG submission 35174) | reverse complement strand
ATTTTCAAAAGGAAGGGTCTTGTGATAAATAGAAATTCGTTGTGGATGACCATCTCAGGGATCACAGGACTTGGCTTCTTCCTGATCGCAAACTTTACAAATGTGTTCGTGGGGTTAACCGTGATTGCTGGATTTTGTCAGCTCGTGGTAAACACATTTGTGTTTGTGGTTTGGGGAAAGGCCTTCAGACAGAGTTCTGGATTCAAAAAGTTCGTGGCCTTCTCTGGAGTCATCGTGCCTCTGATTATGGCCAGTATCACCACATGGAGGGTGATCCTCCCCTGGATAATCAACTAAGTAGCTTCCCGCGAAAAGCCCCACGGACTCCTGTCCGTGTCCCGCCTCGCGGGCTTTTCTTTTCCATTGTAGACCCTCCATGGTAAGTAAACTCCAGCCCCACAAAACCACGATTCGGTAAGCGTTTATTTCGATGAGCTGACCAAGTTCCGAGGGAGACCGGACCTCTCTCGAAAAGCTCTCGCAGGCCAATCAAAACAACTTATTATCCTTTCGTACGAAAGGATAATAAGTTGTTTTGATTGTTCAGGGCCGAGCAGATTTCGAAGGGGTCCGGCGGACGAGGAATGGTGACGAAAATAAGAATAAAAGCTATACGGCGGAGCGAATTACTTCAAAACATCCAACACCTTCTGTAACTGTGGGTCAACCGAAAGGTCGCCGAAGATGATGTTTTTCTTTTGGTCTTCAGTAAGTTCAACTTTAATGTCCGGTTCAATACCTTCTTTGGAAATGTTTACACCATCTGGTGTGAACCAACGGGCAACAGTAACTTTAAGAGACGAATCATCATCAAGATTTACTAATTCTTGGACGACACCCTTACCATAGGTCTTCTCCCCGACTAATTTCAGACCTAAATTGTCATGAAGTGCACCGGCTAAAATTTCCGACGCCGATGCCGAACCGCCATTGATAAGAATAACTGTTCGATATTTAGTCATAATAGCATTACCATCGGAAGTGAATTCATTTGTGGTGCCATCGCCAAAAACTTCACTAACCACCGGCTGACCTTTTTTAACAAAGTATCCGGCTAAATTAATGGCGGAATCAAGTAACCCGCCGGGGTTATTGCGTAAGTCAAGGATAATACCGTCCGCTTTTGGATCGGACTTCTCTATTTCTTCAACCGCAGTTTTGAATTGACTGTTAATGTTTTGATTGAATTGATAGGCCTGAATATAGGCGTAATTTTTATTGTCCTGATTTATCATTCTCCAGACAACCGTCGGAACCTTGATGGTTTCTCTGGTAATAGTGACTTCGCGGGCCTTGCTACCGTTACTGGAAATAGTAAGAGTAACTTTAGTGCCGATTTTACCTCGAATCATACTGACCGCCTCTTCAGCCGAAAGACCTTGAGTTGTTTTGTCGTAAATTTTTAATATTTTATCGCCTGCCAGGATGCCAGCTCTGGCAGCAGGGGTATCAGGTAAAGGGGCAACGACAGTTAGGATATCGTCTTTTACACCAATTTCCATACCAACCCCACCAAAAGAACCGGAAATTTCTTGAGCAAATTCCTTGGCTTTAACCGGTTCAAAGAAGACCGTGTACGGATCGCCAATGGAATCAACCATTCCCGAGATTGCCCCATAAACCATTTTTTGGGTATCAAGTTCTGATTTATCTACATATTTAGCAGAAAGTTCGTTCCAGACATTCCAAAAAAGAGAAAAATCAACGTTTTGAATCTTGCCGGTATCCTGATTCACCAACTGTTGAATCATTGCCGTCGTTGACGCATTTCTGTTTGTGTATAATATTCCGCCCCCAAAACCAATGACTAGACAAATGATAATGGTCAGGGGCAGTGAGATTTTTTTAATCATAAATAATTAGATGTAAGATGCTTCGCGGAGACCGTTTTTTCGGAAATAGCGGAAAGCGTCGGTTATGTGTTGTTGGGTTCGGTGGTTAAAAATAGCATCAAGAATATCTAACGCACCGTGCGACTCTCGGCGATGATAATGGTACATCATGGCCTTTGGGAAAAATACTACCTGGTATCCATTCTCCCAGAAGCGACGAGGCCAGTCAACATCACTCATGTATAAAAAAAATTGTTCATCCATATATCCTGCAATTTCAATAGTTTTTTTTGAAACCATCAGCGCCGAACCCATGAGCCAGTCCACAGCCAAAGGTTGGGTTAAGTCCTTATCTTTCATTAAAAACCGATTTAAAATATTTTTAACAAAAGGCAGTTTTCTTAAAAATGTTCGACGATAAATAATTGTAAGTGGTGTATAAAAACGGAAACAGGACTGTTGTGTTGATCCGTCAAAATTTAATAATTGAGGGCCAAGCAAACCAATTTCAGGATGGTCTTTCATATAGGCGTACATCGTCTCCAAACTTCCTTCCAGGGGAATAATATCGGCATTCATAATAAACATAAAATCCCCTTTAGCAATCTTAAGCCCTTCATTTACTCCTCGAGTGTAGCCGATATTTTTTTTAAATGGTACATAGCGAACATGGGGGAATTCTTCAATAGCGACATAGGTAGTATCAACATCGGCTGAAGCATCAATGACAATTATTTCATGAGTAAATAATCCGTCGGTCGGCGGAGAAATAATACGTTGAAGCGATTTTAAACAAAGACGAAGAAGAGGTGCATTTTTATAATTTACAATAATGATAGATAACATAGATAATTAAAAATTTATTGCAGGATGTCTTGAAAAAACTTTTTAATATCGGAAAAAGTCCCTGTTTTGGGGAGTAGAATATAAGCGCCATTATCTTTAGCGTCAACGAGGAAGTTTTCTGTTGATATAACACTTCGTTTTATTTGGTCTAATTTAACCTGGTTAGCAAGATTAATCAGCTCACTTATATTCCAAACACCAATATCTGTTTTAATATCATTTCTAATTAAATTTAAAATTGAAAAACTTTTCGCTGGGTTACTTAGAAAATTTAATTCCAGAAGCTTGTCTTTAATGGCAAACATGATTTGTTGCTGGCGACGAGAACGATCAAAATCACTTGAGGTATATCGAGAACGGGCATAGTAAAGAGCTGATTGACCATCAAGGTGATTTAATCCAACCGGCAAAGAAAAACTCGCTCCCCATTGTTGGGTCTCGGTAAATGGAACCATTAATGTTACATCAACACCACCAAGCTCGTCTATGAGTTCTTTGAACGACGAGAAATCAAAGATGATAACCTGATCAATATAAACGCCGGTGATTTGAGAAAATTTATCTTTGATAAACTGAAGACCGTTGGGACTATGGCTTAGACCGTATTCGTAGGCCGAATTAATCTTATCTTTCTTTTGGTCGTGAATAGTAACAAAAAGATCTCGGGGAACAGAAATAAGAGAAGATTTTTTTGTCGTCTTATCATAACTGAAAATCTGAATTGAGTCCGTCAATAACGGTCCCCCGCTCGCGGCGTCAGGATCGTTCTCTCCACGAATACCTAAAATTAATATATCGAGACGATTTGATTCTTTCTCTGGCATTACATAATCGGGATCCGGAGTAACAATCGGTAATGGCTGAACATCATCACGGGTGGCAAACGGATTAAAAATATTAATCTGATATTTAGTCGCGTTCAAATATAATAGGCCTGCCACAATAATTACAAGTATAAGAACGTAGCGTATTCGATAGATGAGGGAAAAAATTTTCATTAGGAAAAATAAGAGTGAATTTCGGAAGGGCCAACTTTTGCTTGTTTCATAATTACCTTGCGTTTTCTAATCATGCCGGGGATTAATTTTAACAGTGAAAATAATTCTAAGAAAACAGCGGTCTCAAATATTAGGAGGTAGCCCGTCATGGCAATCTCTCGTGGCAAGATATAGACCAAGTCCTTCAGAATGTTTATTATATAATCATTTTTGACAATTGTACAGCGAATATTACGCCATTCCAAACGACGTTTTTTAAGAGAAATGGTTTGTCTAATTTTTATAAAATCACGTAATCCACGACGAGTTTGTTTGGTCGTTTGACGGTCGTGCCAGGCAATCATTGACGGTTCGTAGTGTTGTTCCCAGCCCGCCATCCGAAGGCGCCAAGCAACATCAAGATCTTCGGCATACCAGAATAAATCATGGTCAGCAATTTCTCCCAAAACCTTAATGCCTTGCAATGCTTCGGCCCGCAGAACCGGCACTGCCCCCTCAACACCAAAGACACTACCAGCTTTATTATATTGACCCGTATCAATTTCTCCGTGCCCAATGTTAACAACTCGGCGGGAGCGAAAAATTTTAAATCCGCAAGAATCAATTATTTTAGGACTTAGGACATAGGAATTAGAACTTAGGTTGGCAATATCAAATTGGTAAACTTTTGCCTGGAGAGCACCGAGTTTGGGATTGGTGTCCAGTGTGTGGACGGCATTTAAAATAAAATCTTTTTCTAGAATTACATCAGCTGATAAAAATACGACGTATTGGCTTTGGGTATATTTGAGTAATTCTTCCCAGCCACCCCAAGGGCCAAAGTTAAAGTTTGACATAATAAAATTAACTTTCGGGAAATTGTAATTTGAAATCCTGAATTCGAAATCCTGAATCAATATCCTTGTATTGTCTGTCGAACCGTTATCGAGAATATTAATCTGAATCTGTTCATGAGAAAACGATTGATTTAAAACCGAATTAAGACAATGCTCAATATACTTTTCACCATTAAGAACAACTATATTGATGGAGATGACAGGATTATTCATGAGCATTTAAGGGTATGGCCGTAATTGCAAGAGTAATCACACATAAGAGAAGAGCCCGTTCATCAAATATGGCGACGTCGGTCATTAAATAGACCAAAACCCAAGGGAAAGTGATTAAAAGACCGCCAAAATAGGCCTGATATATCGGTTCATGTGTCTCTATAAACTTATTGTATATTTGCTTCAAAACCAACCAAATTAAAAATAAGAAAGTTAATAGTGCCGGAATACCTATTTCCGATGCCACTTGTAGATAAATATTATGCGCTGAAGAACCTGCTTTGCTTAATTGAATATTTTGACCAAGAACAACCGGGAAATTTCCGATACCAACTCCCAAAATCGGGTTGTTAGAAATAGAGACCAAACTTTTTTTCCAAATTTCAATACGCTGACTGTTGGACGTTTCGCCGAAATCAAAGAGTGACTTAAGACGTTGTTGAAGCAAAAGAGAGTCACCTTTTGATACTAAAAATTGAGGCGAAGAAAATATTGGATAAGCCACAGCGAACAACATAAAAAATATCACTAAATAACAAGACAGATATTTAAAAATATTAATACGTTCTATATTTATTTTAATGTAATTCATGTAAGTCAACACTAAAATAATCCAGAATATCATTGTAATACCGCCTGCCCAAATACCTCTAGTGCCGGAGAGAATCATCATCAAAAATATAAGAGGAATCCAGAGAACGGCAACCTTACCGCGTGTAAACCCCGTTAGAAGTCTCGCTCGCGCCAAAGGCGCGAGTCCTTCGGACCTTGGCGGGGCTACTTCTAACGGGGTAAAGATCATATCGCGCAATTTCGCTGCTTTACCCAGAGGTTTGGTGAGTGTCCAAGCAAAAAATGCCGGCAAGCCAAGTAATAGAAAAATCGGAAACGAATGGGAATCCGGGAAAAGAGAAAATACCCTAAGAGATAACTGGTCTCCAAAATATGCTAACCAGGTGTTGCCAACATTAACGGCGATATAGGACCACATCGTGCCAAATTCCCGCATTTGAATCCCTTCACCCCAAATTCTCATGAATTGATAAATATCTATAAAATAAGTGATAACAACTTGGACAACACCGACAAGAGTAACAATAATTATAGGGATAGTTATATTTTTAATAAGTCGGTTAATAAATGTTTTATTTTTTGGCGGATAAGCAATGATAACCCCGACAAGACCGGCGTTGATAAAATAGATGATTCTTTTCAACCCTTCGATTTTATCCGGCGCTTGCCATAAGGATAATAGACCAAGAATTACTAAAATTTTAAATAAGACAACCCAAGGATGTTCTTTTATGACGGTCCAGGGTTTTCTTAATAATAAAATCAACCACGCACTAAAATAGTGCCATGTTTCTCGTGTGAGTAACCACTTAAAAAATAATATAACCGCCAGAATTCGCCACTGGTTTAGATTATCGTAATTAGTGGTTAGTGGAATGGCAATAAAAATCGGAATTGAACGAACAAAAAATATCAGCCCATCTTCAGTGGAAGCGAACAAAAAATATAAAATCAGGAGGCCAGTTTCATAAAGAACAAACTCGCGTGGAAGTTCACCAATTAAAACCAGCGCAACAAATATAAGATGCAGGGCAAAAAATAAATTCAGAAATTTCTTATTCATGAGTCATGGACTTGATTATGTTCAGAAACCTATCAGTGTGGGCCAGCCATGTATAACGATTGACTAATTCCGAAGCGTTTTCTTTTATTTTCTCATGGAGTGCTGAATTTGTCATAGCTTCGCGTAATCCATCGGCAATTGAATCAACTGAATTTGGGTTAGAGATAAAAATAGCATTGTCACCAAGCAGTTCATGGCCTAAGGGGTTATCAGCAATAATCGGTAAAACACCGAATGACAAGGCCTCCAATGGCGGTAAACCAAAGGCCTCGCGGTCGGAAATATAAATTAAGGCCTTAGCTCCCGCGTAGAGTTGATTAAGTTCTCCTTGTTCCACGTAGTCCTTATGAATTATCGCCTCTCGTCCAAGTTTAGTATTTATTCTTTCAACTAAATGCTTAACCGTCGGCACCTGATATTTATCCGGTCCGATGGCAATAAATTTTAAATCCGTAAAATCATTCGCAATCTTTTCAAATGCCAATAGTGACTCCTTGAGATGGCGTCGAGGGAAGGCCTGGCCGACGAACAGTAGATAGTCCACAGTTTCCAGTTTCCAGTTTCCAGTTTCGGAAGGCGGATCTATTTTTATGGAATCAACGGCGAGATGGTTTACGACGATACGATTCGGTTCAATATCAAACAATCGTGTTAATTCTTTTTTGGATGTTTCCGAAATAGCCATAATTTTATCGGCTTGCCATTTGGCCCAAGTCGCAAATACTCGATATGCCAGGCGGTGTTGTAATTTTTGTTGCTTTGAGCGCATCTCGTAGTAAATATCTTCCGTCAGCATAACGAGAGAATTACCGAAAAAAATAATCGGTAACATGTAATTTGGGAAAAACATCACGTCAAGTCGTTCAAACCAGAGATTTATGGGGAGGAATAAATAATAATATAAAACGAATGATTTATGTTGGAAGGGTTGGCTAATGATTTTTTTATGGAATATCGGATTGTCCAGGAATGATAATTTGGGAATTTCTGATTTAAAATAAAGATGGAATTCAAAATCCTTCTCTAGTTCGGCCCGAGAAGAAATATTTTCCAGAAGTTTGCTGATAATTTTTCCCACACCCCATATTTTTCCTTCAATTTGTTCACATTCAATGCCGACTTTTATTTTTTGAGAGATACGGCCCATCCTTTCTTGATAAAAATCAATGATGCCGGCCACAATCGCTCGTGATTCAGCGGGATTCTTACCGATTAATATTTTAACCAGTTGTTTAACAAAAATAAAAATACTCCAAAAAATTGCCATTACCTTATAAACTAATGGCGCATTTTTAAAATTAAAATAGAGAGCATTACGATAGTGATAGCGCAGAAGTAGCGGTGAACCAATTTTATTGGTCGTTTGAGAAACGGCATGATGAATTATCGGTTTTGAAATAAATTCAACCGGCACTCTTGCCTCGCAAGCTCTTTTGGAATAATCGGCATCTTCAAAATAAAGGAAATAATTTTCATCTAATCCGCCCAGTTTTTCGTAGGCCTCTTTTGAAATAGCTAATCCCCCGCCTATTGGATAAAAAATACATTTTTCTAATTTTTGATTCCTAATTTCTGATTCGCAATGTTGGAGAGTCGGTTTCAGCCATTCAATTCGGCCGGCGTGAGCAATCCTATTGCCCTCATCTAAGGGTAGTCCAACAATACCCTTCTTAACGCTCAAATTGGCCTTTAGATGAGCGATAAAGTTGGACTCAACCCAAGTGTCGTTATTAATCAAAACAACCCAATTTACCCCGTCCGATTTGGCGGGGTTTGCTTCGTTTTGGAAGGCATAATGTAAGGCAGGATTGTTACCTCCGGCAAATCCCAAATTAGCCCCATTTTCAATGATGTGGATTGGTTTATCGGCACTATAGTCCGTAAGTTGTTGAATGTCCGAGGAACCATTATCAGCCACTATGACCGCAAAGTCAGAATCGGTCTGATTCTGAAGTGACTCTAGAAGTTTAATAGTGCTTTTGGCACCATTATAATTAAGGGTAATGAGAGTAACTTTCACTTGTTAATCCTAGCAAAAATTGGACTATTTTGCCAGCCCTTCGGTGCACATTTTAATAAAGAACTCGTGTCTCTGGGTAATTATTTTTGGAGACAATTCTTTAAATTCTTTTTCGGCTAAACTGGATGAAATCTGAAATTCTTTTTCTTTGAATATAACTTCGGGATGAACTTGGAAAGCGCGCTGATTCCAACCAATTAGATGGACGCCTGATAATCGCCGGACACGAGAAAGAGCCACATAGCCCTGACCGTATTCAAAGACCTCGCTTAAATCCATGACCGCTTCATCTAAGCTCATCCCCTGACTCTTGTGAACCGTAATCGCCCAAGCCAAACGCAACGGCATTTGGGTAATAGTGGCCTTGGACATACCGGCTTCTTCAATACCCCAATCCATGGGTTCAACTGTAATAAGTTGGCCTCGGCGAGTGCGAACCATGGGATAATTGTCGTCTTCACGAAAATCCTCAACGATTCCAAGTGTCCCATTCACAAACCCGACTCTAGGATTGTTTTTTGTGAACATAACCGAAGCGCCCACTTTTAAGTTTAGAAATTCCGGCGAGAGACAGCCCTTTTTTAATGTTGCCACTAATCCGGCCGGTCCATAAGAACGCATAGGAAATTCCATTAGTTCACCCGGTAATTGTGAGAGCATGTCTTTATTTACCAAGTCCACATCTACATTGTGAGAAAAAAGTTTTGGTGCTTCATTTGGCACTTTATCGTAGGTAGTTCGACGATCTTCAAGGTGTTTGACGTGTTTCATACTAAAAGTGTTATCCCGAATTGCCGAAAGTATGCCTAAATAATTTTTATCGTCCTGACGATGTTGTTCAGTGAGGTAACATGTAATAGGGTGAGCCCTTGTCCACGCCGAGGAATCATAAGCAAAACGAGCTTCGGGTTCATCCAACAAAACAATTTGGTCGGGATCACCTTCGTCTTTCTTTTTAATAATTGGCGGAAGTTGGAAAAAATCGCCGACTAAAATAATCTGTAATCCACCGAAGGGTTCATAATTTTGGCGGGCTTCTCGACAGACAGCTTCAACCATCGCCAATGTTTTTGGTGGTAACATTGAGACCTCATCAATAATCAGAACGTTAGTCCCGCGGATTCTTTTGCCAACGTGTTTACTGGACGCAATTCTATGGATATCCTGCTTATCTAGTTCAGTATGAATCCCAATTCCGATCCAAGAATGGATAGTCATTCCGCCGATTTGTGTAGCCGCGATGCCTGTTGAGGCAGTAATGGCCGGTTCAATATCGTGAGCACGCAAATACCGCACATATTCATTGATGGTGTAGCTTTTTCCTGAACCTGGTTCTCCCGTCAAAAAAACATTCGCTCCTGTTTTTAGGATTGTGAGGGCTTCGTTCTGGGTCATCCTGATATTTTAATCCTTGCTTGTCTATTCTATTCTTTCCAATCAGTAATATCTAGAGCCCTACGCTCAACCTGGTCGGCTTTGCGTAATTTTCGGATAATTTCCTTGGGTGCGATATCAAAGTGTTTTATTTTATCCAACTTTTGATCAATATCCCAAAGGTCTTCATTTTGAACCATCCAATGCGAACCGAAAATATTTAGGTTTAGGGGTCTTGAATAACTACGCATTGTTTTGACACCATTTTCCAGATAATACTCATTAAAAAATGACATCGCCAATTCACGTATTGTTTTATAAACAGGATCACGATAACGCAAGGTGACATGATTCCCTTTTGATAGAGCACCCCAATGACCTTTTGTTTTGAATGGGGCAATAACGTGGTCCATGTCTTCTTGAGTGGACGCGAGATGAAGAAGTAAGGGCTGATGGCTATGAAGAGAAAGAATATACGCTCCGAGTATTGCTGCCTCAATGCAATGAGCGCTTTTGTCCCGCAAGACCATAATCGGCGATTTAACTCTATCTACACCGTCTTTTTCAAAATTGATAGGAATCCGATTTAAAAAATCCTGCACTTTAGCAGGTGTATCTAAACGCTTCATTATGGCCAACTCTTTTTTGGTGAATGCCAACATGGTTTTTAACGGAGTGATTTAAATATCGCTTCAGTTAGCTCGGTCACGCCGGTATTTTTTTCAGCGGAATAAGGGATGATTTTATGAATGCCGACCGTTTTTTGAATTTCCTGTATCTTTTTAAGATAGACCGCATTTTTGATTTTATCAATTTTATTGGCGACAATCAAAATATTTTTCTGACGTTCCTCAAGTCCTCGGAGAATTTCTTTATCGTTGTTTGTTAGACCAACTTTGGCATCAATAATCAAGAGTACAAGTTTTTGTTTGTAGTGAGAATTAAATAAATACCAAAAAATTATTTTCTTGAGTTTATCTCGGCCCTGTTCGTTGGCCTTAGCGTAACCGTAGCCAGGTAAATCAACCAGATAAAATGACTTATTTATTAAAAATAGGTTTACTTCTTGGGTTCGGCCGGGGAAGGAGCTGGTTTTAGCCAGGCCTTTTTGCTTAGTGAGAGAATTAATCACACTTGATTTTCCCACATTTGAACGCCCGATTAAGGCAATATGGGCTCGACCATCATCTAGGGCTTCGTCATCTCCGATAACACCCTTCATGAATTTTACAGAAGTAATAGTTGGCATTTGTTTAATAATTAAAAGAGGGGGTTGCGACAGCGCAACCCCCGGGAACTCTGATGGCTAGTCCATGTTGTCGTTGGGTGGCAACAAACAAGGGTCACCATCACAGTTCTCTTCAAACGAGCAGTGGGGTGCTCGTTTGTCACCGCCAAGATGGCGACACTTCACGCCATTCTTGGCAGCCGTTCGGCGGATCTTGACCAGTGAGACACGAACATCGTCTCGACTGGGGGTTGAGTCCATCGTGACTTCGGTTGAAGCATTTGCTCCCCACCTTTGTTGCGCCACGATGTCTTGCAAAACCTCGCGTAACACCAATCCCGCCATTCGCCACCTCCGCCGACTAACGCCCCGATTGATAAACTGAACTGGGATACCCGATTATATCTCCAAAGGATGCCTATGTCAAATAGGGATGTCAACTCAATGATTAAGGACTTCAAATACTTTTTGTCTGGATGTTTGTCCGGACTTGAGTTTAATAAATGCCTTTGGAATTTTAAGATGTTCTGCTAGGGCTTTGATGACCGCTTCATTGGCTCGTCCATCAACCGCCGGCTCTTTGACCCACACTTTATAAAAATCTACCTCTTCTTTTTTTACCCCATCAAAATTTAGTATTGGTTGTCCAATCCTTTCCACCAATTCTTTTTTTGCCGATGGTCTTACTTTAACCAGAATTTTCATTGATTAACGTAAATTGCTTTTACCCTTGCTTTAGTAAGTAAATAATTTCACTTTTTAAGAATTTGGGCAATCCTTCAGCAAATCCAAGATGAAACGGGTCGGCTCAAATGGTGGAAATTAAGCCGACCTGTTCATTGGCTCCAAGCGCCGACTCTTTTGAGCAAAAATCCTCAGAACCAATTTCACCACCGGCAAATACGATTTGGCCGTGTTCGCCACACGCACAGACCCTGAAAAATGCTGCTGACCCAATGATAACCATCCCTACCTCCTGGTTTGAAAGTCAAGGCTCTAAATAAATAATAACTACGTCAACCGACGGGTGGCAAAAATTGAGATGATGTAAGATGTTAAGAAAAACATTAGGCCTGTAAAACAGGGCGTGAGTAATGGAAAGACGCCCGGAGTACAGGTGATGGGTATGGCATTAGCACCAAAGAGTTTATAATAATCGGCGAATTCGAAAGAGACGACTGAACTCGCGAAAATTACACAGAATAATAATAGATTGCGGAGATAACGTTCATGGAGATGGTCCGGTTTATGCCAAATAAAGAATGAGAAAACAGTCACAAAAATAAAAGCCATTGAACCATAAAAACAGGCCGTGGCTAATGGATTAGGAATAATACAATCACGAAAACGAAAAATGGTCCCATAGATTGATTGAAAATTACTAAATTGTGGTAAAAGTTTTGACCAGGCAAAAACCGTCCCGCCTGCCAATATGACCGACTGCAAGAGAAGTAAGTTTTTTATTTTCATAATTATATTATCCTCCTTCCTTATTTACGACGCAACTATTTCTGTGATTAAGTTTTTAAACTTTTCATGACTGAAAAGAGAGGCCTGGGCCTTAATTGTTTCAGAATTATAATTGGCATAATTTTCATTCAACCGACGAATTGCATCAGCTAAGGTCTCCGGAATAGGATCGTCAAAAAATTCACCTGTCTGGCCTTCAATAACGGTCTCCACGGCTCCCCCTTGGCGAAGAGCCACAACGGGCTTACCAAATGACATGGCCTCAATCGGCGTTAGCCCAAAATCCTCTTCCTGGGGCATTATAAAGGCCCTACAAGCCCGATAATACTCCACTAGTGTGGAATCGTCCTGTTCCCCCAAAAACATAATATTACCGCCCGCCAGACGTTTCAGTCGATCTTTATCCGGGCCAGTGCCGATAATAATCAACGGATAATTTAGTTTATTAAATACTTCAATCGCAATATCAATGTTTTTATATTTATGCAACCTAGATACAATTAAGTAAAATTGCGGATTGCGGATTGCGGATTGTAAATTTGAATCTTTAATTCGTAATTCGTAATTCGTAATTGACAATTTTGTCATTGGTGGATAAATCACAATACTATCTCTGCGATAATATTTTTTGATGCGGGATTGAACAACTTTAGAGATGGCGATAAATTGGTCAACCCTATCGGCTGATGCTCTATCCCAAAGACGTAATAAATGATTAAAAATTAATCTTGACCATGATTCATAATTCGTGATTCGTGCTTCACTATTTCTGTCCCATAAAAATCGGGTAGGGCTATAACAATAACAGATATGTTTGGTGGATGGTTTTAAAATAAGTCCTTTTGAAAAAATAACGGAGGAAGACAACACTCTGTCAAATTCTGATAAATCAAATGCCTCAATAGCCGTCGGCATAAGCCAAGCAAACAACCAATAGAATTTAGTTATCAGCGGTATTTTTTGAAGAAAGCTGGCACGGATATCCGCATCGGGTAACCATTTTTGTGTAAATTTTTTATCGTAAAAAAGAGTATAAATCGGGGCATCTGGAAATATTTCGTGCAACTCAATCAATACTCTTTCCGCTCCACTTATATTTTTTAACCAATCATGAACTAGAGCCAATTTCATTTCAGAAATTTACCATTTTAAATAACAAATTACGACTTGACTTTATGTAAATCCAGTAGTATATTTATACCCAAGGGGGTTATCCATGCGCATACTTGTTGCTGACGATAACGAGCTAATCAGAAAGTTTATGGCGAAGTTTCTCCGTGAAAAAGGTTTTGGTGTAGTGGAAGCCAGTGATGGTCTGGAAGCTTTAATCAAGATCTTTGAACAGCCATCTTACGATCTATTGTGGACTGACTTCGATATGCCAAAAATGAACGGCATTGAGTTAGCCACAAAAGTTAGAACGATCTGGCGGGATCTTCCCATCGTTCTTTATTCCGGAAACGTTCCAGAAAAAATTGATCCAAAAATCATTACCATCGTTTTGAACAAGCCAGCACATAATCATCAGATTCTAGAGACCGTGGAGGGGTTACTCAAAATTCACAGTAACTGATAAACCGCGACCATCGCCGACCGACAAAGATCCGCGCCCGTCGCGGTCTTTGTTTACCGTTTTGTCATAACGTTCTTTTTGTAGGCGCTCAAGTTTTCCAAGACGATACCTGTCCCCCGAGCGACGCAAAAGAGTGGGTCATCGGCGATACGAGCCGGAACACCAGTGATTTTAGTGATGAGCGTATCAATATGTTTAAGCAAAGCGCCACCGCCGGAAATGACGATGCCCTTATCCATAATATCGGAACATAATTCGGGGGGTGTTACTTCCAGAACGGTCTTGATTATTTGAATAATTTCACGAAGTTGATCGGCGATGGCTTCGGTGATTTCATTAGACGTAACCTCAATAGTTTTAGGATAACCCGTTGTCAGATCCCGGCCCTTGATACTTATTTTTTCTTCAGTTGGGAGTTTAATGGCGCAACCGATATTTATTTTAATAAGTTCAGCCGTGCGTTCACCGATGGCCAAACTGTGTTTTTTCTTAATATATTCAACGATGGCCTGATCAAGCTTATTACCACCAATCCGCACGGATTGAGAATTGACAATTCCACCCAGCGAAATAACCGCTAATTCCGTGGTGCCACCGCCAATATTCAGAATCATATTGCCTGAAGCGCTATTGATTGGAATCTTAGCGCCGATGGCGGCTAGAACTGGCTCTTTCACAAGATAGACCTCCTTAGACCCAGCCCGAAGACCGGCTTCCATTACAGCCCGACGTTCAGTTGAGGTAATACCCGCCGGAACCGAAATAAGAACCTCGGGTTTAAAAAACCTGAAAACACCACCCGCTTTTTTTATAAAATAACGAAGCATTGCACCCGTTACCCTATAGTCGGCAATGGCTCCGTCTACCAACGGCCGTGAAACAATAATGCTTTCCGGCGCGCGACCAATCATTTCTTTAGCTTCAGTCCCAACAGCGAGAATTTTATTATCTAAAACCGAAATTGCCACCACCGATGGTTCATTAATAACAATCCCCTTCTGAGGAAGGAAGACGACGGTATTTGTTGTGCCTAGATCAATGCCTATACTTCTCATGTTACAACTTGCTGGTCGCACGCTCTCGCCTTCGGCTTACCGAGCGGCTTTTGACCGACTGCTTTGTTAGATTCTCAGTTTGCTCGTCATCGTACCACTTGTACGATTCCTCGCAATACTCGAATCTGCCTCGCATTCAGTCAAACCAGCGGCGTTCTACGACAGCTCACTATAGTTTATTTTCTAAATTATTTACACTGGTCAAAACACCAAAATTACTGTATATTCTAGAAATGACTAGAACGACCAGAAGAATTCTATTTTATTGTGCGATTATATTATTTTTTGGCGTTGGCTATATTGTTTTGGTCTATGCACAAGGTTATAAATACAGCTTTAGTGAAGGCCGATTTATCCGCAGTGGAGCTCTNATATNCCCCAAGTGACGTGATATACTATATTTATGAAGAAACGGCTGTTTTGGATTTTGGGAATTTTGATTATTATCGGCTTGGCCGTGTTGTCTTCGGCTGGGATTGTGGAAGCGCAAAAAAGATTTGGGTCGGCGTATTATTATTTTTTTCATCAGTTGCTTTACGGTATTGCTCCAGGGGTTTTACTCGCCTATATTTTATCTAAAATTGATTTTAAAATTTGGCGGAAACTTTCATTATTAATTCTTTTGGGTGCCCTGGCTCTAATGACACTAGTGTTTGTATCTCATTTTGGTTTTGGCGCTAAAGGGGCGATTCGTTGGTTAAGCATAGGCGGAATTGTTTTCCAACCGTCCGAAATACTAAAGTTATCTCTCGTTATTTATTTAGCAGCTTGGTTTAGCGGTCATGGTCGTAATGAACGAACCAATCATTGGCTTTATGGTGCAGCGCCATTTTTTATTGTGTTGGGGTTTGTTGGTCTTCTTTTGGCACTTCAACCGGATATTGGTACTTTGATTGTCGTTGGTTGTATCGCTTTAGGAATGTATTTTGTGGCCGGGGCCAATTTAAAACTTATCGGATCCATTGTTGGTATTGGATTAATAATCCTCGCGCTTCTTATATGGCTTGAGCCATATCGTTTTAATCGCATACGTTCTTTTGTTAATCAAAATAACGATACACGAGGAATTTCATATCAGGTGAATCAAGCCAAAATCGCCATAGGTTCGGGTGGTATCTTTGGTGTTGGTTTTGGAAAAAGCACGCAAAAATTAGGATTTTTGCCCGAACCCGTCGGGGATTCAATTTTTGCTGTCGTTGCCGAAGAATTGGGATTGGTTGGCGCTTTAGCCATCGTGGGTCTTTTTGTCCTTCTTTGTCTTACCCTTACTCAAATTGCCATATCTACGGCTGATCCATTCGGTCGTTTTTTTGTGAGTGGAATAAATATTTGGATTATGGCCCAGGCCTTTATTAATATTTCAGCCATCTCCGGTCTTGCTCCATTGACGGGTATTCCGCTTCCGTTCATCAGCTATGGCGGAACAGCGATGATCGCGTTGCTTGCGGGATTGGGAATCGTGTTCAATATAGCCCGCGAATAGTTTTGTATTTTTACGCAAATAAAACCTCGCTTATTTAAGCGAGGTTTTATTTGGTGGGATTATTTTTTCTTAGCTAAAGAAAGGATGGAGTGGGATTTGAGACGGGAGGCCTTGTTGGCTTTGATGACGCCAGCTTTGGTCGCCTTATCCAATGACTGATAGACCTTATCTAGCATGGCTCCGGCTTCCTTTACATTACCGGCTTCAACGAGTTTATTAAACTGCTTAACCGCAGTTCTGTATCCATTGAGTCGCTTCAAATTCCCGATTCGTCGGGTTTTGCTTTGTCTTAGGGCCTTCTTTGCTGATTTTGTGATTGGCATTTTATAATGCACATATTAGCATATCTTTTTATTTCTTGCAAGTTAAACTAAAATTTGATATAAATTATAGTAAAGGAGGATGTCTATGTACACCATGAAAGATGCGGCTCATGTTTTTTGTTACACGATTGTCATGATGCAGAGTGCACCAGAAGATGTGCTACGAGTTTATCGCGATAAGATTCTGGCGTTTAGCAAGCAAATCGAGGTCGACTTCGGTCTCAAGTCGGGCCAAATGCCACCAAATGACGCAGTTTTAACTCCTGAAGCTGTGGCCATTCTACGAGAGATTGATGGTGTTGTAGGACTTCATTTGGCCCAGATATAATTTAACTATATATTTTATCTACCTGATCCAAATGATTGGAGTTCGTAAGGACATGCCCGCTGGTACACCAAACAAAGTGTCACCAGCGGGCACTTTGTTTTTTATATTTATAGACCCTCCATGGTAAGTAACCTTCAGTCCCACAAAACCACGATTCAGGTAACGTTTATTTCGATGAACTGACAAAGTTCCGAGGGAGACCGGACCTCTCTCGAAAAGCTCTCGCAGGCCAATCAAAACAACTTATTATCCTTTCGTACGAAAGGATAATAAGTTGTTTTGATTATTCAGGGCCGAGCAGATTTCGAAGAGGTCCGGCGGACGAGGAATGGTTACAAACTTTCTCTGAGTTTCCGGATTTGTTCTTTAATTCCGATGGCTTGTTCGTAGTTAAATTTATTGATGGCGCTGTCCAACATGCGTTGGAGTTGTCGGAGGGCTTTTTGTTTGGTGCCGTTACCGTAGAAAATAATTTCATTTTCTCCTTCGCCGTAATGTTGTTCCGGTTTTCGGCCTGTCCCCATTTCAAATTTACTGGTGGAGCGGGCGATACTGGTTGGAGTAATGCCATGTTTTTTATTGTGGGCGGTTTGTTTGATGCGTCGACGCTGGGTCTCACCGATAGATAATTTCATGGATTTTGTAATTTTATCGGCGTACATAATGACGTGGCCGTCTTTATGGCGGGCGGCTCGGCCCATGGTTTGGATAAGGGTAGTAGCGTTTCTAAGGAAGCCCTCTTTATCGGCATCAAGAATGGCGATGAGTGAGACCTCGGGTAAATCCAATCCTTCTCGGAGAAGGTTTACACCGACAATAACATCATGAACACCTGATTGCAGATCTTTGATAATTTTTACTCTGTCCAGAGTTTTTATTTCCGAATGAAGATAGTTTACTTTGATACCGTTTCGGGCGAGGTGCTCGGATAAATCTTCCGCCATGCGTTTGGTGAGGGTAGTAATAATTACCCGCTCGTTTTTGGCGATACGTTCTTTAATTCGGCCGATTAAGTGTTCAACTTGATTCTTGGTTGGTACAATTTCAACAGTCGGATCTAAAAGCCCGGTCGGGCGAATAAGCTGTTCAGCAATATTTTCCGGTCCGGCTTCTTCCATTTCAAATTTAGCCGGCGTCGCCGAAACATAGACCACTTTTTGAACTCGTTTCTCAAATTCATCAAATTTAAGAGGTCGATTATCAATGGCTGATGGCAGACGAAAACCATAATCAATCAGGGTGGATTTACGGGAGTGATCGCCTTTATACATACTCCGCAGTTGGGGAATGGTAATATGGGACTCGTCAATAATAGTTAAAAACTCGCCTTTGGAAGAGAAGAAGTCCAACAGCGAGAAGGCCGGTTCACCTGGCTTACGAAAATCTAAGTGACGGGAATAATTTTCAATACCATGACAGTAGCCGGTCTGGCGCATCATTTCCAAATCGCTCATAGTTTTTTCTTGGAGACGGGAGGCCTCTTGATTTTTGCCGACTTTCTTTAGATGTTTAACGTGTTGCTGAAGTTCGCTTTTGATATTCTCAATGGCGAGGCCGACTTTGTTATCGGTCGTTATCCAATATTTGGCGGGAAAGATAATTGTATGAACTATTTTTTCGTAGTTTAAATCCTTTGTTTCTAAATCTTCAGGGTCGTTGAGTAAGGTGCGATACATTCGGACAATGACATCACTCTTGAACACAAGTTTTGTCACTTCTTGGCCAGTTGGGGAAATGATTTCAATTTCGGTGGGTGTTTTACGGAAAGTTCCCCGCTTTAATTCAATATCTTGAACATATTGCAAACGCATCAACCCACGGATTAAGTCCGATGGTTTTATTTTTTTACCTTCAAATAATTCCAGACCCAAGTTTTTGTATTCTTCCGGATTACCCAGGTTGTAGATACACGAAACCGAGGCGACAACAATAATATCGTCGTGATTCATCAAGGCCTGGGTGGTGGCATGGCGAAGGCGATCAAGCTCTTCATTGATTTTGGAATCCTTTTCAATGTAAGTATCACTGTGGGGGATATACGCTTCAGGCTGGTAATAATCATAATAGCTGACGAAATAGTGAACGGCGTTGTTAGGAAAAAATTCTTTCATCTCTTTGTAGAGCTGGGCGGCGAGGGTTTTGTTATGAGAAATAATCAGTGTCGGTTTTTTGTATTCCTCAATGACCTTGGCCATGGTGAAGGTTTTACCCGAACCTGTCACACCCAAAAGCACCTGGCGTTTCTTGCCGGTCTTTAAACCTTTAGCGAGTTTCTTTATGGCTTCAGGTTGGTCACCAGTCGGTTGAAATTTTGATGTCAGTTTGAACATATGGCTTTTGTTTTCCGATTAAAATGCTATTCTAAGTTCTAATGGCTACCTTGCCCGACTGAACGATTCAGTCGTTCGGGCGGGAGTCCTAATTACTATCCTGATGATTTCTTTTCTGGAAGGTACAATTGAACATTTAGGCGACAAATATGTCGTTTTAAACACGGGGGGTATAGGGTATAGGGTGATACTATCCCCCAGAGTATTGAATATGGTAGCAAATCGCAAGCCGTCCGTCAAGACGGCTGGAGACCCTGATCATGTCGAAGGGAAGCAAAAAATTCGTTTGTATATCCATACCCAAATGAACATGCGGGAGGGAACTTTTGATATGTATGGCTTTGATAAAAAAGCGGACTTAGACCTTTTTCATCTTTTGACAACCGTTTCCGGCATCGGCCCCAAAGGGGCCCAAAATATCCTTTCAAATGTTGAACCAAGCCATTTAAAAGTGGCGGTTATTAATCAAGATGCCGATTATCTAAAAAAGGTTTCAACTATCAGTCCGAAAATTGCTCAGCGCTTGGTCTTGGAATTAAAAGGCAAAGTTGACCATCTGGAAGGTGAAACCGAGGGTATTGATCTTTCACAAGATGGTCAAGCGACCGAAGCCCTCCTTGTTCTCGGTTACTCAACGACTCAAGCCAAAGAGGTCCTCAAAGATACTAAAGCCGAAACATTACAAGAACGAGTCCGGGAAGCATTAAAGATATTAGGTAAAAAATAGAACCCTTGTTCGGTTAGTTATTTTGTGATATTACAAAAGCGAGAGGTGCACATGCATAGATGTTTGATTGAGTTTTCATCCGATTGGGACGAAGAGACGACCAAGAAAATTCTAGGACTTGTCGTAGACAGGGCTGAAGGATTGAGAGCCAAGGTTACAAGGAAAGAGTTCGTTCTTGATCAGGCCCTGGTTCTCAGGCAGAGGCGAGATGCAGCCAAGCGTCCTAGAATACCACAACCGGCTGACTCCTCTCGAGGTGCTGGTTGTGATTGGGATCCGCTTGGGTAACCAGAACTAGATGGGCCGCGTACGCGCGGCCCTCGTTTTTTTATAGGGGAAGTGGTATTTTGGTTATATGAAAAAACGTTTATTGATGGGGGCTTTTGTGGGGTTGGGGATAATCATTGGGGCGCAGTGGCCGGAGTTTTTTACAAGATGGATTAATCTGGTCTGGCTCGCAGTGATTATTTTGAGTGGTCTTGCGTTACGAGCCAAGGATTAATTTTTAGATATGAGTAAAAGTTTTCTACAAACCAAAGAATGGTTAAATTTCCAACGCTCTATTGGGCGGCCGACTTTCAGATACGACAATGAGAAAGTTATCGCCAATATCATTCAGCACGATTTGCCGTTCGGAATGAATTATTTATATATTCCGCATGGACCGGAGATTCATTTGGACAAAATAACAGGCGGGTTAAAAAATGAACTTGAACATTTTATTGCATATATAAAAAATATCGCCAAAGAACAAAAGTCAATTTTTATAAAAATTGAACCATTACAGGATAGTACTATTGAATTGCTGTACGGCGCAGGATTAAAGAAATCAGCAAAAGAAATTCAGCCCCATCGGTCAGTGATTATTGATTTAGAAAAGTCAGAAGACGAATTACTGACGGAGATGCATCACAAGACCCGTTATAATATTAAAGTCGCGGAACGGAATGGTTTAAAATTAGTTGTCCGTAAAGATTTGGATACTTTTTGGAAATTATTAAAACAGACCGCTAAGAAGGACAATTTTTTTACTCACCCCAAGGAATATTATAATAAATTATGTAACATACCCGGATTAATGGCGGAAACAGTTTTTGTGGAACATGACGGTCGGTCTATTGCCGGAGCGATTTGGCTTGCCTATGGCGATACGGCATATTATCTGCATGGGGCAATGGACCGGGACCCTAAATATAAACCGATGATGGCCCCATATTTGTTACATTGGGAGATGATTAAATTAGCGAAGCAATATAATATGAAACACTATGACTTCTGGGGTATTGATGCAAAAAAATGGCCAGGCGTAACCCGTTTCAAACTCGGCTGGGCCGGTCGCCAAATTGAATACCCCGGTGCCTTTGACCTCCCCATCCGCCGTTTTTGGTTTGTCGTCTACAAGATATTCCGCAAAATATTTTAATCAAGTTGTGGATAAGAATTAGCTTTTATTTTATGATTCTTTGATATATCATAAAATAAAATTAGTTAACATTCTTATATATGAAAGTTAAATCTAGAAATGTTGAGAAAAAAGATAAAGCAGAGTATTTGGATATTCTTTACACAGCAGTCGGGTCTTTGAATTCAAGACAAGAGATAAAAGATTTTTTACGAGATGTTTTGACGGAAAGTGAACGAATAATGATAGGTCGACGAATAATGATTGCTCGTCGGTTATTGGATGGTCAGTTGTATGATCAAATTATGAAAGAAATGAAAGTTGGACCTGATACAATCATGCGAGTTCATCGTTGGCTAGAGGATGAAAATAAAGGATATGAAAAAGTTATTACTAGTTTAAAAAAACAATTCAGCAACCATAAAAATTTTAAAGATTATTACGATTCAAGCCCTTTAGGAAATTTGCGGCGTCGATATCCAGTACATCATCTCCTATTCCATATTTTTCAAGATTTAAAGAAAAAATGACCAACTTATGATTCTTTGATATATCATAAAATAGTTAATATTAAACAAGAATTTAAAAAATATTTTGAAGAATACAGAAGATGCTTTTAAGTGGATGGTGGAAATTATTGGAAAACATAAAATTCCCTTTCAGATAACGGGCGGCTTGGCGGCTAGAATTTATGGATCCAGTAGGCCATTAGCTGATATAGATATTGAAATTCCAAAAAATAAATTTAAGTATATTTTGGAAGAAGTTAAGGATTATATAAAATTTGGTCCCAAAATATTTAAGGACGATAATTGGGATTTATATCTTATGACTCTAGATTACGCAGGGCAAGAAATAGATATTTGCGATTCAAATTCAAAAATTAAAGATTATATGACAGAAAAATGGATAGAAAATAGAGTTGATTTTTCAAGGGTAGTAATACAAGATATATTTGGTTTAAGGACCCCGGTTGTTCCAATTGAAGATCTTATAAGGTATAAAAAGATATTGAAGCGAGAAGTAGATGTTGAGGATATTAAAAATCTATCTAAATGATAAAAGAAACGGCGCTGGATAAAATTTTATATCAGGTTAAAAAATTCATACCGAAATCGGTGTTTGATTTTTTCCAACCGATGTATCATCGGTTGTTGGCGTGGGGCGGGGCGTTGCGATATGGTTTTCCGTCGCATGATATGAAATTAATCGGTGTGACGGGGACAAAAGGTAAATCAACCACGGTCTATATGGTTACTAAGATTTTGGAAGAATCGGGCGCCAACGTGGCCGCGATTGGTTCATTAGGGTTTAAAATTAAAGACAAAGAATGGCCGAATACTTTAAAACAGACCATGCCGGGCCGGTTCCGGTTGCAGAAATTTTTATCCGAGGCCAAAAATGCGGGTTGCGATTTCGTGGTTTTGGAAGTGACATCGGAAGGAATAAAACAATATAGACATCTGGGAATTAAATTTGATACGGCTGTATTCGTGAACATTCACCGCGAGCATTTGGAAAATCACGGTTCGTTTGAGAATTATATCAAAGCCAAGCAAAAATTGTTTGAGGCGACCAAACGGGTTCATGTTTTGAATGCCGATGAAGCGCGAATTTCTGATTTTGATAAATTCCCCGCTGAAAAGAAAATTACTTTCGGTATCAATCAAGGTAATATTAGGCCCAGTGATGTTCTGGCCACAGAAAGCGAGTCCGAATTTAAAGTGAATGGAGAAAAGGTGCATTTGCATGTCGGTGGAGTGTTTAATATTCTCAATGCTCTGGGGGCATGGTCCGTGGCCACTGCCCATGATATTGAGCCGGTGATAATCGCAAAAGCGCTTTCAAAAATACAATCAATTCCGGGTCGTTTAGAATTTATCCAAAAACAACCGTTCAGTGTAGTGGTGGACTATGCCCATACGCCGGATTCATTGGAGATAATTTATAAGACCCTTAAGCCGATGAATGGCCGGTTGATTTGTGTCTTGGGGGCGGCCGGTGGAGGCCGAGATAAATGGAAACGACCAGAGTTTGGTGCCATCGCTGACCGCTTGGTTGATGAAATTATTTTAACCGACGAAGATCCCTACGAAGAAGACCCACGCCAGATTATATCGGAGATAAAATCTGGAATTTCCAATTCTCAATTTTCAATTTCCAAAGTGCAAACCATTCTTGATAGGAGGGAGGCCATCGGAAAAGCTATTACCATGGCTCAGCCCGGCGATGCAGTGGTTATTACCGGTAAGGGTTCGGAAATATCAATGGCGGTTGCCGGTAATCGTAAGATTCCCTGGTCGGATAAAGAAATTGCCAAGAGTTTTTTGCCCCGCTAAACTTGTTATAATCAAACAATTTTTGTTATTATTAGAATATGTCTGAAGAGTTGGAGGTACAATTAACTAAGAAGGACGATTCCTCTAAGAGCGGGGTAAATCGTCCATCATTTAGAACCACTCATGAGCCAGGAATATCCTGGTTGGTTGTTGTTATTCTTTTAATTCTTTCCGGTTTGGCGGTCGTTCATTTTTCCGATCCCCAGCCCGTAGTCAGTCCTACGCCGACAAAAATCTCTGATAATACAATCACGCCAACAACTCAACCTCGTATCTATACTATTTCATATAATTCAGGAGTGTTTAGTCCCACCAATCTTCGTATTCATGCCGGTGATACGGTCCGATTTAAGAACGATAGCATCTTTCCTATCAGAATTTTATCTGAAGATTTGGTTGGTTTTGACAGTATCGGTGATATTCCCCAAGATAGTTATTTCTCGTTTACCTTTGCGGCCCGAGGGACATTTAGTTATTACAATAAAAGTAATAGTGACCAAACCGGCACCATTATCGTGCGGTAAGGTCGGGATATTTTATTTTTTAGATTTACATGACTAATCCACTTACAATGCAAGTTGAATCTCGCATGGGGGTTGTATTCATTGCCCTGTTGGCTTTATTTATGGCCGGCATTTTATTTATAGCTATTCAAAACTACACTTCTGACCAAATTGTATTAGACGTATCCGCGACCGAGATTAAAACAATGTCTTCAACCGAGCGTCAACTTATCGCTCAGTGGATTAAAGATAATAATATTCCGTTTCCAGACGGGAAGGGCTACCGAGATTTTGTTCAGGAATACCCCAATCGCCCGTGGATTAATTACTAATTTTATTGAATGACCAGGATTACTTTTTATGGCGGGGCACAATCGGTGACAGGATCAAATTATCTGCTTGAGGTAGGGGATGTTCGGGTACTTGTTGATTGCGGAATGTTTCAGGGTTCCAGCGACGCCGAAGAAAAAAATTACGAACAATTTCCTTATGAACCGTCCGAACTATCGGCGGTATTTATATCTCACAGCCATGCTGACCATACTGGCCGATTACCGAAATTGCACAAGGAAGGTTTCCGGGGGATACTTTATGCCACGCCACCGACTTTAGATATGACCTTTATCGCTTTGCCGGATAATCTGTCTCTTATGACCGTTGAGGCCAAGAAAGCTAATCATCCGGCTTTGTTCTCCGACGAAGATTTACAGGGGATAAAAGGTTTGGCCCAAGGCGTTGATTATGGTAAAGAAATACAGCTTGGTCCGGATTTTTCAGCTGTGTTTCATGACGCCGGTCATATTTTGGGCTCGTCAATTATTGAATTTCGGGCGGAAGGGAAAAAGATTTATTTTTCGGGCGATTTAGGGAACCCACCGACGCCACTTTTGCAACATTTTGAATATCCGCTTGAGGCCGATTATATCGTCGTTGAATCAGCTTATGGCGACCGGATTCATGAAGATCGTTCCACCCGTAAAGAAAAACTTCGTTCAATTGTCAAAGAAACAATTTCTAAAGGCGGGACTTTGATGATTCCTTCGTTTGCGATGGAACGAACCCAAGAACTACTTTTTGAATTGAATGCGATGCATAATGCCGGCGAGATTCCCGGTATTCCAATGTTTCTGGATTCACCATTAGCCATCAAATTGACCGAGGTGTATCAGAAGTATCCTGAATATTTTAATAAAGAGAGCCAGTATATTATTAATTCCGGTGATGACCTCTTTAATTTTCCGGGATTGACGTATTGTCGGACCAGCGAAGAATCAAAGAATATAAATGCCGTTGTCGGTCCGAAAGTTATCATTGCCGGTTCGGGGATGTCTGCCGGCGGTCGGATTCTTCATCACGAACGTCGTTATCTTTCCGATCCGAATTCCACTTTGCTCTTTATCGGGTTTCAGGCCGAAGGGACATTGGGGAGGAAAATTTTTGACGGGGAAAAAGAAGTCAGTATTTTTGAAGAAAAGGTCTCTGTTCATTGTCGGGTGGAAGCCATTGGTGGTTACTCCGCTCACGCCGATCAACCGACATTGTTGAGCTGGATTGCAAAAGGTGCCGAAGGCGGTCATCTTAATAAAATCTTCACCGTTCAGGGTGAGACCACTTCCGCTACTACTCTCGCCGAACTCATCACCGCCCAGTTCCATGTTCCGGCCGTTGTCCCCACCCCCAACGAAACCGTGGAATTGTAAATTAACCGCCGTTTAATATATACTTACGTTATGACAGACGAGCTAAATAAAAGTGGTGGCAATATGAATGTGCCGGCGTCTAAGTTGCCGTCGGATCGCGAGCCGGATGATTTTCGGTCATCGTTGCATTGGCGAGTTTTTCGGATTATCGCTGAATTTATAGACGGTTGGCAGTTTTTGGCCGATTTTAAAAAGACGGTTACCTTTTTTGGGTCGGCTCGGTTTCAGGCCGGTGATAAATGGTATGAAGAAGCCCGCACTCTCGGGAAACTTTTGTCTGAAGATGGATTTGGGATTGTGACGGGTGGAGGGCCGGGGATTATGGAAGCCGGCAATCAGGGCGCAGCCGAATCAGGTGGGATTTCTATCGGTTTAAATATTAAATTACCGACGGAACAACGTATCAATCCTTATGTCAGAGAGTCGTCCGCTTTCCATTATTTCTTCGTCAGAAAGTTAATGCTCTCGTATGCCGCGCGGGCGTACGTGTTTTTCCCCGGCGGTTTAGGCACACTTGATGAATGTTTTGAAATTCTAACTTTAATTCAGACCAAAAAAATATCCGATAAAATTCCTGTAGTTATGGTGGGAAAAGAATTTTGGAGCTCAATTCATCAATGGTTATTCGAAGAGATACTCACTAAGCTACATGCCGTTGATGAGGCGGACTTGAAACTCTACACTATCGTTGACACTGCTCAAGAGGCCTTTGAAATCGTCAAAAACGCTCCTCCCCGCGACGACTTCTTTTATTAAAACAGTATTAAGGGACATGGGGTAAGTATTATGGCAATCCGCTTGATTTTTAGTGGAAATTAGAGTATTGTATGTACAAATATGAGTTCTGTTGGTCCATATCCCATAACACGTTTCCCTTAACCCATTCCCATGTCCGAATTCAAAATAAACAACATAATTATTCCCGAGGAATTGCCCGTGATTGCTCTTAAAAACACGGTTCTTTTTCCAAAGATTGTCATTCCAATTATCATTCAACGTCCGAAATCAATCGGGGCGTTGGAATTTGCCCAAACCCACAATCGGCTCGTTCTTTTTGTAACTCAAAAAAACAGTGAAGACGACATTACTAGAAATGATTTGTTTGAAATAGGCACTATTGGGAGAATTGTTTCGGTTTTTAAACTTCCGGACGGTTCATCAAAAATTGACGTGGAAGGTCTCGTCCGAGCGCGGGTTACCAATTTTGTTGCCGAAGAACCGTTTCTTCGTGTAAATGCCGAACCGATGGCTCTAATTATTCGCGATAGTTTAGATGAAAAAGCGATTCTGCGTCGGGCGATTGAACAATTCCGTGTTATTTCCGAAGCCCGTTCTTTCCCCACCATTCTCCCCGAGATTATTTACATGATGTCTCAACTTAAAGATACCGAACATATCGCCAGCTTGATGACGGTGAATTTAAATTTGGAAGTTGAAAATCAGCAACGTATTTTGGAATTGGAAAGCATGCTTGATATTTTGCGTCAGCTTAATATGTATCTTTCGCGTGAGGTTCAAATTCTTGAAACCGAAAAGAGTGTCGTTAAAGAAACCAAAAAACAAATCGGCAAGATGCAAAAAGAGCTCTTTCTCCGCGAACAATTAAAAAGTATTGAAAAAGAACTTGGTGTTGATGATGAGAAAGACGAACTTGTCGGTATCCGCGCCAAGATTATGTCCGCCGGGATGCCCAAAGATGTCCAAGAAAAAGCTCTCAAAGAATTATCCCGTTTGGGTAAAATGCCGGCTTTCAATCCCGAGGGTTCGTATATCCGCAGTTATCTTGACCTTTTGAGTGAACTGCCATGGTCCAAGAAAACCAAAGAAAAGATTAATTTAAAAGAAGCCGAGAAGATACTTAACGAAGACCATTATGGTTTACCGAAAGTTAAAGAACGTATTCTTGAATATCTGGCGGTGCAAAAACAAGTCGGTAAATTAAAAGGTCCAATTCTTTGTCTCGCTGGTCCGCCAGGGACAGGCAAGACCTCAATCGGCCAATCCATCGCTCGCGCCTTGGGACGCAAGTTTGCCCGTGTTTCGTTGGGTGGTTTGCGTGATGAAGCCGAAATTCGTGGTCATCGTCGGACTTATGTCGGCGCGATGCCGGGCCGTTTGATTCAGGGAATTCAAAACGTCAAAGTCAAAAATCCTGTCTTTATGCTTGATGAAATTGATAAAGTCGGCTCGGATTTTCGAGGCGACCCGTCTTCGGCTTTACTGGAAGCCCTTGACCCGCAACAGAATCACGCTTTCTCGGATCACTACCTGGAGGTACCGTTTGATTTATCCGACGTGTTGTTTGTTGTCACGGCGAACCGCTTAGACACGATTCCGCCGGCTTTGCGTGACCGCTTGGAAATTATTGAGTTTCCGGGTTATACCGAACTGGAAAAATTTCATATCGCCAAGAATTTTTTGCTTCCCCGACTTTTTAAAGACCACGGTCTAAAAAAGCGAAGTTTGAATTTTCAGGACTCGGCGGTGATGGATATCATTCGTGATCACACCCGCGAAGCCGGTGTCCGAGAATTGGAACGTCAATTGGCAACCGTCATTCGTAAAATTACCCGTAAACTGGTTGAATCATCTTCCACTAAAACAATCAGCGTCACCAAAGCGACCGTGGACACTTATCTTGGCCCGATTAAATACACCTATGACGTGGCGGAACAGAAAGACGAAATCGGCCGGGCGACGGGTCTGGCTTGGACGCCCGTTGGTGGCGATCTGCTTTCAATTGAAGCCATCCGGATGCCGGGGACGGGAAAATTAATCTTGACTGGCCAGTTGGGGATTGTGATGAAAGAATCGGCTCAAGCCGCGCTTTCATGGGCGCGGGCTTACGCTGCCCGTAATGGTGTCAAAGAAGATCTTCGTAAAGAAGATATCCATTTACACGCGCCGTCCGGCGGTATCAAAAAAGAAGGTCCATCAGCGGGTATCGCCATCACTACTACCTTGGTCTCGTTATTCCTTAAAAAACCAGTTCGCAAAGAAGTTGCTATGACAGGCGAAGTGACACTCCGTGGCAAAGTTCTTAGTATTGGCGGTCTCAAAGAAAAAGTTCTCGCTGCCCATCGGGCCGGTATTAAAACCGTCGTCGTGCCGTTTGATAACAAAAAAGACCTGATTGATATTCCCAAAGAAATTCAACGTGATATAAAATTCTTCTTCGTGAAAACAATGGACGAGGTGCTGAAGATTGCCCTGAGATAGACGCTCGTTGAGTTGAAAGCCATCAACCGAAACGCCTCCGACAAAACAAGGACTCTTCGAGCTCCTTGTTTTGTCTCAGCTAAACTCACATTGCAGTTCGTTGGTTGATCGGTCTCCTGACCGTTAATTATATCAACCAACTCCTGCAACGTCTCAATTGTCTCTGATGGCTTTCAACTCAACTCGCTCTCTTTTCCTTTTATTTTTTAATTTGCCAAATTGTGGTTCTTGTTATATTATATGGGACAGGCAGAGTATGGTGCTCTAAGGAGGTCTTTGATAATGTTGATTTTAGGATTAATAGTTATTTCGTCTGGTTTTGCGATTTATCTCGGGATTACTCTGGGTAAGCTGGGAAAAGCAAAGAAAACTATTGAGAACTATGAGGGTCGGGATTTGCGTCGAACACAGGCACTTCGCGCATATTCCTTACTCGTGATGGAACTGCAAAAGCAGGGGTTGTCCATGAATGAAAGGGATGATGATTTGGCGTCGACCTTTCCCTTTTTTCTGCGAACCAAAGAAATGAGAGCGTCCGGAATATTTATAGTTGTTCATGTCGTCTTCTTTCCAATCACGGTCGATACCGAACTTCCATTTTTGTTCATCGCGGTGCGTTTCCCCCACGAATACGAAGATGTGTGGGGAATACCCGCTCTCAAACGAAAAATAGCGGAAACTGCAAAGAATAAGTTCCCGTTCCCAGATGGATCTCTTGATTTCCATCAAGTTCTCAAGTTGAAACCGGTAGGTGTGGCGGGTCAAATTGGGGATGCGGTGCGATTCTACGAGTCAGCAATTACAAGTGTGCAACAAGAATTCCCTCGCTTGGAAGCTCAAATTCAAGAAGCGGAAAGAACAGGGGATGAGTTGAGTATCAGGAAGAGCGATATCCAGAACAGAATCAATAGTATTGTCGCTTCGTTGGACGACCAGAAAGAGACCGTCACAAGCTGACAGTCGTCAAGCCCGCCGGTGTAGCACCGGCGGGCTCTTAAATTTTACAAATAGGACCTCTTGTTGTATTATATGGGGCAGTCAGAGCATGGTGCTCTAAGGGAGGTCTTTGATAATGAGTTCAGAAACCATGGTTGTAATTGGCGTTTTGGCAATCATTGCTTGTTTTTTGCTATCAATGATATGGACTGAAAACAGGCACAATCGCAAGTATGCCGAAGAAAAGAAAAAGCATGACGAGGATGTCACGGATATCTTCGTGAAAATCGGTGATCAATTCGCTCACCATGGGTTCGTCTTTGAGCACAAATTCAAAGGTGGCGAACACAGTGGCCGAACTCTTAGGACTGATCCGGGAGTGGTCATAAGTTTTAGTTCGTCTATTCGCGGTTGCTATAGAGTTGATTTCCAGCGAAACGATTCCGACGATGATATTTCCCCGAGCATTAGAGAGGCCCGAGATACTACTCATTCGGAAATCGTGGAACGCCTTACTGATCCCTCCACGAATTTCAAACATTGGTTTATAAAGGACATCTTTGAACTCAAGAGAACGGGTATTGAGCAAGTTGTAACCGATCTCGTCGGCCTGCAACAAAAGTACGACGAGATTTGGTCTGACCTGGAGGCCTGCAGAATTCAGGAAAGATTGGCTGGTTTCCTCAATCTCTATGAAAGGGAATACGATCGTTATATGCAGGCGATCTATCTGACTATCGACCGGCATTTTCCGACAGAAAAGAAGGAGACGAAAACTGCGTCTTGACGAAAAGTTCGTCCGTCAGCCCCGCGGGTGGTCCACCACCCGCGGGGCTTTTTCTTTTTATCTTAGTTGTTTGGCCTGCCAGGTAGTGTAATTCTATCCTTCGGGTTTGTTTCTAGAATTTCTACTACCTGGTATACTAACGGGATGGATAGAAAATTACTTTATTCGGCATCGGTCTTAGTGGGGAGCATGGTCGGTGTTGGAATTTTCGGATTGCCGTATGCTTTCGCCCAAGCCGGTTTTTGGGTGGGAATGGGTCTTTTGGTGGTCATCGCTCTAGCGACTCTGTTGGTTGATTTAATGTATGGCGAAGTTATTTTGCGAACCCATGCCTCGCACCAGATTATGGGCTACGCCCGACTTTATTTAGGTCCCTACGCCCAGCGTCTTCTTTTTTTCTCGGCCGTACTGATGGGTTATGTCGGACTCTTGGCCTATATTATTATCTCGGGTGATTTTTTAAATAATCTTCTCTCGTCTTTTTTTTATACTCCCAGCGCTACTTATAGTGTCCTCTTCGGTGTCGTCCTTTCGCTGGCGGTTTTGCGGGGTCTTAAATCCGTATCTCACGTGGAACTATTTTTCAGCGGTCTGTTTGTGGTGGTGATGGGTTTAATTTTATTTACAGGTTGGTCTTCAATTCAACCCGCTAATTTTGTCGGATTTAACCGAGCCAATATTGCTTTACCTTACGGTGTTCTACTTTTTGCTTTTGGTGGATTGTTGGCGGTGCCGATTCAACGTCAACTTCTGGTGGGCCGAGAACGAAAACTTTGGTCGGCCATCGCGCTGGCGGTATTATTCACGGCTGGTCTCTACGCCATTTTTATCACGACCGTCGTCGGCGTCTCCGGCTTGGCGACTACGCCGGATGCAATTTCCGGTCTGTATCAATTTTTGGGCAGTAAAATTACCATCTTGGGTTCGCTCTTTGGAACTTTTGCCATTACGACCGCATTTTTAATGCACGCTTCGGCGATGGTCAATACTTTTCATCAGGATTTTAAAATTCATCGTTTAAACGCTTGGCTCTTGGCAGTGGCTCCGCCGATGGTCCTATTCATCATTGGCATCCGTTCTTTTATCGGTATCATTAGTTTGGCGGGCGGTGTTGCCTTGGCCCTGGAACAAATCCTCATTGTCTTCCTCTTCGCCCGTGCCAAGTCCCGTGGCGACCGCCTCCCCGAATACTCCCTCAACATCCCCACCTGGCTTTTATACACCCTGATGGCGATGTTCTCGGCCGGGATTGTGTATTTCCTGTTTATTCAATGATTAGTTTACCCTGATCTTGTCGAAGGGATTTATGGTGAGTATGTCGAACCAATCCGAAGGGTCGAATGGAAATAAAATTTATGAAAGAAGCGTCACTATCACCAGATAAAAGAACTCTTAGCGATACTCTTCGTGATGCTGCGAAAGTGGAAACGACATTATCAAATCTACCTCTGAGATATGCGGAAATTGTCCGTTCACAGACGACTCATCTTGATTCAGAGTTGCGTAGGCAGGCAATAGAACTCATTCGCAAATGGATTGATTACGCAGAACAACACAATGTATCTGATGCAGATCCATTTTCAGTTAGATATCACATCACACGATTTGCAGAAGAAGCTTTTTGGAAAAAGCATGAGCAGATATTATTACAGGAAGCTGATATAACAGGAGTTTCTTGTGGTGGTAAGTTGTATCGAGAATTAATATCACCGTTCGTCTCTTCTGAAATTTTAAATGATAAAAATGTTGCTGTTATAGGTGGTACTGCACGTCTTGCACTTAAAATGTATGCGGGCATTGAAATTCAAGACGAACTCCCTATTAACGATGTAGATATTGTCATTTCAACCGACGCAGATATTCCCAAAAAAACACATCAATACAATGTGGATCTTTCCGGTGCAAAAATTATCGATGGAGATGTTGGTGCAACCTTGCCGAGTATTATTACTAATTTTGACTGCACTATGAATCAAGTTGCCGTTTACAACGGTAAACTTCTTTTTCCTGATCGTGCATTACAAGATATAAAAGAAGGAAATATACGACTCATTGCTAAGAACGATCCACTGTTTGGTTCTGAAGGGGTCGTTATGCCAGACGGAAATGTTTATCTAAATCGAAATGGTTTTTATCGTGGTTTATCATTTTTATTACGCGGTAAGGGAAAACAGCTCATTGTCTCAGAGGAAAACATAGAAGCAGAGAAAACCAACATTGGACGCTATTGGCTTGTGATGCTGTTCGTGAAAATTCTACCTATGAAAGATGAGACAGCGCGTAGAAACGCAATCGCACATTGGCACGATATCGCTTGTCGTATAGGTTCAACTCAAACAGAAAATCCTGAATTGTTTCTAAAAGAACTCATGGTTCAGTATCCTGAAACGAGGTCGTATAGTGGAGCTGAAGGGGCTTATGATGTGAACGCGCAAGTGCGATAGATTATCGGGAAATTAACAAGCAGAGCAGTGGACGAAATTTACGGTCCCACAGCCGTAACCCTACCGTCAACATACACAGAAGCGAATTTGAAACTTTCCGAAAGTGTTAAAGAGTACGATTTTGGTTCATTCATGCAAGCCGTCCAAACTATTTCTGAATCAAAATAAAAATAATTTTCTGCTCGCTTGGTCCTGTTTCTACACAACCTCGCTTAGTTTGGTCCCCACTCCTAGTTGGCTCAAATGGTGGGAATTGAGCCGACCTTGGTTTATCCTAAGCTTGCCGAAGGACTTGTCCTGAGCTTGTCGAAGGATTTATCCTGACCCCGCCGAAGGACTTGTCCTGAGCGGTGTTGAAGTAGTCGAAAGACTTGTCCCGACCCCGTCGAAGGATTTATGGTGAGCGAGCAAAGCGAGTCAAAGAACTTGTCCTGAGCTTGTCGAAGGATTGCCTAAAACCAGAAAAAGTGGGATGATCTAAACTAATTTATGTTAATACAAAAATTCGACGACTTTTTAAAATCAGTCGATCTTAAATCCTATCGCGACAAGTATAGGTCTATTAAAATTGTCGAGATGGATTTACCAAAAGAAATCCAAGCCATCAATATGTTATATAAGGTTTATTGGGATAAGAAAAAGTTTTTGAGTTTTGAAAAGTTTTATGAAGAATATTTACAGGAACATAGAACAGATATTGATAGATTTCAAGAAAAAACCGGAATGTGTAAAACGTGTTTCAGTAAAGGATTACCTGCAAGAATTTATAGGACATGGGCAAGTATCATCACTCAAATACATGCTGGATATGTGGCAGAGTCAGTTTTTGGCGAAGGAGCTGTCTCAATGTCTGGTGAACTTGATCATAAGGGAGCCGATTTTCAAGTAAAATATCGTGGCAGAATTTTAAATTATCAAGTTAAAAAGAAATCTCTCGGTAGAGAAGTACGACAGGAAAAACCAAAATCAAAAAACCAATTACCAGGCGAATTTGTAGATATTAAGTATGAGGTTCCCAGTAGTGATTATTTTGAAAACCCGAAGAAAAAGAACGGAGAATATAAACTGCCATATAAACGATTTAAGGACAACAAGGAATTAAACAGGTTATCAAATGGATTTGTTGTTTTTACTCCCTACATTTTTGAACAGAAGAAAAAAGAAATAGATCAAACTTTAAAATAATTTGGCGGGATATTTTTTATCGCTAATCATTTTTTCCGCTAATCTTATGTAGTCAGGGTTGATCTCAAACCCAACATACGATTGTCCTAATTCTTTTGCCGCAGAACACTCTGAACCAGTGCCAACAAAGGGGACCAATACAACACCATCTTTTTTAGGCATGGCGGATTTTATTAATTTTTTAGATAATTCAAATGGTTTTTGCGTTGGGTGTTTCATTATTTCGTGTCCTTCGTGTTTTTTTAGTTGTCGTGGCTCGCAAACAGAATCACAAGTTTTACACAAAAACCATCTCTCAATCATTCCAGCCCCACCGGCAAGAGCAGGGATTTTAATAACATCTCTCGGTAAAGCTCCGCCATCGTGGGCTTTATAAACGGTTTCTAAACCGTTACTACTAAATCTTCCCAGTGTTCCTTTCCTTACTTTTCCAGCGGCTCCGTTTAGAAAGCCTTCTGTGTATGGCTCTCTAACTTCATCTCTGTTGAAAACTGGCTTATCTTTCCACGCACAAATAATTGCCTCGTGACTTCTTTGCCAAAAATTAAGAGAGGCAACGTTTTTATTTGTATAGTGCCAAATAAGCCATCGCTTATTTATTGGAATTTCAACAGAAAGATGGGCCAAAATCTCACTGAATCCGTAAATAAACATGGTTCCTGATGGTTTCATTGTCCTCATACATTCATTCATCCAATCTTTACACCATGAAATATATTCACCCAGCTCTCTTTTATCGTTATTGTTCCCAAAATCTTTACCTATATTATATGGCGGGTCAATAATAATGACATCGCAACTTTCGTCAGGAAGTTTTTTCAGTTCAGTTAGAGCATCACCTAAAATGATTCTATTAAGTGGTAAAGTATTATCTCGTTTAACATTGGGTAGTGTGATTTCTTTAAAAATCTCTTCTCTATTTTTAATAACATCAAGTACCACTCCTTGGATTGATATATCTTTTCCATTTCTGATAATTATCGGCCCCATGGTTTTATTTGCCGGTTGTAAACGAATATGGCCGCGTTCTTTATAAAACTTCTTAAGCGTTGCGCCGTAGTTATCTATGAGGGCAACCACTTTTTGTCCGTTTTCAGCAGTCGCTTGGTGTCGGACTAATACAATATCGCCATCGTTGATATTTTCTTCAATCATACTGTTGCCGACTACACGGAGAGCGTAGACCTCTGATGAAGATGGAATTTTACTTTTTGGCACAGCAATCATTTCCGTGTTTTGAATTGCCTCAATCGGTTGTCCGGCGGCGATTGTACCAAGGAGGGGGATTTTGATTAAATCGGAAACAGAATCATTAATTTGAATTCCCCTTGCTCGTCCATTGGCTTTCCCCAAGTATCCTTTTTGCTGAAGTGTAGTGAGATGTTCGTGGGTAGTTGATGGCGATATTTTAAATCTATGGGCAATCTCACGCTCTGTCGGCGCGATACTTTTTTCCGATATAATTTTATTAACATAATTCCTAATCTGTTTTTGGCGTGGAGTAAGCATGTATATAGTATAACACCAACACCCGAGCAAAACCCGAGCACTTATCCACAGTTAATACACTCTCTGATCAAGACACGATTAAAAAATAGTTTTATAATATGAGTGACAGTTAAAAAACTGTGGTCGAAAAATAAATCTTTAAATTCATATCAAACACTAGTCTAAGAAATATTAAAGTAATATGGCTTGAGACAAAAACTCGTATGCCAAGTTATTTATAATGGAGCGTAACATTGTCGATAGTCCCGAAATTTGTTTCTAGGTGCTGGTATGATTAACAAGAATGTTAAGGATGTTTGGTACTACATCGTATGGTTCGCGATTCTCTGAAGTGGTCAAATTGGCAGTTTGGAACAAAATTCAAATTGTTCCTGGTCACAGCCGACAAAAAGATAGATATGGTGCATGGATCGATTGGGACCAGTATGGTGTGACTAAAGATGGTGGAACAGGTTGGGAAATAGATCACATAAAGCCAGTTACACATGGAGGCACTGATGATCTGTCAAATCTACAGCCACTGCAGTGGCAAAATAATCGCGCAAAAAGCGATACATGGCCACCGAATGTAGTTCAGCCAATAGTCGCAAGATAAAAACGCAAAAAGCCCTATATGTTATATGGGGCTTTTTGATTTAATAATTTATTGAAGGAAATACCAGTTTTTGTTAAGGTGGGTTTATATAAATTACTTTAAACTAACTATATATGACTGACGAACAAGATAATTCAATAAATTCTGTACAGGATCCAAACGAATCAACACCGGTGGTGCCGAGTGAACCAGCACCGATTCCAGTTCTGGAGGAACCGGCGGTTGTGACGGAGACACCGGTGCCGGTATTGCCGTCAGGGCCAGTTATACCGCCGACACCTACTCCTGCACCAGCGCCAATAACTTCTCCTGCGCCGGCGTCACTCAAATCTTTTTTGGGGAAGGCGTTGGAGAAGATTCAGTTTCGGAAAAGAGCGAAATTGGCGAAGACCGTTGAGTTGGCGGTTAAAAAGCGGTCAATCACCAATGATGATGTTCAGAAACTGCTTCGGGTCTCCGATGCAACCGCGACACGTTATCTTTCGGAACTGGTTCGTCAAGGCAAGCTTCGCAGGGCTGGCACGACTTCCGGCACCCGATATGAGCCCTTCGACTTGACTCAGGGTGAGCCGACCCCCCAAAAGTCGTTAGGTAAAATGGTATAATAATTATTAAATAAACTAACCTAAAAACTATGAAAGGATTCATGGATTTTATTCGGGAGCAGGGTGTGGTTGGGTTGGCGGTCGGCTTCATCTTGGGCGGGGCGGTATCTAAGGTGGTAACGGCATTGGTGACTGACATTATCAATCCGTTGCTTAGTATGTTGCTTGGCGCAGCCGGCGGGCTTAAAGAAGCGTCGTTTGGGATTGGGTCGGCTCAAATTCTCTATGGCGACCTGATTAGCGTCGTGATAGATTTTGTCGTCGTGGCCCTAGTTGTCTATTTCGGTATCAAGGCCATTGGCCTCCACAAACTAGATAAACCCAAAGAATAAACAAAGAAGGGGTGAAATTGGATATGTTTAATAAACTGGAAAATTGGGTGTTCTATATTTTTATTTTTTCAATTCCGATTTCCTCTCGGCACATTTTTTGGTTTGAACCGTTCAATTTTATTGAATGGACTTCCATCTACATCTACGCCACCGATATTATTTTTATAATGCTCGTAGTATTTTGGGCTTTCAACAGCAGGCGAATTATGGTCTTGAACCCAGACCCGGGAAACCAGTCCCGTCGGTTTCCCCAGCTTCGCTGGGACCCCTTCCGCTACTGGGTTAAAGACCATAATTTGTCTGCTGATACTTTTCTTATAATTTTTGTTATTGTCGCTGGTTTTTCTATTTGGGGGGCGCTTGATGTTCAGACAGCGGTATTTCAATGGTTCAAATTAGTTGAAGGTGTCGTGCTTTATTTTTATGTTAAAAATTACGCGCTGAAACGTTTTGAATTACGACATGTTTTTGAGGTGGTTATTATCAGCGCCACATTCCAATCAATCATCGCTATCGCGCAATTTATGACGCAGGGGAGTTTGGGTTTGAAGTATTTAAGCGAGAGTCCGCTGGCGCCGGCTTTTAGCGGAATTGCGGCTTTTCTTGTTGATGGCACAAAGATTATCCGTGTTTATGGCACGACACCCCATTCAAACGTATTGGCGTTGTTTCTGTTTATCGCTATCTTTATTTTTTATGATTCTTTGATATATCATAAAAAGTGGTGGTGGCATGTTTTTTATGTGGTAATTCTTTGGGCTTTCTTCCTGACTTTTTCGCGAGTGATTGTCGGACTTTGGGGCGTAAGTTTTATACTGATGTTTTTTTTAGTGACCCATAATCTTTCCCCCAGACCCAGGAAACCATCCGCCAGTTGGCGGACCGACGGCTCTTCGCTGGGACCCCTTCCGCTACTGGGGAAAAGAATATGGGCCACTAACTCTCATAAAATTTTTTTGACGACAATTTGTATTGCAGTTACTTTTATTGTCGTATATTGGCCGTATGTGATAAATCGGTCGGTTATTTCTTCTGATGACGAGGCGGTTCAACTCCGGATTTTATACAATCAAGAATCGTTAGCGAGCGGACAAAATTTATTCGGTTTGGGAATGGGTAATTTTGTGCCGTGGCTGATGACCCAGGACTTACATCTTAGTCGGGAAATATATCAACCCGTCCATAATATTTATTTACTGATTTATTCGGAGACGGGGATTGTTGGCATTGCCTTGTTTTTACTCTTTCTGGCATTTTTACTCTATGATTTTTATCACCGCTTGTTCGCCGGCTGGCGAATCAAAAAGTTGTATCATATCCCGTTTGCCCTCGTTATTGTTTCAATATTAATTTTTGGCCTGTTTGACCATTACTTATGGACCATTCAGTCGGGACGATTAATATTTTTTATAGCACTAGGATTTTTGGCCGGAGCCGAATAGAACTTTTCAATCTCCATTTTTTTGGCTACTATTCATAAATGGCTGATAATAGAGATGAATTATTACGGGCGATTAAAGACGAGGTTCTCGCATTAGAGGCCTCGCCGTTGTATAATGAAAGGGTTAGCCATGGCGTCTTTCCTGTAATTGGCGAGGGGAGTCATACAGCAAATATAATGTTTGTCGGGGAAGCACCCGGCAAGAACGAAGCCAAAACCGGCCGGCCATTTGCCGGCGCAGCTGGTAAAATCTTGGACCAATTGTTAGTGTCAGTTGGGATTAATCGGCCTGACGTCTATATTACCAATATCGTCAAAGACCGACCGCCATTTAATCGTGACCCGTTACCCGAAGAGATTATAATTTACGGGCCGTTTTTAGACCGTCAGATTGATATTATTCAACCCAAGGTGATTGCGACGTTGGGAAGATTCTCCATGGAATATATTATTCGCAAATTCGGTCTGGAAAAAGAATTAAAGCCAATCAGTAAAATGCACGGCACCAGCGTAACCGCCCAAACATCATACGGTCCGATTGAGATTGTGGCGTTCTATCATCCGGCGGTAGCGATTTATAACCAACATTCCAAAGAAACATTGTTTGAAGATTTCAAAATCCTGCAAAAACACAAACTTATTTAGAAATTAGAATTTAGAAATTAGAAATTTATTTTACATGCCTCTCTTCGCTACAATTGTAGATTCAATTCAAAACAATTTTCCCGCTCTGGTCCAGTATAAGTATTTGTTTTTATTGATTGCCACCACGATTGAAGGTTTTAATACTATTATCTTGGCCGGATTTCTGGCGTCCCTTGGATCAGTGGCAATTATTCCCGCAGTCATCGTCTGTGTCATTGGTGATTTTCTAAATGGTTGGATGTGGTATCTAATTGGATATTTTGGTGGAGCTAAACCGATTGATAAGTGGGGACGAAAAGATCCCAAGAGCCGAAAAATTATTGAGACCGTTGAACGTTATTTCCATCGCTATAGCGGGCGGGCTATTGTTTTTACAAAATTAACTTGGTCCCTCACGATTGCAACCATGATTATGGCCGGCTCATTTAAATACAATTTTAGAAAATTTTCGTACTACAATTTTATCGGCGGTCTTGGTTGGGTTACGATCACGTTTACTGTGGGATATGTTTTCGGGAAGGGCTATCGCGCGGTTACTCTCGTTAATAATATCGGTTACATTGCGCTTTTCTTGGCCAGCGCCATTATCCTCGTCTATGTATTCAAAGTGATATTTAAATCAAAATTCATCCAGTCCCTCACCACCACCGAACACCTCCACGACCTCGGCGACAAATTCCGAGACGGCATTGATAAGTTTTTGTCGTAAACACCATCTTTTTTAAAAAGAGTGAGGCCATTGTATTCTTGAGCGCTGAACGACGCCGTCTTCTCGTCCGAAAATTTCCGAAATTCTTTCGGTAACAAATAGGAACCGAAAGCCACCCTTTGAGGGTGGCTGAAGGCAAGGTGGCCTATTTGTTCGGAAGCAATGAGGAAATTGAGGTTACGAGACAGGCGGAGAGAACAGCGAGAAGAATACAATGGTCGAGCGACCCCTGTGGATTGCTGGCTTGCCCCCATTATGCTATACTAGCCAGCATAACCATGAATATAAAGAAAGCCCTAGTTTGCTTGGTCTTTACCTTGTTTTTTGTGGCGACGTCGGGTGTCCAGGCAGCTAGTCAATCTAACCAAGGGACCGATAGTCGTTATTTCGTAAAATCCACCTCTCAATTCTGGAAAAAATCGTTTCAAGTACGGAATGTTTTTGATTCCGGATTTACGGCTAATCTCACAGATTGGCAATTAAAAGTCGCCAAGGTCTTTGGCGTTGAAGTGACTCCAGTCAAAAGGTTAAATATTCTAGCCACGACAGTAGCAGTTAAAAAGACAACTACGAAACCTGTTATCAAGACCCCAACGAGTCAGATTGGCTGGGGTGTTAAGGCCATTTACGGTGATACTCTTAATGATGCAGTACCATCCGGTGGCGATGGAATTAAGGTTGCAATCTTAGATACGGGTGTTTTAGTCAATCATCCTGATTTAAAAGATCAAATTATCGCTTGCAACGATTTGTCGGGCTTTGATTCCTTTGTTGAAGAAAGTTGCGAAGATAAAAACGGTCACGGAACTTTGGTGGCGGGTGTTGTCGCCGGCAATGGCGGACCGATGGGTAAAGGTATTTATGGCGTCGCCCCTCAATCCGGATTAATGATTTATAAGGTCTGTAATAATGACGGTACTTGTTTCACGGATGACGTTGCCGAAGCAATCAGACAAAGCGTTGACACTGGAGCTAATATCATCCTCTTGAGTTTGGGTTCTGATTCCGAAAGCTCACTTATTAATGATGCAATTTCTTATGCCACAGAAAAAGGAGTAATGATTATCGGTGCCGCCGGCAACGATGGCCCTTACAAGAACAGTATTGATTATCCGGCCTCCAACGTAGATGTTGTAAGTGTCGGAGTGGTTGATGAAATTCTTGTTGTTCCTGATTGGAGCGCTCGAGGGAATAATGAGGCCTCCACTTCATATGAAAGAAATTTCGGCGATTTGGAACTTGTCGGACCGGGAGTAAATATTGAATCAACCGCAAACAATGGTTACTATACGACTTCATCCGGTGCTTCTATGGCTGCTGCTCACATTACCGGCTTAGCCGCTAAAGAATGGGAGACATATGCTAAAAAGCCAGCCCAAGCCACGCGCGAACTTTTACATAAATTTTCTTTGGATATCCTTCCTTCCGGCGATGATTCCGATTCCGGTTGGGGGATGCCACAGTTGTAAAAGTTTCTAGTTTCTAGTTCACAGTTTACAGATCAGCGATTTGCTGGCTGTTTTAATTTTGCTATACTGTAAACAAGAAACTGTAAACCGTAAACTTGCATGCGTATTAATCGCGTTATTAGAACTTTAGTTCTAGCTGATTTTTTTGTGAATGCCGGATTTAGTGTCTTTGCGCCCGTGGTGGCGATTTTTATTACCCGCCAAATTTCCGGCGGAACCATTGAAGCAATAGGTTTTGGTGCGGCCATTGTTCAATTGTGTAAAATAATTGTTGAGTTACCTTTGGCTAAAATTTTAGATAAAAACCATGGCGAGTATGATGATTTTTATTCTCTTATTATCGGTAGTACCCTTATTGCTATGGTCCCTTTTGCTTATCTTTTTGCTAATTCAATAATTCACATCTATATTATACAGGCAATATATGGGGTCGGTATCGCGTTTGTCGTGCCCCCTTGGTACGCGATTTTTTCCAGACACTTAGATAAAATGCACGAAAGTTTTGAATGGACGCTTGATTCGGTGTCTATTGGTTTAGCGGCGGCGGGCGCAGCCGCTTTGGGCGGTATTATTGCCCAAAGATTCGGTTTTAATTTCGTATTTATTATTGGCGGGATTTTTGCCATCTTCGGTGGATTGATGCAAATTCTTATTTTTAAGGACTTAAAGAAAAAAGTTCCTCAAGGTCAAGTTAAAGCCGAACCAGATAAGGTTACCTAGATTTTGCCATCTATTACTCAATTTCAAAAAGAAGTATATGAATTTGTTCGTAAAATTCCTAAAGGGAAAGTTTTAACATACAAACAGGTCGCCGTTGGGGTTGGCAGACCCAAAGCGTATCGGGCTGTCGGGAATGTTTTAAATAAAAATCCTTTTTCTTTTAATTTGGGAGGGAATGTCCCATGTCATCGTGTTATCAGGTCTGATGGCACTATTGGAGGATTTGCGTCCGGGCCCAATAAAAAGTTACAATTACTTAAAGGAGAAAAAGTATTTAAGTAATTTAATGTCTAAACGAATCTTACTTGTCGGTGGTGGTTCCGGTGGCCACGTTTTTCCGCTCATAGCGGTGGCGGAGGCCTTGCGTACGGCTGATGCAGGAGTTGAACTCCTCGTGCTTGGTAATGGCCCATTTCTCGCTGATGCTGTAACAGCAGCTGGTTTACCATATAAAACAGTCAAAGCCGGCAAACTTCGTCGTTATTTTAGTTTCTGGACTTTTCTGGCGCCATTTCAGGCAATTATCGGATTTTTTCAATCTCTTTGGATTCTATTTGTATATATGCCAGACGCTATCTTTACCAAGGGTGGTTACACATCAATAATGCCTTCTTTTGTTGCTAGGTTATATTTTATTCCCGTTTATACCCACGAATCGGATTCTGTTCCCGGTCTGGCTAATAAGGTTATCAGTAAGGTCGCAAAAACAGTATTTACATCATTTGAATCCACGGCCAAATATTTCTCGCCCCGCCCGGATGGGCGGGGTAAACCGGGTAAAGCAATTCTTGTCGGTAATCCTGTCCGGCCGGAATTATTGACGGGGGATAAAGCAGTTGCTCTTCAGCAGTTTAATTTTCTGGCGGATAAGAAAACAATTCTAGTTACCGGAGGCAGTCAGGGTGCCAAGCGAATCAATGAGGCCATCCTTGAGGCCCTAGTTCCGTTGGTTCAGAATTTTCAAATTATTCATCAGTGCGGTGATTCCCAATACGAAAATGTGAAGACCGTCGTTGACCAATATACAAAAGAAGGAGAGAATTCCTATGGTCCCATGATTAGCGCCAACTATCGTCTCTATCCGTTTTTAAATCCTCAAGATATGGGCATGGCTTATTCGGTGACAGATATTATTATTTCTCGGGGTGGCGCTTCTAATTTATTTGAGATTGCTTCTCTTGGGAAACCGGCGATTATTATTCCACTTTCCACTTCTGCTAGCCGGGGCGACCAAATTGATAACGCTAATGAATTTCATAAATATGGTGCCGTGGTCATTGAAGAAGCCAATATCACCCCCCACATTATCGTCAACCAAATTCAAGAACTCCTTGAGCCCACTCGTTATGCGGAAGTAAGCGCCAAAATAAAAACCTTCGCCAAACCCAACGCCGCCCAAAATATAGCCCAAATTTTGCTGCAATAGCTCCGCTCCCTCCACCCCAACCCCCGACTTGATTATCCGTCTGTATCAACGTCACTTGGAGTACACTCTTATCCCCAGACCCGGGGAACCAGTCCCGTCGGTTCCCCCAGCTTCGCTGGGACCCCTTCCGCTACTGGGTCTAAGAGTATACCCCAAGTGACTTAGAATTAAATTGCTACGTGACTTCTCGCTTTGGGTTTTTCTAGAAAAAGCACTGAGCCACTGGGTTTATTGAGCATCTGCACGATTGGTTCTATTTCACGAGTTTCAACGCTATTTCTCTGGGAACCGTTCCGAGGATGTCGGGAACGGGTGAGCGAAGCGAAGCCGCATGGCCCGACAGGAGTTGCTTCGGGCGGTCAGAGAAATTAGGAGAAGCGAGTAGAAATAGTCCAAGAGGAAGCCGCGATAATAAACCCAGTGGCGAAGTGATTCTAGATATGGTTAAATTATCATATGACTTGGCGAACAATCGGATTTGATAATCAGAAAAAGACGTTTGAAGACCTGATTAAACAAGGTGCTTTGTCGCACGCTTATATTTTTCAGGGGCCCAAACATATCGGGAAGAAAATGTTTGCCCAGGACTTATTTGTACAGGTAAATGGGCGAGAAAAATTTGATTCTACCGACCCGGATTTATTTAATATCGCTCCGCGCGTGACCGAGGGGGATACAAAAATATACATAGAAGACATCCGTGATTTAAAAACATTTCTTTCGTTTCGGCCCTATTATGGCCCCTATCAATTTGTGATTATTGATGACGCCCATCGTCTGACCCCTGAAGCGTCAAATGCGTTTTTAAAACTTTTAGAAGAACCGACGGGCAAGGTCGTTTTCGTATTAGTTACTAGCCAACCCCAAGAATTACTCCAGACCATCAGTTCTCGTGGTCAACATATTTCTTTTTTGCCTCACAACGATAAAATTGTTGCTCAATCACTTGTAATCACTAAATTATCCAAAACCGATCAAGAATTAGTCACCGCTTTGGCTCGGGGTCGGATTGGCTGGGCTATTACCGCCAGTGAGAGTGGAAATATAAAAGATATCAAACAGGCCGTCGTCGATTTCAGTACGATTTTAAAAAGTCCGCTCGCCGAACGAATGCTTTTTGCTAAAACACTTTTTGAAAAACAGCCCTACCAAGAACAGGTTAATTATTGGCTTGCTTGGGCCTACACCAACCGCGCCACCCTTACCAACGCCCACCACGTTCTTAGTCAGCTCTTAATGCTCCATCAGTACATAAACCAACCTCAATACAACCATCGCGCCCTCCTTGAAAATACTTTAATAAACCTCTAAGATAAGATTATGTACCAGGTAGTGAAAATCCGACTGGGTTTTAGTAGCACCGATTATATCAACTATCTGGGAATTTAAATATAAACAAGTAATTTGATGTTGCATGGTTAGGTCTAAAACCTAAGGTGCATGTCGGATTTCTACTACCTGGTGTATAAGGAATTAATCGCATCTAGGAAAAAGGATTTTGATTCGGCTTTAGAAATGGCCAAAATGGAAGCGGCCTCAATTCGGACAGGCCGAGCTAACCCATCATTGGTAGAAGATATTCAAGTTGAATATTTGGGCGCGCGTTCACGAGTCAAAGAACTGGCCAGTATTAGTGCGCCGGAACCGCGGGTGATTGTGATTCAACCCTGGGATGCGACTGTCGTGCCATTAATTGAAAAAGCGATTCGTGAAAGCTCGTTGGGTTTGAATCCGGCTAATGACGGTCATACTATTCGTCTCACTATTCCACCCTTAAATGAAGAACGACGCAAAGAATTCACCAAAATTCTCCATCAAAAAATAGAAGAAGTCCGCATCCGCATCCGCCAAACCCGTGAAGATATTCTTAAAAAAGTTCAAACCGCCGTCAAAGAAAAAACTGCCCGCGAAGATGAGGCCTTCAAAGCCAAAGACGAACTTCAAAAAATCGTAGACGACCTCCAAAAAAAGATTGACGAGATGGTTAAGAAAAAAGAGCAAGAATTAATGACAAGCTAGTGTTAACCGCGATTATTTTTATTATTGTGATTGGGGTGCTCGTGCTGGTGCACGAGTTTGGTCATTTTATAATGGCCAAAAGAGCGGGGATGAAAGTGGAGGAATTTGGATTTGGATTTCCACCCCGTTTGTTTAGTTGGAAAAAAGGTGAGACCGTTTATTCTTTTAATTGGATTCCTTTCGGCGGGTTTGTGAAAATTTTAGGAGAAGACGGTGACACACGCGCTCCACACAGTTTTGCTTCGGCGTCTTTTTTAAATCGGTTACTGGTGTTGGTAGCCGGTGTCGTTATGAATTTCTTTTTGGCGGCGGTCTTGCTGATGATTGTAAATTTCTTCGGATTGCGGATTGGTCTTATAGACGGCGATACCGGTTCGGCCCAAAATATAAAAGTTCAAATCGTCAGCGTTACGGCCGGCAGTCCCGCTGAAATTGCCGGTTTGCGACCTCTTGATGCGATTGAGGGTTATAAAGAAAACGGCGTCGTTGTGCCGATTCATACAACTCAAGATGTTCAAGATGCCGTCGCCTCTCATTTGGGTCGTCCTTTAACATTGGAGATTGAAAGCGGAACCGGCGTCGTGGAAAAGACATTGACTCCTCGTGTTAATCCACCCGAGGGTCAAGGAGCGATTGGAATCTCGCTGGCTTTAACGGGGACAATTGTTTATCCATGGCATGAGGCAATTTGGCGGGGTATTTCTGATGCTGCTTTTTTGACTATCGCCACAGTCCAGGGCTATTATTCGCTTTTGAAAACCTTGTTTATTCATGGTAGATTGATTGCAGATGTTTCAGGACCGATTGGTATCGCCGGCCTAACGGGGCAAGCTGCTCGGGTGGGATTTAATTATCTTTTACAGTTCGTGGCGATGATTTCAATTAACTTAGCCGTCCTAAACATTATTCCCTTTCCCGCGCTTGATGGTGGCCGAGTCGTGCTTCTCTTGATTGAAAAAGCCAAGGGTTCGCCGGTTCACAAGAGCGCTGAAAATTTGATTAACATCGCCGGTTTTTATCTTCTTATTGTCCTTATGCTCTATATTACCTATAAAGATATTGCTAGATTTTTTATCAAATAACTTGCTGGCCGCTCTCGCCACAATCTTTGGCGAGGACGCTCTTGACCAATTCCTTCGTTAAAATCTCCGCCCAGTCCTCACCATATGTCTATATGGCTCGGCCTGGTGCTCGATTTTGCCTCGAACTTAGTCAAGCCAGCTACGTTATAGTATTATAAGATATATGTCTAAAGTTTTTGGAAAAAAAGGTCTGACCAAAAAATCCGAAAATATTTCGGATTGGTATCATGATGTCGTATTGCGGGCTGGTTTGGCGGAGTACGCTGACGTTAAGGGTTGCATGATTATCAAACCCCACGGTTATGCGTTATGGGAGAAAACTCAAAGCGTGTTAGATGGTTGGTTTAAAGAAGATGGTGTCCAGAATTGTTATTTCCCGGTCTTTATTCCCATGAGTGCGTTTCAAAAAGAAAAAGAACACGTGGAAGGATTTTCCCCGGAACTGGCGGTTGTTACTCACGCCGGCGGAGAAGAACTGGCCGAACCACTGGCCGTTCGCCCAACTTCAGAAATTGTTATTACGCAAAAATTCTCCGATTGGGTTCAGAGTCATCGTGATTTACCTATGAAGCTTAACCAATGGTGCAATATTGTCCGTTGGGAAAAACGTACCTATCCGTTTTTAAGAACCTCGGAATTTTTGTGGCAAGAAGGTCACACCGTTCATGCTGACAAAAAAGATGCCATGGTTATGGTTATGACCGCGCTTGAATGGTATTCCAAATTTTATCGTGGATATTTCGCCATTGCCCCGTATGTTGGTCTAAAAAGTCAATCAGAAAAGTTCGCCGGCGCAGAAGATACTTATTCAGTGGAAATTGTTGTCCCGGACGGCAAAGCATTACAGTCGGCTACTTCTCATTATCTCGCCGACCATTTCACTAAGGTCTTTAATGTTGAATATTTAGACGAAGAAGGGAATAAAAAATTGGCCCATCAAACATCATGGGGTCTTTCAACTCGGGCCATTGGTGGACTGATATTTGTCCACGGTGATGATTCAGGATTGGTCTTGCCTCCGGCTGTCGCGCCCCAACAAGTTGTAATTATTGGTATAGCCGGTAAAGATCAAGAAATGGAAGAAAAAGTGGCTACTTATGTCGGCCATATTCATAAAATACTTAAAGATGCCGGTGTCCGTGTGGTCTCCGATATTGATTTCAGAAAAACACTTGGTTTTAGAATTAATGATTGGGAATTGAAAGGTGTGCCTTTGCGGATTGAAGTCGGTGGTAAAGAATTAGAAGCCCAAAATACCACCCTAGTCCGACGTGATACTTTCGCGAAGCATCAGACCAACACCGACTTATTGTCATTGGAAGTGCCGGCTTTGTTGGAAATTATTCAAAAGGACTTATACAAAAAATCGGAGCAGTCCCGTAATGACCTGACTACAGAAGTTTCAACTTGGGATGAATTTAAATCAGTCATGACCGATAAGAAAATGTTTATTCGCGCTCCTTGGTGTGAAGATGCATCCTGCGAAGCGACTATCAAGGAAGAAACCAAAGCCGGTACCCGTTGTCTTGAATTGGACCGCATCCAAGAAGTTCTCTCCGACACGCCCTGTGTCCACTGTGGCAAACCCGCTCTCCATAAGTGGCTCTTTGCCCAGTCCTACTAGTTTTTTATCCTCTTGTTTCCTCACTTTTTTCTGATATCCTAACCAGGTAGTAGAAGTTGCTGTTGCGACTGAAAGTCGCTGAAGATACTCAACAACTTTCACTACCTGGCTAAGGTATCCACGTTGGAGATTGTCATAAAAATGCACACTATTTTTATATGTTAAATAAGCTTTTTAGCTTCTGGTCACAAGATATCGGGATTGATTTAGGAACCGCAAATACGCTGGTTTATGTGCATGACAAGGGGATTACAATCAATGAACCGTCAATTGTCGCCTTAAATCAAAAAACAGGAAAAATTCTGGCAATCGGTACTCAAGCCCGAACCATGGTTGGCCGGACACCCGGTTATATTACTGTTACCCGTCCGTTGGTGAACGGTGTCGTTTCGGATTTTGAAGTTACCGAGCAGATGCTCAAATATTTTATTGACAAAGTTCATCAGGGCCGATTTTCATTATTACCTCGGCCAAGAGTTGTGATTGGTGTACCATCAGGTGTGACCGAAGTGGAAAAGCGTGCGGTTGAAGATGCTGCTTATAGCGCCGGCGCCCGAGAGGTCTATTTAATTGAAGAACCGATGGCCGCCGCGATTGGTTCGCGTCTGCCCGTTCAAGATGCAGTAGCTAACGTAATTGTTGATATGGGTGGTGGCACTACGGAAGTGGCGGTGATTTCAATGGGCGGGATGATTGCTTCACGCTCTCTTCGGGTTGCCGGAGACAAGCTCACTGACGATATTCTTCGTTATATGCGTCAAGAACGAAATCTGCTGGTCGGCGAAGCAACGGCCGAAAATTTAAAAATTCATCTCGGTTCCGCCTATCCGCTGGAGGAAGAACTTGAAGGCCGAATTCGAGGCCGGGATTTGGTTTCGGGATTACCAAAAGAAGTTGTGGTTACTTCAGAAGAAATTAGGACAGCTATGCAAAGGTCGGTTAAGAGTATTGTGTCCGCCATTAAAAATACAATTGAAGAAATTCCACCAGAACTGACGGCCGACTTAGTTAATCGCAACATTTACTTAGCTGGTGGGGGCGCGCTTCTGAAAGGTTTTGATGAATTGATTTCTCATGAAACAAAATTAGATGTTAAAATTGTAGATGATCCACTGACGGCGGTCGCTCGTGGTTGTGGTTTTGTGCTTGAACATCTTGATGAACTTCGTCCGATGCTTTTATCCACGCAAAGCGATAATTTGTTTTAACGATGCCGGGTAGTGAAAATTCGACTGGGTTTTTTTGGCGCCTAGATTAAATATTTGTCATAATTATGTTTTTAATGATATTCGATAGTACGCATTTAGGTATAAAAACCTAAAGCGCAGGTCGAATTTCTACTATCCCGGATGCGCAGTGAAAATATTTCTAAACTATTATTTATTTCAGCCATAATTCTTACGGTCCTAATCGCCCTAAACATTGTTTTGCTTCACGCTGTGCGTCGTCAATATGCGCCGGGGATATCTGCGGGGGTTTCGTTATTTGATATTGTCGGCCAGACAAGGGAATGGTTCGGATATGTTAAACAATGGAAAAATTTATCTACTGAAAACGCCAAGCTCCGTGATTTAATCGCCAATCAGGTCTCAACCTTGGCGACTATTGAAGCGCTCCAAAACGAAAATGATATTTTAAAAAAAGCAATTGGTCTGAAGACCCGTTTAAAACGTGATTTGTTGTCGGCCGGAATATTTAACATCTCTCTTGGACCCGATGGCCATTACGCGTTGATTAACAAGGGATTGACGGATGGAGTCACTGTGGACCAAATGGCTGTTTCTTTGAATGGAGAGCTTATCGGTAAAATAAGTTCAGTTTTTTCAACGTCATCTCGAGTGATGCTTATAACTGATCCCGCCTTTTCAGTTACCGCCCGTGTATTAAACGGTCAAACCAGCGGTATTATCCATGGCGCATTGGCTGATGGCATGAATTTTAACCTTATCACCCAGGTCGATGTCATTTCGGAAGAAGATATAATTATTACAACAGGAGACGATACAACTCCGGCCGGTTTAGTGATTGGGGTTGTTCGGAATATTGATAATAATGACACCCAACTTTTTAAAAAAATAAGTGTTAATCCTTCGGTTCAACCTGGTCAAGGTTCGGTCGTTGTTATACGGTAATGAGACGTCTCCTAGTTGTTGTTATTTGGTTTATTATCTTTGTCAGTGACGGTATCATTCTACCGGCGTTAACCAGTTTACCTGCTGGTTTTGGAATACTGGTGTTTTTATTGGCTTTAATGATAACTTTCGGTGTTCATCGTTGGGTGATTGGTTCCGGAATAATTATCGCTGGCGTTACCGAACTAATTCTTGGAGCATATTTCGGTGTGATTATAGGGACATGGCTAGTGATGGCATGGATCGGACATGTTTTTTTTAAATTTTTAAATATAGAATCAATGAACGAAAATAATTTCTTCGGAACTATTATCCCGTTTACTTTATTCGGAATTGTTATTTTTGCTGTTGGTGAAGGGGCGCTGTGGGTAATAAGTCGTTTGGCATATGAATCAGGACTTAGTCCGTCAACTTTGTTCCGGATTGTATTTTCTCCGGTAGTAATTATTATTGTCGCGATTGAGCTCGTTGTCGCACTTTTTATATTTCGTTTTATTTATTACCCCAAAAATGCCGGGTAGTGAAAATTTAACTATGCCTAAAGAATACCATGTCAACATTGAGGATCATGTCATTGCTCCGGAGGAGACCCTTTTGGATGGTGATAGTACGTTTTCGGATATTGAACGGCCAATTCGCCCCACTATCTTTAGGGTGATATTTTGGGGCGTGACGGGAGTACTGGGGTTTATGTTTTTGGCGAGCGCTAATTTGAGTATTATTAACCATTCATATTATTCAAATCTTGCTTTTCAAAATCGCTCTGCAAATTTTTCCATTCCACCGGCTCGGGGAATTATTTTTGATAAACTTGGTCAACCGTTAGTTAAAAATATTCCTCAATTTGATGTGGTTGCTGTTTCTAAGGAAGTTAAAACAGCTCTCAAGAATGAAACACTTAACCTTGAGCAACTTGGCTCGGCCTTGAATATGGACGCCGATACTCTTAGGACGATGCTTAATGAACAAGTTCAACAGGCAAATGTCTTTTTCATTTCCAATAATTTAAAAAAAGAACAAATTCTGGCCATTCAAGGCCTTAATACTCCGGGTATCTATATCATTCCCGATGTTCAGCGGGTTTATGTAAATGGGCCGGAATTTTCAACTGTGCTTGGGTATGTTGGTAAAGTAAATAAAGACGATCTCAAAGAAGACCAATATTATATGGCCACTGACACTATCGGTCGAATGGGTATTGAGGCCCAATATGAATCAATACTTCGCGGTGAACATGGTCGGATATTTTTTGGCGATACAACCAATACAATAAATATTGATGCCAAAAATGGAGGGAATATTGTTTTGAATATTGATTCGGAACTCCAGGAACATCTTTATAAAGAACTTCGAAGTGTTTTGGTTGGTGCGGGTTTATCTCGGGGAGCAGCGATTATTCAAAACCCTCAAACGGGCGCAGTTTTGGCAATGGTCAGTTTCCCGGGATTTGATAATAATATTTTTTCAGGCACTCTATCTCAAGCCGAATATAATTTAATATTTAAAAATCCAGGCCGACCCTTATTTAATAGGGTTGTAAGCGGTATCTATAATCCGGGTTCAACCATTAAGCCCTTAATCGGTTTAATGGGTTTACAGGAGCATGTAATTACACCTAATACCACAATTCAGGATTGTATTAGTATTTCTATTCTTAATCCATTTAATCCCGATGATGCCTATACTTTTCATAACTGGCGAGTAGATCTTGGCCCATTTAATTTGCGTCGTTCTATCGCTAATTCCTGCAATATTTTCTTTGCTTCTGTGGGCGGTGGATTCGGTGACATTGTTGGTCTCGGGGTTAACAAAATGGTGCAATATTTTAAAAATAGTTTTGTTGATAAGGTTTTGGGTATTGATTTGCCCGGTGAAGGCCGTGGTTTTGTGCCTACACCGGATTGGAAAGAAGAGACAAGAGGCGAGCCATGGTATCAAGGAGACACCTACAACATCTCTATTGGTCAGGGCGATTTATCCGTTACTCCTCTTTGGCTTAACACCTATCTCTCCGCGATTGCAAATGGTGGAACAATTTATAAGCCCCAAGTCGCGAGCCGGATCGTTGATAATAATAAAGATACTCTTGAAACTTTTGATCCTAAAATTATCGGTAAACTTCCTTTCAGTGATCAGAATATGACAATCATGAAAGAAGATATGAGAGAAACAATTTTATCAGGAACCGCAACCTTATTAAATGACTTACCCGTTACGGTCGGAGCCAAAACCGGTACTACACAGGTAGTTAGTGGCCAACAAATCAATTCTCTTTTTACAGTTTTTGCGCCGTTTGATCATCCCCAAATCGCTATGACAATATTGGTGGAAAATCCCATCATTGATGGTTTAGCCATCCGCACCGCCAATAATGTTTTGAAATGGTACTTCACACGATGAACTACTAATTACTAATCAATACAAATATACGAATACAGAATTCTTTATTTGTACATTAGTAAATATTTGTAATTAGTAGGAAAGATATATTTATCCACATCATCTTGCAGAATGATAATAATCGTAGTATAGTTCGGTATCATAAAAGCAATATAACCCCATTTATTGAATGTCTAACCAATATTTTAGCAAGGAAGGTCTGGAAAAACTTAAAAATGAGCTTTTGGAAAGAACTAGTGTTCTTCGCCCGGAAATTTCCAAGCGTATCAAAGAGGCAAAAGAACAGGGCGACTTATCCGAAAATGCCGAGTTTGATGCCGCCAAAGAAGCCCAATCAATCAATGAAGGGCGAATAGAAGAAATCCGTCAAACCATTGAAAATGCCATTATTGTATCTGACGGCGCCAAGTCCGGTGGAGTTGTTGTTGTCGGTTCAAATGTTAAGGTTGAATCCGGTAAAGGTTCTCAGCAATTTGTTATTGTCGGCGTGACCGAATCAAACCCAACCGCCGGGTTTATCTCCAATGAGTCACCTCTTGGTAAGGCCTTCCTCGGCCACAAAAAAGGCGACACTGTCGAAGTCCGCACCCCTCGCGGTATAGAGCAGTACAAGATTTTGGAAGTTAAGTAACCAAGAGTCCTTACCATTCTCGACACGCCTCCGGCTCCTCGGTACCCTTCGGGCTACCTTCGTCACCTCAGCTAAACTCGCATTGCAGTTCGTTGGTTGATCGGTCTGCTGACCAAATATTATATCAACCAACTCCTGCAACGTCTCGATTGTCTCAAATTGGCAAGGACTCCTGGTTACTTTAAGTGATTTTTTTGTATAAAATAATTTACCCCCGGACGTCCTAGTCGTCCGGGGGGTGGTTCGGTTAAAGCGAAAGATCATCCGATTCATATTTCATGCTGTCTAACACGCGAGCGAATCTACGGTGATCTTCACCTTGAACCTTAATCTTGGCAACCTCATCTTTTGGGTCACTGTAACCAATGAGAGTAAGGTACTCGGCGAGAGCTTGGCGTTCTACGAGATCATTGAGCTTCTGCTCGTTTTTCCCCGTGTTTCTGAAGGTTCGATGGTCGTTGTGAAAATGGGATGGATCCATACCCATATCCGTTAATGACTGAACCTGAACTGCTCTCCCGTTTTCAGAGATTCTAATCCACCAAGAATCCACAACAATCGCTTTGTCTTTGAAAGCCCTTCCGTAGAAAACTTGGTACGACAATCTCATCCAGCCGTACACATCTACAATTACTCTGATGTACGTCTGACCAGCAACGATATCGTCCATCATCACTGGTGTCAACCGATTCAACTTTTTCAAACCCATCGCAACCTCCTTGCCCATTGTGGGCGGAAACAAAGCCGTCTGTTGCGTATTATATACTAGGATAGTTATAATGTCAACTTAAAAATATAAGGTTCCACCTTGGATTTTTAAGGGGTTTGCTTGATTTTATTTATACGAAATGGCAGAATATGGCCAGCCAAATTTGGCTGGAGGAGTGTGTACCTTGAAACTATTATCAATGAAACAGCCGTGGATTCCGCGCGAGCACCAACGGGAAGTTGTCAGGCGTCTACTTGACTTCGGATTGTTGGAGTTTGATAACGGTCGGAACCTACCCTTGGCGAGTGGTGGCAAAACGGACATCTATATCAACTTGCGTGATGCGCGAAATAATTCCAAAGCTATCAGTTTTCTTACAGAACTGTTCATGGAGCCGTTGCAACGGCTCAATGTTCAGCGGTTCGTAGAAATACCGGACTCGGTTTCTTGTTTTGCCGGAACACTATCGGTGGCTTCAAATATCCCGTATCTCACGATTCGGGGCGAGGCCAAAGAAGGCCGTGTCGGCAATGCAAAAGTGATTGGTGATGCCGTCAAAGGCGAACAGGTCTGTCTGATTGACGACGTTATTACCGATGGCACGACGAAGTTCATTCCTTGTAATGAGTGCTTCAATCTTGGTCTTGACGTCCTGGCTCTGGTGGTTCTGGTTGATCGTCAGCAGGGCTGGAAAGAAACCATGCGAATTTTGGGTGTTGATGTTTGGTCTGGGATGACACTTCATGACGTCCGCCGTGAGCTCATCAATATGGGCGAGATGAAGCAATGCGACGAGGCGGTCAAAGAACAAAACCCAATCATTGTTGCCCTTGATGGCAAGTCGTGGGATGAAATTCTGCCAATCGTAGAACAGTTGCGGACAATGGGGTGCATTCTTAAGGTGAATGATTTATTGTTTGCTGAAGGAATGGATCACTTGTTGCCGGAACTGTCCGTCTATGGACGAATCATGGTTGATCTCAAGTGTCACGATATTCCCAATACCGTTGAAAACACTTGTCGGCGTCTGGCCAAACATAATGTGTGGGCCGTAACAGTTCACGCCTCGGGCGGTATGAGAATGGTCAGGGCTGCTAAGGAAGCATTATTCAATACTAATACCAAGGTCTTGGCAATTACGGCTCTGACGTCTTTGAGTGACGATGACTGCAAGATGATCTACAGAAAAACTTTGCTCAATACTGTCAAACGACTGGCAACTGAAGCTGACAATGGTAGGACAGACGGTTTTGTATGCCCACCGCAAGAGGTTTCACGCCTGAAAGCAATGTTCCCGTTCGATAAGATTTTTGTCACGCCGGGAGTCAGGTCAGATGAGATTGCTAGGCCGAAACGGGCCATTGAAAACGGTGCTAATTACATCGTGTTAGGTCGCCAAGTCCTTAACGAAAAAGACCCAGTCGCTGAAGTAAAGCGTGTTCTTGTTGAAGAACTGGGAATCTCGTTGCCCACCCCCTCTTAGCCAAATTTCCGCCGTCTCACTAAACGCCATCACTAACAAGGAGGTGTTCCGAGACGGCGTTTAGTTTTATTTGATATTTTAAAGCTCTGGATACATAATACGTAATACTATATACTTAATACTATGAACCAAGTAGTGAAGTTCCGGCTGCTTGGGTCTGTATTATTATTCCGGAACTTCTACTACTCGGATGGCTCTTGATGATATTCGGCAAGTAAAAATGGATAAGTTGAAGGAAATACGGAAGATGGGGATAGATCCGTATCCGGCGACAACAAAACGCTCAATGAGCGTGGTTGAAGCATTGGAAAGATTTGATGAACTTGCAGAGTCAAAAAAAGAGGTAACCCTAGCTGGCAGGATTATGGCCCAACGTGGACATGGCGGACTTATTTTCTTTGACTTGAATGAAGATGGTTCAAAAATCCAAGGTTGTGCCAAAGAAGACACCCTTGGCGCGGATGGGTTTAAATTTTTTAATGAACTGATTGATATTGGTGACATCATTGAGGTTAGGGGAACTCTTTTCAAAACCAAAAAAGACGAACGCACTATAGAAGCCACCGAAATAGGGATATTGACCAAGACCCTTTTGCCGTTGCCGGAAAAGTGGCACGGATTGATTGATGTGGAAGAACGTTTCCGTAAACGCTATCTTGATTTATTGATGAGTACTGAAGTTCGCGAGAAATTTATCAAGCGCGCCGAGATTATCCAAGCCATTCGTCACTATTTAATGAAACATGAATTTTTGGAAGTAACCACACCGACTCTGCAACCGTTATATGGTGGTGCTTCTGCCCGCCCGTTCAAGACCCATTTAAATGCTCTTGATCAAGATATGTTTCTTCGTATTGCGCCGGAACTATATTTAAAGCGTCTTTTGGTTGGCGGGTTAGATCGGGTTTTTGAATTTACCACTAATTTTAGAAATGAAGGCATTGATCGAGAACACAATCCTGAATTTTCAGCCGTAGAATTTTATGTCGCTTATAAGGACTATAATTGGGGTATGGATTTTATTGAGGACTTAATGGTTACAATTGCGCCTGAAAGATTCAAAAAACCATTTCGCCGAATTACCTACAAAGAACTCATGCAGGACGTTGGCAGTTTGGAGGACACTGTTTTTAAAGAAAAAATTCGGGGGACACTGATTGAACCAACATTTGTTATGGACTATCCAAAAGATATGTTACCTCTTACTAAATTAAAGCCCGGTACGGATGTCGTAGAGGCCTTTCAATTTTATGCCGGCGGAACAGAGCTAGTTAAGGCCTTCACCGAATTAAACGACCCGATTGATCAACAGGAAAGATTTAAGGCCCAAGAAAATATGCGCGCCAAAGGTGATGAAGAAGCTCAACGCATGGACAATGATTTCATTGAAGCCCTTGAATACGGCATGCCACCTTCAGCCGGCTTCGGTATCGGCATTGACCGCCTCGTCGCCCTTTTAACCGATTCCCATTCCCTGCGCGAAGTTATTCTTTTCCCAACCATGCGACCCAAAGATAGCCACTAGTAATTAGCCATTAGGACATAGGGTCAGAAACTAAGTTCTAAGTCCTAATTCCTAAGTTCTAAATCCTAAAAAATGCTTGATATAAAATATATTCGCGAACACGCGGAACTGATAAAAGAAAATTTGAAAAACAGAGGTGTGGTTTTGGATTTGGATAATCTTTTAACGCTTGATCGTGATCGTCGGGCGCATATGGCTCAAATTGAAGAATTACGGGCCCAAAGAAATCAGGGTTCCAAAGGCAAACCGAGCGAGGAAGATATCGCCAAAATGCGCCAAGTCGGTGATCAGATAGCGACGCTTGAAAAAGAGTTGGCAACTATTGAGATTGATTATAATAAATTATTAAAAGCAGTACCCAATTTAACCCATCCCGAAACTCCCATCGGTGGAGAGGAGGATTTCAAAGTCCTGGCAACCGAAGGCAAAATACCAAAGTTTAATTTTGAACCAAAAGACCACGAAGCCATTTTGCTGGATTTAGGTCTGATAGATTTTGAACGTGGTACCAAAGTAGCCGGTAATAAGTTTTTCTTTTCTAAAGGTGACTTGGTCCGATTAAATCAGGCCCTGATTCAGTACGGCATTGATATTGTTACCAAACATGGTTATGAATTAATGGAGACCCCCGATTTAGCCAAAGACGAAATTTTGGAAGGAATCGGATTTAATCCCCGCGGCCCGGAAACACAAATATATTCAATTGATAATAATGACCTATCTTTAATAGGAACAGCCGAGATTACAATCGGGGGATATCACGCCAACGAAATTCTAGATCTTTCTAAGGGTCCAAAGAAATATGTGGCTTTGTCTCATTGTTTTCGTACCGAAGCCGGAGCTTATGGTCGGACTTCAAAAGGTATGTATCGGGTCCATCAATTCGTGAAATTAGAGATGTTTGTTTTTTGTAAACCCGAAGAAAGTGAAGTAATGCATCAGGAAATTTTAACCATTGAACGTGAAATTGCTAGTGGACTTGGATTCCCATATCGTGTGATAGACGTGGCGAGCCAAGATCTAGGTGGGCCGGCTTACCGTAAATTTGATATTGAGGCCTGGATGGTCATGAAAGGCGACTCCGCCTCATCAACCGGCGGATACGGAGAAATTACCAGTGCTTCTAATTGCACTGACTTTCAGGCCCGCCGATTAAATATTCGTTACCGAAAAGAAAACGGCGATACTGAATTTGTTCACACACTTAACGGCACGGCCATTAATTATTCAAGTCGCTGGCCAATTGCCATCATAGAAAACTTCCAACAAAAAAACGGTTCCATTAAAATCCCCAAAGTCCTCCAAAAATATTGCGGATTCAAAGAAATCAAATCCCGCACATAACAGCCATTTGCAGTACTAATTGCGGGACTAACTTAGTTTAATAATCACAGCTATAGTGAAGTTGCATGCGAGTACTAAACACGTAGTACTGCCTTAAAGCAATTTATGGCTGTTATGTGCGGGATGCGTCCTGTTGATATTAAAAAATTTAAACACAACGATAAATTGGCGTCTAAACGACGCCATCGTTTTGAGATAAAAATAGGATTAATTATTTTTGTTGTTGTCGTTATTCTTGTCGGCATTGGTTACGCTCTTTTTTATGCGCCGTGGTTGAGAGTAACCACTATTTCATATGAAGGATTGACTGACGGGCACCAGAGAGATGTTCAGGGGGTCATTGATGAGAATCTGAATCGTAAAGTGTTCGGTATTCCAATAGGACGAGATATATTTTTTGTTCAATCTGATTCTTTAGTCGCTGAATTAATTTCCCGATTCTCATTTATAGAGAATGTTTCCGTTAAGAAAAAATATTTGCATACCTTAAAAATATCCGTGACCGAACGTCGGGCAGAAGGGGTCTGGTGTTTTGTTTCTACGGGTTCATCTCAAGAAATTCCCGATTGTCGATACTTTGACCACGATGGTGTGACGTTTGGCCAAGCGATTCAATCATCGGGCGTGCTTTTACTCAACGTTAATGATATGCGAATTCAATCGGCATCAACGTCTCCATTAACGGTCTATTCAAAATTTCTTAAAGCCATCCAAACTGTCGTCCCAATTTTGATTGAGCAAGGTGTTAAAGTTAAAAATATTACCATCCCCGTTGATACATACACAGAGTTTGATGTTCTGGTTAATGACCCCATCTTACCGATTGGAGCAAGTTATTTAGTTAAGTTTAGTATTGATTCAAATCTTCAAAACCAGCTTGATACGTTTCGTATATTTAGAACCCAGAAAATGGCCAATGGAACACTTAAACCCCAATACATAGATTTACGCTTTGATGACCGAGTATACTTCAAATAGCCCCTTATGTTATACCAATTTTGTGGGGTATTGACCCCGCCGTTGAGAAGCGATGAATATTCTTCAAATGGACTATAGGTAAAATAATGGTGGGAACAATTTACATAGGTTTAAAGCCATTAATTAGCCCTAAATGTCGCTTCTCAACGGCGGGGTTGACTTCCTAGGCGCAGGGTGCTATAATGGTTGTATAGGTCTGTTCTTTATAAAGAGCCCAGTAATGGGCTCGCAAAAACCAGTAAATACGCTATTTTCAGGCATCATCACTTTATTTAGTTGAATAGGCCGATAGAAACATAGAGAAGTTCGTATATATAGCGAGCGTTAGCCCTCCTCCGTATAACTACGGACGGGCGAGTAGGTATTGGTTTTTGCGAGCCCGTTGCTCATGAATTGACCTGGGCCTAAGGGAGCCGGAGAAATAAAAAACTCCGAGACGTCCAACTGTCTCCAGCAACCCAGGTCATTAAAAAGACCGTGTGTGGATAAAGGTACACCCCAGGAGGGGTTCGACGATGTTCTCATAGAGACCTTTATTTACCCGGTCTGTAAGTGTCGCGACTCAATCGCGATGAACGTCTGGCCCTCACCAATTGCTTGGTGGGCCGCATGGGTCGGGAGAGCTCCCCGTACCCGTACCGGCACCAATGACAATTCTGTGGCGGCCAGAGAAAACGAAGTCGGGGCGGTCGGCTAAAGGTGAGGGCGGTGTGACACCTCCGCGCCCAAGATCCGTGCCGATCGCCCGGCTGGCGGCCGGACGGTGCGACGAGGAAATCACTCGTTC
>C687J35174_10000457_pt1 | contig 61942 bp, 57 predicted proteins | sample RifCSPhighO2_01_FD_35174 | JGI IMG/M metagenome (IMG submission 35174) | reverse complement strand
GAAGGTCCAGTACAAGACCTCGCCTACCGGGCCCAAGTCCAGGCCAGTGTAGGGCGCCTGGCTAAGGGTGATGTAGGGGGTAGTGTTGTACGCGATAGGAGCGGCGTAGGTGTAGCAATGGTTGTCGTAGTTGTATGAGCCATAGTTATAGCCCTGCTGGCCGTAGCCCTGGGAGTAGCCGTTGTATCCGTAACCGTAGTCGTAATCGTAGCAGTCGTTGTACTGCTGCTTCTTCTGCTTCTGGTTATTGAAGGAGTTGCTGATCTTTACACTGTTGTCGACAATGCTGTTGTCGGTGTAGTTGCAGGAGTTATTGACGCAGGTATTGGTCGTAACCGTGCTGTTAGACGAGCTCTTGCTCGGCGGAGTGTAGAAGGTCGGATAGCTGTAGTTAGAGCGGTAGGACTGGTTGGCGTAACTCGTCGGGAAGTACGGCATAGAGCCGCCACCGCCGTACGAATAGCCGCCGTATGAGGAGCCCTCGTAATCGTAGACATCATACCCATAGTCGCTACCAGAGTAGTCGTAAACATCGTAGCCACTGTCTGAATAATCATATACATCGTAACCATAGTCGCTACCAGAGTAGTCATACGTATCGTAGCCGTAATCGCCACCAGAATAATCGTATACATCGTAGCCGCCATCAAAAAGGTCGGCTGCCTGAATAGGAGCGAAAGGGAGTGCAAGCGAAACAAGCGCCATGAGCGCAACACTGGAACCAACCAAAGTATTCTTAAAAGTAGTCATATTGCTTGTTTTCTTGATAATTACAAACGCTGGTAAGGTACCAGCTATTACTAAAAGTGTCAATCTCACGCTCCGGGCTCAATCTAATGATTAAGCTCAGAGAATGAGGGGCCAAATGAATGGCCCCAAGGAGCGGCATTGCTGCCGCCCCTGTAGTTTTTGTCGCTACCGATTGCGAGGAGCGCAGAGCACAATATGATTGTAGCCCAGCGGCTTGCACGGGACAGCGCTGTCCGGCGCCTCCTTGTTCATGTAGCGGTTGCGGATCGAACCACGAGTCTTCCAGAGCGGCCCGTCGTATGACTGGAGCGCCCGGCGGACCTCGCCGTAATTGTCTCCATCATCCGAGTAGTCGGGACCGCGGCGTGGACGATGACGATGACCCGGACGACGATGATCGTTGCCGATCTGCAGCTTGAGCTGCGCCCATTGTTGGGTTTCGTCCGGCTTGGCCGTGTCGGCGACGTCTTCGCCTTGCGCACAAGTTCGCAGCAACTGCTTGAACTTGTCCTCCGGCATGTCTCCCATCCAGGTCGCGTCGGATGCCTTGTAGGCGTCCGGGACCTGGCAGACCTGCTCAGTGAGCTTGAAGCGCTGCTCGCCGAGCTTTTGCGCCTCGACCACGTTAGAGACCACCTTCGGTCCCTCGGTGGGCTTGGCTTGCGCCACAGCGACACCGCAGAAAGCGGCAAGGGCCACGAGCGCGACAGAGAGCTTCTTCATCGATTCCTCCTCTGAGGGGTTTGATGGTTCGGGTGGAAGAGCAAGCGGCGAGGTTATTGACCTGCACACTTCCTGTTTTTTAGTATACTCCTCTTGGAGCCTTTTGTCAAGTCCCTTGACGGTACCCTCAATCTGGGCCTTTTGCTGAGCCATATTCTGGCTCAGGCCAGCTAGGTCCTTCCGGGCGGCTGCGACGTCGGCAGCTACCCGGGCATGTTGTGCCCCAAGCGCCGCAATACTGTCGTCGAAGCGCTTTACAAGCGGGCCTAGCGCTACGTCTGTGCCGCCAGGCCCTTGCTGAAATCCGAGGCTGCTACCTGGGCTGCCTCGGGTCCGGGCGCATGCCTTGCGGCAAGCGCACCAAAAACAAGAAAGGTACCGAGAGCGAGTACGACCGTAAGCTTGCCCGCCAAATCATTGAGCCGCGACTGCCACTCAACAATTTTTGCGGGCGGCACCGCCGGACGCGACGCAATAGCGGCCATGAGGCGCTCGGTATTGTCGTGGCTGAGCTTTGCCGACTCAACTGCCCGCTCGGCCAGGCCGAACACTTTTTCCACGATTTCGGCGATTTCGTCGCCTGACTTCTTCTGTGCCTCCAACAGGGCAACCGCGGCATCAACGTCAGCCTTGGTCTTATCCGGCATGGGTAGCCTCCTTTGTACTCGTTAAGATCTATAGCCAGTATGAAGCATTAACCTGTATTTTTCCTGAAGCCTACAAATTGTACGACCCGGTAAAGCTTGCCGTTACGACATAGCGGTCGGACTTGCTGCCGAAATTGTCGCAGGTAATGAGCGCCAGGTACTTGCCGTCTGCCGGGAGTTCTACCACATCTTCCTCGGCGCTTGCAACGCGCACGCCGGTTACTTTGTAGCGGTACTCGGCAGAGGCAGAGTAAACGCTGATGACCTGCCCCTCCTTGAGCTTTTCTATCCCGTTAAATGCCTTGTACGCCTGGTTGTGGACTATAGGCAGGTGCGACGAGTGGCCAAAGAGCGCTACGGTGCCGTCTTGCCCCAAGAGCCCCGAGGTTGGCCAGCGCATAGGGGCCTCGTCGACCGCCGTGTTGAGCGTGTCGAGGTCGGTTGCGGTCGGGTTGAGCACCTTCCAGTCGATGCCGACGTCTTTAATGACGACGCGGGTCGGGAGCTCGCGCGTGCCCATGGGTATGTCCTCGGGCTCGGTTTGGATGGCGCCGGTGTGGCTGGTGCGCGGCTCGGGGAGCGCGTCGACCATGCCTAAGAAAATATAGGTCAGTACAAACAGGCAGACAAAGGTAAGTGCGAAGGAAAAGGCGCGCATGACAGATAAAGTTATACCATTTTTATCGACTCTTGACCAGAGCCCCGGGCCGTGCTACAGTGCCGGCCATGGCAACCCATACAACCTTCCGCGAGAATATGCTGCGCGTTATTGCGGTCTTGGGCCTTATCGCGATACTCCTTTTGGGTGCATGGGGCATCATACAGCTCGCGTTCTATCTCCCTACTTTTTTCTCTAACTGGGGCTCGGCAAAAGAGACTTTGAGCGTCTCGGTGCCTGCACAGACTACCTCCGACAAAGCCGCCGCCTTGTCGTGGAAGCATACGGGCAAAAGCGGCGAGTACTCCTACTCGGCCTCCTACACCTGCGCGCCGGGCCTTCAGTTTGCCGCACCGGTGCCTACCGGCAGCTACCAGATAGTGGCCTGCGACACGCCGTTTAACTATGTAAGCGCAAGCTCCTCGATGCAGATTATCCCGGTACTCGCCAAGGGCCAGAAGAACGCTACCACCACGCTGAGCGTTGCGGCAACGCGGCTCGCGGACGGCACTATTGCGGTGCGCGGCAAGGCTCAGACTACTGTAGCGGCCAGCACCACGCAGGCCACCAGCGCTACGACGGCTACCAAGCCCGCTGCGACCAAGCCAGCAACTACCCAGAAGCCCGCCAGCACGTACGTGCCGTCGGGCCGCACCGCCAACTTGTACGGCTACGCGGACCTGATAGTCCAAATAACCTCGGCACCCGAGTCAGCTCCTGCAGGCGCGCGCGTTAGCTTGCAGTTTGTGGTTACCAATATCGGCACCAACGTGGCACCGGCCGGCTGGGTGTTTAATGCCACGCTCCCCTACAACCCCATATACGTCTACCCCTCTGGGGGCCAGCAAATGCTCTACCCTGGCGACAAGATTGTCTACACCCTGGGCTACGACGCAGTGTCCACGAATGGCTACAACTACTACGGCAGCCAGTCGACGGCGACCATAAATATAGACACCAACAACTACGTTGCGGAGTCGAGCGAGGCTAACAACACTGCCTCGGCTGTGTATCAAGTTTACTAAGGCTCCGGATAATCAAACTTTCGGGTCACCAGAATTTTCTTGGTAGAAAATTCCTATGTCTTGCGCCGTCGCACGCGACTGATTGCCCTGAAAGTTTATTATCCTTCGCTACGCAAAAACCGCCCCTTGGGGCGGTTTTTGATGGGGAGCAAAGTAAGTTTGGCACAGTGTCGCGAGGCCGACGGGCCGGAGCGTAGGAATTTTCCTCAGAAAATATCCGCACTGCGACAGGCTTACTTTGCTCCCCTTTGCTAAATATCGAGATTTGCCTGCTTGGCGTTTGACTGGATGAACGACTTGCGGGAGAGCACGTCCTCGCCCATCAAAATCTCGAAGATGCGGTCGGCGTCTGCGGCATCGTCTATGGTTACCTGCTTGAGTATGCGGTTTTGCGGGTCCATGGTCGTCTCCCACAGCTCCTCGGGGTTCATCTCGCCCAAGCCCTTGTAGCGCTGGATGCGGAACTTGGACTTTTTGGCCTTCGTTTCCTCTTCCTCCTCGCCCTCCTCCGACTCGCTCTCGGTCGCCTCGGAGTCCTCGATAACGGCCTCGTTGCCGACTATTTTATTTTTGTCTTGGTCGGTATAAGCATAGTGCACCTCTTTGCCCTTTTGTATCTTATAGAGCGGCGGTTGGGCAATGTAGACAAAGCCGCCGTCGAGTATGGGGCGGAAGTGCCGGTACAAAAGAGTGAGCAACAATGTGCGGATGTGCGCGCCGTCCACGTCGGCGTCGGTCGCCAGGATTATCTTGTGGTAGCGGAGCTTCTCTAAATTAAAGGTCTCGCCTATCGCGGTGCCCAGTGCTACGACAAAGTTCTTTATCTGCTCGGAGGCGAGCATGCGGTCGAGCCGCGCGCGCTCGACGTTGAGTATCTTGCCGCGCAGGGGCAGTATCGCCTGCACGCGCCTATCGCGGCCGGTCTTGGCAGAGCCGCCGGCCGAGTCGCCCTCTACTACAAACAGCTCCGACTCCGAGGCGTCCTTGCTCTGGCAGTCGGCCAACTTGCCCGGCAGGGTCATGCCCTCTAAGGCGCCTTTGCGCAGTATCGAGTCCTTGGCGGCTTTGGCGGCTTTGCGGGCCTTCATCGCCAAAATGGACTTTTGCACAATGGCCTTGGCATCGTCCGGGTTTTCCTCCAGGTACACGCCAAAGGCCTCGCTAAACGCGGTCTCGACAGCGCCGCGCGCCTCCACAGAGCCGAGCTTTGCCTTGGTCTGGCCCTCGAACTGGATTTCGGGGAGCTTGACGGAGACCACGGCCGCGAGCCCCTCCAAAACGTCGTCGCCGGTAAAATTCTCCTCGGACTCTTTGGCGACGCCCGACTTGCGGCCATAGGCGTTTAGCGAGCGCGTAAGCGACGTCTTAAAGCCGGTGACGTGCGTGCCGCCCTCTGCGGTGTAGATATTGTTGGCAAACGGCAAAACGCGCGAGGATATGTCGTCTACGTACTGCAGGGCTATCTCCACGGAGACGCCGTCCTGCTCTTTTTCGACATAAAAGATATTTTTGTGGATGGGCTTTTGGTAGCGGTTGGTAAACGAGATGAGGCTGCGCAGGCCGCCCTCGAAGTAAAAAGTTTGAGACGGCTGGTCGGTAAGCAAGTCGCGGATGTAGAGCACTTTGCCTGGCTCGGGGAGCTTAACCGCAGCCTCGCGCGCGTCGATGATGGTGATGCGCAGGCCTTTGACGAGGTAGGCCTGCTCGCGCAGGTGCGCCACCACCTTGGCAAAGTCAAACTCAATGCCGCCGGTAAAAATGCTGACATCCGGGACAAACGATGTCACCGTGCCGTGCAGTTTCGAGGATGCCAGCTTCTTGACCGCACCCTTCTTTTTACCGATGCTGTACTCCTGCATATGCGCCCCGCCGTCGCGATGCACCTCGACCATGCAGAAGGTGGAGAGCGCGTTTACTACCGAGGCGCCCACGCCGTGGAGGCCGCCGGAGACCTTGTATCCCTCGCCGCCAAACTTGCCGCCGGCGTGGAGCGTGGTCATGATGGTGTCGAGCGCGGAGACTTTGGTGGCCTTGTGGATGTCGACCGGGATGCCGCGGCCGTTGTCGGCGACGCGGACCTTGCCGCCGGGCAGGAGCACTACCTCGATATCGTCGGCAAAGCCGCCCATAGCCTCGTCGCGGCTGTTGTCAAAAATCTCCCAGATGAGGTGGTGCAGGCCGTCGGGGCCGGTGGTGCCGATGTACATGCCCGGGCGGCGGCGCACGGCCTCGAGCCCCTCTAAGACTGTAATGGCATCGGCGCCGTACGATGATTTTTTATGTTTTTCCTCTGCCATATATATACGAGTTTACGAGTGAGAAAATGAAAAAAGTGGCCCTGGGCCTACCCTTATATTCTACCAGATTTAGGCTTGTTTTGCATCTAAAAAACCAGGGATATCTTGTTATATTTTCTGGCACTCGTGCCAGAACTACTGTTGCCAAATAAGGCTAAAATGGTACTCTTTGGCAAGATAGAGGAACAAAGGAGGGTGAGATGGATACCGCCGACAACCTTGCCGAACATAGCCCGGCGCCAGTACTGCCAAAGACAAAATCATCTTGGGGCGAATGGGCACTCAATGTGTTTATGCTTGCCTGCCTCTTGAGCTTCCTAGTTGTTGCCACGACAGTCGCGAGGGCGGGCTTTTGGGCGCTCTATGAGCGACTGCCTTGGTTCAAAAAAACGTCGATTGAGCAGGTGTTTGGCAAATGCGGCACCCCTTGCATCGTGCACAACAGCCCCGGCGGAGACGCGCTTGTGTTTGCCACAGCCGCTGCCTCAGTGCGCCGCGGAGACCTGGTCATAATCGATGGAAATTGCAGCTCGGCATGTTCGGTATTTGCTGATTTTGCACGGCCTAATGTGTGCATAACGAGGAAAGCCGCCTTTGGCTTCCATCAAGGTGTGGATAAGTACTCGGACGGGTCGAAGGTATACCATCTGCCAATATACTCGCTGGATATCATGCGCTACGTAGTCGCCGAGGGCGGTTTCCCTAACACCGACCACGGCGAAGAGCTGTTGGTCATGCGTTACCCGGACACCATGCGATTTTGGCCGATCTGCAAGTCCGACGGCATCGTTCTGCAGAAAGCCGACCGCTTGGTACCCCGCGAAGGAAACGCCGTTGTCGAACTTCCTATGCCGCGGCCGCGGCCGCAAACAATGGCCCGCCGGCGATAACCGGCGGGACTTCTTTTTTATACACCAATCCGCGCTAATACATATTTTATACGGTCGTATAAAATATGTATTAGCGGATTTCGAAGCCTTTTGATTTTAAGGCGATGGAGACTTTTTGCATTGCTTCGTTAGCCTCTGATTCGGTCAATGTCTTTTCAAACGATTGGAATATGAGGCGGAACGCCAGCGACACTCTCCCCTCTTTTTCAAACGTATCAAACAGCGAGACCTTGACGCACAGGGGCCCAGCCTCTTTTTTTAATAACTCCTGAGTTAGCTCAGTAGCCGGCTCAGTACTTTTTGGGGCCCAAAAGGCGATATCGCGCACAATGTAGGGATATTTAGAGAAGCTCTGGTAGCGCTCGGCCGCAGACAGGGGCAGGTCGTCGTATTGTGTTGGATTTTCCGGCCCGACCAAGAGCATCTCGGTGGCCTTTTCTTTTTCCGAAACAGTGCCAAGCATGAGGCACTCTCGGCCGCCCTTCCACACCGTGCCAATCTCAAACAGTTTTACTTCTGTAAGCCCCAGCAAGTCTTTGTTGGGCTTATTTTTTGCCAGCGCATCGGTGAGCCCAGGGAGCAAGCTGTCGCGCAGGTATGGACGCACGCCGTCTACCTTGTTAAGCACCATGCGCTCGCCAACCGAAGCAAATACCGAGGTAAGCACCTCTGAGTACCCTTTATTGGTCCAGTCCTCGCGTGCCTTCTCTGCAGCGTAAAAATTCTTGTTAACCTCCGGGGCAGTTTGGGGCGCAGGCAGGGGCGTTGCCGGCACTGTGTCGTAACCTACGATGCGCGCCACCTCCTCGACCAAGTCCTCGGCAATGAGGAGGTCGAGCCGCTCTTGCGGGGGCTGGACCTCGAACACGCCGTCCTGCTCTTTGTACGCGAGCCCGAGCCGTACAAAAGCATCGGCAACGTCTGCGGCAGTAAGCTGCGTGCCCAAAAGCTTGTTTACTTGTTCGACCGTTGTGGCCACATATGTCTTGCCTTGGGGCTTGGGGTACTGGTCGACTACCCCCTCTAAGGTGCCCCCGGCGATTTCTAGAATAAGCTTTGCCACTTGGCGCATCCCGACTGCCGCCAACTCAGGACTGAGCACTTGCTCGAAGCGCGCGCTGGCGTCGGTGCGCAGCTTGAGCATTTGCGAGCCGCGACGAATGGCCACGCCGTCGAAATTTGCAGACTCGATGATAATGTCGTGGGTGTCGGCGTCTATCCTGTCGGCCTGGCCACCTTTGATGCCTGCAATGCCCGCAGGCCTGTCTTTCGCTGTAATGACTAAAAGCTTAGGGTTGAGCTCATAGATTTTTTTATCCAAACCCTCAAGCTGCTCGCCAGGCCGAGCGGCGCGCACGCCAATGGAGAGGCTGCTCAGGCGCTTAGCGTCGAACGCATGGAGCGGCTGCCCCACATTAAACATAACCAAGTTGGTGGCGTCGACCACGTTGTTGATAGAGCGCTGGCCCAGGGCCTCGAGCGCCTCTGTAAGCCATTGGGGCGACGGGCCGACTTTGACGCCCTTGATGTAGGCGGCCATGTAGCGCGGGCAGAGCTTTGCGTCCTCGATAGTTACCGTAACCTCGGCCGATTTTTTTGATATATCATAATCCAACGCAAACGGGTCTTTGGTAAGCGGGATATTAAGTATGGCCGAAAGTTCGCGGGCGATGCCGCGGTGGCTCAGGCAGTCGTGCCCGCGGTTGGGGGTAACCTTGACGTCCAAAATATCGTCGTCGCCGTGCTTGTCGATGCCGTCTATCTCGAACGCGTGGAAAGTAAGCGCGTCGGCAAGAGCCTCTGCCGATGGCAATTCTGCATCGAAAAAATTATTAAGCCATTTGCGGGATACTTTCATATTAAAACTGATTGATGAAGCGCAGATCGCCCGAGTGCATAAGGCGGATGTCGTCTATCCCCCAACGTAGTATTGCGACTCGATCTAAACCCATACCAAAAGCAAAGCCTTGGTATTTTTTAGGGTCGATGCCGCCGTTTTTTAACACGTTTGGATGAATCATGCCGGCGCCAAGCATCTCTACCCATTTGCCTCGAAGTTTTTCCGGCACCCGGTCTCCGGTAACTCGCATATCTACCTCAATACCAGGCTCGACGAAAGGAAAGAAACTCGGGCGGAAGCGGATCTCGACTTCAAACCCTTTAAATAACTCTTTCAAAAACTTTTCTAAAGTCCACTTTAGCTGGGCCAATGTAGCATCTTCTGCAATATACATCCCCTCAATATAGTTGAACTCTGCTTCATGCGTCATATCTGTAGCTTCGTTCCTAAAGACTTTTCCGGGCGCAATCATACGGTACGGGGGTTGTATTCCTTTTTTTATCTGCTCCTCCATGTATCGAACTTGTAGCCCGGAATTATGAGTCCGTAATACCATTTCCGGCTCATCCTTCATAAAAAAAGTATCTTGCATATCACGGGCAGGGTGATTTTTAGGAACATTCAACGCATCGAAGTTGTACCATTCGCTCTCTACAATAGGTCCTTCAGCGAACGTAAACCCCATACCAAAAAAGATACGGTTAGCCTCGCGGATAAGGCTCGATATGGGATGGATGTGGCCCTTTTGTGTACCCGGCATATATATATGCATAAAGTATCGCTTAAAATGGCCAAAAATGCTATATTTAGCGAGCAATGGAAGCAGGCGCCCTAGGCGTATATATAGCGCTCTTTTTTGCCCTCTATTTCGAGGTATTTCTGCTGATTTCTTTCTTTGAAAGAAAGCCAGATAAAAAGACGTTTTTGATGCCCAAGCGCTACCCCACGGTGGATATAGTGGTCCCGGTGTGGAACGAGGAGCGCACTTTGGGGGGCACGCTCGACTCGCTTTTGGGCCTGGAGTACCCAAAGGACAAGCTCAATATTGTGGTGGTAGACGACGGCTCTAAAGACAGCACGCCCGCCATAGCCGCGGGGTATGCCGCAGCGCACCCGCAGATTACCTACCACCGCAAGGCAAACGGCGGCAAGTGGACCGCGCTTAACTACGCCATAGAGCGCTCGAGTGCCGAGTTTGTGGGCTGCCTCGACGCGGACTCGTTCGTGGCCCGCGACGCGCTTATCGAGATTATAAAAAAGACCGAGAACGACCCCAGCATTATGGCTATTACTCCGGCCATGAAGGTCCAGAGCCCCCGCCGGCTCTTGGAGGTCATGCAGGCGGTGGAGTACACCTTCGGCATATTCTTTAAGAAGATGTTCGACAACCTGTCGGCCATATCGGTCTTGCCCGGGCCGTTCTCGTTTTACAAGCGCGAGATATTTAAAACAATAGGACCCTTCCGCCATGCGCACAATACCGAGGACATGGAGATAGCGTTCCGCATGCATGCGCACGGGCTCAAGATCGGCAATGCGCATACGGCCTACGTGTACACCACGGTGCCCCACACCGTGCGCACGCTGCTGCGCCAGCGCACGCGCTGGTCGCAGGGCTTCTTGCAGAACTCCAAGGATTACGCGCACATGTACTTTAACCGCAAGTACGGCCATTTTGGGATGCTGGTCCTGCCCTTTGGGCTGGCGGCGTTTGTCGCGGGGTTATATACAGCGGGCTTCATGCTCTACAGCGGCGTCTCGGCGGTGGTTACCTGGCTGGGGGACATCGCCGCAACCGGCATCCCGCTACATCTGCCGTCGTGGCACCTGGACTGGTTCTATATCAACACGAGCATGCTGCTCTTTTTGACTATCGCTATTTTGGTGATGACCTTTGTGGCCATACTCCTGGGCCAGCGCATGTCGGGCACCACGCTGAGACCCTCGTACTTCATGTCGTACTTCCTGTTCTTTGGGCTCTTGGCACCCTTGTGGCTCTTTAGGGCGGCGTGGGGGGCACTGCTTGCGCAAGAGAGCGCTTGGCGGTAGTCTCCTCCTATCCCTATGGTTTGGCAAAAATACCTGCTTGCTTTCATTATTACGGCCGCCATTTTTGGCACGGCCTTTTACCTGACCAACCGGCTCGATGCGCGGCGCCTGGCCGACATCCGCGCGACGCAAGAGGCCATTTCAATTGACATACTCTCGACCGAGACGCAGTTTGAGCTGTTGGGCAACCTCGATTGCGTCGCAATATCGGCTAACCCGGTGCTGTCCGAGGAGCTCAACAACTTGGCGAGCCGGCTGAGTGTTGCCGAGGAAAACCTGGGGCAAAACAACCCCGAGGTGATAAGCCTCAAAAAGCAGTACTCGCTCTTGGAGATGAAGGACTATCTGCTGATGAAAGAGATCAGCGGCAAGTGCCCCAAGGTAAAGCCGGTCTCGATCCTGTACTTTTACTCCAACCTGGGCGACTGCCCCGACTGCGCACGCGCAGGCGACGTGCTTACCTACCTGCGCCAGACCTACCCCGGGCTGCGCGTATACTCGTTTGACTACAACCTCGACCTGGGGGCACTCAGGACGCTGTTGAGCCTTAACCGCATAGACGGCAAGAGCCTCCCGGCCATGGTGATAGGCGCCCGGGCGCCCGTATTCGGCTTTAAGAACCTTGAGGATATGCAGAAGCTCATCCCGGAGCTCAAGACCCTGGCCACCTCGACCAGCGCTACGACGACGAAGGTTAAATAATTTTGAGCCGGAGGTCGGGCTTGAACCGACGACCCACGCATTACAAATGCGTTGCTCTACCAACTGAGCTACTCCGGCGTGAGGCTACTATAACAAATTTTTTCCTTATTGACTCTTATATACCCGTCTGTACATATTTTATACGACCGTATAAAATATGTACATGGCTAAAGTTAAAGGGACGCGAAAGTCTAAACCAAATAACCGGGTCAAAGGTTTGGTGGCAAAAACGGCGCTTGGCATCCTACTCGTAAGCGGCGGGCTCGTAGCTCTTGCGGTAGCCCCTGGTCTGGGTGTGGCGCTTAAGCTTATTGACCAAAATCCCCGCAAAGCAATGCACAAAATTGAACGGGCTCTTAAAAATCTTGCCAAAGACGGCGAGGTGGAGATTCATCATGAAGGTAAGAAAAGAAAGTATCGGATTACCCCATCGGGCAAGCAGAAGTTGGCCCAACTTGAGTTTAAGGAATATCAATCGACCACATTTGGCGCATGGGACAAGAAATGGCGAGTAGTATGCTTTGATATACCCGAGACGGATAAATATATCCGTACCCTATTCCAGACAAAATTGTCCGACCTTGGATTTTACCGGCTCCAAAACTCGGTCTTTGTAACACCATATAGCTGCAAGGAGCTTATTATCCTTGCCGACAAGGCTTTTGATCTACATACACATGTGCGGGTGATAGTGGCGGAGACTATCGACAACGAGCAGCATTTGCTGAACTTTTTTAAACTCAAGCGCTAAAGAAACAAGTACATATTTTATACGACCGTATAAAATATGTACTTGTTTCAGATCTAAAATTCGAGAGCCTGTTGAGAATCTACTGAGGGTCTATTGATTTTACTCCTCGATGATTGTGCCGCGGTCGGGGTTTTCGTCTTGGAGCTTTTTTTTATGCTCGGCCACCTCGCGCAAAAAGGCGGAAGTCCCCTGCCCGTCGCGAGCGGGCGGCTCGGTCTTGTGGCGCACGTGGCTGAGCGCCCGCTCGAGCCCCTGCTCGACCCTGACCACTACCCACGCAAGCCATACATGGAGCACGCGGCGCACAGTGGTATAAAGCCGACGCACGCCCACGCGCACGAGGCCCGGCAGTACGTACTCGAGCCACATCATCTTGCGGTGGAAGAAGTTGCCGACAGCCGGGCGAGCCCGCCCCAGGAGTACGCGGCCGGAATTAAGCTCGTAGCGCTTAAGGACAAGCAGGGATATCATCCCCGCGATAGATATAAGCAATGTGACCGTAAAGAAGGTAACCACAGGTTAAGTGTAGACCCTACGCGACCGCAAAACAACTGAAGTCTGCAATCTCCACGCGCTCTCCGAACTTCTGCGTGGCAGCTGAGATAAGGTCGGCGATAGTCTTGGTTTGGTCTTTAATAAACGGCTGGCTTAGGAGTTCCTCCTTGCTCTCTGGGCGCATAGCCGAGATGTGCATGGCAATGTCGTAGGCAAGGGCTGCAAACTCTTCGTTTTTGGATACAAAGTCGGTCTCGCAGGCCAGGGATACTAGGGCGCCTACCTGACGGTTGGAGTGGACGTACGCAGTAACCGTGCCCGCGCCCAAGGTGCGGTCGGCTTTTTTGCCTACCTGGGCCTGAGCGCGCTCGCGCAGGAGCCCCAAGGCTTTTTCCATGTCGCCCTCCGAGGCCTCGAGCGCCTTCTTGCACTCCATGACGGAAATGCCGGTCTTGTCGCGCAGCTCTTTTACCTGCTCGGGGGTGATAACCATTGCACTTCTGTTAGTTAGTAGCGGCGGGAGCGGCCGGCGGCAGGTTCTTTTCGTACGTGTCGGCGACCTCAGTAAGTACGTATTGTATGACCTCGCGGGCGGCGTCGTTAGCAGGTATGGGGTAGGTAACCTTGGCGCGGTCGCAGTCGGAGTTCATAAGGGCGATAACCGGGATGCCAAGCTGCGTGGCCTCGGCGACCGCAATAAACTCCTGCTTAGGGTCGATGACAAAAAGGGCGTCGGGGTTTTTGGTCGTGCCGCGCAAGCCGCCGAACATGGTCTCGAGGTCGGTGACCTCGCGCTCCATGAGCAAGCGCTCCTTTTTGGTGAACTTGGCGAGCTCGCCGCGGTCGCGCATGCCGACATGGTCCTCGAGCTTCTGAAGGCGCTTCTTTATCTCGCTAAAGTTGGTCATGGTCCCGCCTATCCAGCGGCCAGCCGAGTACGGCTGATTGAGGCGCAGCGCCGTGCGCTGGAGCGCCTCGCGCGCCTCGGCCTTGCCGCCGACAAACAGTATGGTCTTGCGCTCTGCCGCGAGCTGCTTAACGAACGCCAGAGCATCGCCCAAAAGTGCGGCCACCTGCTCGAGATCAAACAGCTCGACCCCGCCCTTTGAGCCGAAGATATACCGCGATGCGCTTGGGTGGCGGCGCGACGGCGAATAGCCGAAGTGGGCTCCGACGGAAAAAAGCTTGTCTATTATTGGATTTTTGTCTGCCACAGGGTGTTATAAAAAAGGCCGGGGGGCCTTAACTACCCCTAGAGATTATCACGGCAAAGTGAACTCTGCAAGGCGACCCGCGGCCCCTAAAACCCTTTGGCTATCAGGCTTGTTGGCCAGAGTGGCCTCCTGATTTTGAATGGTTATAGGGGTTAGGTTGTAGGTTGTAGAGGTAGCGCCGAACGTGGCTTTAACCGCAAGCCCATGGGTCGTAGCCCACGAAAAGTTTTGGTCGAACATAAAGTTGCCTAAGGAGTAAAAAATGGCGCGGTCCCGGTACACTTCGACATTTTGGACCACATGCGGGTGCGCCCCCACGACCAAGTCGGCCCCGGCGTCTATAAACTCGTGGGCTTGGCGCTCCTGCGCGGCATCGGCCACGGGCTCGTACTCCTGCCCCCAGTGGGCAAAGACGACTACCCGGTAGCAGCCGGGCTTGATATTAGCCACCTCTGCAACAACCTCGGTTGTCGTAGCGTCGTAGAGGCTGTGGTAGCCCACGAGGCATATGGTCTTGCCGCGCAGCACCATCTGCGCCGAGAGATTGCGGACATTGTATGGGTGGCCGAAGGCTTGTATGCCCCAGCCCTCTAAATATTGGCGCGTGGCGTCAAAGCCCGACACGCCAAAGTCGTACGCATGGTTGTTGGCCAGGCTCGCCGCCGAAAGATTAAGCGGCGCCAGGGCGTTTTGGGCGAGCACGGGGTCGAAGGTAAAGTGCAAAATGGTGTGGTCGATCTGGGCTATAGAGGGGTTTTGCGTTATGGCGCCCTCAAGGTTGGCGACATTTGCATCCGCGGTACGGAAGAGTCCAAGCACTCCTTTAAACAGAGCGCCAGTCGACGAGGCCATGGCATGGCGCGCCACACTGCGGTCGAGCATGATGTCGCCCACGAACAAAATCGAGGGGTCGGGCCCCTGCCTGGGCGCAATGCGCGCAAAGGGCGCCTGCGCCTGCTGCCAAGCCATAAGCGCCGCTAACGAAAAGACTGCGACGGCTCCCCTCGCTATAAAAATGCGCGGCATGTTATTCGTCGGAATCCCCCGCGCCTTGGTCCAGGTTGCCCTGCGCCTGCGCTAGGGCATCTAGTATGTGGCCCAGGTCGCCGCCCATGACCTTGGGGATGTTAGACCACGACAGCTTGATGCGGTGGTCGGTGATGCGGTCTTGCGGCACGTTGTAGGTGCGGATTTTTTCCGAGCGGTCGGCGGTGCCTATCTGCTCTTGGCGGGTGGCGGCATAGCTCGCGCGCTCGCGCTCCTCTTGGGCCTGCTCTATTTTGGCCATAAGCACGGCCATGGCGCGCTCTTTGTTGGCGTTTTGCGAGCGCTCGGCCTGGCTGCGGGCATCGAGCCCGGTGGGCACGTGGATGATGCGCACGGCCGTCTCGACCTTGTTGACGTTCTGCCCCCCGGCGCCCCCGGCGCGGCTAAACTCGTACTCTATGTCGGCGGGGTTGATGACCACTTTGTGCTTGCGGCGCAGGGGCAAGACCGCCACCGAGGCGGTGGAGGTATGTATGCGTCCCTGCTTCTCGGTGGCGGGGATGCGCTGGACGCGGTGCACCCCGGTCTCAAAGCGCAGGCGCTCGTAGACGCCAAGACCCCTCAGCTCGAAGACGGCCTCTTTGTAGCCGCCCAGGTCGGTCTTACTTTCGCTTAACGTCTTAGCGCTCCAGCCGGCCCCCTCGGCATAGCCCTGGTACATATGCGCCAGCTCCTCGGCAAACAGCGCGGCCTCTTCCCCGCCTACGCCGGCGCGGACCTCGAGTATCGCCTCGTTAGGAAACTCCTCCTCTTTTTTTTCTGTGGCAAGTATCCTCTCTATTTCTTTGACAACAGAGGTCTTCTGCTCGCTTATGCGAGCCAAATCTTCCTGAGCCAGGTCGCCCAAATCACCAGAGGAAAGCTCTTGGAGCTCACCCTCCTCTTTAGTGAGACGTTCTAGCTCGGCGGCTAGATACGCCGTTTTTGGATTATCTTTATATTGAGAAACGTCCATATGGCTGCGCAAAACCAAGTCTCGCCTCGCACACATATTTTCCTGCTGGAAAATTGCTACTCTCGCACCGTCGTGCTGCGAGATGCTCGTCTCAACTTGTTTTGCTGCGCCTCCCTACTTCTTTGCGGCGGCGCGGCGGGCCTTGAACTTCTCTACGCGGCCGGCGGCATCGAGGATCTTTTCGTTGCCGGAGTAGAAGGGGTGGCACTGCGAGCAGATTTCCACCTCGAGCTTTTCTTGCGTCGAGCCCACGGCAAAGGCGCGCCCGCATGCGCAGGTAACTTTTGCATCCGCAAAGTAAACCGGGTGGGTCTCCTTCTTCATATCAGGATTTTAGCACAATTTGCCGGCTTTGCAACTACTCAATTGTCCTTAAGAAAGTCGATGTCCTTTTGGTAGGAGGTGGCAAAGCTCAAGACCGAGCTGGCATAGCCCAGGCCGAGCGTCGCCCAGTTGCCGCCTGCATAGTAGCGGCCGGCCGCCTGCTGCTCGGCGCTGTAGGTCTGCGCGCCCGCGCCCAGATCACTTAAGAATACGCCGGTGGCCATAATCGCATGCGAGGGCGTCCAGGGGTCGGCAGCCGGAGCGCCCACCGCCGCGGCAATGCGCGGGGCGAGCCCCACCCAGGTCGAGGCGATAAACTGCGACGGGCCCATCGCGCCCCCGTACCCCACCGACTGCGGGCAGGAGACCGGGGTGGCATACGGATCGCGGCCAGCCGCCTGCATGAGCGTCAGGAACGGCGGCACGTCGCGGGTCGGGTTCATCACGCGGCTAAAGGGCGTGCCGGTATTTTTGCCCTTGCCGGCGCCGGTTGCAGGGTCCACCAAAAGGCACTGGCCTACGTTGGCGCCCAGGTTGGACTCTTGGCGCAAGATGCCTAGTATAAACGCGGCGCGCACGCCGGTCTTAGCCTCGGCGGCCTTGGCGTACTGCAAGGCCGACTCGAAGGTAATGGCCCCCGTGTCGCGCAGGTTAAAGAGGCGCGCGCGTATCGAGGCGGCTTGCGCCTGACGCTCTGCAAGAACCTTGGAGTACTGCGACTCCTCGTTTTTGGTGACTGCCAAAAGAGTGTCTTTCTCTTTTTTATTCTCGTTTATCTGGGCCTTTTTAACCTCGACCTCTTTGCGGGCGTCGAGCTGCTGGTTTTGCTGCTTGGCTAGAGCGGCCTTTTCCTCCTGGGTCTGGGTCTTGACCCCGCGCAGCTCGTTAAAGTGGTCTTGGAGCTCTGCGTCTATGGAGTCTATGGCGTCGGCGTTGGCAAAAAACTCCGATATGGTCCCGCCAGTCAGCGCAAACACCACGAGCGAGGTGTTGTCGTGCAGATTCTTTTCTCGCAGGAGCTTGGCTAGCGAGGCCTGGCCGTCCTCGAGCCGGGCCTCAAGCGTAGCTATCTTCTTGGCTTTTTGGTTAATGGAGGCTGCCAGCGTGGTTATGGTGTTGTTGCGCTGGTTTATCTCGGCCTGCGCCTTGGCAATCTGCGCGTTGAGCGCGGTAACGTCGCCCTGGAGCGTCCCTTTTTTGGCGCGGGTCTCGTCGAGCACCTTTTGCCACTGCGCAATCTCCACCTGCAGCTTGTCGTACTCGGCCTGGAGCCGGGCCCGCTCCTCGGCAGAAAGCTCTTGGGCAAGCGCCGGCTGTGCCGAAGACAAGGAGGCATATGCCCCACCAAAGAGCGCAATGCCCAAAGCCGCAACAGCAATATAGCGCCCAAGTATCATAAGATTCTTCAAGTATAACAGACGCTCCGACGCCTATTTTGCTTACAATGAGTACTTCAGCCGCCTAAGGCAAAAAGGGACCCAAACCAGCGGTTTGCCAGGCAAACCGCTGGTTTGGGCTAGAGCTAGGCTGCGAGCTGTAATACTTTTTCCAATGCTACAGGGAGCTCGGTATGGCCCTCCGGACCGCTAAAATGGAGCTTGTTGTGCTCAATAATAATCTCCGCTCCCAGCTTGTCGCGGTAGTCGTCTTGGTTATCGAGCGGCACGTATGGGTCGTTGTCGGAAAATACAGCAACGCTCTTGGGCAAATGTGATTTAACTTTTACTAAATCAGGAGGCGCGGTGAGCCAATGCTTTTCCGTTTCTTGGCTGTTTGCATCCTTGTCGAGGTTAGTAAGGCGCTTGAAAAAACCGGCAACGAAAACGGCGCCGCCGACTTGTATCCCGTCGTCTAGACTCTCCAAGTATCTGGCGATGGTCTGGCACCCCATGCTATGCCCGACAAAATATGTCTGCAGGTCTGGAGTGCCGACCTCTTTGACAAGAGCTGGCACCCAATTATGCATGCGCGGGCTCCCTGCCTCGGGCAGCTGCGGCACATGCACCTCGAACCCTTTTGCCTCCAACTCTTTTTTAAGCCAAGGAAACCACCCTTCGTCTGGTGTCCCATCCCACCCATGGACTATAAATACGCGCTTGATCATATAAAAATCTTAGCATTAAAAAACCTGGTGGTGCCGGGTTTCTTAAAATTACTCTGCTGCAGGCTCGGCTGCTGCCTCGCCTTCGGCATCCTCTTTCTTGCCGCGCTCTACCGAGGTCTCGATGGCCGAGAGGTCCACAGGCGCTGCCTCCTCTACCTCTTCCTTGGCAATAGAAATCATGGCAACAACCTCTCCCGGGTCGATGGAAAGCTCGGCCGACTTGGGGAGATTAAGGTCGCTGACCTTTATTTGGTCCTCCAAAGTTGCGAGCTTGGAAATGTCGACCACGATGTGCTGGGGCAGGTCCGCAGGCTCCAGAGTAAGCTCGAGCTCGTGCATGACTTTGGTAAGTATGCCGCCCAGGTCCTTAACCGCCGGCGAGACACCCTCGAACTCAAACGGTACAGACACGGTTACCTTTTGGCCCTTTTGTATCGCATAAAAGTCGGCATGTATTGGCTGGTCGCTGACCGGGTCAAAGGACACATCGTGGATAAGCGCCTGCTTGTCGCCACCCAAGCCCTTAAGCGTTATAACGGTGGACTCGCCCGCCTCTTTAAAAATCTTGCCAAAGGTCTTGGCGTCTATGGCGATAGGAGTCGACTCCTCGGCGCGGCCGTAGACGACCGCCGGCAAGATGCCCTTGAGGCGGAGGGTGTGCGGGTTTTGCGACTTATCGCGCTTTTGTACCGTAAGTTCCATATATAGAGTGTAGGGCCCACTATACAAAAAAAGCCCCATTTCTGCAACCTACTGCCCAGAAACAGGCCTTCCTTATATCTCTTGGAAGACCGGCAACACCCCAACAGTGGTCGACCTAGACGCAGACCCGCAAGACAGCGTAAAGGTTGTCGAGTAGGTTATGGCGTTTGTTTGCCTTGAGCGCTGGGAGCCATCGGCAGGCAGCTGCGCGCCGTTCAGGGTCGTGCTAAAGCCGTTGTTGCCGGTAATGGTGCACGAGGCTGGCGGGTTTGAGACGCTCCACGACAATAGCGCAGTCGTACCGGGGCGCACCCGAGTCGGCGTAGCGGTAAAGCTATTTATAGCGGGCGGGGTTGCGGTACAGACACTGCCTTGCAGGGTGTAGCCGCTCTGGCAGGTATTGCACAGCGGCGCAACCGCATAGGGGTCCGAGCAGCCGGAAGCGACACAGACGCCGCTGCTGTTTTCTATATAACCAAGGTCGCATGAGTTGCACGCAGGAGGATTATTATGACCGCCAGGGCATGCATTTACCACACACACTGAACCCGAAAGCGTGTAACCCGCGTTGCACGAGGTGCAGGCTCCGGCAGCGCCGTTTCCGTTTTCGCATGCGTTTATCACCGTAATAATGAGAGATGTTCCGTAGTTGTCCCACGACGGATTGTTGATTGTTTGTGCTGCCGGGTAAAACACATACGTCCCCGCCGTGGTTGGCGTAAACGTGTAGGTTTTGGGAGTGAGCGGCGAGGTCCACATTGAGGAGTCGCACGCGTTGCCGGATCCGCACCAAAGATTGTTTTCAAAATCATTGATTGCCGTTTTGGTAAGCGTGTCTCCGGGGGGCGGCGTGTAGGTCGCGTTTATTACTACCGGCTGCCCCGCTATTGCAGTCGTGGGGTTAGTGCCGTTGCCGGTAATGGTGAGTGTTGGCCCCGGCAATACAGTGACCGTAAAGGACATGGTCGGCGTACTGGGGAATGTGGCGCCGCTCGCAAAGGTCGCTCCCGCGCTCTGGCAGTAGACGCCATACGTCGTGCTGGTCGAGGGCGTTACTTGAGTGGAGCCTATATTGGTGCCCGCAGTAAAACCGGTACCAACCGCCCTGCTGTAATAATTTTGCGTATAGCGACCAGTATTTTGGGTCGGATTGATGCAATTATTTAGAGCGTCATAGGCTGTACAAGTAGTATAGGTAAACCCGACCTGCTGGAAGTCTTGGCATGCCCACTCGATAGTAAGCGGCGTGCCTGCTGGTACGGTAAGGGTCGGAGTACTGGGCGTGTAGGTAACCGTTTGGGCCTGAAACCCGAAGTAATACCCCGGCAATACCGAGCGCGCCACTATTTTTTTAGTGGGGTCGGCAGTTACAAATATGTCTGTATAGGACGGCAGCGGGCACGTATAGTACCGGGTATTGCAAGTGCCCGACATGCGCTCGCTCGACGGGGCTGAGTGCGACACCGGCCAGACCACCTCCACGGGCGGGTATTGAGCCCACCACGCGGCTGCGCTCTGCGACTGCTCAAGTCCTTGAGAGAGGGTTGGGGAATTGGTGGACAGATGACCAAGCGTTAATGAGAATACGCTCAAAAGTACCACCCCTAAAAACAACCCTAGTAATGCTTTTTTATTTTCCATGCAGATCTCCTGAGGCTCTCCTTACCTGCCGTGCACAGTAATTATACCCTAGCAAACAGCTCAATGTACGCAGAGCCCGAAGAGTCGTGCGCTAAATTTCAATGAACGTGGGCACTAGTGTTACGGTCTTACTTACCGAAGTTGCACCGGTGCACGAGAGCGTAAAGGTGGTGGCCGAGGTAATAGGCCCGGTCGCGACATTGGCGCCGGTCCATGTTGGGTTGGTGTCGACCGGCATTGTCCGGCTAAATACACTGGCTGGGACTGAGGTAATGCTGCAAGCAGAGCCATCACCACTTGAGAGTCCCACGACGCTCCAGGAGAGATTGACTGGCGAGCCATTGCGCACCCGCGATGCCGAGGCAGTAAGAGTCAACCCGGCAGGGCCGCTGGCGACACAGCTTCCACCTTGCAAGGCATACCCTTCGTTGCATGCCGTACAGGAGCCCGCCGGACCTGAGCCGTTAGGACATGGCAAAACACAGTTACCGCCGCTTAAAACGTACCCTTCGTTGCATGATAAGCATGCGCCGAGTGGACCGTTGCCGTTGGGGCAGGTTTGGACGGTTACGGTGGTGTTGGCCGAGACGCTCCCTCCGGCCGCTATCGTACACATCAGTTCGTAATCGGTAGAGGCAAAAAGCGCTCCGGTATTGGTACTATAGGTACCCTGGTAGTAGCTTTGGTAGTACGGCTGATAATAGCTTTGGTAGTACGGCTGATAATAGCTCTGATAATAGCTTTGGCCGTAATACCCGCCTTGGCCGTAATACCCGCCTTGGCCGTACGCTGAGGCACTTAGGGGCGCAAAAGCAGAGACTGCCACGCAAAAGAAAACAAAAAGGATGACAAATATATTCCTCATGGCGTAATACTGCACTGCGCGGCCGGCTCAGTCGTTATCCAGTCCAAGCTTGACGCTGAGCCGTAATCAATTGTGGACGGGTTTGCAGAAATAGAGGCCGAGTGCGTTGTCCCCGCAGAGTTGGTGACAGTGGCGCTCACCGTATATACAGCGCCCCCCTCCCTTACACACTGGAGGGTGTAAGTATACGATGATGCACCAGTTGGAAATGAGATTGTTTGAGAACCTATGACGGCACCACTGGTCTGAAAGCCTGTGCCAAGAGAGTAGTCGCTGTATTTAGTGGTGCCTGCTCCGCACTCTTCCGTGGGTGCGTAGCACGGGCGGCATCCTCCCCACCAAGAGCAATTGCAGCAATTATCACAGGTAAGTTGTCCGCCGCAGGTTTTGCTTGACGTTTGTTGCGACTGGCACGACCACTCGACTACCATTGCCTGTTCTTCTGTTGTCAGCACCAACGGAGAGCCTACGGTAGAGACTATGCCGTTGCGGTCTAGGTTCACTGTCTGGCCAGTCATCACCCCGCTTGGGTGTACGCTGATGGTGGCAACGCGCGTGTTGGGGTAGCACAGCTCGCTATCTTCAGCACAAGAAAGCGGCGACGGGTAACCTCCACTATACTCCGGCACGCCTTGCGTAACGCCGAGCGGGGTTGCACGATAAGAAGGCTCTACGGGGGCACTCAACACTATCGCCGCCAAGATAAGCAGGCCTGCACCCAGACACATAGCGGCAATTTCACGAGACTCTGGCTTAGAAAAAGTCCTTAAGAAACGGGGTGGTTTCATATCGAGAAGTATACCCCATCATATTCATATCGGAGGTTTCAATTGTTCACATGTGGGCCGTTCATAATATATACTAACGGGGATTATGGACACCTTATTTACAAAAAGCATACGATACTTGGAAGAGTCGGCCGCACCCGTTTGGTATTGCATTGCCACTTTTTTTGCCGCAACTACGCTGAGGAATTTTTTCGAGGCCTTTTCGAGCGGATACACTATTACTCCAGACATAATTCTCAACTACACTGCTTCATACGCGGCGTTGGGTCTTGTTCTGCTCGTGCTCTTTAATACATTGACCGGTGTGGAACTAATTAAACTCCTTAGACTTATCTCCTCCGGATTTCTCATCTTGGCAAGTGTGCCTCTCGTAGATCTTATATTGAGCAGTGGCAAAGGCTTCTACGTCGCTTTTCTCATGCCCGAAGTGCACGGCAGCCTACTCGTTCGTTTCTTTACCTTTTTCGGTCCGATGGGCCAATACGGCGTGAGCCCAGGAATGAAGCTCGAAATAGCGCTTGTACTCGCCGTGAGCTTCTTCTACATCTACGAGAAGTGCGACTCTTTGCTTCGGGCGGCACTAGGAACCTTAGCAGTATATACGACGATCTTTTTCTATCTCGCCTTGCCGTACGCACTCGAGTTCTTCGCCCATCTTACGTCGATTAGTTTTTGGCCGGCTGACCCCACACAACGCTCGCTCGTGGGCACAAGTGTTTTTATTTTGATATGTTTTGCGGTGCTAGGATATATTGCATACACACAGCAAAAATCGCTTTTGCATGCGCTCCTACGCGACCTACGAGCACCGCGTCTTATACATTACTGGCTCATGTTTTTGTTGGGATACGTCTTAGCGTCGTCTATTACTCCACCTAGTGGAACACTGTTTCTCTCCCTACTATTGGTGCCACTCGCTATCATGTGTGCGTGGGTATTCTCAGTCATCACAAACAACATAGCCGACATAGAAATAGACCGGGTATCCAACCCTTCTCGTCCGCTTGTGGTAAAGAGCGTCGCTCTTGCGGAGTACCGAGCTGCGGGTTTTATCTCCCTTGCCGCCGCCCTCTTTGCCGCCGCTGCAGCAGGCTTCAGTGCTTTTTTCGCAATAGTACTATTTATTGGAAACTACTTTTTGTACTCGATGCCGCCGCTTCGCCTCAAGCGTGTGCCTTACTTTTCTAAACTTGCGGTAGTGGTCAACTCGGCAGTGCTTGCAATGCTTGGCTACGCAATGGCGACAGGCATCTCAACAAGCGATAGCGGCTACGCAGCGATCCTAGCACTTAAAACTTCATTGGCTTCAATCTTCCCCATTACTTTTGCTCTTTTTTTTGTGCTCATACTGGCGGTAAACTTCATAGATATTAAGGACTACGATGGCGACAAACAGGAGGGCATTAAGACGTTGCCGGTTCTGCTTGGGTTACCCCTGAGCAAGCTCATTATTGGCGCAAGCTTTTTTATTCTGTATTGCGCTATTGCGTTCATGCTTAGCAACGCATGGCTCTCGGCTGGCACGATAGGGTTTGGGTTGCTGCAATTCTTGCTGATCAATAAAAAAATGTATCGCGAACAGCCTGTGTTTGCAGTGCACCTCCTAAGCCTGGTGTGTTTGCTTTTTATCGTTTCGTAATACGTTGCTGCCGAGAGCCGTCCGTACTACTAATTGGCTATACTGTCCGGAATCAAATCGAGCATCTTACCGTCATAAACCTCGCCTTTAGCAAATAAACTACAGTATGTAAGCGCGTCTTCAGTGAGACCCGCGCAGATCTCGACACTCGCGGGCTTGTTCAAAACGCGAGTGATAGCGGCAGCGGATGCTCTGCACAATAGTTGTCCTATCATTTCTGATGAAGCCGCCTCACAACGAGCAATTACTTCAGACGGAGGTAAAGAAACGTCGGCTGGAAGATGATTTCCAATACCAGTATAACAATAATCAATCAATTCATTCGAATTAAAGCCTCGGCATAGTTCTCCATATTGGGAGAAAGAGTTACGGTCAAATCCCGGCACTGAAATAATCCACGACTGAATAGCTTGAGCTGCGCAAGTCGGACGAAATTCATCTGCTAGATGATAACAGATAGTATAGTATTCCTTCGAAGGAACAAACCGTGAGCCAAGCTCTCCAGAAGCCGACATTGTACGGAAAGAATATTCCATAAAAACTCCCGAGTAACATCCCCCAAGCGGATTAGGCAGCGGATTCGGGACATATTTCTTGCATGCGTCCAACGCCTCAGTTAAATTTTTTTCTGAATAACCGAACCATGCCAACAGTCCGTGACCGAGACTGTGACGACACCCTTCACTCTTTATGTCATCTACAAATGCAGTGCAGCGTTTATTTAATGTATCGATTATCGGAAGGCCACGATCGGCGAGCGTTTCGCCCATGACTTCATGGAAACATCCCCACTGGAACAATGTGTCGCATACCGTTATAGATGAGTAACCCTCTGCTTCATACAACGCTGCTCCGAATATGTGAGACGCTGTATGCTGTTTTGCGGGCGGCAATTCCTTAATTATTTCTCCCAATTCCTGATACGCATCAACATCTCCAACCGAAACTATCCTAGTTTCCCAATAATCTTTTTCCCATATTGGAGACGAATCTGCGGCATTTAGCGTAGTTGTGTCAACTGATTGCGACAGAGGAGTCCGCGCAGAAAAAAGAGCCAGCCCTAATGCTGCGGCACCCAATATTGGGAACAAGAGAAGCCAAATATTGTTTCTCGCTGACTTCATATGGAAAGAGGTATGACATCAAATACAGTTGATTTCCCGGTAGTATAGTCTTCGCAATAAATATAACTTGGACCGCTCAGCCCTACACAAACCTCCTCTAGGTTTTCATGTTGTTCGCTCATGTTTAAAGCAGCGACAAATCCTCGACAAATGGTCTGCTCGCGCCTAGTAGAGGAAGCACTGTCGCATCCCTCGCGTGCTGATAGTGTAGACGTTGCAGTACCGTACACAGTAGCACCAACCCCCCTAAAACAGTCGTCCGTTAAACTTTCATTTAGGCCGAGACTTCGACAGAATACTCCCAATGCTTGATACTCCTTATTGGAGACTATCGGCGAATGCAAACGCAATCCTGATAACCGCCACTGCGGCAGCCAAAATACACAAGACGATTCATCGTCCTTCGGCACGATATCGCATGGTGCTAAGTAATTATCATTCTCCACATCTCTCAATGCGCTATTGGGGATAGTCATGAGGCGTAAATTGTATTCCATATACAAACCCGAAGCGCAGCCGCCATAGGGATCATTAAAAGCACCTTGTATCTCTTTGCATAGAGCCAGTCCTTCAAGAAGATTCTTTGGTTTATACCCTAACCAAGCCTGTATACCGTGACCTATGCCGTGGCGGCATCCGCTTTGATCGACAGGGGTGGGCAGATTATCGCAGACCGCCACCAGCTGTCGAGTGACGCTTTGGCCCTGACCAGCAATAGCCTGGCCAATAAATTCGTGATAACACCCCATAGAAAACTGCATGTCGCATGCCGAGGCGCCCTCTGCACCCCCTGCTTCATATAGGGCTCTGCCGAAGCCATGAGCTTCGCCATGCTGCGCGCTTATAGGTCCTTTTGCGACCTCTTCGCCAAACTCTTTATATGCTCGTACGCCTCCAATCCGTTGTATTCGATTTTCCCAATACTCTTCCTCCTGCTGCGTCCACTCACCGTCAGGGACCACTGTAGAAACCTCTTCTTTTTGCAAAGAATTAGATTGTGTTGCAAACAAAGCAAGGACAAAGGCGGCAGCAGACAGCGCTAGCAGGATAAGCGGAATATGACGATTTATAAAAAAGCTGGACTTTCTAAATTTCATGTTGCTGCGTAAGCGGTACCATACGGATATAATCTGCCTTGCCTGTAGCAAATGCCATGCAGTAGGCATTTGAAGTCGGGTCAAGACCATCGCACACATCGCCCGCGTATGTTTTACGCTCGCCATAGTAAGTCGCGGCCAAATACGATCGGCATATCATTTTTTCTCTAACGTTCGAAGCAGCCGCATCACACGCGATAAGCGGAGCTTGCACTGACCCAAGTGAGTCAGCGGCGCTCGCAACAATATTTGCAACGCCCCGAAAGCAGTCATCCTCTACGTCTTCGGCGAGCCCAAATCCCCGGCACCGCATACCCATGGTTACATAATTTGATGAAAAATTGGATTGAGACGAAATGTGATCATTAAAGAGATACGTCCACCACTGAGGTAGCCAAAATACGCACGCTCCTAAATCGCCTTGTGATACTGTATCGCACGGCGAGAAATAATTACCATCAACTACTTGTCTTGGTGCATCAGTTTCTGCCATGACGCGCAAATTATACTCCATGTACAAGCCGGACACGCAACCTCCGTATACATCACCCTCCGTGTGCGGGAGTTGCCTACACGCTGCCAATCCCTCCAACAGCCTTTTTGGTTCGTATCCGAACCACGCCTGTATACCGTGGCCTATGCCGTGGCGGCAATTGGCAGGGTTAACCAAATCGGGCAACGTGTCGCAAAAAGCTCCCAGTTGAGGAAGAACTTCGATACCCTCTGTAGCGATTGCTTGGGCAAAAAATTCGTGCAAGCACCCCATCGAAAATTGCATATCGCAAACAAGAGAGCCCTCGAGACCCTCTTCCTCGTAGAGTAACTTGCCAAATGCGTGCGCCTGCGGGTGCTGCCAGTCTAGCGGCTCGCGGGCAGTCGATTCGGCAAATGTACGATATGCCTCTGTCCCACCGACTGCCGAGATACGGCCTCTCCAATATGCATCCTGCTGAGCGGTCCACTCCCCTTTGACACTAGAAGGCGTGACATAAGATGACATACGTACATGTTGATGCGTTGCTGCGTACCCAAAGGCAACCGTTAGCCCGCACAACGCCAGAAATACGCTCAATCGGCGCCATATCATTGGCTTTGCATAGTTGGGGCCTGTTTCGCTTCAAGTTCCGAACGTAGTTGCAGTGCTTCCGGATAGTCAGCCTTCAAGATAAGGGCTTGGGTAATGTACTGTTGCACCTCCGTAGGCTCGTCCAAGAGCACACTCAACCTGGCATGCAGAAGCGGAATCTCAGGGCGTCTTGGCGCAAGCAAGGCCGCCTGTACAAGTGCCGCGCGTACTTGCGGGCCAAGCACTGTGGGCTCTAGCACTACATATGGCATAAGCGTTTTTGCTTTCATCACCCACCCTCGATAGTCGGTTGTGTCTTTGTCTATGGCCCTTTGTGTAAAGGCTTGAACCTTGGTTATATATTCAAACTGTGTAGTTGTTGAGTACTGCGGATCGGTAAATGAAGATGCATACGCACTTGTCGCCTTTTGCACATATAGAGACATAGGCCAAAGAGTTGCGGCGCGCAGTAAATACCAGTCGGAGTTTGCCGCGTTGGTGGTGTATTCTGCCCGGTGATAGAACGAACGGGCGACCAACTGTGCTGCCCCAAGCGCCACTAGTGCCAGGCCAATGAACAGTACCGGCACCATAAGTGCCATACCCCAGTGTGATGCGGGACGCAGTTCGGCGGGGACTCCGGACGCTACCCTCCCGCATACCCCCAGAGCCACGCCTGTAAGTAAAAATTGGATGGGTCCTATTGTATCAACAACACTGACGGCAAGTCCCAGAAGCGAAACAAGCGCGGAAATTACAAATAGCGGGTTCGACACTATTTCGAGATACCCTTTCATTAGTGCCACCCAAATACTTCCAAGTAGTACCAAGAAACACAGCAAGTAACTCCCGACTCCCACAAAACCGAGCGTCGCCAACCAAGTACCCACACTCGTAGAGCCTTGCAAAACCCCCCGGGGGTCCATCCGCTCCCCCTCCTCACTGAGCTGCTTAGTGGCATATCTCTCCCAGCCTGCGGTAAAAGTATCAGGCCCCGAACCGAGCAATGCTCCGTGCAAACTCCCGGTGGTTATTTGTTGGCCAATGAGTTCAGTACTTTCGGCTGATGCCGAGGTCGAATAAAGAAAAGAATAAGATGTTCCGGGACTCTTAAATCCGGCAATCAGGAGAATTCCGAGCACCACCCCGATGCCTATCGCAAGCCAAGGGACATCAGTTTTCGTATGCAAAGAAAAACCCCGGACAAGCACAAACAGCGAGAAGGAAACTAGCACTATAAGTGTCGAAATAGGCTGATGCACAAGCACCAGCCCACCCAAGAGGACAACTGCCCCAACCGCAAAAACCCACCGGGTGCGCCCGCTACTCGTGTCGCTCAACACCGCCGCCGCAAGAAGAGCCGTGCCAAGCAGGTACGGCATAGGGAAATTGAGGGTGCTTTTTATCGGTAGCCAGTCAAGCATCTCCACTCCAAACGGCAACAGCACCCCCATGAGTACCAAGATTGCGAGCATAGCGACGACATACAACACGTAATGCAGCCTCGCCTGCCGGATATTCATGTAAGAGCCGAACACTACTGCCGCAGCAAAAAGCAAAAATGAGCCGCCAGTCCCCACCGCAAAGCCGCTACCAAAGAATTTTGTCAGCGTAATCCCGTTGAGTGTGGCGGAGACAACCACGACTACGGCTAGCCCCAATGCCGCATACGCAACCAGGGGCACAGAGAGCGCTGGTCGTTGCCTGGTCCACCACACTCCAACGGCGAAACTGACCAACGATAGACCGAGCAACATCGCAGCAAAGATTGTTTTTTGAAGGTCGGGCTGCACGAACATAACCGGAACAAACGGCAATGATAGCAGCGGCAAAAGCCCAGTCCCAAGAGGAAGCAGTGAGAGTCTGGACAAAGAATCGCGCATACAGATATAGTATAGCACTCAAAAACGGGTGATATAGTATATCTACCTAAGCTAGGATTAGGGACTCATCACCATACTATGAAGAACATTTTCTTAGTAGTGACAACGTTGACCAGTTTTGCACTAGGTGTTGGCATAGCCTATGATGAGACATCAAATCCCTCAACACAGATAGACACCTCTCCCGTACAGACCGACCCCTCGGCCATGTTTAATGTTCCCCTAGTGCGGGGGCGCATTACAGGTGTAGATACTGCCACTAACCAATTTACATTTGCTACGCCGGACCGATTTGGCACCGGAACCGTTACATACATAATTCAACTAGGCGATTCAGTCGCAGTAGAGGGTGTATCATCCGTAAATACCGGCTCACGCTCATCACAATTAGGCAGCGCCCTTGTGGATAAATGGGCATCGATTTATATCAATGAGACCGGCGATTCTTTCGAGACAAAATTTATTGGACTGCCTCCTAGTATAAATTTATAAACATATGCGAACAATCCTAAAACTTGCCCCAGTACTAGTACTCGCCGGAGTTCTTGGCTTCTTGGCGTATATGTTCATATGGTACCAGGGTTCCTACGCCGCGCTCAATAATCAGACAGCATATCTGAAGGCCGCTCTAAACAACAAAGCACTCCTCTACGGTACGCTGCGCACGGTGGACACATCGACCATGACACTGACAATCGATACTGTAAACAACTATCAGGCAGGGGGTGATCCTATTGTGTACACGTTTCCGCTTCTTTCCGGAATTTTTATAGTGCAGCAGGAGCTTGTAATAAAAGACGGCGTGTATGTCAGCGCATCTAGTACTCCGGGGGCTCTCCGCGACCTCCAACCCGGCACACGGGTAAAGTTTTTAATCACGTCACACAATGGCGAATCCGGAATAGGCTACCTGATCTACGGCAACCCTCTATAAGATTTTTGACATTTTTATAAAAATCCCCGGCACAACAGTGCCGGGGGTTAGTGCATCATTGAAGAGCTATTCCTGCTTTGCGGACCGCGTCGCCCTGCATACGGTATTCGGCCGCAATGAGGTCAGCAAGTTCGGCCGGAGAACCCGGCGCACCCTGCACACCAAGCTCGTCGAGCTTTCGCACCAGTTCTGGCATACGAAGAATTTCAGAGATGTGCCCGTTGAACAGGGTTACCATATCCTGCGGAAGCCCCGGGGGGCCAACAAGCCCATTCCACGACTTGGTTTCCGCAAAGTTCGGCAAGCCGGACTCGCGGATCGTGGGCACATCCGGTATTTTTTTGAGACGCTGCGCGGTGGTAACCGCAAGCGGCCACAGGCCTCCTTGCTGCAATGCACCGGAGAACGCGAAGTAGTTCTGTATTCCCACGTGCAGCGAGCCGTTTAGGATGTCAAGAGGCATCTGGGCCGCCTCTTTAGTGTAAGGCACCAAATTAACAGGCACCCCCGCCTCTTTCAGCAGGAGCCCCGTCAGGTAGTCTGGGCTCCCAGTGCTCATGGTCCCCGTGTTGACGGTGCCCGGGTGAGCACGCGCTATACGCAGGAAGTCGCCAAATGTGCGCATACGCACGTCGGCGGTTACCAGCATGTTGGGGAACTGCAGCACATGTGCAATCGGCACAAAACCCTGCGTCGGATTATATGGCGGCTCCTTCATAAACCATGGGCTGCTGGTATGGATGCCCGCAAGCACCCCCAGCGTGCACCCGTCGGGTGCCGCCCGCAGTAGCGCCGTAGCTGACGGCACACCCAAAGCACCGGGGCGGTAATAAATTACGACCGGCACCTTAAGCCGCACATGCAACTCCTCTGCCACCAAACGCAGTACCGAAGCGCTTGTACTGCCTGGCCCATACGGATGGATGATGGTCAGGGTGTTGCATGAGAGTCGTGGGGCTGCCAATGCCGGCGTTGCAAACGCCGCGGCCAGCAGCAACATAACTACGATCCGAGTCATAGAACCTGTCTCCCTGTTGAGATATCCGAACCCACTATACGTGTATAAGTATCAAAGAGTCAATCGCTATGCCGCGACGGCTACTCTGTAATCGTTATATCTTCATCGGGGTAGGCGACGACTGTCGTGTCGTTCCCTGATGGCCAGTGCACGCGCACGCGGAGGGCACCCTGTTCCTCGCCAAGACCAAACAAGAGTACCGAGCTGTTCTGAGACGCCACGCCGCTCCCCGCAAGCAGGGTTTTCATTTGTGTGCCACTCTGTGTGCTGACAGACACAGTCGCCCCGACAGCCATAGCGTTGCTTGCTGTCCCCCGCAGATGCACACGAAGATAGTGCTTGCCGGTATGAGCTATGTTGTTTTGCAGGATATACCCTCCGGAGTCCCGTGTTCCCACAAAAATATCCGGGTCGCCGTCGCGGTCATAATCTGACATCGCCGCAATATAACCAACCTCAGAGCGCGGACACAAACCTTTTCCGGTGACGTTCAAAAAACCGGTACCGGCGTCGTTCTTATGCAATTCTTGAGTATTGAATATCGGCCGCGTGAGACGCATATCTGCCGTACCGGAGTACGTCTCGCTTATGCCGTTTTCGATATACACATCATCCCAACCGTCCAAGTCATAATCAAGAAATACCGCGCTCCAACCGTTATACATAGCGCCTATGGTCCAACCATCCAGAGCTTTATTGCGGAAAAGGCCGCCACCGAGGTTCACATACAGATAATCCTCAAGCACATTTGTGGAAATAAGATCGAGTGTCCCCGTGTGGTCGATGTCGGCTACATCTGAGCCCATGCCGGTACCCCAATACTGCAACCCGGCCGCCGCAGTAACATCTTTAAAGATGAAGTTGCCCATATTCTTTAGCAACAGGCTACTGCCATCGTCGACGTTCAAGAAAATGTCCGGTAGGCTGTCGCTATCATAGTCAAATGACACGGGCTGCCAGAAACGCCCCGATATCATACTAAACGGCAGTAGTTCAACGCCGGTCGCAGACGCATCGCGCTCCAATCCATGCACTGTGTCGGTTATTGAGTTCCTGCGCTCAAAGCCCGCGCCCGTATTTTCAAACATAAACACCTCTCCCGGCACAATAAACCAGGCGGTAATGGCGTGGTCCGCGTCGTCAGAAAAGTCGGGCACAGCATTGGTAAGGCTGATCGAACTGCCGACCGAAATACATCTGTACGGCGCGGCTAGCCATGCACGGAAGCGGGCCGAATCGGCCGAAGGTGCACTATGGGGAAACTTCTTCAGCAGTTCATTCGTCGAGTGCTCGCCGCACACCAACTGCGTGGCTCGGTTGTCAAAGAACGGATCGCGGCGAGACTTACGGAATGGGAAGTTTTTCGGACCAGAGTGATAAAATGCGCTACCGCTTGTAGTAAGCGTCAGGTCTAGGCGGCCGTCGTTGTTATAGTCGGCAAAAGACATCATGGAAGATGAGTCATTGTAGTTAGGGAAGCTAGAGAAACCCATTTTCTCGGTTACTTCGACAAAACCGCCCCTCGTATTCTTAAATACGCGCAATGAGGCCCTGCCCTGATTATCTGGACCTGGAACGTGTTCCACTACAAACAGATCCGGCCTTCCATCGTTGTCATAATCAGCCCATATGCCGCTTGATGCGGACAAGCTAGGCAACCCTGTGCGGAAAGTGGCCTCTTCAAAAGTGCCATCACCCTTGTTGTGATAGAGCCGGCCTATGCGGCTGGACACAAAAAGATCGTCAAAACCGTCGTCGTCGTAATCTCCCCAGGCGGCGCCTTTAATATTATTCCCCACAGTATCGATTCCGGTCATGTTTGGCCGTTGAAATGTGGGAGAAGCAGAGCAACTGCGCACGCCGTTACTCTCCGTCCCTAGCAGCAAAAAGCTGAGTGACACGTCCGGCCAGGACAAAACTGCATCTTTTTGCATAACCGGCACCGCCGCGACGGTAAAAAAGGATACCGACACGGCGCAAACCGTCGCGGTAAAGAAAAAAGTGGTACGGGACCAATTTCCATCATATACACGCATCGCAAGGCGCAGCAATGCCTTCACTGTAGACACGGCAAACGAAGCGACGAAGAGCGCGTACCGTATGCCCAACAGTTCAAGAAAGAAATATGCGGATGTAAGGGTAACCCCGTGCACCATCCGCTCGTTTGGCGCCCGCGGCGTTGTCTTCGGATCGGTGATCATAAACGTCGCAAACAAAAGAAGCGACGGCCCTAAGAGGCCGTAATGATGCGCCATAAAAAAATCGGGCGCATACAGGACAAGCGTGCACAGCACGGCCGCATAACTTGCAAGAAAAGCAAATGTTGTCAGCAGTGTCCCCGACCTGTACCCCACCGCTAGCAATAGAGCGAGAAAGCATACATACAAGGTGGGATTGCTGCCCCATTGAGTAAATTCGATGGTGGCCGCATACGGAAAGAGGAAAACTGTCGCGACAATAGCAAAATTCGAAGGATTAAATACATGCCTACTGTCCAGCCGGAGCGCATATTTCGAAGCTATGGCCAAGAAGGCAGCCAGTACATAGAGCCAAGGAGAAGTCGCCCGGAAAAACAGCACTATACCGAGCCCCGCCGCAACGGCGCTTGTCGGGAAAAAAAATTTGCCCCTGCCCCGCCGCAAATCTCCCGACTGCAGATTTGCACAGGTTATTTCAGTCGCTATGGCAACGCCAACAATGAGCAACACCTCAAGGGGCGCAATGGTAAAACCAAGATAGCCAATGCCTATGAGTACGAAGAGCGCCTGCACCACAACCACGAGGGCGACCGGATTGTTGTAAAGCGCCCTTGCTGTGGCAAAAAACTGTTGACTGGACACATCTTAATTATACAGATTCCGGAGCAAATAACATCGGAGGGCTGCAGCTCGTCTAATCAAAAAAACCCGCCGCATGTTCGCGTTGCTCGCGGAGCGCCTGGGCCGACATGACGCGCGCCAAATCGTCGTCCGAAATCGAATGCACCTCTGACTCTGGCACGTATGGCGACTCGATGCTCGCCTTCCAGCGTTCCCCCAAAAATTGGGGCTGCTCCGGGAGCCTCCACACGCTCCGGTTGAATGTTAAAAAGTACAGCGCCGGATGAGTCCGCATCAACAGGCCATATACTAGCGAATACGAAGAGAGGGTGCCTGTACGTTCGCGGCGGCGCGTATGGCGTACAAATGTCCGCAGGTCATCGGAACAGGCGCCCAGCAACAGATGCAGCAGGCTCGATTTCTCGGCCTGCACCAGGCGAGGGTCGAGCGCGGGCCTGCGCAGCATATCGGCATGTGCAGCAATATCCATCCAGTACGAGGGATCGCGTGATACGTACAAATGGCCCGCGGGCTCATACCAGTATGGCGTATCCTCCGCAGTAAGTCCTCCAGAAAATACAAACGGCACTTTGCCGCTTTGCCCGAACGACGACGCGCTCGGATCCCACACCTTAGTGAGCAAGTAGCGGTCTACCACCGCGACCCACATGCTCCGTAGGTGCGTTTCTTTATTGCGCAATGTGTATAGCATGAATGTATGGGGGGTCGCCGTGCCTTCAAAATTTTTCAAAGCGTACGAAAAAGGGCCGTACGTGTCTTCGATGACTGATTGTCTAAAGGGCGTTATGCCGCGAGCGATTTCATACGTATGCAATCGTGCATACAACGGATCGAGAGCTCCTGTTGTAATATCCGGGGCATCGAATACCGGATCTGTAATAGTTCCGCGAGCCCCTTCAAACATGCGCCGGCGGAGAGACACTTCTTCGTGCAACTGTTCCGCGTTTTGAGTCATATGTGCCAACGTGCGTTCAATATGAGGGATGGTTGAGATATTTCCGAACAAATCTTGCAACACATAGTCGCGAGCTTTAGGCTCTAGCCAGAGCACTACCCGATGAAGAAACCTATACCGGAGAAGAGACCTCTCATATCCTCGTGCCGAGGTATTCCACGCCGCAAGTAACTCCCGGGCCGATTCATAGGCAGGGTGCGCGAGATACGCGCGCCTCTTTTCCTCACTTGCTATGCACGCTTGCAAAAAAGACAACGGAAATGCGTAGCCCTTAAGAGGAACTATAGTGAAGAAGGCTCGATACAGCCAAAAACGCATACTGAGCCAGTGAGTGCCGGATAAAGCTTCTTCTAATTGCCGTATATTTTTTTGGATGGTGATAAGAGCTTTCCGCGCGGCGTCTATATCCATTCCCTCTGCGGAAAACAGGGGGTCTCGGAGCACAGATTCATGAAACGCATCTGGAACTTTTTGCATATATTTTATTTACGACAAGGGCGCGGCAGAAAGATACCTTTCATAACTGAGGAAGGGAAAAAAGTTTTATGTTTTTATGCTTTTCAAGAAACTGCTCGAGGGAGTACTCAACCTTTAGCGGCAAAAACAGTCCTTGCTCCACAAGATCGGCCAGTGTCTGCGTAGGCGTAATAAAAACGGCGTGTGAAAATTCCTTTGCAATTTCTTCGCATAAAGCGAGCGTAACTGACCTCCCCCCCCAGTATAGTTTAAGAACAACCTTTCCTTTGAGCACTCCCTTCTCCAGCGTCTCGCTTACCTCGACGCGGTAATCATCCATATGCCGCAGCACGAGACTGGCGACCCGGTCAAACTCCTCGCGGCGGATAATCGCTCCCGCCACTTTTACATAATCAGAGCCTTTCCTGCCCAAAAGCTCTAGCGTGGCCTCCTTGCCGCACGGGCACGTGCCTTGGCGGATTTTCCCTACATCCCCTATCCGATAACGGTCTATCCGCATCGACCTAAAGAGCGGCTTGCTGACAAGAATGTCGCCAATGCCGTCTGCGTCTGGGTTATGTATCTCAAGCGACACCTCCGGTGTCGGATGAAAACAGTTTCGTGGCAGATATGCGCACCGCTCCGCCAAGCTGCCGCCGGCTTCCGCGGCGATATATATTTGATTGTGTCGCGCAGCCGGCAAGCAGCCGCGAATCAGGCTTTCCGTACTCTCGCTAAGCAACTCCCCCGTCAGCTTAACAACGCGTATGTCCGCCGCAGCTTCTTTGGACATGTACGCAAGCGTACGGACAACAAATGAGCAAAACCCATGCAATCCTTCTGGATGATAATCCGCAAGAAGTCCCTCTAAATCCCCTACTAAATCTTGAGGGTCAAGGGCGAGCGTCTGCAGTACCCGCTCGTGCGGACCGCTGCGCGCAAGTAGCACATTTGCCAGGCGAGCGCTCATCGACCCAATACAAGCGACCATGCGCTCCACACGTTCGTCTCCCGCAAGCCGGAGCGGAGCGGCGCTGTCATAGCCCGTAGCAATGACGATCGGGGCCCCGGTCGTGCCCGAAGTTACGCGAATGATGTACAATCGGGCTTCTTCCGGCGGCGCGACGATAAGCTCCGCCAGGGAACGCTCTCCGAGTGCGGCGACATCAGAGCGCTCCATCATAGTTATTCAGCGGAGGTAGCGTTGTCTGGTAGCGCACAATAGGCGTAACCAGAAGACGCTTCTTCGTTACCAAAAGCGTTTCGGTATTTTCGAGGATGCAATCGGGCAGGGCCTCCCAGCGGGGTTCGGCGGCAAGTGCCGCCGCCGCTATGGCACCGGTCTCTGGCAGCGCAAGAACAAGCCTGACCTGCCGCGCGTACTGCCCAAAGTGCAGCAGCTCTTTCGGCTCAAAGCGCTCTCCAAGGATTGAGATGGAATCCAGCGGCCCTCGTCCGCGCACATATGGCTCGAGTTTTATGAGCGAAGAGGTATCGGTGATAAGAGAATCGATTTTATACTTTTCTGCAGCGTACGTGGCTATCTCCAATGTCTTCTCACCCACAAGAGGAAGCATCCCGTGCTCATAGCACCACATTGACTTCTCTATCGCCTCATGCGGGTTTTCCAAAAAAACCATAGGACGGCGAGCGGGCAGCCCGTAGGCTTCGCGGCCAATATCCACAAAACTCCACTCGCTTAAAAACGCTCCGGCAGGGTCATGGACTATCTTGATCAGCGCTTTTTCGTCTTTGTACCGACGCAACGAAAGAGGAGTTTTAAGAAAGTCTTCACGTGTTACAACCGGTAGCTCGGCAAACTTCTGCACACCACCCCAATGTTCACGGTAAAACGGCGCGTCATGCTGGTGGATGCGCTGGATGAACGTATCGAGATTTTCTTGGTCTTCCATGACCGTATTCTATACTTATTCTTTTGCAAAAGTAAGACGGGTATCTTTGTAGCCCTTGAGCGCCCACTGCACCACGTGCCGCACCCGTAGCGGGGCAAAAATACCCTGTACCACAAGGTCTCGAAGAGTTTGCCGCGGCGTCAAAAAAAGCAGCGTCGAAAACCTCTCTCGCAAGTCCTTCTCATGTTGAGCACTCAAACCTGTGGGAGCGTACACAAAGAGCGTAATCACCCCCTGCTCGCCCGCAATCGAAAACTCAGCCCGGTATTCGTCGGCCAGGTCCCCGCACTGTGCAAAGACGCGGTCAAACTCCTCTTGGCGTAGCGTCGCGCCGCCAAATCTAATAAAGTCGACATTTTTGCGTCCCACAATTTCAAAGCTCACGGAGGCGCCGCAGGCACACGGCTCGCGGTAGATTCGCACCAAGTCGCCGTAGCGATAGTCAGCAAGCACAATGTCGTCGTTGACGCGCGCAGACACTAACAACTCGCCCTCACCCTCTTCGTCCGGGTTAAGAACTCCGAGCACAACACCCCCTGCAGGGTGATAGCGCTCTTCGGGAATGTACGGACAATGCGTTGGAGAACTGACGCTTCCCATCTCTTGTATCATGTATTGCGGCTGTAGTACTGCGTGCGGAAACTGTTTCTTTAAGTGTACTCTCGTAGCCGGGCGCAGGGGCTCACCGGTAAATACAGCCGACTGTATCCATACTGTTGCGCCGCCCAGGTAGGCTGCGGCGCGCGTTAATATGGAAGGAAAACTCATTACCATCTCCGGCGCGAAGTCCTTTGCAAGAACCTCAAGCGAAGGTTCGAGGTCTTTATTGTCGAGCACCAGGAGCTTGGCGCGTGCGCCGGCCTCTTTTCTAAACACGAGCGCAAGCCCAAGACGCATCGGTAGGTTGCCTACACAAAGCAGGCTACGTACATATCGGGAAAACCACTGTGGGTTTTGCGCGGCTATCTCGCGGATAAAAATAAGGGGCTCACCACTTGAGGTGCCCGATGTCATCCGGACTACGCGCGTGCGCCTGTCCTCCGGCGGCGCGGCAATATAGTCGTCAAGAGTCTTTTGCGCAATCACGGCAAAGTCGGAGCGATCCATCATGCGCTTCACTATACTACAGGTGCCCTGTACCCTCTACAGGTACGCCGCCAGAGGTGGCTACTCTAAAAAGCCGCCGCAACTTATGAACAGCATTTTGTGCGGATTATCCTTGGCGGCCCTGACGTCGTTTGCACATTCCGCCACGCTTAAGTTAGAGTGCGGGGCCCCGCCATGCCATAGGGTATGTATATATCCGTACGTCCATGTAAAAACCGCAGAAATAGCGGCAAGACCAAGAAGGAGTTTGCGGCGCAACGATACGCTATCCATACAGGCAGTATACCACAATTAGGTAAAGCGGTATCATAACCAGGTGCATATCTCTATACCCCAAGCAGTATATGAACGGCCTTGCCGGCTAACCCCCACTACGTTTGAAGCCGATGACCCTGCACTACAGGCCTACCCCCGGCCATTGGAATGGTATTGGGCAACGCTCGAACAATCTCTCATGCGCCTCCAGTCGCAGGGCGTTTTACTGCGATTACCCATTTTTTGGCAGCTCGAGCCGCTTGTCCATGCTGCGTGCCGGGCTTGCGGCATTCCTCTTCTTATCAATGAAACGGCAAATATGCCCGTAGGACGAATAGCTTTGCGGATGACAGGCATTGATACCGTGCTTACTGAAGCCCGCGACGCTACGGCGTTTGCCGCACATCTGCGGCAGCACAAGGAGGCTGTGCCCCGCGCTTGGGTGGTGATACATCGCGCTGACGATGAATGGCAACTGCCTGCCCTACCTTCAAGCGCCAGACTCGAGCAAGAGGTGCACCTGATGCCGGGCATGCCTATACTGCGCCAATGCGCGGAGCTTGCATCGCGCAAAGCAAGCCAGTTTCATCTCTGCGAGGGATACCATATAGAAGACGGTCTCATCAGCAGCGAGTTTGACGAACCCGCTCCGCTTAAAGACATTCCTCTATCCTTCACCCCCGTACACGCGGGAGTATGCACATGCGGGGAACAGCTCTGGCAACCGCAACAAAAAAATATGCCGGAGGCCATCGACCGACGCTAGTATTTCTACATGCTGACAGTAGCTCAAAGACAATCGTTACTGCAACAATGCACCGCTTCTGGTGCGCCGGCGCTCTATCGCACTCTATATGGATACCCTAAGACGATACCCCTTATCGAAAATGAGGGAGATTGGCGGCGCGTACCTTTCCTTACTAAGGAAGTGCTTTCGCGTACTCCCCTGCCAGAGCGCACATTCTGCAAGCCGTACGAAGTAGATGTGATCGCTACGTCTTCAGGCACCACGGGGGCGCCGCTGTTTACTCCACGTGCTCGTGTAGACGGGTACGCCTATCGCACTCGCCTGTATAAAGGTAAGTCATTTTTAGTATCTATCAACTGGCCTCACCGACAAGAATATTGGCTCGCGGAGCAAGGACTCCCGCCGCGCGTAATTGCGCTCGACCCTAAACATGTCCGCGCGAGCATCACACTCGCTAAAGCCGCCGGCGTTGACGGCATGTATGTGTTTCCGTATCTACTACCTGACATCGGGGCACATATGACGGCTGTCGATATGGCCAAAGATATTACCTATATTGAATACGCCGGCGAATCTTGTTCTTCCTCTCTTTTTGCATACCTGCGGACCACCTTTCCCAATGCGGCAATCCTAGGATCTCTGGGAGCGACCGAGGTCGAAATGTCCCCTCATGGTATCCCTTGCCGGCGTACCGAGAACGCCGATGAAGCGGGCATCGTGCATATGAAAGATGAGTGCCATGCCGAGCTTGTAGACCCCGACACGCTCGAAGTGCTCGAGCCGCAGATAGGCGCCGAAGGAGAACTTGTTATAACGGCTCATGGTGGAGAGCCTGCCGCCCTGCCGCTTATCCGCTATCGTACCGGAGACCGGGCGCGAGTAGTTGCACACACGTGCACGGCTTATGCTACTCCCGCCTTTAAGGTCATCGGCAGAGTGTATGCCTCTTTTCTCAAAATTCCCGGAGGAGTGTTGCATGCCAACGAACTGATGCGCGTCCTCACCTCTATGCCGCCACTACAATCCAATGCGTTCGAGCTTGTGCGCAGCGAAGTGCCCTCCCCCTCGGGGCCGCGCATCTCATTCACTATTTCAGTCGACGCCCTGCCCGATACCGACCTAGCGGCGCTCGCAGCCGGTATTGCGGAGAAATTACAAATAAGCCCATCGCGCACTTATCAAGACGGCGTGCGCGCAGGCACATACATGCCACTTAGATGCAAACTATTCTCCCCCGCACAATTGGGGAAAAAACTCTACCGCATGATTGGATAACAACTATGCCTCGTTTATCTTATACATATAGCCTCGTCGCTTTGGTCTTACTACTCATAGCCGGCCTCTGGTGGCAGTCTCGTGCAGCCGTACAGTACCAGTCAATGTTTGCCGAAACCGGGGTCGACGAGACGATTTACATAGACGGCATATCGTATCGCGTACTTTCTACTACTGTATATCTCAACGGTATTGCCCTTGCTCATCCGCCGCGCGGGGCGCTACTGCTCGCGTATGAGAGTGCTGCCGCCCGATATGCCCCTATCTTGGGGCTGCCGGACACCGGCCTTCCAACCTTCCGCTTCGCCTTAGGAAAACTTGCGGAGAGCGAGCAAGCGCTTGCCGCGCACCAACAGACAGCCGCCCAGGCACAGGTAGTCAACTCGTTATACCCGCTCGACTTTCTTGCCGCGCTTGTGGCGCAAGAAGAGGCGCGACGGGCTTTTCTGGCTCACCCTACGCCCGAACACGCAAGGCAGTATACTTCTCTTATTCGTGCCACGTTGGCGTCATATCTCCGCGACCTTGAGGCATTTGAACGCGGATTTAGTATAGCCGTGCCGCATGATGTGGTGGATTACATTTCTGGCCGCAACCATATGAGCCGCCAAGCGTTTCTGCAGGGCATCGACGCGTTGGCAAACACAGCGAAGCAAGCCGCGCGGACACTCGATCGGCGCGAGCAGTGCGCCCGGGGCCTTTGGTACGCATGCAACCTCGACGATTTGCGGCCTCCGGTGCTCGAGGCGCCTCAAAGCACAAAAATTTCAGCCAAATCTTTTGCGCTCGCCCAAGAAATCCGGTCATTGTACCAAAAAGCCGGACTGCCGGTCGACCTCTCACACATGACCGCACTTTCGCAAAGCGCATGCACCCCCAAGACTCCCCTCTTTGCCTCATATACAACATCACGAGGAGAGAATGGTGACACTATGACAAATCCACTCTACATTGGCGACATTCGATTTGTCGCAAGCACACAGTACGCCGATGTCCCATATTTTGACTTCTTTATCAAACATGATATTTCATACCTGCCGTTGAGCGAGTTCACTTACTATAAATGCCCCGAAGTTCACCGGGACTTTTCAGCACTAGCTTGGACGGAGTCCGTGCGCAAACTGGCAGTACAGCATCCGCTCAGCGCCACTGTTGCGGCTAGCACGACAGCGAGGCTAAAGGAGCTTGAGCGCGCACTGGCCGGACCCGTAGCATACGAAGAGGATGCTGTGGCATATATATCCGAAGCGCTTGCCTACGGCGTACAGGGATTATTTTCTCGGGCCAGCGTGGATGATCTCAACGAACGCGCACTCTCATATCTCTATGCGAGCGCTGGATATGAAAACTCGCTCCTTTCAGTCGCAAACACCGAGGGCATCAATACGCGTCTCGCCGCCATAGGACTTGACCCGGACCTTGAAGTTTCTTACCTATTTTACGTTCGTAATGGCATGGCACTGCTATTCGCTGCGGACAATCCTTCGTTGCTGGGCAAGCAGCCGCTGTTTCCTCCCGACACTCTCTTGCCGTCGCAGGGACCGTATCTCTATTATGCGGACATTGCCGGCGATCAGCCTAAAAAAGAGCTGTTGTTTAGGGGGATACAACTTTTCCATATGCTCCACTCCCAGATCTAATCCCCATCTCCCTGTATCCGGCCCTCCATTATGCTATACTCAGGACATGATAAGTCGTACCAATTTTGCAGCATTGGGCGGCGTATGTATAGGCCTTATAAGCCTGTTATGGATCGCCGAACCGTCGGCCATACCAGCTCTCACCCAAAAGGTAAGCGCTGCTGCGGTGGCGCACGCCGGTACTGCCCCGCAATGCACGCAGGATAGTGAAATATATTTCGTAAGCTGCGGCGGCATCTACTAAGTATATGCGCAGCCATGCGCTGACACGGCTGCTTATCGTCGTGATGCCGCTTTCTGCGCTTGCCGTTGCATTGCTATGGCACCAACAGACCAGCGCATCCTCATATTACGCGCACGCACTGGCGTCGGTGCACGCATCGAGTACGGTCGTTGCTGACGGCTCATCGTACATTGTCCGCGATGGCACAGTATACCCCGCCACCGATAACCCATTTACCAAAAAAAAGATACTCGCGCTTGCATATGCCCACGAAGCGGCCCGCGCGCATCCATTTTTAGACATCACCGGGAGCAACCCGCAGCGCCTTGCCGATGCCGTCAATTCTCTTAGCGCGCGCGTTGCGCAACTCGCAGCGGCACAGCATTCGGCCGCCGACCGCGCCGCGGTAGAGCACCTGTATCCTCTTAACTACCTTTCGGCACTTGCTGAAGCGGAATCAGCACGAATACAATTTATATACTCGGGAGATACGGATAGTTACCGCATATACGACCGCTCTCTTACCAGAGCCTTTGTCCAAGGAGAGAGTGACGCAAGAGTGTTTGCCGCAACTTTTAGCGCCGTTGCCGGCACCAGCAGCACTCAGATAGCCTACCAAGGAGGACTTCTGTCAGTGCAGGGTCTCCGAGCATCGGCAATGGACATACCCGCACATATCCGCGCAACCGCAAAAGAGTATGACCGTCTGCGCACATGCATAGCGGGCTTTGCAGGTTCTTGCCATGTGGACAATCTACTCATTCCTCCCCCGGAGGTTGCCGAACTGGCGACCGTCTCTACAGAAGAGATTGCACTCGCGAGCGAAGTACAGTCGATGCGCCAGGCAGCTTTTGGTGTAGAACGTCTGAATGACAGCCGGCTGGTGGCCCTGGCCGGCAGTGCCTGCATCCGCAACCCTCCGTATATATTTGATATGGGGCTGGCTCCCTTTCAACCTCAATACACCGCGGATATACTCTTCTCTCCAGTTAAGGACACTGACGGCCCCACCGTCTCATACCTACGCAATAAAGAAGGAATCAACTACCTGCCGTTATCGTCAACGGTCTTTTACCAATGCCCCGCAGTAGCGCGCGACCTAAGCGCTGCTATTGCCACCCTGACTGCAGGAACCTCCACTCAAGGCGTATGGTATGAAGCCGCAGCACGCGCGCACGTGCGTACCGAATTGTCAAACGGCATACGCGACGGCTCTATCTTGCAGGCGGCGCTCATATTTGCCCATAAGCGCGCCGGTATCGACTCGCTGGTAGAGCAAATAGACAAAGTAGCCGCAACCGATATAGCGCTTGTGCGCGACGGTGTCCCTTTTGACCTAAGCGTTCGCACTCTTTTCCTCACTCATAGCGCCTTCCCCTCACTTTTCTCCGGGTTCGTGAAGTTGCCCGTCACGACGGACGCACCACACCAGTCGGTACCGTACTCATCGCTGCGTGCAATTGTTCCGCGCGATGTGCTAGTCGGGGACATGCGACGTTTTATCGAGTTTGAGAAAGCCTTTTAGCGCATAGACGACCGCGCATCCTACAATAAACCCCGCCGCAAGCGGCAGATACGGGATGTCGTTTGCGGTTGTGCCCTTCCCTCCTACAACAGTAAAAGGGAAGACGGCAGCCGCAATTTCCTTCCCTTCCGCATCCCTGAAGCTTGCGTTAAAGGAGTACTCCCCCGGCACTTGAAACCTGTACAGCAGCGTAGTCGGCCCAACTGATTGACGTATAAGGCCGACAGCTAATTGAGTATCTGTTTTGCCTACCACCCGCACCCACACCTGATCAAAATCAGCGGACACAGTCTTAGTGCCATCGGCCCACACGGCAAAATCAAAACGTATGGACGACTCGGTGTCAAAGTTTTGGGTATCGTAGCCGATATCAACCACATACGGGCCGGAGGATGCCTCCCACGATGCACCGGCGCCATGGGCACCCGCGTATGTAGGCGCGGCTACACACACGCACAACACAAACACAATGACCCCGGATTTCATATGTACCATGTTAGCATGTTGGTTGCATGCAAGTACCTATAAGAGGCTTTTGTCCACCAAATCCATGCAACGGCGCACGCCGGAAACATCGAGGCCAAATGCATTGCATGTCTGTCGACCGCTACCCTGTATAAATTGAAAGCGTTTTCCTATACCCACAAAGCACATGAGTCTGTCTTCGTCATCGCTGCTCGCGGCTTCGCAATGGCGTCGCATCGTCGATGCGTCGAGTGTAGCCGCAAACGAACTCGCACGTCCAATACCCACAAAACACCTCTGTCTCTCTAGCGCCAGCGGGAGAGACTTGCAGTATGACCCCGCCACGGTAAAACGCTCTGTCGTTCCCATGCTCGCAGGAAGAGCATAGAGCCACCACAACGGTAGCTGGATAATACACTCCTGGCCGTACAACCCATCCAGCTCTTTGCACGGGGCATACCGAGTATCATCTGCGAGCGGCCGCGGGGTAACCCCCAAGGCGGTCTCTGAGGAGACCATGTTCCTCAAATTATATTCCATAAATACACCATTGACGCACGCGCTGTCTATACTGACCCGGTCTATAAACAGGCAGAGGTCTACGGATTTTTTTAGGCTATCAACCGTATATCCGAAATAACTCATGATGCCGTGCCCCAGCCCATGTTCACATCCCTCAGCGGCAGTATCGCTTTCCTCACAAATACGGAGTAACGAATCCGTGACGGCAATTCCATGTTCAAGTATCGCTTGTCCGATAAGTTGGTGATAACAACCGTACATAAACTGGTCAGTACAATACCTGACACCGTCCACTCCTTCAGTAACATACAAAGCCTCTCCAAAAGCGTGTGCCATACGATGAGCCTCGGGCGACGTCAGCCTTTTGCCCGACGTAATGTAATCGGCAGACGCGGCCTGGGCTCCCGCTGTTTCGATTCGATCAAAAAAATAAACTCTCGCCTTTTGAAAATCGACTAAACCGTTTTGCACGTATGGGTACTCCTCCCGCATAAAAAGGAACACGAAGATCAATATGGCAATACTAAGGACAACCACCACAGGCAGCACATAGACGTAGCGGAAGTATCTGCTCATACGTCCTCCCGGAGACACTGCCAACGGATAGCGGCGGGCAACGCGGCACAAAAGTATGACCTCTGCTGCGCGTTATCCCCAAACAAAAAGCGAGCGTGGCTAATTAGATATTCTAAGCACCCCTCGACATACACTTTGCCCGCACGCGAGCACAACTCAATCGCTTTGGTTGCATTGCTCCTGTCTTCTTCCAGAACTGCTTCGGCACTATACCCATAACAGAGCTGTCGCCACTCTGGCAGAAAGTTACTACAGGCTGCTACTGCTTTAGAAGGGTCGCCAAGCGACATGCGCCCCACTATAGAAGAGATGGATTGATAGCAGTATTCTGTACGCGTCGCATCCGGCTGGCCGGCGCAAAACTCTCCTGACGCTGTCCCGTTGCGGATGTCTTCGTCAAAAAAAGGCCAACTCTCTCGCAGGCAGGCACCTACGTACTCCGGGTCAATGTAGGAGGCGCAATATATGCGCACGGTTTCCTTTGTAGGCTTTACCGCCATACGATTGATAAGTTCGTAGTCATCGGGTTCGAGCGGCTGGTATATTTGCATAAACACTCCCTCGATGCATACGCGCTCATACTCCTCCGGCGTTGTCTGAGAGCAGAGCGCAAGGGCCCGCGGGACGTCAGCATCGGTAATAAAATCGTACAAGTGCCCCATCCCGTGGTAGCAAATGGCCCGATCAAGGTCGCTCGGGTTCCACGTTGCCCGAGGCTCGCACGCGCGGGTAAAGTCGGGGAGGAGCGCCTCAATCGAAGTCGAGCTGAGCACCTCGGCACGGAAACGGCCTCCTACGACGCCATGGACAAATCCGTTGGAACACATTCCATCCGCAGGGTTAAGCGAAATCGCGTCTACCCACCGCGACGGATCCTCGGCAACGACGCGCTCGCCTATTTTGTGCGCCAGCACATGACAAAATTGATACGAAGGGTCTTGGCGGCGCACTTCGCGCACCACGTCAAACACCGCGGGCACCGGATACTCGGGGTAGAGCGCGGAGACCTTTTCCTCATAGCATGCCGCGCGGCCTGTGGCGCTCTCGGCACACTCCTTAATGACGGCACGCGCCATAGTGCCGGCATCTAAGGGCCGGGACAGCACAAGTACGCCGACAAGCGCCGCCAGTATGCCCAAACCGGCAATGGTGCGCCCATTATTCATGAGTCTATTGTATACAGCAGGGGGCATACTACATTTGGTGGTCTTGCGGCATGCAGACCGGCATATCGGGTACCGTAACACATACCGTGCGCAAGCCTTCGGCGCCGTATGCGCCGGACATGTACCGCACTAATATATCCGTGCATGCCGTCTTTTCCGCAGAGGTCAGCTCTGTCGCATTACAAAATTGTACCGAACGTTCTGTCTCCTGCGCTTCGGGCTTACCGTTAAAGAGCAAGCCATTTTCAATGCCGGCGATACAGGGCACGCCAAGGCCCTCCATGCGGGCAGTATCGCATTCGTGTACAAGCTCTGTATCGGACTTGCTCACACCCAGCTCCCCCACTAAAAAAGCCATGCTCGTTACCATAAGATCCAGATACTCCGGCTTCCACTCCCTACCGGATGCTATAAGCTTTTGGAGTGCGAGGTCAGAACTTTTATTAGCCGTGATATATGCCTGTTTAGAAAATTCCCACGCACATGCCCGGGTTGCCCAGCCGTCCGACACGTGCCGGCACAGGGCGTACACATCATCGAGAGAAAAGAACTCGGGGTACTCTTTTCGAAGAGATTGGATATTTATCCAGTCTTTAGTAACGGCATAGGCCCCAGATGCGCAGCGGAACTTGGAGTCGTCGTCAGAGAGGAGCCCGCAGTCGGAAATACCGAGACCCACCAAGTCGGAGAGAGCGTTCATTAAATCGGGGCGCGTGCTAAATATATACTCCATCTGCCCATGGCCTATGCCGTGGTAGCATTGCGGCCCCGCAAGTGGAAAGGTTTCTTTAAAACGAACTCCTACACGGCTGCAAAAAGTACTCGCCACGGACACGTTTCCTTTGTGGTACGAAAGCAGGCCCTCTAAATAGCCGTGGAAGAAGCCTTGTCCGCATGTTGCCATGCGCTCGGTCAACGGGGGTGTATCTCCGTAACGCTGATACGCTAGTAGCCCCAAGTCATGTACGTACAGATGGCAATCCCGCCTAAAATCCTCGTGGGCGGTGTATATCTCCCCCACCTTTTCAAATGCGGCGTCTAGCCCCTTCTTTTGGAGAGCAAACTGTATCTGCAGCTTCCAACAGGCCTGCCGGCCGCCAAGATCATCTTGCGTACACTCTGCAATAATGTCATACCGCGCATCTGCGCGGGCACCGGGCGGAACGACAATAAGCGCACCTGTCGTTATAGGATCTATGTGGTCGTGGTAACTCCAATGACCCTCTTTATCGAGGACCACGCTCCATTGCTCGCTTTGGTCAAGCGGCCTGCGGGGATCAAATTCCTTATAAATGGTGTGGAATGGGTGCAGGTCGGAAGCCGGCCAAAACTGGCCGTCGCGCTCTGAGACAAAAGTGACCTTCGTGCCGGCATGTATATACACCTCTTGCGGCCTAAACCCCTCGCGCGTGAGTACAATCGTAATCTCATCCTTGTCTGTCCAATCTACCGGCCCTCTTTCCGTAAAAAGCAATACCGCCCCGCCCACGGCAAGAAGGAGCACGGCACCGACAGCTTTTCTGTTTATCTTCATTACAAATCAGCAGCTAGCCGCATTACGGGAGTATACCAGGCACTAAGATATTAAATCTATTTTGGGCATAGGCCGCGCAGTACTCGTAGTTTTCTGCATCAAGATCTTGGCATATCGCTACGCCGTCGCCCTTCTTGCCGCCCCCGCCGACCCCGAGAGAGTTCGCCGCAACTGATTTGCAGTACAACTGATACCGCGCGTTGCCGGATGTCACTTGGCAGAGCGTTCGGGCAACCGCAGGGTTAAACCCTGACTCAGAGGACGTAATATTGCCAATACCTTCAAAGCAGTCGCGTATATTCTGGCCCGCCGCAAGACACCACTCGCCCATCTGAGCAAAGACAGTTTCCCTATCTATTGGTTTAAATGTCTGGGCCCACCACTGAGGTTGCCAGTAGTAGCATGCACGGCGATATTTTGCGTCAAGCTCATCGCACGGCTCGTGCGGGTTCTCTCCCTGGGGCCGTATGCGCCCCTCAAAGCTTAGCATCGTCTGCAGGTTGTACTCCATAAACAAGCCTCCGTAGCACCCCCCTATAGGGTCGTTAAACGGCAGAGACTCGCATTGCTCTAGGCCCTTAAGCAGGGCTTCTTTTGTATAGCCGAGGTAGGAAAGTACCCCGTGTCCTATGCCGTGTTGGCAGGAGAGCGACTGCTTGCCCAACACATCAACACAGCCCTGATTGAGCGACGTCACTACAGAAAGTCCAAGTGTACTTATAGACCTGCCTAAAAATTCGTGATAACACCCGAAGTTAAAATTACTATCGCATACAGACAAACCTTTTTCACCCTCAACATCAAACAAAGCTCCTCCAAAGGCGTGCGCTGCAGTGTGCTGGTCCTGGACAGAGAGTGGGGCGACCGCTGTGCCAAACTCTGTATAGGCAGAGCCGCCCCCAACCGCAATAATGCGGCTGTGCCAGTACGACTGTTCAAGAAGCGTATTTTGAGCGGTGTCAGTGGAGGATTCGTGAGAAGCATAAGGCGCTACCCATACAAGCACCACAAGAAACCCGACAACCACCAGTCCCCGATACAGAGTCGTTTTATTCATGGTCTACTGGTGCGCCGGACGTACACGCCGCATGAAAGGGTGGCGGAAGCTCCCGGCAAAGCTCCATGCGGCGTTCCCCTGCCGTATAGCGCTGTATATTGTCGGCAAGCCGTCCGTAGCAACTTTCTTGAACGGAGGACGGCACCACGCCGCAAAAGCGCAGAGAGGCCGTCGGGTCGTTTTCCCCGCCCCAGAATACTGCCTCCAGCGCCTGCTCGATACAGGCTTTCTTGCCGTCCGGTGCGCCCGCAAGCATGCACCAGTTTGCCACTTTTTGATACGCAGTGTCTGACATTTGGTCGATGCCCCTGATGTCGCGTGCGGCGGCAAGCGGGACAAACTCCTTGCCAAAGCCCCCATAACACGCCTCTCTGTCGCGCGCCTCCGGCACCGCGTCGCAGAATGCAAATGCCTGAGGAAATACCCCAGGGTCCGGCCGGCCAAGATTGGTGCCCGCCCGCACAAAAAGCTCAGGCGTGAGGTATATGTAACAAAAAAGCTTAGTTTCCTCCGGCACCACGCCGCTGTTGCAGGGAGAGAGCGGGTCCTCCGTAAGATACCGCCCGCGCGCGGCCTGCCACAGCTCAGGATCATGTCCGCCGCCGCCCATGAGCTCCATAATCGCTCCCCCTACGCATTGGGTGTACTGCTCGTTATGGTACGCGGCGGTGCCCATCCGCCGGCAAAAGTCAGCGGTCTTCTCAAGATCGTAGCCAAAGTAGGCAAATACCCCGTGCCCCAGCCCGTGGTAGCACATGGTATATGCGCCGCTGCCCCCGGGTGCCTGCTTGCAGGACTCGTCTATAAGGCTTAGTGCTTGCTCCGAGGCGCCGTACTCCTGCAGCGTCCCTATGACTATCGTGTGCGAGCATGCATTGCGGAACTCCTGTGTACAGTCGGCTATGCCCTCGACGCCCTTTTGCTTGTACAGCTCGTCGCCGACGACATGGCCGAGCAGGTGCAGGTCGGTGCCGCCGGGTAACTCTGCACTGCGCAGAACGGCATAGGCATATACGCCGCCCTTTTTTTGCGCGATAGCCGTAAATTTGTCCGAGAGTTCTTTAAAACTGCTGACGCCTTGGGTAATAGTTGCTGCCTCAGGGTATGCGCCGGCACTGTTGACAGAAGCCGCATATGCTATGGCGGCAAGAGCGAGTGCAAAAAAAATGCCCGCCCGCCAATGGTCAAGAATCGCCATCTGTTTACTATACTCCATTTGCATATGGTAAACTGCCACCATGAGACCGTGGATGCTTGTGGTTTTTGGCGTACTCGTGGCAGGCGCGATAGCGGTATATGCCGCCAAGGCGCCCGCCCCGGATGCCCGGCATCAGGAAACTCTTGTGGCCCCGGGGGCCGGGGTCGTGGGAATAGCCAAAGACAGTACCGACCCGTTTGATGTCACTATTTCCTTCAGCGACAGCGGATTTGCGCCCACAGAGATACCTATTAAAAAAGGCCAGCGCGTGCGCTTCCTCAACGAGTCCACGGAGGGTGTCTGGCCCGCATCCGCCATACATCCAACCCACACGCTCTATCCTGAAAAAAATTCGACCAATTGTCTGGGCAGTTCGTTTGACGCCTGCCGCGCGCTGACGCCCGGAGAGTTCTTCGACTTTACCTTCAACTACGCGGGCGAGTGGCGCTACCACGACCACGTGCACGCCTACAATACCGGCGTGATAACCGTTACCGAGTAATCTATATTTCTCCGGCAAAGAGACGCTGTTTTTTGGCTATATAATCCTTCATTGCCGCAACCGCCGGCGCAAGGAATTTGTAGGGGGTCGTCTCGTCGGACTTGAGCGACTCGCGCAGGGAGTCGCGATACAGGACGCGCAGCTCGGTATTAATGTGCACTATGGCGACGCCCGCCTTAATGCAGGCGACGATATCCTCGTCAGTATTGCCCGACGCCCCGTGCAGGACCAGCGGCACCTTGGCCGCCTCGGCAATAGCCTTAACCCGGTCGGGGTGCAATCGCGGCTCTGCCGCAGTGGTAAGCATCCCGTGGATATTGCCCACGGCCGGGGCAAAGCAGTCTACGCCCGTCGCCTCGACAAACGCTTTGGCATCCTCCGGCGTCGTGAGGTTGGCCTCTGATACACCCTCCGGCAAACTACTGAGCTGTGCCGAGGACTGCCCAATGTAGCCGAGCTCGCCCTCGACAAGCACATCGCGGCTGGCGGCGCGGGCGTACTTGACGCACATCGAAAGCAAATGGATATTCTCCTCCGTAGGCAGTTTGGTGCCGTCTACGACGACCGAGTCGACGCCGGCCGCTATGGCGCGCTGGACCTTCTCGGTCGTATAGGTATGGTCGGCGTTTAAATATATAGGGACGTCCTGATTTTGGTAGAGCTCCACCAGGGCGCGCGCCTGCATAAACGGAAAGTACTCGCGCTCGCCCTCGCTAAGCCCCGCAATAATGGGCAAGTCGGTCTCGCGGGCGGCGTCGATAATGGCCTTAAGCTGGTTGGAGTCGGAGAAATTAAAATGGCCAATAGCCTTTCCTTTGGCCTGGTATTCCTGAACAACTTCACGTAGTGCTCGCATACGCCTAGTATACTACTTATATGGATTTTTTGGCGGTGGGCGACATGGTCGTAGACGACTTCATTAGGCTTAAGGACGCGCACGTTACCTGCCGGATAGACACTGCCGCCTGCGAGATATGCATGCGCTGGGGCGACAAGATACCCTTTGAGTTTGCCGTAACCGTGCCGGCCGTGGGCAACTCGGCCAATGCGGCCGTTGCCGCCGCGCGGTTGGGGCTTGCAGCCGGCCTGCGGTCCTATGTCGGAGCAGACCAGCATGGCCAGGACTGCCTGGCTCAGCTCCTGCGCGAGAAGGTGGATACGACTTTTGTAGAGAAGCAAGCCGGCAAAAAGACCAACTACCACTACGTGCTGTGGTTTGAGAGCCAGCGCACTATACTCGTCAAGCATGAGGCGTTTGAGTATGCGCTCCCTGCGCTCCCCGAGGGTCCCAAGTGGCTCTATTTGTCATCATTAGGCGAGAACTCCCTGCCCTACCACCACCAGTGGAGCGAGCAGCTTAAGCGCTGGCCCAATACCCGGCTCGCCTTTCAGCCCGGGACCTACCAGATGCAGTTTGGCGCGGAGGCGCTCAAGGATTTGTACGCGCGCAGTACAATAATCTTTTGCAACAAAGAAGAGGCGCAGAAGATTTTAGGTGCGCCCGCTGGGAGCGACATGCTCGACCTGCTTAAAAAGATGCAGGCGCTGGGCCCAAAAATAGTGCTTATTACCGACGATACGCGGGGTGCATATTGCGCCGACAACAACGGCAACCGCTGGCATGTGCCACGCTACCCCGACCCCAAAGAGCCCTATGAGATTACCGGCGCCGGCGACGCGCACGCCTCGACCATAGTGGCCGCGCTCGCGCTTGGAGTTTCTTTGGAAGAGGCTCTGCTGTGGGGCGCGACCAATGCCTCGGCAGTGCTGCAAAAAATAGGCGCGCAGGAGGGCCTGCTTACCCGTGCAGAGCTCGAGCACAATCTTAAAAACCCGCCAGCGCCGTTTGCGCTCGAGCTTTTATAAAAATAAAAACTGCGCATATTTCAGACGATCGTCTGAAATATGCGCTAAAATCCGGCAAGCGGGAGGCCGCTGGGGAGCGACTTAAAGGCCTCGACTACCAGCGTGCCCATAAGCCAGCTAAAGGAGGCGACGAATGCAAAGCCTATATATGAGTTAACCCTTGCGCGCATGAGCCTTTTTTATCGCGGCCGCAATATGCGGCGCGCTGAGCTTGTAATGCTCGTAGAGCTCTCCTACCTCGCCCGACTGGCCAAACGCGTCGCGCACACCCACAAGCTCCATAGGTACGGGGCATGACTCTGCCAACAGTTCAGCTATGGCGCTCCCCATCCCGCCTGCAACTTGGTGCTCCTCGACCGTAACCACGGCACCGGCGTCCCGAGCGTAATGCAAAATAGTGTCGCAGTCCAAGGGCTTTACGCTTGCGATGTTTATGACCGCCACAGGCAAGGTGTGCTCGAGCTCTTTAGCCGCCAAGAGTGCTTGGTATAACAGGGGCCCCGTGGCAAAGACCGCAACCTGGGGCGCATGGTCGCTCTCCCACACAGCCACGGCTTTGCCTAAGGCAAACGTTGAGTCGGCGGTGGTCATGACGGGCGATTTCTCGCGGGTAAGGCGGATATAGACCGGCCCCGGATGTACGGCGGCGGCAAGCGTGGCCTTGCGCGCCTCCTCGCTGTCGCACGGCGAGAGCACGGTCATGTTGGGCTGTACGCGCATAAGCGCCATATCCTCGAGCGCTTGGTGCGTGGCGCCATCGGGGCCCACCGAGACGCCCGCATGTGCGCCGGCGATCTTAACCGGCACATTATTGAGGCTAATGGTGGTGCGAATCTGCTCGTTATTGCGCCCCGGGCTAAAGGTGGCATAGGAGGTGATAAACGGTATCTTGCCGTAGGCCGCGAGCCCCGAGGCTACCGTGGCCAAGTTTTGCTCGGCAACGCCAAGCTCGATGTAGCGATCGGGGTATTTATCCTTAAATGCCAAGACACGCGTAGACTCCGCCAAGTCGGCGCACAAGACCACGACGCGCGGGTCCTTTGCCCCAAGCTCGAGCAGGGCCTGGCCAAACCCGTCGCGGGTAGCCGCCATGTCCGGGGTGCCGAAGATATTCTCCTTTAGTTTTGCTTTAACGTTAAGCATAGTTAGCAGCCGCTAGCATATATCCCCCTGCCGACATATATTGCATTGGTAGGCCCCGAGGCCGTGCCGGCCGCACTGCATTGCCCCGCGCTGTCCCACACACTGCAGCGTGTCGCTGGGATGAGGTCCGTGGAGAAATTATTGAGATTTTCTGGCGCACCGTTAATCAGGATGCAGTAGTCAAAGGCCCCGCCTTGATTAAAGTAAAGGTAGCCCGAGTCAGTGCCGAGGTTTTTAGGGTCCCGCAACGTTGCAATGTAGGGCGAGAGCTTTACTGCAAGCGTTACGCCAGCGCCCCCAACCGTGTCGCAGACTTGGTTGGCGGCATACGTCGGGCTGTCGAAGCTCGCAAAGTCATTCGTGCCGGCGCAATTGGTGTAGGGATAGTGGTCGTTGGCAGAAAAATAAGAGTCGACCGCCAGCTGGAAGCTCTTGAGGTCGGCGAGCCGCTTGGCGTCGCGCGGCTTGCTGCGCGCACTGCTTAAGGACACGGTAACAATGGTGGCCAGGACGCCGATGATGGCGATGACCACCAAGAGCTCTATGAGGGTAAAACCTCGCGCCTTATAGCTACTATAGTTATTCATGCTCGGATTGTATCTTGCCCCCTAGGGTGCGCAGCTCTTTTAAGAACACCTCGGCTTGGTTTGCGGCGGGGATCTTGTCGGTGGGCCCCAAGCCCGGGGGTACGCCATGCCAGCGGTAGTCGAACTCAATCTCCTTAATGCCCTTGCCGGGGATAGTGTGCGCGATGATGACGGTGGGGTGCTCGTATATGGCGCGGGCCTGCGCTGTGGCGTCGATAAACTCGCGGATGTTGTGGCCGTCGACCTCGATGACGTGCCAGTTAAACGCCTCGTACTTGGCGCGCAGGTTTTCGACTGGCATGACGTTCTCGGTCATGCCGTTTATCTGGATATTGTTGCGGTCGATGATGGCCGTGAGGTTCTGGAGCCGGTTGGCGCCAGCAAACATAGCCGACTCCCACAGGTTGCCTGAGTCATGCTCGCCATCTGACAATGCGCAGTAGACGCGGAACTTTTTGCCGTCCATACGGGCGCCGTACGCCATGCCCGCAGCTTGGCCCAGGCCCGAACCCAGTGGCCCCGAGGTAGTCTCGAGGCCGGCCAGGCGGGTGCGCTCGGGGTGGCCCTGTAGACGCGAGCCGAACTTGCGCAGGGTCAGGCACTCCTCTACGCCAAAATAGCCTGCGTGCGCCATGGCTGCGTAGCGTACCGGCACAATGTGCCCATTACTCAGTATGAGCCGGTCGCGCTCCTCCCACTCGGGGTGCTCGGGGTTGTGGTTAAGCACCTCAAAGTAAAGCGCGGCAAAAATATCGGCCATACCCAGGGGCCCTGCCGTGTGGCCCGAGCCTGCGGCAATAAGCATCTCGACAATAGTCTCGCGTATGCCCTGGGCCTTGGCCTCGAGCCCCCGTATATCCTTATCACTGAGCGCCATTAGCTATAGTATACGTGCTTAATTAACTCGGCCTAACAGGTGTTTATACGCAGCCTTGGGGTCGTCTTGAGCAAGTATGGCCGAGCCGGCAATGAGCCGGTTGGCGCCCGCCTCTGCAAGTGTTCGTGCGTTCTCTACGCTTACTCCCCCGTCGACCTGGATAATAAGCGCAGGGTAAGGAGAGCGAAGCGCCTTAATAAGTTCAATGGTTTTGCCATGCGGATCGGGTGGCTCGCCTTGCCGGCCTTCGTGGTCAATACCCATCACTTGTACATAGTCGTACAAGCCCTCAAACTCTTGCAGCGCTTCCGGCGCGTCGTGCGAGCGCAGGGCAATGCCAGCCTCGACCGCAAAGTCGCCGGCGCGGTATTGCTGCAAAGCCTCAAGCGCCGCGCGGGCGCCCTCTCCTGCTGCGTGCACGACGACTCGCGCGGCACCCAGCGCCACCATCGCCTCTGCAGCCTTGGCCTGGTTTGCGAGCATCAAGTCCGCCTCAAAGCTAAACTCCTCCCATAGCGGAAAATACTCTTCCTTTTCCAGGTAATTGTCGCCCACAAGATCGACTTGCACCCATGAGGTTACGCCGCGCAGGCGCAGAAGCCCCTGCTCGAGCTCCGCCCGGGAGCGCACCAGCAGCGCCGGGATGATTTCTACTTTGTTCCCGTGTTTCATAACATCATAACAAACATGCTAGACGGGATAATCCATTTTTAAAATCCGACGCTGGTGGCGCTCGTCGTGCTCGAAGTGCGTCGCAAGCCACAGGCTCACGGCCTTTTGCGCCTCATTAAACGACACAAAGCGTGCGCCCAAGCTTAAAATATTGGCATTATTATGCTGGCGGCTTAGCCGCAAAATGTCGGCAGGCCCGCCGTAGTAGACCGCGGCTCGGGCGCCCCGCACGCGGTTGGCGGCCATCGCCTCGCCCTGGCCTGAAAGCCCGATGACTATGCCGAAGCTCTCTGGCGTGTCGGCAACACGGTGCGCGCAGGGCCCGATGTAGTCGGAGTAGTCGTCGGCGGGGTTAAGGCGGCTGGGCCCGCAATCTTCGACCTCATGGCCCTGCCCATGCAGATAATCAACAAGTTTTTGCTTGAGCTCAAAACCCGCGTGGTCTGAGGCTAAAAAAATCTTCATAGAAGCTTCCCCGCTTCCTTCACGTGCCTAAGCAGGGTATGCGCGTACCCCATCTCGTTGTCGTACCAGGCTAGCACCTTGACCAAGTTGCCAATGACGCGCGTCATGGGGAGGTCGGCGACGCTCGCGTACTCGCTGCCTATAATATCGCTGCTCACGAGCGGCTCGTTGGAAACCGCAAATATCCCCTGCCAGCGCGGGCTTGCTGCCGCATTGCTTAAAATTTTATTTACTTCCTCAGCGGTAGTATCGCGCTTAGCGATAAAAGTAATGTCCACCAAGGAGCCACAGACTACCGGAACGCGCATCGCGATACCATCAAAGCGCCCGGCAAGATTGGGGTAGGCTTTAGTCACGGCCGTGGCCGCTCCGGTTGAGGACGGCACGATGTTTTGCGCCGCGGCCCTGCCGCGGCGCACATCGGGGCCCTTAACCGACGAATCGACCACAGACTGCGTGGCGGTGTAGGAGTGCACGGTGTTAAGCAGTGCTTTTTCTATACCGAGCGCCTCGTCCAAAATAGCAATAAGGGGCGAGGCCGAGTTGGTCGTACAGCTGGCGTTACTTGTTATGGTGCAGGTCTGCAGTTTTTCCTCATTGACTCCCATCAGCACGGTCGCGCCGTTGGGGGCGCTGTCTTTAACCGGCGCGGTTATAACCGTGCGCTTGGCGCCAGCGGCAATGTGCGCCGACGCCTTTTCATAACTATCAAATACACCGGTGCTCTCTATAACTACATCTACGCCAAGGTCCTTCCACGGCAATGTGGCCGGGTCTTTTTCTTGCAAAAATTTTACGCGTTTTGCACCAATCACCAGCTCGCCTTCCCCTGGCGACACTTGGCCCATAAAGCGCCCGTACACGGTGTCATATTTGAGCAAGTACGCCAAGTTGGATACATCGCCCAAGTCGTTGATAGCTACCACATCAACGCCCGGGTCGTGTGCAGATGCACGCACAAAAGCGCGCCCAATACGTCCAAATCCGTTGATAGCTACGCGTACTGCCATATACACATTAGTATAACAGGCTATTTTTTTGCGAAATAAACTCCCAGCTCTCCACTACTTCTGCTAACTGTGCCTCAAGCGGCTCCAGTGTGGTTAGCTCATACAACAATCCATCTTTTATAAACCACGCCTCACGTGTGGGGCCCACACCCTCCTGCTCCCCCCCAAATGTCACTGCTTCTACACCCCCCGCACGTATAGCCGTGGGGTTGGTTCGTACGCCACTTGGCATGTCCATAGCAAAGCGCTCCTCGGTTATAATCAAGTTGTCGTATGGCACCACAAAGAGCTGAAACCCTTCTGCTGTCTCGGTGTTTTCAAACACTATCGTGCGGGCATCTCCCCCCTCGTCCACCTCTCGCACTGTATACCTCTCCGGATACAACAGAGAGAAACGATAGGTGGTGCTCCGGTACTCTTTCATGCCCTCGGGCACAACTCGGGCAGAGTTCTGCGGTGTAGTTGTGACACCGCCAAGAGACGCAGTCGAGTGCGGTCGGGCTACTGCCCAGTAGACCCCTATACCAAGCGCAGCAACCATAAGTGCCATACCAACAGAGCGCATCATTGGTTTGAGGTTGGATAGATAATAATCTTGCCGGTGTTTATTTTTATTCGTGAGCCCTCAAAGAGGCGCAACGAGCGAGCGGGCGTGTCCCCCGCATATATAGCCGAGAGCGTTACATACACGGCGCTGTTGGCGGGAGTGCCCGATGGGTCCTGCCGCAAGTACACCATGTCGCCTTGGTTAAGCGTTACGTTGCCTGTACACGTATTGGTCGTGACGCCAGACCCGGTCACCGCACAAGTTAATGCGGAGTCCGTACCGTTAACGACAAGTGTTACAGTACGAGTCTTGCTTGCGCCAGGGGCAGTAGGCAGATACACACTCATTTTTTTTATAACCATGGGCTGCACTGCCTCGGTCGAGCTTGCGCCCGCAGCCACGCTGTCGACGATGCGCAAGCCATTGACCGGAATAAAGGTGGTGCTGGAAGTACCCTGGTTGCTGCTGCCAGCACCAATGAGCAGGAACCGCCCAAATATGTCGGGCACGAAACGCAGGCCCGCACCTAAACGGGTTGCTGTCGGTGTGTTTGCTGGCATCCCGGCAATGTACAGCCGGTCACCCGCAGCGATTGTAAGCGAGTTGGTTGTGTCGGCACAGGTGGTGGCAGTGTCCGCGATAGTGCATGTCTGCGACGTAGTGGCACTGCTTTGTTTTGTTGTAAATGTGTAGGATGTACCAGAACCGGGTGCGGCATTGAGACCAATATTTAGCTGGCTCGCTACGCCAGGCTCGGGGAATATGGTCTGACGCCCGCTTTCAGTTGCATTCGGGCCAACACCCTGCCCAAACCCTTGATAAAAAATTGTGGTCGCAATGGTATTGGCCCCTGCTACCGAAAATACAATCACTTCGTTTGAAGTTGAGGGACTAAATCCAACGGAAAAGTATATGACCGCCGATGGAGTACCCGACACTGTGACGTTGTAGTTCATTTTGTCTCCGACTGCCACAGAAACTGTGTGTGCAATGTCTGAGCAAGAGTTACTCCCAGAACTAATGGTGCAAGTCAATGTCTGGTTTGACCCATTTTTGCGCAGTGTAATGGTAAACGAGTTACCCACGCCCATCGCGGCGTCAATATACACATACAAGTTTTTAAACGTGCCTGCTACGGGGACAACGCCATCGCCGCCAGGCAGGTTGTTAAAGTTGCTGCTGGATACTTGCGTAATAGAGGGGTTTACTGCGGCGGCAATGGCCCCGTCGCTGCGCGACATAAATACTTGCGTCGTTGCCAGGGCCGGGTACGGATAAGCCGCAAGCAAAAGCAGTGCGGACAACGCAGTTGTTATTTTTTTTATCTTGAGACTTTCCATACCTTAATGGGTTACTGCCCGCGACGCTCCCTTATTATAGTCCGCTGTCAGGTGCAGGGGTACCTTCGTCGGAGGCAGTGGCCGGAGCCTCGGTGTCAGGCTCAGGCGCCGGACCGGCATCATCGGGGGTAGTCGAGGCTTCGGTATCAGGTGCAGGCTCGTCGCTGGCAGCACTGCCTCCTGTGCCTCCCCCGCTTGCCTGCCCGCCACTGAGGAGCGCCTTGAGCTGCGCCTCGCTGATGCAGGTGTCTCCCAAGCAGAGCTCTCTGGCATAGACAGTCTCGGCATGAATAGTGGTAGCAAACAAGCCGGCAATATTGTTGCCTGCATCGGCAAGCCAGGAGGTGATGCGGCCAAACATGGCATCCATAAAACTGTCGGCAAACGACCTTGAGTCAGGTGTCGTAGTTGCGGTTGTCGAAGCAATGGTCATAAGGTCGAGGTGCAACTTGTTGACCGCGGCGATAATGGGCGCAGTAAGGCCTGCGTAGTCGACTGTGTAATACATGCCACGCGTACCCTGGAAGTTTACCGTAGTAGAGCCAACAAGCTCAGGGAAGGCCGCCAACACCTGCTGCGCGGCAACGCCCAGACGCTGCGACTGGTCCATATTTTTATCGGTCCAGTTGTACGTTATGGCATCAATCATCGCAAGCTGCTGCAAGGCGTACTCGCCCGTGGTGGTGGCGATATTGGTCTTAAGACGCAAGTCTGAGGTGCAGGAGCCTGCTCCGTTTATGGTGCAGGTGCCGCCGGTGCCGGTAAAGGTGGCGTTGCCGCCTTTGGCTATAGAGAATGCCACATTACTAGTGAGCCCAGTTGAAGAGGCTATGTTAAACGCTTTGTCGGACGAGTTGTACCCAATCGACCAGGCGTTGGTGTCTACGGCAAATTGCGCGCTGGCATCGCCCGTGCCGGCGCTGTCGCCAAAGGCCGCAAGTCCCGTGTTGTCTATAGAAAATAATGTGGTTGTGGCACTTGCGGTGGAGGAGCCGATGGCGAAGAGGGTGGCGTTGGTGTCACCGTTCTGGGCATGGAGCGAGAATTTGGCGAACGGCGAGGTGGTGCCCACTCCTGTATTGCCTCCGGTGGAAATACGGAAGCGCTCGGTCGAGGCTGTTCCCAAGACCAACGGGTAAGCGCCGCCGGTAGTGATGCCTCCTGCATTCGCAAACGGCGTGTTAAAGCCAAACCAGAGGTAATCACCCGAGCCGGTGTTGGGCCCGGCTAATATCGAGTCGCCTACGGTAAGGGCGGCATCGGCGGTAGGTTGTGCGCCAATACCCACCTTCCCCGCAAAATACGCATTGCCGGTCGTCGTCGCCCCGCCGGAGATGGTAAGGCCGCCGGTCTGGGTGCCGTTGCCGATGGTAGTAGATGCAGTAGAGAGCAGGCCACTGGTAAATGTCAGCAGTGTCGACGTAGCATCGTTGAGGAATGGGTACCCAAAACTGCTGCCGGGAGCCGCATAGTCTACCCCCGCCACCGCCGCCACAATAGTACCGTCGCTATTTGTCTTCAGCAGCGATGAAGGAATCTGGAAGAGCGTGGTCGAGCCGGTGTTGGAGACCGAGAAGAGCGTCGAGGTGGCCGAGGCGGTGGAGGAGCCGATGGCGAAGAGTGTGGTGTTGGTGTCACCGTTCTGGGCATGGAGCGAGAATTTGGCGAACGGCGAGGTGGTGCCGATGCCGAGGAAGCCGGTGGAGGTAAAGGTGGAGGTGGCCGTGCCGCCGAATGATGCGGCACTGGCGGTGAGGGTGTCTGCAAAGAGGCTGGTGGAGGTGGCGCCAGCAAGCGTTGTNTTCCCCACTACAGTGAGTGCGCCGTTGGCGTTGAGGGTNCCGCCGAGGTTGAGGACACTGCTGATTGTGGTGGAGCCGGTAATAGCAAGGCTCGTACCAGTAGCGTTGTTGAAGTCGAAGGCGACGAAGTGCGAGGTCGAGGAGGCAAAGATGCCGTTTTGTGCCCAGAGAGCCGATGAGGTTGCGGCAGTGAGGACGCCGTAGTTGTCTGCAAAGGTGAAGGCGGCGGCACCTCCACCTGAGCCACAGGCTGAGCCGGTGTTGGAGATAAGACCGGTTGAGCTGAAGGTGGCGCAGCCGGCGGTGCCGCCTGCGCTTGAGACGATGATGTTGGTGGTGGAGGCGAGACCGGTATTGCTCACGCTAAACAGCGTCGTGGTGGCGGTGCCGCTCGTGGTAGACGAAATGTTGAAGAGGGCCTGACCGGCGGTGTCCCCCACGGAGTTGC
>C687J35174_10000406_pt1 | contig 65869 bp, 60 predicted proteins | sample RifCSPhighO2_01_FD_35174 | JGI IMG/M metagenome (IMG submission 35174) | reverse complement strand
CTGGAAGAAGGGCAGAAATAGCTACAAAGATTGTTAGTTACAATCTTTGGGCACGGCTACGAGCCATGCTGCATGGACTTTTCAATATGACCGCAAATACCTACCTATTTAAATAATCCAAATATCCACTTTTCCTTATGAACAAATTATTCATTGCGGTCATGTATTCACATGCTGAACTTTACCGTACAGTCAAGGACTTGCTTTCAGACAGGTTTGGACTGAAATTAGAATCCGAACCGTATGATTTCGACCAATTCACCAATTATTATGAGCTGGAAATGGGTAAAGGACTGGCCAAAAGATTTCTGATCTTTGAAAGGAATATCCTCAGAAAAGATTTAATTACGATCAAGAAGGAAACTACCGAGATTGAGAAGCAATTCTCTAAAGAGGGCAAAAGACAGATAAATTTGGATCCAGGTTATTTCAACAAGGATGAATTGGCTTTGGCTTCATTCAAAAAAGGGACTGATTACAAGGAAGAACTAGGTCAAGGAGTGTATGCACACAAAGTTTTGGAGTTCAATGATGGAAAAGCGATTGCTTTCTGGCATACATTCCCGGACTATAGAAAAAATACCGATTTTTTTATGGAGCTTGCGGAGAAGCTTTAACATGGGATTTAAACAGATATATCAACAAGAACCCAAAGGCAACCACAAGCACTACTTGTCCTATGAATGTCTCTGCTGTCGGATACATGCCGAGATTCCTTAACTCCGGGGCCCATGCAAGTTGCGTTTCTGAGAAAATACCTGCTTCCTGCATCTCGTGGATGCCTTTTCCCAGGAATACAAAGCTCATACCATAGATGATGGAACTCGTAATGATGAAAAACTGTCTCAATGGCAGCTTAATCCCGTATTTTTCCATAGCCCAGAACAGCAGTCCCAATATAACTAAGCCAATTGCCAGGCCAAAGAGGATGGGAAAACTTTGTGAAGGAGAGGTCAGTATCAAGGCTTTGTAGAACAGGACAGTTTCAAATCCCTCCCTATAGACGGCAAGGAATGCAACACTAGCGAGTATCACTGGACTTCCGGTAGAGATGGCACTGTGTACCTTTCCTTTGATGAATCGCTTCCATTTCTCTGCCTCTACTTTGCTTAATATCCAGTAGCCTACATAAAAAAGGACCACTGCTGCAAGAAGCATGGTAACGCCCTCAAGCAGCTCTTGGCTTGCATCCGTTACTTGTAATACCTGGTCAAAGAGCCATGCGGTAATCAGGCTTGCGAGAATCGCAATACCGGCACCTTGATAGATAGTTTTTATTTTTTTATCGTTTTTGGTGATTTTTAGGTATGCAACAATTGCGCCTATGATCAGTATAGCCTCAATGCCCTCCCTTATTATGATAGTGGAGGATTGTACCATAGAACCCATGAAAGATGACCCGGTATTTTCCGACGGTTCATTCTGCTCGAAGTTAAGAACTTCTGCAGGATTTACAAATTCTTGCTCCTGAGCAGCAGCCAGAGACAGCATGCATAGGACGCAGCCAACGAAAAGCATAATCTTTTTTATCATTTGAAGAAATGTTTGGTCACCCTAACCTATATATAAACCTTTTGTTTGGTATACCAAACTTATTGGCGCTCCTTAAGAAATCTTTCCAGCCTGAGGATGGCATCGTCAGAGAATACATGCTCAAGATTGCATGCCTGGTCATGGCCCTTGGCACCCTTCATGTGCAACACTTTTTCCAGAAAAGAATGGATTATGTGGTATTTTCTGAGCACCAGCTGCGCTTTCAGCGTGCCTTTCGGAGTGAGCTTGATTGTTTTGAAAGACTGGTAATGGAGAAAGCCATCTCCCTCTAGATTCTTAAGCATCTCAGAGACTGATCCTTTGGTAATGCCCAGGCAATTTACCAGGTCAACAGGCCTCACCTCATTGCCCTCCTGGCTTAATTGGAGAATTGCCTTGAGGTACATCTCCTTCGTTAATCTCAGACGGTGGTCTGTATGCAGGTCAAGGCGGACCATGTGGTGCGAAGTCATGGGTATGCAGAAAGGACGGTGCTATTAAAATGTTTCTATAACTCTTCAAAGATGGCTTTTGTTTCTGCAAGCGTCTTCTTTTCATGCATCAATTCGTCTTCTTTCCTGAAAAGCTCTTTTTGGGAAAGAAATTCAAGGGCATCAAGCTGGGGGTATACATTCTTGGCCTTGTTGGGCACTATCTCATCGTTGTGTGCGAGGTTGTTAAGATTTTCCTTCACTTCCTTCAACATGCTTTCAAAGAGATAGCAGTATAAATATGATTCGCCATACACCTTTATGACTTCTTTGATGCTTGTGGCACCCTTTAGATTCAGCTTTTCGTTTCCAGGACAATATGCACTTTTGATGATTTCTCCATCTGAGAATAATCCTGCTGTGATGATGGGGAAGGCGTGACAGAGGATGGGCCGGTCTTCATAGATGGTGCAAGCATGATCCTTGTAGAATGGGCAATCATGATGGTTGAATTTCTGCAGAATCACCAACTCCTGCTTCGACTTTTCATCTGAGAGAGCCAAAGATGGCTGCAGATCAAGATGGATGTTCCGTTCTTTGGCGATTTGTGCCAGCTTCTTTGCCTCAAAACCGAAGACCACCATACCAAAAGAGGTAACGTCAGGCAGGCTGGTGCAACATTTACCACAGCGGGTACATTCGAATTTTTGCATCTTTACTTAAGATAAGTTGTGATTTATATTGATTATGTTGAAACAATACCATTCCACCATTCTATGGTTTGATGGTCAAAATTGAAGTATGAGCCTGCAGGGATTCGAACCCTGATTAGCTGGTCCGAAGCCAACTGTGCTAATCCGTTACACCACAGGCCCGTGTTCAAAGACAAAAATAGAGAACTATATAAAACTAATCAAAACCGATGCTTGATGAGGCGCTTCATAAATCACCTTGTGGACTGGATGGCTTGCTGCAGCGCAGACTCTTCTCTATCATAGATTTCAATTCGTAGCATCTCACATCACTTCTTACTCAATGTTATCTCAATTACAGAGACTCTTACATCTTTCCCTTCCTGGTTTTTGAAGCCTTCAGAGTCTATCCTGATATTTTTCACTATTATAGTGTTCTCCAGAAACCTCTTGGTGGAAACTTCAGCGACATCAACAGCCCTGCTTATGAATTTGCCTCTTGCTTTCAGAATGACTTCCGATGCATTCTTGGTAGTGAACTGCATAACCACACCAGTTATATAGTTCATGAAAGGCTTTCCTCCTATGAAGATACTGTTATCTTCATGCATGGCTATCCCTTCTTGATAGATTTAGTAATATACCCCGCAATGGTATTCCTAACTTTCTTGCTCTGGATTTCAGCGAGACCCGAGACAGCTTTCTTATTTTCCTCATAATCAGTTGAGAACTTTTCCCTGTGCTCAGCGATCAGGTCTCTTGTTACCCTTTTTACCAGCTTTGTCTTTATTCTTCCCATGTAATCACCGTTGTTAGTGGCATGTATGGGTGCTGAAATTTTGTTTATAAAGGTTTCGAAAAAGTCGTTATAGATAGTGGCATTCGGTAACAACAACTATGACGGCAAACCAGTTTTACTTCGTAAAACCTCTAGCTCAGAGATGTCGGAGACCAAATATATCTGAGCATGTTAAAAATTTTTTATTTTTAACACTTCACCCATTTGCGTCATTGTTGTTACCTCATTTGGGGTTCCCATCCAATTTGGCATAGTCATACACTTAGGAATGTCTCTTTTTTACGGAATCTTTAAAAAAGCTATTCCACTCCTTTCTGAAATGCCGGAAGCAATTGGACCATTAACAGAGTTAGTACAGCGAGCTATTCTGGCAAATGATTTAACCCATTCTTTTATATGGGATTTTATGACTGCACCTAGCGACAGATTACGTGAAAATCTTGTTCATCTTGATGGGAATTACTTAGTAGCAGGTGGAAGCGGTAAGATGGGTCCAGAACTAGGTGCTATGATAGCCAGAGCGGATTCTGAACAAGATGTAGTAGTGTCAGCTAGATTTTCAAAAGGCAGGCCTTCCCAATTAAATCAATATGGAAATGTGGTCCTATCTCAAGCAGATTTTTTAAGGCCAGAGGAATTGGCAGCGATGCCTACTGCTCCCCATATAGTTTATATGGTCGGAAGGAAATTTGATATAACTAAAAGAGATGATCTCTTAACAGCTCATCAGCTCAATGTCATATTACCTGAGCGATTTGCAAGGCGTCATTCTAAATCAGATAGGATAGTTGTGTTTTCCTCAGGCAACCCCTATGAAAAGACCTATTTTGACGCAGGAGGTTCTCGTGAGAATGATCCTTTGGGTCCAACTTTTCCTTACGGATTCGGTGTTTTGGGGAGAGAAATGTCCTTTGAAAGTGTCGCTAGGGAAACAGGAACAAGACTTTCCTTTAATCGTTTGATGTACTCTCAACATTTTTGTTATGGGGTTATAGTAGATTTGGCTAGAAAAGTTCAAAAAAATGAAGAAATCTATTTGGCAAAAGCACCATTCATAAATCTTATTTGGCAGAATGATGCTAATGAATCTGCTATCGATCAACTTCTGACAGCATCCAGCAGTTCTTCAGGTAAAGGTACTGCTCCCGGTATCCAATTACATCCTGAAAATGAAAAATATGCAACTATAATGAATGTTGCAGGTCCCTGTGTTGAAGTTAGGTATATTGTAGAGAAATTAGGTGAAGTAATTGGACTAACATTTAGGATTGTCGACACCGATAACCAGCATTCTCTTCTTGCAAATGATAGTAGATACAGGGACCATTTCTTACCTGACAAAAAATATAGATTTGCAGTTGATGATATGATCACTGCTGTTGGACTTTGGGTCAAGAATCATGGGGAAAATTGGAATATACCTACTCATTTCGGCGAGAAGATGTAGTCTTCTGCAGCAGATTTTTTATGAATTGGTCCTTCTCCAGCAAGCCATAGGCTCCTTTACTGCAGCTGAGCTCGTCATATTGTTTTACCTGATCTGGTCTCACTTTTTTGTCATATATAAGGAATGGAATGGGTTCAGCTACGTGAATTCTCAATTCACAGGGTGTTGGGTGGTCGGGGAGCAATCCAATTCTTATCGGTTCTTTGAGATTATCAAGAACCCTGCCGAGCAAACGCTTATCAAAGTCTTCAATGGTCTTAACTTTTAGTTTTGCATTGCCTTCATGGCCTGCTTCATCAGGCCCTTCCAGATGGACATAGACTAAATCATGGTCTTTCAATGCCTCAATGCATGCATCGGCTTTCCCTTCATAATTGGTGTCATGCAGGCCTGTTGCGCCAGGAACGTCAATAACATCAAATCCTGCATAAATGCCCAGGCCTTTGATAAGGTCTACTGCTGAAATGACTGCACCCTTAATGCCATACAACTCCGGGAATGTCTTCATAGATGGCTTTTTGCCTGGGGACCAGGGCCATACCATATTGGCAGGATCTTTTCCCTCTTTTATTCTTTGGATATTGACCGGATGTTTTTCCAGTATTGGCTTAGAATCCAGCATAAGCTTGTTCAATATCTGCGCCGTTGATGCTCCTCTCTCTGATTTTGCCTTGACCATCAATTTTGCGACTGGTTCCCCTGGGTGATCATGCGGCGGGCAACACTCAACCTGCTCAGAGTAATCATCCTTGAGAACCAGCAAATGCCGATAGCTGACCCCTGGATATAATTTAACCTTATCATTGCCGAGCTGGGTGTCTAATGTCCTAATCAGTTCTGCTGATTCTTTGTTGGTTATGTGTCCTGCAGAGTGATTCTTGATCTTGTTGTTTTCTATACATAGCGTATTCAATCTAAACGCAACATCATCCTCATCCAATTCAATCCCCATGGAAGCTGCTTCTAAGACGCCTCTGCCGTGGAAATGCACCAATGGATCATAGCCAAGCACTGATAGGTTTGCAACTGCTGATCCAGTATTGAAATTAGGAGGGATTGTCTTGAACATGCCGCATCTGCCTTTTTTTGCAAGCATGTCAATATGGGGTTTTTCAGCTGCCATCAAAGGCGTCTTATTGCCAAGTCCCTTTATGGGGTGATCAGCAGCACCATCAATGAGGAATACAATATATTTCATATCTGATAGAAATTTCAAATCCCTTTATAAATTTTCTCCAGAATCAGCTGGACGCTTTCTGTTACGCCATGCCCGTCTATCGTAACTGTCACATCAGCGTACCTTGCATAGATTGGTTTTCGATAATCATATACCTGCTTCAGGGTATTTCCTTTCAACCCTACAATGATATTCATGCGGTTTTTATCAAATCTTTTTTCAATTATCTCAAATGGAACATCCACGAATACAATCTTGGATATTTTCTTCAGGTGCTGCATGGCCTTTTTAGAGAGGATGCAGCTTCCGCCTGGCGCAAAGAGCTTCTTGTTGCCATCAAGCTCGCACAAGACCTGTTCTTCAACCAGCATGAATGCATCATCCCCTTCCTTGTTTAGGATGTCATTAATCATCCTGCCCCTTTTCTCAATCTCCACATCACCATCTACAAATTCAAGATCAAGCTCTTTTGCCAGCAATTTCCCCAAGGTTGATTTTCCTGAAGCTGCCATGCCGATAAGGGTAATATTTTCCATGGAGCCAGAAAAACCGGGCAGTGTTTATAAATCTTTTTTGTGATATCTACCATTTTAGGACAAAATATCAGGCATATGTTTAAATAAACAACTCGATTCTTTATGAGAAAAATATTCAATGGGGTGGTTATAATGGCAGTGGCGCCTGTTAGATTCGCAATAAATGGATTTGGAAGAATAGGGCGGTTAGTGTATAGAGCAGCACAACCAGCTATTGAAGCAGGTGAATTGGAAGCAGTCGCTATCAATGATTTGAAGGAAGCAAAAGTTCTTGCTCATTTATTTAAGTATGATAGTGCTCATGGGACTTATGAAGGGGAAGTTTCAGTGGCTGGTGATATTATTTCGGTTAATGGAAGAAAATTAAAAGCTCTTAAGGTTAAGGAAACACCTGAGAATCTTCCTTGGTCAGAATATCAACCTGATTGGGTTGTTGAGTCAACAGGATTATGGAGGACAAATAAACAGATTGGGGGACACTTTAAGGGCGGGGCGGGGAATGTTATTTTAACCGTTCCTTCTCAAGACCAGATCGACTATACCGTGGTACTTGGCGTTAATGAGGAAGGATTATTTAGCGACATAAATGCTGGCAGGACTGGGATGATTGTATCTAATGCTTCCTGCACAACTAACTGCTTGGCTCCTTTAGCAAAGACTATTGATGAAGCTTTTGGTGTTGAGGGCGGATTTATGGCGACAGTTCATTCTCCAACTAATGATCAAGTAGTGAGGGATGGTATGCATTCTGATTTAAGAAGGGCAAGAGCAGCAGATTATAACATAATTCCCACCACAACTGGGGCTGCAGCAGCAATCGGAAAAGTGTATGCGCCGCTCGATGGGAGACTAGATGGAATGGCACTTAGAGTTCCTGTGCAGGATGGTTCTCTTGTCTATTTGGTTGTAAATTTAAGAGCAGAAGTAACGTCAGCTGACATTCATCGTGTTATGGCAGAAGCTGCGGGTAGACTACCAAGAATAATTGGATATGTAACCGCCCCAATAGTTTCTTCTGACATTCTGGGCAATACCCATTCATGCATCTTTGATGCAGACCCCCAATTTAGTAAGGTGTTGCCATCTGATCCGACTAGAATTAAAGATGACAATGCGCCAGGGAGGATGGCTCAGTTAATGGCATGGTATGATAATGAAGTAGGCTATTCAACTCGGGTTGTAGACATCATGAGACAAACTTTTAAAGCTCGCGCAAATAAGTAGTTTACTTTATCTTTTCCTTTACTTTTTCATATTCTTTAGAAACAATCTGGAAATATTCTTCTTTTTCATCAAGACCAATCAGGCTTTTTGGCAACTTTGGCTCAATTCCCAGCAGCTTTTGGATCTTCTCAGGGAACTTTGCCGGATCAGCGGTTTCCAAACAGACCGTAGTTAGGTTTAATCCAGCTTTTTCATATGCTGCCAATGCAACAGCCACATGCGGCTCGATCAAAGTGCCATATTTTTTGTAATATTTGACTATGGTTTGATCCACTTCCTTGTCTGAGACAGAATAGCTGACGAAATCTCTTTTTAGCGCATCCATGTCAGGTTTCTGCTTGAGAACTCCTGCTTTGAGAACTTTTCCATTTTCATCCCGTTCGTCAGCCAGCCAACCGCCATACATATCGATTAACCTTGCTAGATTACTGGGATGGCCTACGTTCATCGCATTCGAAGAACAGTTTTTCGATGGAACCACCGGATTATATGCCCCTGATTTCAGGAATTGGGGGAATTCATCATTTTCATTGACTGCCACAATAAACCTTTCAATAGGCAAGCCCATTTTCTTAATCAGCACACCTCCCATCAGATTGCCAAAGTTGCCTGAAGGCACTGAAAAAATCCTGTTGTGAATCCTTGAATAGGCATAGATATAGTACACCATCTGGGGCATCAGCCTACCGAAATTTATGGAGTTGGCTGACGTAAGGTTTAAGTGAGATAAATCCTTATCGTTAAAAGCCCGCTTCACGATTGCTTGGCAGTCATCAAAAGTACCTTTTATTGCCAATGCCTTCACATTTCCCCCTAAGGTGGTCATCTGTTTCCTTTGGGTGTCAGAGACTTCCTTCTCAGGGAATAAAATAATCACTTTTATACCAAGTAAATTATAAAAAGCTGATGCTACTGCACTGCCGGTATCTCCTGATGTAGCAACCAGCACTGTCAGCTTCTTTTTTTCATCTTTGGCGAAATAATCCATCAATCTGGCCATCAGCCTTGCAGCAAAATCCTTGAAAGAAGCTGTGGGGCCCCTGTCTAAGCGCATTATGAATGATGTATCTGAAAGCCTCTCTAACGGCACAGTGAAGTTATAGGCATCCCTGCATAGTTTCTTTAATGTATCATTAGGAATCTGGTCTTTGAGGAATTTCTTGGCTACTTCGAAAGCTATTTCATGATACTCTAGATGGGTAAATGAGTCAATTTCCACTTGAGAGAATTGAGGCAATTGTACAGGCATGTAGAGCCCGTAATCAGGAGCCTGGCCTTTAAGCAAAGCTTCTTTGAATGAAACTTCAGGCGCAGAATTATTTGTGCTTCGGAATCTCATTTTTAATTAGAAATAGCCGTGATTTAAAAAACTTAGCATAACTCTGCTATAATCTTAGCGCCGACTGTTGCAGTTTTTCCCCCGGGGTCGTTCTTGGAATCAATCTCTGAAAGATCCCACGCCCTGAGGTTATGCATCTTTTTTAATCTTTTTAGGAAGAATAACAATTCCCTTGTGGTCAAACCGCCTGGTTCTGGACAGTTAGTTCCTGGTGCAAATGCAGGATCCAATACATCCATGTCAATGCTGATGTACAGAGCATTAAATTCCTTCGCAACTACCATAATACTTTCTGAAATTTCCTGCAATCCTTCAGCAGCTATCTCATGCATGGAGAAATATTTAATGTTGTTCTTCTTAATAAATTTGTATTCTGCTGGCTTCCACGCCCTGGTCCCCACCAGTATAATATTCTCTTTTTTGATCAAATTCTTATGTATCAAGCCAAGGAGCAAATCCTCGGTACGGTATGTTGCATCCGCGTCAGGGTGAGCATCGAATATTACCATTCCAGGGTTTACGGGAAATACCTCACAAAATGCCTTTGCAATCGGTAAAGTTATTTCATGACTTTTCCCTAAGAATAGCGGCTTTAATGTCTCTTTAAGCGTCTCAATGGCTTTGGCATGAATGCTTGTGGAATTCTCATCTATTTCAAGAGTTATCATGGATCCATCCTCTGTCAGAAATGATTTCTTGCAATAACTTAAAATCCTGTTTGCTTCAGTTTGATCTGGGAATAGGGAGATAACTTTCATTGTGTCCTGCTAAAGCGGGGAATATCTCTCTTAGTTGCATGAACTATGGCATCATGGACCTCATTTTCAAGGCCTTCAACTCTACCCTCAAGGTAAAATTGGCAGGTAACCCTTTCGGTTCTCGGTTTTGACCTAAGAATTGTAATCACAATGCCTTGGTCACTATTGGGGGTATGTATAACTCCCTCACTGTAAAGTGTGCCCATTCTGGATACCCCCATATGGTTATGATGGTAACCCATAAATCTCATTTCATTTATGAGTCTAACGAGAAAATCAATCTCTTGCGGCCCATATGTAGCCCCCCCTGCATAAGCTACACGACTGAAGTCGGGCATACCCTCTGCTACCCGATATCTAAGGTGGGATTGCATGGTTGCAGGGATTGCAATCTGATTTAAATATTCTTCGTTGTGGCATACAAAGATTTAAATAAAAATAATTTTTCTGTGATGCTGAGGTGGTTTTTATGGAAAAAAATATGCTCATACAGACAGTCAAGGACATGTTACGGGTAGGGCTTTTGGCAGCTGACGAGAGCCATGGCAGCCCTGAGAATCCTAAGACTATAGAGAAGAGGCTGGAGAAGGCAGGTATTCCCCTGGCAGAAGAATGGGTTGATAAGTGGAGATTGCTGGTTCGGGATTGCCCTCATCTGGGGGAGTATGTCAGTGGCATTATTCTTGAGAAATCCCGTCTTAAGCCGGATGCAGCCATATTTGCAGGACATAGGATAGTGCCTGGTGTCAAGACTGATGGTGGGACCAATGCTAAGATAGGGCCACATGAGGAATTACTTACTGTAGGTCTTGATGATTTGCCTCAAAGGTTGGCAAAGTATAAGGCCGAAGGAGCACGGTTTACCAAGTGGAGAACTGTAACCCCAATCGGAAGCAACGTACCGACGCAGGAAGCAATTGATGCTAACATGGATACTATCGTGAAGCAGGCTTTAGTTACCCAAGCTGCCGGTCTTGTGCCTATCTGTGAGCCTGAAGTGTTGATTGATGGCGACCATACTATCGAGAAATCATTTGACGTAACTAAGAAAGTCCTTTCTACCTTTTTTGCAAAAGCCAAGAAGGCAGGCGTCTTCTTTCCTGGCATGATTTTAAAGACTAGCATGGTGATTTATGGTAAGCAGTATGCTGGCAAGAGAAGCTATAGGGATGTTGCCCAGATGACGGTTAAATGCCTAAAGGAAACTGTGCCTGCCGAAATCGGTGGAGTGGTTTTCCTTTCCGGAGGACAGGAAGACCTTGAAGCGACCATGCACCTAAATGAGATGCATAAGATGGGTAATCTATCTTGGCCCTTGACATTTTCATATTCAAGGGCAATACAGGATGCTCCTATGAAAATCTGGGTAGGAAAGGACGAGAATGTTGCTAAGGCTCAGGAAGCATTGATCGAGAGGGCTAAGGGAAATGCTTTGGCTGCAAAAGGAAAAGTGCCTGATGGATTTACCTATAAGATTTTGACCTAATTAGGCCTAATTTTTATGGCAATGTTTAAATATCCGGGATTATTCTCCCCTATTACAAATTTAGGGGGATGAGATTATGAGTGTAATTGAAGTTGATGAGACTCGACTAAGTGAAACTGTATCTGAAATATTACGTATCGGAATTTTGGCTGCAGATGAAAGCCATGGTTCTCCACAGAGACCAAAGACCATTGAAAGAAGACTCGCTAGTTTTGGTATACCCAATGATGAAGTACATGTTGATGCATGGCGTAAACTTGTGAGAGAAACCCCCCTCTTAGGAGATTATGTCAGCGGCATCATACTAGAAGGGTCACGAGTTCTTACCGATGCTTCGATTTATGCAGAAAGGGGCATTGTCCCTGGAGTTAAAGTTGATAAGGGCAATACGACCCTTACTGTTGGCCCACATCAGGAGCCACTGACTGTGGGATTAGATGGTCTGCATTCCACAGTAGAAGTTTTTAGGGATTATGGGGCTCGGTTTACCAAGTGGAGGACAACCACCTCAATCAGCGATATATTACCAACTGATCAAGCAATTCGTGAAAATATGGGGACTCATGGCGAATCAGGTTATATTGTCCAAAGCGTTGGTCTCGTTCCTATACTTGAGCCAGAAGTTGAGATCAAGGGAAATCATTCTTTGGAGACATCTTACACAGTAACATCTCGTGTTCTAAAAGCATGGGCAGAGCAGGTGCAGAAACAGGGAGTTTACTTACCTGGTGCAATCCTAAAAACCAGTTTTGTAATATATGGCGATAAATTTACCGGTCAACGAAGCTATGCCGAAGTTGCCAAAGCAACTCTAAGGTGTTTAATGGAAAATGTCCCCAAAGAGGTAGGTGGAGTAGTGTTCCTTTCTGGCGGGCAGTCAGATTTGGAAGCAATGAATCATCTTAATGAGCTGCAAAATCTGCGGATGGGTCAGCATCCTACACCTTGGCCAGTTACATTCTCTTATTCAAGAGCCCTGCAGAATGATGCTATGGAAATTTGGGGGGGCATGCCAGCGAATGTGGAAAGGGCCCAACAAGCGTTGCTTGAGCGGGCTTCAGCAGCATTGATGGCTACCCAAGGAGTTTTGCCGGCTGGTTATGAATTTCAGTTTGTTCCATCAAGAAAGGCACATTAATTTTATTTTTTCTTTATCTTTACTTTTACTATCCTATGCGCTTCGACTTCTTTGACTTCTAAGAGATATTTATCGATCTCCACACTTTCCCCTTCTTTTGGAATTCTGCCCAACTTGCCTAAGATCAATCCGGAAATGGTATTATAGTCACCAGCTTCCTTGAATTGAGATTTGATTTTCTCATTTACTTCCTCAATGTCTGATTTACCCAGTACTTCCCATGTCTTACTCCCTATTTTTCTTACATGAGGATTGAGTTTATCAGACTCATCTTTGATCTCTCCGACAATCTCCTCCAAAACATTTTCTAAGGTGACTAATCCAGTCACCAAGCCATGCTCATCAATCACAATTGCCATGTGCTCTTTTCTTTTCCTGAAGGCATTGAGCAATGAGTCAATGCGTTTGTTTTCAGGGACAAAAAAAGGAGGATACATTATCTTCTTTAACATAGGATTCTGCCCTTTTTTAAGTATGGGCACCAGATTTTTCATGTTGACAATTCCTACTATCTTGTTTAGGCTGTCTTCATATATTGGAACTCTCGTACGATTGGCTTTTATAATCGCAGGTAAAACCTGCTTCAGGTTCTGGGAGACCTCTAAGGCAAAAATATCATTCCTGGGAGTCATTATCTGGGAAACGTTTATCTCATCAAATTTGAAGATGTTTTCAATCAGCTCTTTCTCAGCAGCCTTGATAAAGCCTTCCTGCTTGCCGAGTTCAACAGCTGCTTCAATATCCTCTTCGGTTACTGAAGGCCTTTCCACCTTCTTCACAAATATGCTTGTTATCTTATCTAATATGAAAATAATCGGTTTCAGGATGATCTGGAGCAATAACACCGGCTTGGCGACTACTAAAGAGATCCGCTCGCAGTGTGATGCTGCAAACGATTTAGGTATGAGCTCCCCGAAAAGGAGGATTATCAGGGTGGTCACACCGGTTGATAGGGCAACGGCATGGTTAGGGACTATTCGGAAAGCAATTGATGTTGCCAAGGAGGCAGCAGCTATAGTTACCACACTGCTTCCTATAAGGATGGCAGACAACAATGCATGTGGATCATCCTTCAGCTTCTTTATTGCTGCTGCGCCTGGTATATTACGCTGAAGCATTGCCCTCACCCTTATCCTGCCGAGAGAAAATAACGCAGTTTCGCACATGGAGAAGAATGCAGATAAGGTAATCAGTATAACCAACAGGTACATCTGTTCAATCATTCTGAGATTCAAAAGAAAGACGGTATAAAAATGTTTTGGTTGAAATTTTTGTCACCAATTTGGGACATAAGTGTCGACGATCAAATGAAAATGTTTTTAAAGCGATTACCACTTTCAATATTCATCACTAGTTGGGGGGGGTACATATGCCTAAAACACGATCTGATGGACGAAAAATTCCGAACATGCTTATGGTTGGCACTGGAGAGTACACCACCGGGTATACCAGTCAGGGCAAAAGCCAGTCGGATAAAAAGAAAGGTGTAGTGGGTTTAGTTCTATTTGATCAAAGAAGATTAGGTCATGTTGGGGAACTTTCAATGGTGGGTACCAATGGACGAAAGTTTCCTGCTATTCGAGATCATCTTCAGCGGGCAATAGGCGAGGTTTATCACGATATGGATGTTTCTTTTAATTCGTTTCCTGCGGATGATGCAGTTAATCCTGAAGCATACCGAGATGCAATCAGTCGTATGCAGCCGGGTGATGGCGTTATTATCTTTACCCCTGATGAGACCCACTATTCTATTGCCCGTACATCTTTGGAACATGGTTTGCACGTATTGGTTACAAAACCACCAGTCATGACCTTAGTTGAACATCAGGATCTGGTTAGTTTGGCTGAAGGCCGCGATCTAATTGCTAATGTGGAAGTGCATAAAAGATGGGACCCAAATTATCGCAATGCCAGACAGGAAATCCGAAGACATACACCATTCACTGACTTCAGATCATATATGGCTCAGCCAAAAAGGCAATTGGACACGTTTTCTAAATGGGTAGGTCAGAGTCCGACAGATATTAGCTATTACCTAAACTCTCATCATGTCGATTGGCATGTTTGGGCAATGGAAGGAATTGCTCGTCCTACAAAGGTACATGCAAGTGCTGCAACTGGTATTGCTCGAGCTAAAGGTTACAATACTGAAGACATGATAACACTAATTGTGGAATGGGTGGACTTGAAGAATCCTTCATTTGTGGGAACTGCTGTCTACACTGCTGGTTGGGTTGAACCAGAGAGTGAGGTTCATACCCGGCAAGGTTTTGATATTATTGCAGGTACTACTAAACTTCAGGAAGACCAAAGCAGGCGAGGTTACTGGGTACTCAGTGACGGCAAACAGGTAGAGTCTCGAAATCCTCTTTATATGGATTATGAACCAGATGAGGGGGGATTCTTTGCTGGTCAACATGGATATGGATATCTAAGCATCGCATCTTTTGTTGCTGCTATTGGTAATGTCTTAAATGGGGAAAGAAAAGTTAGTGATATGCATCGAACTCTCCCAACACTTAAGCGAACACAGCAGTTAACTGCAATCCTTCAGGCAGGAAGGATGAGCCTTAATAGTGGCCTTCCGATGGAAATTACATATGCCGATGCAACTTCTATTGTACCTGTAGCTATTCAGCAGTATGGCGGTCGAAAATGAAGGCTGTAACATTAAAGGCTGTTCATCAGTATGAGGTTGGTACGGTACCTGACCCTACTGTCGGCCCCAATGATGTATTGCTCAGAGTTAATCAGGTAGGTATCTGTGGTTCGGATGTCCATATCTATAATGGACAAAATGCTTTTGTAAAACCGCCCATCATACAGGGCCATGAGTTTTCAGGGACTGTGGTGGAAACAGGGAAAGAAGTGACTGGCTATTTTGTCGGCGATGTAGTTTCTGTAGAACCCACATTAGGGTGTATGGAATGCGATCCTTGCAAAGGAAGCAGGAGAAATCAATGTGATAGTCTTCGGATTCTGGGGTGCCAGGCAGATGGAGCATTGGCTGAATATATTTCGGTTCCAGCATATACTGTTCACAAATTTAATGGACCTTTCGCAAACCAGCGAGACAATTACCGACTTGCCGCTTTAGGCGAACCAGCTGCAGTTGGTATTCATAGTGCTAGGCAGGGCGGTGCTGGTAAAACTACTTCAAATAGACGATATTTTGTAATTGGTGCTGGCATCATAGGGTTTATGGCAATGAATGCCATTAAGTATCTGGATCCGGAAGCAAGGGTGGTTGCCAGTGACATGTCTGCTTTCAGACTTAAAAAGGTGCGGCAACTTGGAGCAGCGGATGAAATTGTAGTGGTGCAATCACCCGAAACGGCAACCTTAGTTGGCCAGTTGCGAGATCTTGAACTTTATGGGAATGGATTTGATGTGGTTATAGACGCAGTAGGTGCGGGAAATACATTGGAGACTGCAATACATCTCGCTAAGAAAGGAAGTGGCACTGTGGTGCAACTTGGTATTACCCCTCAGCCTCAAAGAGTTTTGGAAAACCTCAGAAGAGAAACACGGATCGTTGGTTCACGGGTGTATAACCGAGATGATTTTACTGCAGCTTTGGACATGCTTAAACGACGTCCTGGGTTGCAGGCTTTGGTCACCCCACCTGTAAGAGAAGTTCCTCTGACGCGAGGTGGGTTTGACCTTGAAAGTGTTGAAGAAGCAATAGTATTAACGCAGCGCCAAGAATATTTTAAAGTGTTTGTTGAGGTGGATAGAGATGCAGGATAATAGATTAGTGGCGAATGAACAGCAATTTAATCAATCTTTGGCTGGCAAGGTAGTCGAAATCTCCGGTTCAATTATGGGAGCTACACATGGATATGCGCTTATGCCAGATGAGATTGCTTTAATTATTGGCCCTCTCCAAGAAGGCGTATTTGGTGTGGTAGCAACGGCACATAGCTCTGGCGAGAGTGATGCAGTACAATTACATGGTCATATAGTAAGTCAACCTCTTCAAGTTGACGGTTCAGCTACCCTTGTAAATTTAGAGGAAGCCACCAGAGGTGTGAGTTCACACCTTCATTATGCAAATTCATACGGATTGCGGCAGAAGATGGCAGACCTCGGATTATGCCTGGCCCATAAGGTATATCCTGCTTAATCTGAACTTCCTTTTTCTAAGAAGGGTTATACCTGGTATTGGATGCCTACATCTTCTCCAACACATCAATCCCTAAGAGACTAAGTCCATTCTTCAGCACTTTCTGCACGCATTTAATCAAAATTAAACGTGCTTTCCTGTGTTCTGGAGCAGCCTTCAGGACAGGACAGGCATTGTAGAAATGGGAAAACTTGGAACTTAATTCAAAGATATAGTTGGCAATCAAGTTTGGTTTCAACTGTTCGGTTGCTTCTTTCACGACTTCAGGAAATTTTTGAAGCCATTTTATCAATTCAATCTCCTCATTTGTTTCCAATAAGCTATAATCTACCTTTCCCTTGACTTCTGCCTCATTCTTTTCTAATATGGAGGATATTCTGGCATACGCATACTGCAAGTAGGGGCCCGAATCACCTTCAAAACTCAATGCCTGGTCCCAATCGAATAAGACGTTTTTCTCATTGCTTATTTTTAGTATAGCATACTTTATGGCACCATACGCAATCTTCTTAGCGTTTTCTTCTTTAACTTCACCATGCCTTTTTTGGATCTCTTTTCGTGCCTTTTCCAAAGCTTCTTTCATGAAATCTTCCAGTAAAATGACGTTGCCCTTGCGGGTTGACATCTTTTCATCCTGCAATAAGATAAATGAGTAGGTAACCAATCTTGACGGTTTATGCTTCAACAAATCCAGTGCAGCAGAAATCTGCTGGTGGTACAGCTTGTGATCTTCGCCAAGGACAATGATGTTCTCTCCTTTTTTCTTGTCAATGTTATACGCCAGATCCCTGAGGACATACAATGAAGTGCCATCCCCTCTTGTCAATACTAGAACAGGGCTCTTCATCGGCAGCTTGAATTCTTCCTGATTGAGGACTTTCCTTCCTTCATCATCGGTAAAGACTTTGCCTGTTTTTTCTAATTTCTTTAAGATCTCGTCTGTCTTCTTGTTTCCTAGATATTCTGACTCATAATCAAAGAAGTCATATTTTATGTCCAATTCGGCAAGAATAGCTGTCTGCCCTTTGATGCAGGTATCAATTATTTTCTTATGCTCCTCTTTAATCTTCTTGTCTCCTTCCTCCAATCTCTTTAGTATCTCAAAAACCTTCTTTTCTATGGTAGGATCTGCTTCAACTTTCTTGTTGATATCGATATAGATGTTCAATAGGTCATTGAAAGTAGGCTTTTTACCTTTGGATCCCAGCAGAAGCATTGCAATCTGCTTTCCGAAATCATTCACCAGATAATGGACTTTGACATCATAACCTTGGAACCTTAGGATTCTGACAATAGAGTCACCAATAAGCGCATTACGAGCTCTCCCCACGTGAGGGGATGCATTGGGGTTGATAGAAGTATGTTCTACGATAATCTTCTTATTTTTTCCCAGTCCCAAACTCCCATACTCCTCATTATTCTCAATATCTTTCAGGACATTCTCTGAAAGGCTTTTCTTATTAACAAAAAAATTCAGATACGGACCCTTTACTTCAACTTTGTTTATTATCTTGCTTAAATCAATCTTTTTGGCAAGCTCCTGTGCAATCTCAATAGGACTTTTCTTGTATACTTTTGCCAGGCTAAAACAGGGAAATGCAAAGTCGCCCAACTCCGGATTAGGTGGGATTTCCAGAACAATATCCTTTTGTTTTGTCTCTTTCTCAAGTATTTTTGTAATCTCTTTCTTGAAGTCCATACCCAATGAATGCGAGCGAGAAATTATAAATGTTTCGATTGTAGATTTTTCTTGACTTCTTTATACGCTTGGCGGAAAGATGCGCCTTTTTTAACCAGGTCATACACTTTTTGAGTGGCATACAGATCAGGAGTCATTGCTTTGCTGCATTTATCCTTGTTGACCTTCAATTGGGAGATGACTAACTCCATTATCTCCACGCAATCTTTGGTGGTTTGGAGGCCTTTCATCACCGGCTCTTTGGTCAGTTGCAGATCACGATTGTAGCCTGAAGGCAGGTTGCCTATCAAGCTCTTCAATTGGAATTCATAGCCTAAGACAATTGAATATTTTGCCCGTGTCAATTCCAGCACATCGGGATTCTTCTTCTGGGGCATGATTGAGGATCCTGTCGTGAATTCATCAGGAATCGAAAAAAAGCCAAATTCCTGCATAGAAAACAGGATAAGGTCAGTTGCCAGCTTGTTTATGGTTGCCAGTATATTTGACATAACATTCAAGATTATTGCTTCATGCTTGCCGCGGGAATTCTGGGCATAGAGAGAATTCTTGTAGTTTTCCTTGAACTTGAGCTCGCTCTTGGTGATGTCTTTATCAATCTTTAAGGGAACTCCATATCCCGCAGCAGTCCCCAATGGATTTTTGTCTATGATGTCTACTGCATTATCCAACAGTTTAATATCATCTTCCAATGATTCAATGAAGCTCTCTGCCCATATTTTTGTTGAGGAAGGCATCGCTTTCTGCATGTGGGTGTACCCAGGCATGTCCGCTGTTGGTATTTTTTTAAGGGCTGCAATCAGATTCAGGAGGGATTTAAAGATTAGGAGCAATTCATCCTTCTCATACAGCTTCATGGCTGCAACCACCTGGTCATTTCTAGATCTTGCGGTGTGGATTTTCTTGCCTAATTCACCTAATTTTTTGGTTAGGTGGTTCTCAATTGCGGTGTGACAGTCTTCATCTTCTAGTGTTACCGCAAATGTACCTTTCTTATCCAGCTCAATGATATTTTTGAGCTCCTGCGCAAGCTTTTTTTGCTCTATAGCTGACAATATGCCTATTTTCTCGAGCATCTTAGTGTGGGCTATGGAAGCATAGCAGTCATACTGCAATAGTTCTTTATCTAAGATGAAGTCATTTCCTACGGTGAACTTCTCTATCTTTTTGTTAACTGAGGTGTTGTATAGTTTCGGCATTGGAGTTTGTGAATTCCTTCTTTTCAAATTCAATCAGTATACTTCGTTTTTTGCCTCCCGGCAAAAAGCTGTATTTGCGAAGTACAGCGCAAAACCAAAAAATTTCTCGGAGTGAAATTTTTGTTAATATTGAATATCTGTTGATTACTATCTTAATTTATAAACTTATTGACCAGAAAAAAACTTATGGGACATAATTGTCTAGAATCAGACATCAGCCTTTCTGTATGCAATCAGATCCTTTATCGAGTATATTCCCAGTTTATGCTGGCCTGCAAAATTCTCAAGGTCATCCAGCTTTGCCATCTCGCCATTATCCTTCATAATCTCTGCTATGATTGCTGCGGGGTACAAACTCGCCAGCTTGCAGAAATCAATGGCAGCTTCGGTATGGCCTTCCCTTTGCAGGACGCCATTTTCCTTGGCTCTTAATGGGAATATATGGCCGGGCTTATGGAAATCTGCCGGCTTAGATGCCGGATCAATCAATGCCTTGATGGTAGTGGCCCTGTCTTGTGCGCTGACGCCGGTAGTTACCTCTTTTTTGGCGTCAACTGAGATGGTGAATGCGCACCTCGTGTGGTCATCGGATTTCGCCATCAATGGAATCTCCAATGCATCGAGCCTTTTGCCTTCCATGGGCAGGCACATGATACCTCGAGCCCATTTTAGCATATTATTTATCTTAGATGGAGTAACCTTTTCTGCTGCAAGGATGAGGTCGCCTTCGTTCTCCCTGTTTTCATCATCTACAATGATGATGAAATCCCCCCTTTGAAGGCTTTTTGTGGCCTCTTCAACTTTTCCGAAACGCATATTCTCAAAAAAATTGGCATACTATAAAAATATATTGGTTATAGGTAGCCTTCAATAAGCATATCTTTGCCGAGCTTTTTATATGTCAGGTTCTTCACTTTTATGGAACGGTCTACCTTTTTAATGCCCAAATCTCCTAAGGCAGTAATGCCCTCGCCGATGAATTTAGGGGCAATGAAGAACAACACTTTGTCAACTATCTTTGAGCGGATGGCTTCTGCATTGAGCTCAGCTCCCCCCTCAACCAGGATGGAAGAAATCTCCCTCTTGCCCAATTCTTTCATCACTTCATCTAAGTCAACTTTGCCTTTCTTTGTTTTGAAAGCCAAGACATTGACTCCTTTCTGCTGGAATTGCTTTATTTTGGACTTAGATGCCTGGTCAGATGTCACAATAAACAGCTTGCCTGGTTCATTTTTTACTATATTTGCGGTAAGCGGTGTCCGCAGCTTGCTGTCTACCACTATCTTAAGGGGATTCCTTCCTTTGGTAAGCCGCACAGTCAGCTGGGGACTATCTCTTAAGACCGTATTTGAACCAACCATGACTGCATCATATTGGGATCTTAATTCATGCACATATTTTCTTGCCTGGTTTCCGGTTATATATTTTGAATCTCCGGTCTTAGTTGCAATCTTTCCGTCAAGACTGGTGGCTGCCTTTACCACGACAAAAGGCCTTTTTGTAGTAATCCATTTGGTATAAGGTTCGTTGATTCTCTTAGCTTCTTCTTCCAGGATACCTATCCGTGTTTTTATGCCCCTAAGCTTAAGCTCTTCATAGCCGTTTATGATCGGATTAGGGTCTTTCATTGCTATGACTACTTCTTTAACACCTGATTGCACAATCTTTTCGGTGCAAGGGGGAGTTTTACCCCAATGGGAGCATGGTTCTAATGTGGCATAGAGGATGCCATCCCTGGCTCTGCTGCCTGCTTCTTTCAATGCGTTAATCTCTGCATGGGGCTCCCCTGCTTTCTTATGGAATCCTTTGCCGATTATTTTGCCTCTCTTGACAATCAAGGCCCCCACTAATGGATTGGGGGAGGTAAAGCCTTTGCCTTTCAGAGCTAGCTCAAGCGCCATCTCCATATATTTCTTGTGAGATATCAATTTATAAGGCTAAATCAAGATATAGTATATAAAGATTTGTGGCTATTAGTGAGGGAGTATCTTATCGGCAATACCCGAACCTGGTTTTTTTATCACCCTCCCCCCTATCAGCTATTTAAGTATATGGTATGAACCCAAGATCTGTCTTAAATAAGTCTGGCCTTCTTCCTTGCAACCAGCCACACAGGCTTGGATAAGCTCTCCCAATAGCATCAAGAACATCTGTCTTACCTTCAAACCTTTCCTGTCTTTGTGCCTTCCATACAGTCTCCAACCGAGCAGCCAACTCATGAGGTTGCACTACCTCGACTTCTTGTGCAAGTTGCCCTGTTTCTGGGTCAAGCATCAATGCGGCCGCAGCTGCTCCAGTTGCAAAATATGACTGGCGGATACCATGCTCTCTGCAAAATTTCAGAGCACCCACTAATCTATCATCTGGATGTAGTTTTCTTGCTGGGTCTCTCGCTACTCTTGCAACACTGTCAGCTAAGTATGGATTAGATATCCTTTTAATCAAAGGTTCTGCATATGCAGTTCTCCATCCTTGTTGGGTAAATATTGGATCTTGCCCTTTATACGCTCTGCATAATGCTGCACCTGCCTCTGCAATCATCGCTTGTTGTGCCATAACTCTTATATCAACATTCTCCCTATCGTCGAGTTGAGGCATATCCTTTGCACCGACTAGTGCCAAAAGATAGGCTGCCATAGCATGTGGCCCATTATGCCCATATAATTTGACTCCATCAAACGGAACCAAATCTCTTTTTTCTTGGAATATGGCTAACATAGTTTCATATCCAGGTGGAAGCTGTGATCTTGCCAATAAAATGTCAGGAGCTTCTTCTACTAAGAAAGCCGATTCTAATCCAGGAGTTATTGGAGTTAAGTTCATCTCCCTTATCTGGCTAGGATCAGTTACTCTCTGGCTCATCTTGCCTATGACCGTGTTTACAAACGTAGCTGTTGACATCTGGTCTAATTCAACCAGGGATTCTCTCAATAAGTGTGCAGCATTAATATTGTTCTCAGCAGTATAGACAACAACTCTTTTGGGGTTAACGGACAGTCCATGTTGTAATGGGTCTTTGACAGTAGGTTTAGAATAAAATTCCACATTATTTAAAGCAGTTACAATCTCATCAGCTCTTTTTGTTGCGTCAAATAAACCGTTTACATCTTGAGGCTCTTCAGGATTAAGTATCGTTACTCCTTCAACTTCTCTTGTAACTCTCCCATCCAGTGTTGCTGCATTAAAGGTATACTTTCCACCATTAGCCCTTACAGCTTCAACTGTTTTGGGGTCAACCTCAGAAACAACCAGTTCATCAAACCTTCCTGACTTATAAGCTTCATAGAGGAATAATCCTGCCGATATTGGTCCAAATCCAAACGCAACAAATGTTTTTGACATCTTGTCTACCCAATCTTGGAATATGCTTCCATCTCAACTAGTCTTTTAGTAAGCATTACCCTATTAAACTCAATACATCTTTGCAATATTCTTCTTACTTCTTGTGGAGTGGCTATGGGGGAGTATCTTATGGGAATTGTAGTTCTCCACCATCAGCACTGAACACCTTTGAGGTAGTTCTTTTAAATGGCCCATTAGGCGAAGCTAGCACCGCAACAATTTCTGCAACCTGTTCAGGTGTTGCCTGTATCATTGGCAACAACCCTCTGTGTTCATATGCTGCTGTAGCTGCTTCTGCAGTCATTTTTTTTGTAGCAGCTCTTGAATCTAAGTATCCTCCTGCCCATAATCCGCTGCCTTGAACAACATTCCCGGGGGCGACAGCATTTGACCTAACCCCCATAGATCCTAATTCAGCAGCCATTTCTCTCATTAATGTAAGTCGAGCTCCGTTTGTAACGCCATATGGATTATTTGCAGACCCAACAATACCTGAATTTGAACATATGTAAATCAATGATCCATCCAAAAAGTGATGATCTCCTGCCTGTTCAATAAATGCTTGAGCAGCATACTTAGAGACTAAAGCATACCCTATCACATTTACATCAAGCAATTTTCTAAACTGCGCGACATCTAATCTGGCAATGGGCATACTTTCTTTCAAGGCAATCCCTGCATTATTGACGACTGTTTCTACAGTTCTGCCCTGCCTTAAATTATCAAAGATTGCTCTGACATTTCCTTCATCTTTTACATCACAGCTATAGAACTGAGCGCTCCCGCCGTTTCGCTTGATGGTTTCTTCTGTCTCACGACCACTAGCTTCCATAATGTCTAAAACTGCCACAAACATCTTTTGTCTCATCCCCAGTTCGTATGCAATTGCTCTTCCAATACATGAACCTGCACCTGTCACGACTGCAGTTTTACCTGCTAAATCTGCATACACTGTTCCCTGTGAATATTGTTCGTTTGTTGACATCTTTATCCCCCTATTCTTACCTTTGACATTTTCTTTGCCTTACAAATAATGTTCCAGTAAAGCATCTTCAACTCTTCTTGTCAGTCTACCTTTTTCTATATCTTCAATGGCATCTCCCCATTCTACCGGTAATTTAGTTAGATCGGAGATTGCAGTAAGTGGCAGATCAGCTACTTGATTGAGAACACAAATCTTTTGGTTGAATTTTCTATCATGTTGAGCCTCTAAAGCCTCTGGCAGTTTTTGCCATCCTGTAACTGCTTCAGCAAATCCATAAGTATTTATCTTACCATCTTCAAGCCTTTTAAGGACATCCCTCATATCCTGCAGTGTGGATCCGCTGTTTCCGGTTACGACGAATGGCCTGCCCCCAATCCTAGCTTCCAATATGGTATTTGCCGAGTGGATAGCCTTTAAACTTGAAGCCTGCCCTGAAGCTAATTGTATCGGACCTTCACCCCTATTATAACTGGAATACACATTAATAACTGCATGGTCACGTAATGCCTGTAAGTTTTGCAGTGTAACATCCGCAATTGGAGCCAATTCTAGATAATAGTCAATCTTTAAATCCCTAAACTCACCCTGATTAGGCAAGCCGCCACTCATACCCGATGGGTTAAACGGTAAAAGCCGTACACCTGCAGATGCAAGCTCTGCTCCAAACTTTTGTTCATATGCTTGCAGCCGTTTTGCATCCAGGTCACTAACGACCAATGTTGTTATTCCTTGATATTTGCCTTCTTTTCTTCTTAGTAATATTTCTTCAGTATGCATATTGCCCATCGGCCCACCTACACCATTAATCCATACTGTGTGATCATCATCCCTGACAGGACCGACTTGATGAGACGCATATGCACATGTCGGACCTTCAACTAGGGCAGCTTCAATATATCCAATGTCCCTATCCAATTTGATCAAATATTCTTGGACCACCGGTCCCCATTGTGCAAATCCTCTAAATGCACCGAAAACCCTATACCCCACAGCCTGATTATTAGCATATCCCCTTAGGTCAGCCTGCAACACAACCCTGTCACCAGAATTAAAATCCTGAACTTTATCGCCAACTTTAACTACAGTTAAGGTAGCTTCATGGCCATTGACTATGCCAGTTCCTTCAATATCAAATCCAGACTTGCCATCGGCTCCCACAATTCGTTCTCGGGCGTATGGCGTCCAGATATTTTTAACATCTGAAGTACAGATCACTGAAGCGTCAACTCTCAGCAACACTGCGTTATCTGTAACTGATGGAGTTTCCCATAATTCGAAATTAGTACTATCGATCCCTTCTCCTCTTTGAACAAATGCCCAGTACCTGTCTGGTGGCATGTGACTATCCAAGCTCCCGTATCTTGCTAACTTGTTTTGTTTCATAGTATCACCTTTTTGTTCTTTGCATCTGCAAATCTCCTGCCTGTTCAATAATCCAATCTCTGTATAGTTTTACCATCCAAACTCTGTAAATTTCTCTTTGATTTATAAACTTTTTCAATTATAACTACTTTTGAATAGATACTTTGGGAAAGATTTAAAAATCTCCCACAATTTTACTCGAATAAAATGCAAGAACCAGGAACTGTCGCAGCTGCAATGATTAATGTAGGAAAGCTAGCTTATCAACAAGGTTTATTTCGAGGTACTGATGGGAATATCTCAGTAAGAGAAAAACGATTATATTACGTTACAGAAAGCGGCGCTAATATAGGGTTAATGGATGAACATCAAATTCTTTTAGGTTTTAGTGAAAGTCTTTTAGCTGCTTCAAGGAAACCATGCAAAGATAGGCCGTCAAAAGAATTTCCAGTTCATATGGAATTTTATGATGCTGGTTACGGCGCAGTTGTCCATCTGCACGGACTATATGCCCAACATTTTGCTGAAACTAACTTAAGGTATAATCATCCTTTAGCAAGAGAACCTGTTTATCAGATCGAAAGGACAGAGCTCGGGCCAGTATTTGTGGTAGACTATTGTGAACCAGGAACATTAGTTGCAAAAGGTCTTGACCTAAAAACGACAAGGGCAGTTATAGTAAGAGGCCACGGAACTTTTGTTGCTGGAAGAGGAGAAGGAATAAACGCTTTAGATGATGCATTTGCAGCAACACAGATGATTGAAGGTTTAGTGCAACTGATCATGATAAGAGAACACGATGCTAAACCGATTCCACCTGATAGATTAGTAGCAACATTAAAAAAATATGATGGAAGATTATTACAGCCTTGGAGGTAAAATAAGATGACAAAACCAACTTTAGAAGCATGTTTAAGATTTCATGAAGAACAAGATCCAGATAAAAGACAGTTACCTATTCTTATACCAGGACTAAACACTTATGCTTATGGTATAAACAGAGAAGCTAAAGAAAAAGGTTTCATAGACCAAGATAGGATGTCTTTGCAAGAAATAGAATCAGAGCTTTTTTTGCCACAGATTGAAGCAGGAATTCTTCAAGTTGAATTAGCAGAAGATATTTTTGAAAAGACAGATGAACCAGGAATTTTTAAAGGACTTGACTTCAATGGGTATTTCCCACAGTGGCTACAACAAAGGGTTGATCTTATAAACAGGCTTGCCGAAAGACATAATCTTAAGATCCAATCAACAGGAACCGGTCAATTTCTTTATACAAGGATGCTTGCCATAGCCAAAACTGGATGCATGGAATTGGGCGAGTCAGATAGTGAAGCAGTAATGAGAACATTTGATAATCTAATAAAATTGGCAAATGCAGTTGGAGCGAGAATTGTTGGTGGCCATAGGGTAATGACTGCTAAGCCAGACGAACACGCTAAAATGTATTCCATAGATCACTTTGCCAGAGAATTCGGATGGGATTTACCAACCACAGTAAAAATCAGAGATATAACAGAAGCAGAAGCATATAACATAGCAATGGCAATTCGACTAAACAAAAATCGATTTGGAATATCAAACACTACTGAGTTGATGTATCAACATTACGGTATGGCCCCAGTTGGTGTTGATCAGATGAATAGGATGCATTCAATAATACAAGCAAATAGCCGTTGTCAAGTGTATGCTCATATGGATATTGGGCATGTAGCGGTTGGCGCAGGTGGACCAAAACAAAGACGGGATTATAACCTCAGAGAATATGGGACAGAAGTGGTCTGGCCTGCTTGGGTTGTTCACTTTAACTCCTTATATGATAATGCACATGGAATGCCAACTGCTGAAAATGTAGCAAAAGATCTTAGAGTTAGAGATGGACAAGAAACAACAAAAAAATCACCTCACCCAGATCTTTATTGCGATGTTTACCGAGATTGGCTAGTTCCGACAGCTGAAAGAACTAGAGTTATGCAACTAACTCCAGAACCAAAAGATACAAAAGATGTAAGCCGACTAGTCAGAGAAGCAAAAGAAACATATCGATTAATACAAGAACAGTTTGCCGCTACGCATACTGACGTTCAAGGGTATCTGGTTCCAAATGGAATGCTGAAGGCATTTAAAGAGAGATTTGTACTGTAAAACAACAATATTCCACTCATCGCTAATATGTGGTTTTTGATTTAATTCTTCTTTTTTCTATCCGTAAATATTTTGAGCTATTCTTAAATGACAACAAAGTTTTAAATAAATCAGCGTTTTATTAAATGATTAGGGGGTGTTGATAACGTGTAAGTACAGTTTTGTGCTTGTATGTTTTATTTTCTTATTAGTTGTTCTGTTATCCGTTTCTGCTAACGAAACTTATTCTTTCGTCAATGAAACTGCTGATGAAACGATCTCAACCGAAGAAACAAACAAAACTGAGAAGATTATATCAATAGATTTATCGTATGAGAAAGGAACGCCTTTTGACGAAGATGATGATGGCACTGCCTATACTGATGATATAATTGATTTTTCTGTCAATAAAACATCTTTTAACTGGAATGTTAATGAAGAGAAATTATGCACAAGCTGGAAAACCACCAGCTTAGAAACAGACGAATCAACAATAGCGTGCTATGGCTATGGGCAATGCTGCGGTTTTATCGGATTGACTCCAACAAGAGATAGCTGGAATGAAGTCTTTTACTCTAATTATGGGTTGTATGGGGCAACTTACAATAATACTATATCTGCGCAAGTTGTTTATGTCGATTATAACTTAAGCTTTGAAAATCCGTATGAAGATGTTGCTTATAGCGAATGGTCTTCATTGAAGGCAGATTTTATTGAGAAAACAGTAACTATCTTTACAAAAATAACTGAATTGATTGTTGACCAGATTAATGCAGTGAAAGGCGCAATAGTAAACATACAAGCTAAATTAAGCTACGCCAATGATTCACCTATGCCACTAGAGACAGTAAAACTATATTCAAATGGCAGTTTAGTTGAAACAGGAATGACAGATTTAACAGGAAATATTATCTTTTTATTGAACACCTCTGAATTAGAATTTGGCAGTCATCTGGTTAATATAACATTTGAAGGAAAAGAAAGAGTTAATGATCAAAGAACAATTTCGATAAAGCCAAGCTATAATTTTACTTTGATTAATATTAAAGATAATGAAACAGAAATCAATGTAAATGAAGTTCAAATAGATGATCATTCTATAACAAGAACAGCAAATACTGAAACTGTTTGTCATCCTGTTGAAGAAATCACTGAAATTTGCAGAGAAGAATGCATGGATTGGGATACTTCTGAAAACGGAACTGTCTATTGCTTAGGCGGTTATGGCGAGGTTTGCAGGAATAATGCTATAACCAAGCAAACCTGCGATAAGACCATATATGTTGGGATAAAATTTGTCAAAGAAGATGGTAAATGGAAAGATGTAAAAGAAGCAAGAAGCTTAAAAAATTATTTTAAAGTTGTTAAGAATGAAGACCCTGAATGGCCTGCTGAAGTTATAGACTTTAACTGGACTTCTATCACTTTAGATTTAGATATTGGTGATGATAAACATAAAAATAAAGATATTGAACTAAAAGTTTATGATAAAGAGGATAAAACAAAAAGACCAAAAGATAACAATGGCAACGAAAAAAACAAAGATAAAAAGATAAATATAAAGAATAAAGGAGAAAAACAAAGGGAGATTATTGATTTGAGCGATACTGCAGAAAGCATTCTTACACAAGAGATTAAATGGGGCGATAATTCTACTACATTTCAGATTATTGAGGGAAATGATACATCTTTAGGAGAAGGCTATGATTATGATTATTATACTTTATGGGCTGATGTCCATAATTCCCCCGGAGCATTTGTCACTAAGTCCAGCTCTGAGTTAAGAATTGGTGATGACGGTAATGTCTACACAGGTGATTACACTTGGATACTAAGGGGATTTGCACCAATAAATACCTCCGGGTTAGATGATTCAGCCTCAATTTCTTCTGCAAAGTTTTGTGCAAAGGTAACATTGGTTAGGGACCAGGATAATGATGGGTATGATTATCTTGTTTTGGTGGAAAGCAAGCAATCTAGCTTCACTAATCTAATTGCTGGAGATTTTGATCAATGTGGAGATGCTATCAACAATCCTTCTGAATTGAGCAATAGGATTGATTTTGGAACCATGAGTGCAGGCAGTTGGACTTGCTGGGATTTAAATGCTGCCGGATTGGCTAATATAAGCAAAACAGGGATAACTCCGCTTGCTATTAGAGAAGGCCATGATGTCGAAAATTCACCAATTGATCCATCATTGTCAAATAGACTTTACTTATCATCATATGAATCTGGTGATGCTCCATATCTAAATGTAACCCAATCCTCAAATCAGCTTTCCATTTCATCCTGCACTATTCTGAATGCTCCTGGTGCGGTGTACACACTGACGCAGGACATAATAAACTCGACTGCATCAAACTGCATGGACATTACATCCAATAATATAACCTTAGATTGCCAAGGGCATACTATTGATGGAAATGATGTCGCTGATTTTGGTGTAAGTATTTTAAGAAATTCGTCTGAAATTACTAACGTCACTGTTAAAAATTGTAAAGTGACTGATTGGGATAGCGCTGCTGTACAAAGCGAAGGTTCAAACAACGGAATTTCTCAAAATAATTTTATTAATTTAACCATAAGTTCAAATCCTTTTTATGGTTTGAGGGTCTGGGATTCACATAGTAATATTTTTGAGAATATAACCATAGATGGAAGTAAGGTTAGCATGTTTATGATAGCAAATTATAAATCAAATTGTGACAACAGATTGATAAATGTTTATGGGGCAGAAAATAAACTCGTATTATACTATAATGAAACAATAAACATTCAGGATTACAACAATAATTTTTCTGATATTGTACTTTGTGGTGCGGACAATTCAACATTAAGCAATATAATCTCAAGTGGGAACAGGACAAAAGGGATAATAATAACTGCCACGAATAATGTATCGCTTTCAAATATCACAGTTGAGAATATAACCTCTATTAGGTTCTATCAATCAAATAATATATCCCTAATAAGCTCAGATATATCATCAAGTGAGAATGGCATAGTCTCTACTTTTTCCAATGATAATGATATTATGGGTAATGTATTCCAAGATAATGACCAAGGCATTTCATTTGGTGTATTTTCTCAGGATTGGGCGATTAGTAATAATCTTCTTAATAATACCCTAAATATTGAATTTGGTGCTTCAACTACAAATAACTGGAACACATCAAACCAATCTGTGGTAAATATTATTGGTGGGTCTTATCTTGGCGGCAATTATTGGGCTTATCCGAATGGTACAGGCTATTCACAAGTTTGTGATGATATCAATTCAGATGGTTTTTGTGATGATCCTTATGATGTTGAAAATAATGTTCCATGTACATCGGGGGTTAATTGCTCAAATAACACGGATTATCTGCCTTTGACAGGTTTTAATGATACAACAAACATCATAGACTGTGCAAATTTAACCCAGGCAAGCACAGAGTATACTTTACAGAATAATGTAACTGCAAATGGAACATGCTTTGTGGTAAATTCAAATGATATAACCCTTGATTTAAATGGATATACTATAATTGGAAATGGAACCGGCTATGGTGTTTATATTGATAGTTCTGGCTCAACTATCAAAAACGGCAATATCTACAATTTTGAGAATGGCGTTTATATTTCGTCTTATTCTGATAATAACTTGCTTCTAAACAATAATATATATGAAAATATAAATGAAGAAATATTTGATGAAGGCAACATCTCAACTAAGAACTATCTCGTTTATAATAACAGCTTTGGGGAGATAAGATGGGTTAATGAGATGTTCTTACAAAATTTAACAACAGAAGGAGATTTAACGTTACCTGGAAATATCGGGATAGGAAATAACTCTGCTTACTTCAATTCAATAGAATTTTTTGGTTTAATTAATTCAAGCGCAAATATAACACTTACCAAAATTGGTCTTAGGGGGTTTATACTTCCCGCCGTGCTTAGAGATGACAAAGTCTGTACAGATTGCCATGCATTAACCAATTTAACTGATAGTAATGTGGTATTTAATGTAACTGGATGGAGTAATTATTCCATTGGTGAAGGATGGCAGGAGATTATAGATGGAATGTTTATTGTAAAATTTGAATCAGGGGTGGTACTTATGCCCGAAAACAAAACTGCACTACCTATACAAAACTTAACAATTATCCCAGATTCCATTAATCAATTAATTATAAACTTTGGTGTTACATATATCGAAAAGGTATTCCCAGAACAGGATAATGCCTTGAAGGAAATTTACAAACTAAATGTATCCGATACAGTAAACATCTCAGATGCTGTCTTGGCATTTGAGAATGATACAAATGTGGTGTATGCTGCACCAGTTATTAGGATTAAGCAAACTGTCTGGCCTAATGATCCATTATTCTTTCCAAATCAATGGGCTTTACTTAACACAACGAACATAAGCGAGGCATGGAATCTTACAAAAGGTGATTCTAACATAGTGATTGCAATAATAGATAGTGGGATAGATCCATCACATCAGGACTTAAAAAATAATATATGGAACAACACCAATGAAACTCCCAATGATGGTTTGGACAATGATAACAATGGATTTATAGATGATATAATGGGGTGGGATTTTGTAAGTTATGATGGAAGTGGCCTTTATCAGGTTTGTACTGATGATTGCACCGAACCAGACAATTCTTTAAACGATATTGATGGGCATGGCACTCATGTGGCGGGAATAGCCGGTGCTGTAACCAACAATAGTTTTGGTATATCTGGCGTTTGTTATAATTGTACTATTTTGCCCCTTAAAGCAGGGTATGAAATTTTTGACGCTATCCAATTCGGATATTATGCTGTTTTGAACACAGACGATGTTGCGAGAGCCATAATTTATGCTGCTGATAATGGGGCAGATATCATTAGCATGAGTTTCGGAGGATCAGAATCTTTATTAGAAGAAGATGCTATAGATTACGCTGTGAACAAAGGAGTCATCTTGGTTGCAGCTGCTGGAAATAATGGAAACAATAATTCAGTATATCCAGCAGCGTACAAAAATGTGCTCTCCGTGGCTGCTACAAACAAAGAAGGTGAAAAGGCTTCGTACTCTACTTACGGTAGCTGGGTCGATCTTGCTGCTCCTGGAGATGACATATATAGCACTTGGATTGGTGGGGGGTTCCAGTCTCTCACCGGAACTTCCATGGCTACGCCAATTGTATCTGGTACGGTCGCTTTATTACTTAGTGTAAATCCTACATTAAACGTGAAGGATGTAGCATATATATTGAATCAGACCGCAAAAATTGTGGGTGTTCCTGACTACAACCTTTCAAGAATAGATGTGTTAGAAGCAGTCAACATGACATTAAATTTTGTGAGTATAACTTCTCCACGACCCGACCAAACCTTTAGTCTTTCTTGTGATGATGGTTTAAGCTTTAATGTAACATTGGTGCAACCAGCGGTCGTTTGTAAGGTGGAAGTTGACTTAGGCAACGGAAAAAAGAACCATACTATGACTAGCGTTGACACTTATAACTTTAATTGGTCAATTCCTTACCAAAACTTTAGTTTGGGTTCCTATTTGACAAACATATGGTGTAATTTTGCCGATGGAAAGAACAGTACCAGTATGAGGAATTTTATAATAGATTATACAAAAATAAATAGTTGCGAAATGCTCCAATGCATGAACCAACATATGAATGAGTCATATACATTGGAAAATGATATTAATTGCTCAGATACTGCGACAGGAGCCGGATTTGGCCCAATCGGAGATGCATACAATAATATGTTTAATGGCACATTGAATGGACAGAATCATATAATCCATGGCCTGCATATCAACAGGCCAGCTGAAAATTATATAGGCTTATTTGGATATACTGGTCCTAATTTCAATGTTTCCAATCTTGGTCTTGAGGATGTAAACATAACAGGCAATGATATTGTTGGCACTATTGTAGGGCACCAACAAGGTATTGTAGGTGAGGTGTATGCTACTGGAAGTGTTTCAGGAGATGATGATGTTGGGGGCATGGTTGGAAGAAATCATGGCACTATAAAAAATACATACGCAAATGTCAGCCTTACAGCAACAGGACAAGGTAGTGGTGGCATCGCTGGCGTTGGTGTAAATATAATCAATTCATCATACGCTGTTGGCCCAGTCAGTGGATATGGAAATGTGGGCGGCTTGGTAGGATTTTTTGTGGGAAATATTTCTAATTCTTTTGCATCAAATGATGTATCGGGAGTTTCATCTATTGGCGGTATTATTGGCTATAATGGAGGTACCATAACAAACTCTTATTGGAATAATCATTCAGACAATCCTAATGATTGTTATAGTGGGGGCAATACTGAATGTAATGTGGTTCAAAGCGATTTAGAGCACTTTAAAGGTGATGTATACTCTCATCGAGAGCCAATGAAAAGCTGGCAATTTTTTGAGATTTGGGAGGAACGTGAAGATAATTTCCCTTCGTTAGTTGGTTTTGGATTGGGTGATTATTATGACTCAACAAAAGTAACTAAGTGTGGGAGGTTGATGCTCGAAAACGTTACATATACCCTGCAAAATGATATTATGATTTCTGGAAACTGTTTTAATATAACTACAAGAAACATTACTTTGGATTTTGTGAGATTCAACATTACTGGAGACGGTTCGGGGAATGGGATAACTATTAGCGGTTATAACAACTCTATTATTAAGGAAGGGGTGATTTCAGGTTTCAAAAATGGAATTTTGATTGATAGCACTTCCGGAGATAATCTAATACTTAACAACAACTTATTTAGCAATACAGATTGGGAAATTCAAGACCTTTCTTCTCTCAGCTACAAAAATCAGCTGATCTTTAACAACACATTTGGGTCAATTGAATGGATTAATCAGAGTTTCTTGCAGAACTTAACCACCAAAGGCAATCTAATTTTCCATAAATATCAAGAAGATCCGAACGATGTCAGCGCACAAAGTTTATATTTTTATGTAAACTATACCAAACCTCTTGGGTCCGTAGGTTCCGAGTGGGAAGTGAAACATGGTACACTACAACCCTACAAGATTTCGGTTCCCCCACAGTGTTGGGACTACCTTGCGGATAAAATTGTACTAAAAATATCGAGTATATCTAACGATGGGGCAGGTCATGCAATATCCCAACCTTATTGTTACGATGGTTTTGTCTGGCAACAAATAGGTAAAACATCAATAAGTAGTTTCTCATATGCAAGCGGCGGCTATTATGGCTTCCAAAACGCTTATGATGGAGATTGGAACACGTATATGGGTTGGAGGTGGAATAGCCCAGCAGGTTTTGTGAACCAGGTTTCTCCTCAATCAACATTTGTTATCTATGAAGAGGGCATTTGGTGGCAGTTCTCCAATACTAACATTAGTATATTAAATAATTCCATATACTTGAATCCACAATTCTTTGTTGGAAATATGAATTCATCGGTTAATATTAGTTTACATGGACTTACTTATGATGGTAGCTACCCCGCAATTTTAAGAAAGCCCCTCAGGAATAATACTGAGTGTACTGATTGTGAAAAATCTGGTACATTTAGTGGAAGCACAGTTAATTTCCAAGTAGATAATTTTGATGGAAATTATTCTGTGGGCAAATACGTGCGAGATTCCAGCAATGTAACATTATATTCTGGATGGAATATGTTTGCGATTACTTTAGAAAATAAAGACAATAATACTGATAGGAACATATCCTTATCTTCTTCAGGAGATGGTAGGAATCTAATAGGTTATTCATCAGATACAGAACTAAATACTTCGTCAATTAGCTTCACACCAGCAGGCGGAAACGAGAAGACATGGGATGAAGCAGTAACAGATGGAGACATTAAAAGTGAATTGACATTTTATGATAACAATCCATCATATAAGAAATATTTGCACACCCCATTGCAAGTTAATAATCTGAAAAACAAAACAGGCTATTGGGTTCAAGCAAATGTCCCTGGTAATTTGACTATAAAAAATGTTGGTGGATCATTTACTAATGAATCTTATGAATGGAAAAATTTGATGTTCACGAATTGCACAGAAGGAATGGTGGTTGGTGTGGATTGTTTGGAATTGAATATAAGTGATGCTAATAATACCGGGTGGATAGATCAAAGAATACAATATTGGGAAACTAATCCACCAACAGGAAATGTACGTTGGATGATAATGCCAGATAATAAAGAAGAACTGAAACCATGGGAAGGCTTTGTGATTGATGCCAAAAAAGATAATATCCAACTTTTGAGGCAGAATTAAATGGGAATATTTATAAGTATAAACTACTTCCAAGTGATAAAAATGATAAGAAATAAATTCAGTAAAGCACTGCTGGCTGCATTAAGTGTTTATATAGGAAGCATAGCTTATCGCAATAGATGCCATGCTGGAAAAATAGAAATTGTCCCTTGGTGTGATGAAACTCCCATTGGTAGCCAAGTTATAATAGATGACGACTCTCATAGTTCAGAATCACCACCAACACCAGAACCAAATACGTTAATAAGAGACACTAATGGTTGGTCCGTAATCGGTATCCCTTCATCAACACCAATATCGGTTTTACTTAATATCACAATTAATGGATATACAGGCAACGCTAATCTCCACCTGTCGGTTAATTATCTACAAGAATATAGTACTAGTAGAGTAATTACTATGGAATCCGAAACGATTATGGGTGAAAGAAAAACAAGAGACATACGTTATGATATCGCACATGGGACTAACATAAATGGTAAACTATACGCTATATACCATTTTACAAACACAATCTCAGGTTACGCAAACCACCAAGTTGTTGCAACTGTTAAAGTCAATATTGGTCCAGCAGATACTAATGTTTACATAATTGGGATTACAAAAGATACAAACGGAACAGTTAATCTGCAAACCAAAGGTCAAGCAGGAACATGGGTTAGGCACAATGTTGCTTATCTAGATGATTTAACAAATGACTGGACAAATTCTATTGTAGTAACAAATAATGAAGTACATATTCCTGTAACAGATGAAACATTAGCAAATGGACAATCAATTGTGATAAGTAATGTTCCTGTAGCCTCGCTTAAAAGATTATATCGATTATTATCAAGAAAACAGGGTGTACCAGAAGGAGGATATACAACAAATTTAGAACAAGAAGTAACTCAACCATTTTATAAAAAATTAGATAGATATGGGCCAAGAAAAAATCAATTGTATAAGCAAAAAGCATTAGTTCGTTAAAATTGAATAAAAAAGAGGAGTTAGATGATATCAATAAAAAAAATTAGTTTTAAAATAACAAAATGGTGTTCAAGCAAAGGAAAGGTGGTTTGGAAATGATTTTGGCAGGCATATTAGCAGCAACTTTAACAGCTGGCAGAGAAGCAAATGCGTATACTGTTACGCAATTAACCCAAAACGGATGTGCTAATTGGTCTCCCGCATATAGTCCTGATGGAGATAATATCGTTTTTGCATCGAGTAGAGATGGGAATAGTGAGATATACGTAATGGATGCCAATGGTAATAATCAAAGAAGGTTAACTCACACGGATGAGTTTAACGAATATTCTCCTGTTTTTTCTCCAGATGGGCAAAAAATAGCATATACGCGACAACCAACGAATTCTCTAACTAACGGTGGCCTTTACACTATGGACTCAGCTAATGGAGATAACATTACGTTATTGGTGGTGGGTAGGTTATACTCTCCCTCATGGTCTCATGATGGTAATAAAATTGCATATGCTATATCTTTGGATATGAGCAGTGCTATCTATTTTTTTAATTTAAAAACTTCAAACTCAGAATATGTTGTAATGGGGAATAATCCATCATGGTCTTCTGATGGTACCAATCTAACATATGCACGATGGTTAGACAATACAACACCAATTCATTCTTTTATTTATAACCTTAATCTGTTAACGGGCAATGAACAACTTTTAGTTGAAGGTTCTCTTCCTAATTGGGACTATAGAAAAGACAAGATTATTTTTAATGATACCAATGGGTTTATCTGTGTGATAGACCATAATGGAAGCAATATTACCCAGATAGTTAGAAATTCAACTAATAGTATTCCTGCAGTCCCCAAATGGGGTCCAGACGGAACTAAAGCTGTGTTTATGGGGCGGGACATAACACAAATGGGTAGCAATAATATTATTTATGTTGTTTCTGGAATTTTAAGGCGGCCAGAGATAAATAGATTAAGAGTTGATAGCAGTACTGCGATAATAGATGCCAAAGTATCTCCAGAATCTTTTATTAGTATAGAGTATGCTGGTAACATTTATTTTACAAATTCTGTTGTTACTAATTTTGGATTGATGCCTAATTTCGGTCAGGGTTTTGCAGCAAACCAGTTTGTTGTTCATGTTCCGACAAATTCAGATAGCCAATTTTATAGGTTAATTGCAGAAGTAACAAACCAACCAACTAACATACCAAGTGACAACCCAATTGGGATTAATGCCCCAAATTTAAAACAAGAAAAACAACCTTTTTACAAATCTTTGCCAAGATATCGGGAAAAAAAAGACGCTTTATTTAGAAGTGAGGGTTTTGTTCCGTTTGTACGTTAAAATCAATTTATTAAAAACAAAAGAGGTAAAAAATGAGGGGAATAAAAAGAGGAGTAACTAGATTTATGATAATCTTTTTGCTATTAGCAATAATTTCCCCTATAGCTTACGCTGAATTGCAATTAACCATAAACGCCAAGCTTAATGATTATAATGCAGATTTTATTGCAAGAACTAATGCAAATGCAAATTCTGCTTATAATGACGGATATGATATTGTTGTTTATGATTTGCCTGATAATTATTCTCAGTTTTACTCAACTAATGGAAGCACAAAGCTGTCTGTTGACACATGGAGTAATACATCCATTTCAAGAACAATAAATCTAACTTATCTAACTTCTAATCATGAATCTGGAACTTTAAACCTTTCATGGTTTATTTCTCCAGAGTTTGGTTTTGCTTATCTCACAGATTATGGATATGACAGCAGTTACACACTTCAAAACAGCAGTGAAATAAATATGAAAACAGATTCTTCATACGCAACAGATGTCAATGGCTCTAACAGATACCTGCAACTAAGAATAACTACTGACCTGTGTTATGCAGGCATGGCTGGATCTAACACAGTAGCAGATCCATGCATGATAACCAGCTGCACACAGCTGCAGAATATGAGCATGGACTTATCAGGCAATTATGCATTAAGCAATAATATAAACTGTTCTGAAACATCAACATGGAACTGGGATGGAAGCCAATACCTTGGTTTCAAGCCGGTTGGCAATGAATCAGTTTCATTCACTGGAACGCTACAAGGAAACAACAACACCATAAGTAAACTGTTCATACAAAGGCCTGCGACAGACTATGTTGGATTATTTGGCAGTATCGATGAAGGCGCAATTATAGGCCTTAACCTGACTGAAGCAAACATTACAGGCCATAGCTTTGTAGGAGGGATAACTGGTTACATCCTGAAAGGAAGCATCAACTATTCAAGAGTTAGTGGTGTATTCAATTCAACCATGGATGTAAATGCAGCATTGGGCGGCTTGGCAGGATACATACACAATAGCACGGTTATAGGAGTTGTGGTTAATGCTACCTTCTTCAATAATGGAAGGTATACAGGCGGTATCACTGGTTATGCATATTACAGTACAATTATCCAGTCTGCATCATCTGGATATATCCGAAGCCCGAGCCTTGCAGCAGGCGGCTTGGTCGGTAGCCTTGATTACAGCACTATCCTAGAATCGTATTCCACTGTAACAGTGAACCTTACAGACTCTGGAGTAGGGGGATTAGCAGGCTTGGCTTTTGAATCTTCTATATCTGACTCATATGCAACAGGCAGAATCAACGGATCAAACCAGGTTGGCGGCCTTGTTGGAGTAAGCACCTCGCAGATCAATAATTCATATGCCACTGGAAATGTCAACGGCAATGCTAATGTCGGTGGCTTAATCGGTGATTTGCAGGGAGGGGTTGTAAGAAACTCATTTTCAACAGGTAATGTGACTGGGGCAGCTTCAATTGGCGGACTTACAGGATCTCACGGAGGAACAATCATAAATGGTTATTGGTATAATAACTCAGAAAATCCTTCTGATTGCTATTCCGGTGGAAACAGCGGATGCACTTCCGAAAGCCAGATTGATTATTTTACTGGAGATGTCAATTATGAAGAGCCGATGAGCTACTGGGATTTCTTTGAAACTTGGAGTGAAATAGATTCAGACTATCCAGTTTTGACTTGGCAGGGCATCGGAACAGATGTTTTATCCAGGATTTATGTTTACAACCTAACTGAGCTTTATTCTGATGGGACATTAAAGATATTTGAATTTTTTATAAAAAACAACGACACCAAAACAATAAGGAATATCAGCTGGGTGTTGTATACTGGGGAAGAAAACATCACTTCTGATTATACTTTAACATTGGCTCAGAATGAGAGCATTTCTGTTATTGTCCAATACAACTACACTCAAACAAAAGAATATACTGTAAATGCCACAGCAACAAAAGGCAATAGCCAGGATTCAAAAATCATCATTATAGACGTAGAAGATATTGAGCTAAATAATCTGGCATTGTTGAATAAAACTTCAACCAATGCCATATTTGAATTTTCAATAACTAATTATTTAGCAAATCCTTTAACTGATGTTTCATGGATTTTTGACACCGATGATAATTATGTAATAAACAGCACAATAAACTTAACATTGCAACCAGATGAAAGCATTTTTGTTTATGTTGAATATAATTACTCGACTGTAGGAACTTATTATCCTAATGCTACTGCCATAAATGGCAGTTTGCAGGATTCAGCGAACATAAGCATCATCATTTAAGGCAATAAGGGGGTGTTTTCAATGAATAAAAAAATAATTTTGTGCGCAGTAATGTCTGTACTGTTAGCTGGTATTGCATTATCACAAGAAACTATCCAATCAACAAGTGATAAAATATCCTATAAGGGGATTGATGTAACTCCCTACACATCGCAAGATATGATATATAATTCTACAATGTTTGATTGGGTTATAGATGGAAATTCATTTTACCCAGAACCCAAATCTTTAAAGTCATTTGGCGAGTTTCATTATCTGGTTAACAGATTGAAGTCAGAAGCAGAATGCGAACAAAAAAATCAATATTACGCAGACTGCAGCTATTATCAGATAAGCTTTGACAAATTCATAGGGAAGAACAACATAACAAAAAGCGCAATAACTCAAATAAATGGAACATGTGGTGATAATCATTGCGTAATAGGAAATATGGTCAGCTTTTATGGAGCTATAACTAATTTAGACCCTGAGTTTGAATTAAGATACTCAACTTCAACATCCGGGTTTTATAATCAAACAGAAGCAACTGCTAATGGCATAAGATTATCCGGAGCAAATCTACATGGAGACTTTAGATACTATGTGTATTATAACGGAACATCAAGCTATTGGGGCATTACATTAGGTAATAACGCTTCTGGAGGAAATAATATAACACTGCAGACAAGGACAGCAGACAGCTATAATATCTCTGATATAGGCTTAATCAGCCTATGGGGATTGAATGATGATCCAAGCATTGGAGAAAATGCAACTTTCTTTGTAGATTCAACTGGAAGACATAATGGAACTTGCTCATCTTGCCCACTATTGACTCCAAATGGGACAGTAGGCAGCGATTATACTTTCAATAACAACCAGCTTAACTTAGGGAATATAGCGCCAAAAACAAGAAACCTTTCTATATCTTTATGGATCAATTTTAATTCAGACAGTGGTGGCAATCCGATGACGCCAGTAAATTTTAATGGTTATGTTAATCAAGAAAATTGTGGTTCGTATACGCTGCAGATATACCAAAGCGGCGGAACTGATATGGGATTTACATGTGGAGACAGATGGTATTCAAATGCAACCGAAACTGGCGAATATATTGTAGGAAATTGGTACCATCTAGTCATTAACCAGTATGCCAACGGTTCAATAAATGTGTTTAAAAATAATATCCAAATAAATCCTGACCCTGCAGCCACATCAGCTTCAACTTTAGATGATTGGGATAACGTTGTTTTGGGTAGGGGTGGCTGGGGAGTAAGATATTTAGATGGAAAGCTGGATGAAATCCGCATATATAATCGTTCTCTTTCAGCAGCAGAAGTTGCTGAATTATACAACTTAGGAAGCTATCATATTGAATGGAATGGCGGAGAGGCTAACTGGAGTTCTGCAACAACAGTATCAGATGGAATTCCTATCACAACTTCTGCAAGTGGTAAGTTCATGCAGTTTAAAGCTAATCTTCATACTAATGATACTTCTGTAAGCCCTTATTTGATGAACCATAGCGTAAGCTTAACAGCACTTCCCCCTATATCGGCAAATGAGGCAGAAGGAAGGACAGCAATAGAGACAGGAATCAATAATGCGTTAATATCTCCAGCAGTCTATACTGACAAACAGATCTATTTAAGAAATAAGCTGAATAACCAAGACATAGGAACTTTTGATAAGGTAGCTGTTAAGGGAAGCCAAAGATGGGCAATAAATTATATAACTACTGGAGAAAGTTACACAAATATGTTTAATATAACTCCTGTTGTTTATGTTTTAGAAATGACAAATCTAACGAGCAGCGAGATAACGACAGAAGTAGAAAATTTTATTAATAGTACTAGAAGTTGATTTCAGAGCGTTTAATTTTAGAAAAAATAAAAAATTATATTTTTTATTTCTTCCTATTTGCCCATGCTTTCAGTCGTAGAGCATTCAATTTGATAAAGCCGATTGCATCCATCTGATTATAGCCGCCGTGTTCATCCATCGAAGCTATCTTAGCATTATACAAGCTGGAAGGGCTCTCTCTACCTATAGCATTGACATTTCCTTTGTACAGCTTTAGATACACTTTTCCAGAGACATTTTCCTGAGATTTGTTTATCATGGTCTGCAACAGCTCCATCTCAGGAGAGTACCAGAATCCATTGTAGATCAATGATGACAATTTAGGTGTCAATGAATCACGGATCTGCATCACTTCCCTGTCCATGGTCATGCCTTCTATGTCTAAATGCGCTATTCGTAATACTGTTCCGGCCGGTGTTTCATATACCCCCCGAGATTTCATGCCGACAAAGCGGTCTTCTACTATATCAATTCTTCCTATTCCATTTTCTCCGGCAACCTTATTCAGATAAGAGAATAATTTTAGTGGATCTGTTTCAGATTTCTTTTCGTTTGTTACCTTAATCGGAATTCCTTTCTTGAATTCGATTGATATCAAAGTAGGCTTATCAGGCGCTGTCTCAGGGCTTACTGTCAATTGAAATGCCTCTTCAGGTAATGTATACAGCGGGTCTTCCAGGACACCTGCTTCATAGCTGATGTGCATGATGTTGGCGTCAGAGCTATAAGGGGCCTTCTTAGTAACCTGGATAGGAATACCTTTTTCTTTGGCATACTCAATCATATCCTGACGGCCTTTGAACTGTTTCAGGAATGAGTCATCCTTCCAGGGGCTGATTATTTTTACATCAGGCATTAGTGTGTAATAGGTCATCTCAAACCTTACCTGGTCATTGCCTTTGCCTGTTGCACCATGCGCTACAATGTTTGTTTTCTCTTTCTTTGCAATCTCAACCTGCTTTTTTGCTATTAAAGGTCTCGCCAATGATGTTCCCAACAGGTATTTTCCTTCGTAAATAGCGTTTCCTTTGAGCGCAGGGAAAATAAAATCAGTAACAAATTCTTTCTTAACGTCTTCTATGTAGACCTTAGATGCGCCTAAGGAGAGAGCTTTCTTCTTTGCTGCATCAAAATCTTCTTTCTGGCCGAGGTCTGCTAAGAAGCAAACTACCTCATAGCCTTTATCAATAAGCCACTTTAGGATTACGGATGTATCTAGGCCGCCTGAGTACGCTAAGATCACTTTTTGTTTTTGCATTTTGAATAAAATTGCTTTTTTCTAAACTTTAATCAATATACTGCGCTTTTTGCCTCCCGGCAAAAAGCCGTATTTGCGCTGTGTATTGCAAATCCCAAAATTTCCGTTCCACGGAAATTTTGTTAAGATTGAATATTACTGCGCAATTGATTATTATCCTAATTTATAAACTTATTGACTCAAAGAAGACAGTATGGACAAATTTGTCCTATTTTGGACATCACTTGAGCCCTTCTACTTCCTTGAGCCCGAACATGAGATTCATGTTCTGCACTGCCTGGCCGACTGCTCCCTTGATGAGGTTGTCTATAGCTGAGACTATCACAATCTGATTGTTCTCATCCATCTCAAAGCCGCCGATTACGCATTTGTTTGTCTTCTGCACATCATGCAGATCAGGAATTTGGTCTATGACTTCCACGAATGGACAATTATGATACTGGCTCTTGAATATGTTCTTCACCTGTTCTGGCTCCAGATGTTTCTTAAGCAGCACATGTGCAGTGCAGAGAATCCCTTGGTAAGTATTGATCACGTGCGGGGTAAAACTCATCTTGGTCTTGATGAACTGTTCAATCTCATATTTATGGCGATGGTTGGCCAGCTTATAGGCTTGGATGTTGTCCTGGATTATGCTGGGATCCTGGAAATATACTGATCCTTTGCCTGCTCCTGAGAATCCTGATTTGCAGTCGAAGACTATGTATTTAGCAAATTTCTGGATAGGATAGGAAGCAAGAATGCATGCTGTCGCAAAGCAACCAGGGTTGGCTATGACCTTTGCTTTTTGGATCTTATTCTTAAATATCTCCGGAAGCCCATAGACTGCCTTTGTTTTTTTGTCCTGATGCTGCACGCCGTATATTTTTTCAAATTCAACCGGATCCTTGAAGCGGTAATCAGCGCTTAGGTCTATTACTTTGGGCTTCAGCCAGGGAACATGCTTCATGGCTTCTGTGTGGGGAACGCATAGGAATACCACATCAGCTCCCAAGCCATTGATTTCCACATCAGTCATGTTGTGATATATGGTCTCCCTGAGCTCGCCTTCAGTTTCAGGGAATACCTCCTTGACTTTTTTACCGTCACAGCTCTGGCTGTTGAGAAGTTTTATCTCTACCTGGGGATGCTTATCCAGTATCTTGGTGAGCTCATAGCCGGTTATGCCTGATGCTCCGATTATTACTGCGCGTATCATAGTACCTCTTTCAGTATCTTAACAGCGGTGTCAGCTTCCTTTTTGGTTATAGTGAGCGGTGGCAGGCAACGGAGGATATCATCTGCCACATTATTTACCAATAATCCTTTTTTCAGGCATTTCAATGTTATGTTTTTTGCTACATCCTTCTTAAGTTCAATGCCAATCATAAGCCCTTTTCCTTTTACCTTCTTTATGATTGGTTTCTTTATGTTTTTCAACTGCTGCATAAGATAGTTTCCCATCTTTTGGGCATTCTGCATCAGTTTCATGATCTCATCAATGGTTGCAATAGCAGCAGCGCATGCCAAGCTATTGCCTCCAAATGTGGATGCATGCTCTCCTGGCTTGAAATCAAGGCCCTTCCGTGCTATACAGACTCCTATGGGAAATCCATTTGCCAGGCCCTTGGCAGTTGTGACAATGTCAGGCTTTACATTCTCAAGCTGATATGCAAAGAATTTTCCTGTCTTACCATTGCCTGACTGCACTTCATCCACTATCAACAGTATTTTGTGTTTCTTGCAGACCTTCTCTACCTGTTTTAGATATCCTTTGTCTGGGATGATGATCCCCGCTTCTCCCTGGATAGGCTCTATGATCACTGCAGCAGTTTCCTTGGATATTGCTTGCTCCAATGAGCTGATATCGTTGTATTTGACAAAGGTAACCAAGGGGGCTAATGGCATAAAGGGCTCCTTATATTTTATTTTTGAGGTTGCAGCCAATGAGCCAGTAGTTCTTCCATGGAAGCTGTGCTCAAAAGCAATGAATTTCTTCTTTTTGGAGATCTTTTTTGCGAGCTTGATCGCTGCTTCGTTCGCTTCTGTTCCAGAATTACAAAAGAAGCATTTCTGCAAGCCGGAAATCTTCGATAGTTTTTGGGCTAATTCAACCTGGGGTTTTGTATAATATAGATTGCTTACCTGCATCAGCGATGCAGCCTGCTTTGCCATAGCTTTTGAGACAGCAGGATTTGCATGGCCTAAAGGAACACAGCCAATCCCCGTGATGAAATCTAAGTATTTCTTTCCTTTATCATCAAATACATAGCAGCCTTTGCCTTTAGTTATGACTACATCAAAGCGGTTGTAGGTGTGCATGATATACTGATGCTCTAATTCCTTAATTCCCATTTTTCACAATCTCCGTGCCAATACCTTTATCAGTGAAGAACTCCAACAAAATTGAATGGGGTGAAGTTCCGTTTATCAAGTGGGCTTTTTTGACTCCCTTCTGCACTGCATTGGAGCACGCCAATACTTTGGGTATCATACCTTTGCTGATGAAGCCTTGCTTGATCCCCTTTTTGGCGTCCTGGATGCTTAGGTGGGGTATCAATTTACCTTTCTCATATACCCCATCAACATCGGTAAGGATAGTGAGTTTCTCAGCGCCCACTGCTTCGGCTACCTTGGCAGCTACTGTATCAGCATTAATATTGGTGAACTGATCATCGTATATACCTATCGGGCTAATTATAGGGGTTATGCCTGCTGCTATCTTTGCAAACAGCTTTTTTTTGTCTACTGATGTGATTTCACCCACTAATCCAAGATGCTTGTCCTTTATCTTGGTGTGCAGAAGCCCTTGTGTAAGATTCTCTGCCTTGCATTTCTGCTTGTTCAGCAGTTGGACAATCTCTTTGTTGATCTGGTCGCTTACTCTCTTTACAATCTGCATTGTCTGTTTGTTAGTATAGCGGAGCCCATTAACGAAGACGGGCTTGATGTGGGCTTTGCGCATCTCCTTGTTTATTGATGGGCCACCCCCATGCACCACAATAGGGCTTATGCCCACATGTTTGAGGAACGCAATATCTGCCATGACTGCTTCTTTCATATCCTGGTCAATCATTGCATTACCGCCGTATTTTATCACAAAAATCTTGCCTGAATATTTTTGGATATAGGGCAATGCTTCGCTTAATGTATTTGCTTTTTTTTGTATAGTGTCCATCTTAGTTGTAGTCTGCATTTATCTGCACATAGTCATAGCTTAGATCACAGCCCCATGCAGTGGCTTTTTCCTTTCCTCCTTTAACATCCAGGGTTATGATGACTTTGTCTGATTTGATGAGCTTGCTTAATCTCTTAGGATCAAATTTTGTACCTGAGCTATTTTTGCAGATCAAACTGCCCTGGATGTAAATGTCCAGCGTGTTCTGGTTGAAGTCAGCTCCCGAGTAGCCTGCTGCGCACATTATGCGGCCCCAGTTAGGGCTGTTTCCGAATAAAGCACACTTAATCAGGTTAGAAGAGACTATGCTCTTTGCAAGCTTCCGGGCATCTGCTTTAGACTTTGCGTTCTTTACATTAACTTCAACTAATTTGGTGGCGCCTTCTCCATCAGCGGCAACCTTCTTGACTATTTCAGTGCACACATAGGTAAGGGCATCCTGGAATTGCCTTTTGGAGATCTTTTGGGCATTGGTTGATAGTAATAATACCATATCTGAAGTTGAAGTGTCCATATCCACTGACACCATATTAAAGCTTTCATCGACTGACTGCTTGAGCATTTTCTTCAGTTCTTTACTTGAAAAATCTGCATCAGTGGTGATGAAGCAGAGCATGGTAGCCATGTTTGGATGGATCATGCCTGAGCCTTTTGCGATTGCCCCCATGGTGCAATTCCCAACCTTGATGGCAATTTCTTTCTTTACAAGGTCTGTTGTCAATATTGCCTCAGCTGCTGAATTCACTTTCTTAAGCTGCTTCTTTGAGTGTGAAATTCCTTTCTTGATCAACTGCATGGGCAATGGCTGTCCGATAATGCCGGTTGAAGCTACCAGCACATTGAATGGGTTAATATCCAGTTCTGCAGCTGCAAGCTTAGCGGTGAGAACTGCATCCATGATGCCTTTCTTGCCTGTAGCCACATTAGAGCAGCCCGAATTCACCACAATCGCCTGGGCTTTTCCATTTGCGATATGCTTTTGCGTAACAATTATCGGAGCTCCCTTTACCTTATTCAGGGTAAACATGCCTGCTGCACTGCACACCTTATCTGCACAGATGATTGCGAAGTCTTTCTTTCCTTTCTTGATGCCGATGGCTTTGCCTACAGCAGTAAATCCTTCAACAGCTGTTACATTATTCTTAAGGTGTTTGTATATCATTTTGAATCATGTTGTCTGAGAACCCAACAACAATGATGGCTTCGGACGGTCTCACTTCGTTCGACCTGCTCGGCACCCCGTAAGTCTCCGAAATCGAAGATTTCTGAGATCTTCAAAATGCAGAGCATTTTCGAGATGACAACCCCTGCCTCGCCCTCGCCATGTTGTTGGGTTTACTTCTTTTCCAACAGCGTGAGCATAAGCGCTTTCTGTGCATGCAACCTGTTCTCTGCCTGGTCAAAGACTATGCTTTGTTTGGAGTCAATGACCTCATCGGTAACCTCAAAGCCACGATAGGCTGGTAGGCAGTGCATGAACAATGCTTTTCCCAATAATTTTTTTGTAACCTGATATTTTTTGAAGATCTTGATGCGTTTGGCTTTTTCAGCTTCCTGGCCCATGGAAACCCAGGTGTCTGCATATACGATGTCGGCACCTTCAGCAGCTTTTGCCGGATCTGTTGTCAGCACATCAGGTTTTTCCAATGGCTCAAATCCCTTAGGGCATGCAACCGATATCTTAATCCCCACTTTTTTACATCCGATGATCAATGAATTGCATACATTATTACCATCACCTATAAAGGCTAGCTTCAATCCTTTCAGCTTTCCAAATTTCTCCTTTATGGTCTGCAGATCTCCAAGGATCTGGCAGGGATGATATTTGTCGCAGAGGCCGTTGATGACAGGCACTTTTGAATTTGCTGCTATTTCCTTAACTGTATCATGAGAGTATACGCGTGCCATGATAATATCACAGTAGCTGGCGATGCATTTGATCTCATCCTTGAGTTTCGCTTTTTTAAGCTGGGTAGTGGTCCAGTCCAGGAAGATCGCATGCCCTCCCAGTTGGGCCATGCCTGCTTCAAAGCTTGTTCTTGTTCTGGTGGATGTTTTTTCAAACAGCATTACTAAGATTTTATTTTTAAGGCGGCTATAGTATTTCTCTGGATTTTTCTTTAGTTTGATTGCTAAGTTTAAGATGTCCTCGATCCATTTTCCTGAAAACGGTTTTAGGTTTAATGCGTGCATACAGTTAATCTTCCTTCATTTATTTATAAACCTATTGACTTAAATGAGACTAGTTGGACAGAAATGTCCAGAATGGGACATATTTTGTTATTTTTCAACTTTTCACAAAAATAATACTATTTTTTCCACTACTTTATGATAGTAATCAAATGGTAAGATTTAAAAATCGGAGGAGTTTTCCGTTCAGTATGAAGTTAAACAATATTGCCACACGATTATGGGGGTCGCCTTACGTAAGATACCAGACAGAGGCTCAATTTAATAGAAGGCAGGGCGGCCAACTTTCTCAAATTCCAGTTTCAGAATTGCTCGAGATTGCTCGAGGAGGACGAAGGGAACACCTTCAACTTGGGATACTTCCTGATGGGCAACTAATTGTCTCTTATGCTGGCGATCTTCCCGGTTTCATGAGAAAGACTTTTGAAGCGCTGGACCTTTATAGGGCAGATGGGCAGAATCCAGCAGTGCAAGCTTTTAGGGATATTGCGACAGCTTTAGAGCGGGGTAAGTCTTCAGATGTATATCTGGAAAAACGTTTGGCTGTCGCAACCGAAGAGCAGTTGGAGCCACTTTTGAGGTCAGTATCAACCCATTTTATATCCCACGATGTGGAAACACCTAATTGGGATGAGCTTCCTGGTTTATATACGGAAAAAAAATCGCCTTTTGATCATTAGCTTTTTCTGACAAATATGTCCTATTTGAGGAATAATGTCTAAAAAGAAACATTTAAATATATGTTATTCCAGTGAAATGCATGAGCGGTATGTTTTGAGAGTACCGAACTTAACAAAGCATGCACGCTCCATCTCATGGGGGCCATGTGAGCATGGCCTACCATCTTACTATGCAAAAAGAACTAAACGATTTCATCGATGTTTCTTCGGTTGTGATCGACCAATCGGTACTTATCAAGCTAAAATGAATGTGGGGGGCATTGTCAAACGGGCTTTTCCCGAATCGCGCATCGTTTCTATATATCGGATACCAAAGGGAAGTGTTAATCACACCTATGACATTACGATATCCAAACCAGATAAACAACTTATCTTAAGATTATTCCCCCAAGATGGTTGGAAGGCAGAGAAAGATAGGTTCATCTATAATTTGATCGCAAAAAAAACGGATGTGAAAGTTCCTGAAGTGTATGCATTGCGTGCTTCTCGGCCAGCGTACAGCCTCTTATCCAAGATCCCCGGCAGTGAGTTAGGGCATAGCGCATCTAAGCCGATTAAGGAAGCAGGAGCAATCTTGGCTAAGATTCATTCAATCAAATTCCCCAAATTCGGGTGGATAATTGGCAGCACCATCAAGCCATCATTTGGCTCATGGCTTGAATTCTCAATCTATGATTTCAACCATAAGATCAGGAACTTACGGATGAAAGTCAGCAAAAAATTGCTGCAGGAAGCTCAGATGTATTTTAAGGAGCATCAGTCACTGCTTGATATAAGGACAAAGCCCTGCCTCATCCATAAGGACTTCCACAATTCCCATATCTTAGTGGACCACGGCAGAGTGAGCGGTGTTATTGATGTTGAGTGGGCTATGTCAGGGCATAATGAGCTCGATTTAGCCAAATCATTATGGTGGATGTTTTCAGGAAACAGCAGGATGGAAGCAATATTCATGTCCGGATATTTACAGCATGGCAGGGTATCTGCAGATTTTCAGGAAAGGAGAAAGCTCTATGAGCTGATGATAGCCTTGAGCTCCTGCCTATTCTCCTATGAGCAGCGTAATTTCAAGTGGCTATCCCATAATCTAAAAAAAGTGAGGAGCATTGTAACATGAACATAACCAAACTGACTGAAGAGTATATCCAAAGCCACCCTAGCATAAAGGACGGCGTACAAAAAGGACTGATAAACTATTCTGCCTTAACAAGGCGCATTGCAGCAGAAATGTCCCTTAACCTTAAGGATAATTTTGATGCAATCCTCATTGCCTGCAGGCGCTATTATCAAAAGGTAAAGAAAGAAGCAGTATCGGAGATGAAGATACTCGACATCCTCAGGGAGAGCAAGCTTGAAGTCAAGAATAAGGTGATAGTGGCCGTTGTTGAGAAGGATGTATACTTCAGCCACATTCTTGAATTGCATAAGTCTGTCAAAAGCAAGGCAGAGCTCTTCCATGTGATTGAAGGAAGCAACAGCATTACGCTTATCACCACCGAGGAATTCACTGCTGATGTCAAGAAACTGTTCAAGAATAAGGTGATCAAGCTTACGAAAGCACTGGCAGAGATAACTTTGCGAAGCTCAACAGAGCTCGAGAATACACCTGGCGTGGTTGCCTATCTATTTTCCCTGTTTGCCAGCCATGGGATCAACATCATAGAAACTATGTCAACATATACTGACACATTATTTGTCATAGATGAGAAAGACATCGCTAAGGTTCTGGAGCTGCTTCACTTTTAGAATCATTTAATTACACCCTGGCTTTCAAAGATATGGCCTAACTTATCCCGTTTCGCATCCAGGTATTTCCGTGAATGCTCTGTGGGTTTAATTATCAAGGGGACTCTTTCGGTAATCTTAAGATCGTATTTCTCCAATCCTGAGATCTTTGCGGGGTTGTTAGTGAGCACTCTCATTGAGCTGACTCCCAAGTCTGCAAGTATCTGGGCTCCGATTGTATAATCCCGGAGATCTGCTTTGAATCCAAGCTTTTCATTCGCTTCTACGGTATCACAGCCCTCATCCTGCAAAGCGTATGCTTTTATCTTATTTATGAGGCCAATACCTCTTCCTTCCTGCCGGAGATACACCAAGATGCCTCCTTCTTTTCCGATAGCTTTCAGGGCCGCATGGAGCTGTTCACCGCAATCACACCTGATAGAATGAAGCACATCTCCGGTGAAGCATTCAGAGTGCACTCTGACCAAGATATTTTTCTTGATCTCGCCCTTTACCAATGCTACATGATTGTTTTTTTCGGCGTCCTCATACATATACAACATGAAGTCGCCAAATTCTTTCGTTGGCAGCAGCGCTGAGGCTTTTTTTGCAATCATGTAGAGAATCATTTAGAATACATTTAAAAAACTTGTGGCTATTCGTCTTCCTCGACAACTTCCTCAGGCTCATCAGATTCAGCAGCATCATATCCTTCCATGAAGGCTTCTTCCTCTGCACTCATTGCGTCTCCCTCAACCAGGTCTGCCCTGTTTTCAGCCCCGTAGACAGACTCATCCTGCATCTCATCCACTTCTTCCTCTTCATGTTCTGCCATAAAAAAAATTTCAGATCAGTTGTTTAAATAGTTTGTGTTTTGCAGATAACAGAAAATGCATTACTTATATTTTATATAATAAATTTTACCGTGTGCCCCAATTATTCTGATTTCTTATGGTAAAGAGGGCATGGAGGAAAACCCACCTGAAATATACCTCATCCAAAATCGAGAACAGGATCCGATAAGGGACTTCTTTTATATTTTTAACTATCATATCCAATGCGAACATGAGCGAAACTATCAAAATAATTCCAAAATAGTACACCAGAATTACCGGATTTCTTACCGCAATGATCAAGATTGCAATTCTCACAATCGTCTGGAATAGCGCTATTAAGTGATTAGCCCACACATCCACCACCAGCAGGGGTTTTTTCCTGATCTTTCTCCCTATTAATAAGGCTTCTCTGATGCTCCCTAATTTCCAGCGCAAAAACATTTTATATGCTTTCTGCAAAGTTTCCGGAACAACGGTGAAGGCAACCGCCTTTTCCGCATATACAATCTTTTTTCCAAATTCAGTTTGCAGGTAATGGGTGATGTACCTGTCATCTGAGAGTGTGCACTTTCTACCCATGAAAACCTGATCGGTATACCCTGGCATTAATTTCCATAATAATTCGGTCCGATAACAGGACAGCTGCCCGTTTGTCACCTGCATATAACCGACCTTTGATGGCGCTTTTCGCCATATATTTGAAGCAGACCAGTACATGGCAGCAATGGATTTGGTCAGAAGGCCTTTCTCCCTATTTGCCACTTTTATGCATGCCGTGACTCCACCTATAGATTCCTCATTCATGGGCTTCACTAACTCAGTGATTGAATTCCTCAGAAGCAGCGTGTCTGAGTCCATAAATACTACAACATCAATATCTGGACTAATATTTTTCATCCCTTCAAATTGGGCCACCCGTTTACCCCTATTTTCCTTCAATTCCACAATTGTGTAATCTCCCCCATTATATCTATCAAGGATAGCTTTTGCATTATTGGTTGATCCATCATTAACATAAATCACTTCATGAATCCCTTCGGCAGCCTTAACTCTTTTGATGGTTTGTTCTAAAATTGCCTCATCTTCGTTAAAAATAGGCACGATCATGGCAACTTTGCCATTGTAGGGAGCGTACACTACATCCTTAACTGCATAGAGCATAAAATAGTAAAAGAACCAGAGTGATTTTGCAAGGATAGCAAATACTATCAGGAATGTAAACCAGCCAACGCTGTCAAATATCATTTGAAACACACCGCTTGGATGAACTTTATTTCTTCATTCAGCGCAACCATTTTTTCTTTGAGGACCTCGTCATCCGTCAAGTTAATCAATTCTTCCATCTGCATATTAATGCCAGAAGCTTGTTTATATCTCACATCAACGATATAATTGGATATGGAAATAGAAGATAGAATAAGAAAAAATAAAACAACTATTGCCACGCCGACGTACTTATTCATTTTTCGATGAGCGCAATGTATGTCGGCTCTTCAATGGTAACCCCATAGACCCTGTTTTGACCATTGGAATAACTGAAATCAGGGTAAAACTCAATCCATGTATTTCCCTCCCTCAAATACCAAGAATATTCCTTATCCAATTCCAGATAAATTACCAGACTGATACTTTCTGGCGTTATCACCTTCTGCAGCGAACTGCTTTGTCCGTTTGCCGAAACTCGGATAAGCTTATCCGCTTCGATGTCAACGAGGTTCTGCGCATTTTTTCCCTTTAATGAATACACATCTACAAATCCCAACCTTACTTTATGGTTAAAATATATCGTATACCCCCTTACCACTGCATCCCGTAGGCACTGGGAAAATTCTCGGACTATGGTGTCATCCCTGATTACAACCGAGTCTCCATTATCAACGCAATTAAAATCATAACTATCTCCGTCAGAAAACCTGCTGTGCTGGGCAATGTTTTGGTCACTGCCAGTCCTGCTTGATATATAGAATATCCCTCCGCCGCCAGCATACGCGAATGCTGCTATCGGAGTCATTGCTATCAAAAGAATTAAACTTACGATTAATATTTTCACTAGTCCCACCCCCTGTCAAAATTTCTAAAGTCCATATATTTAAGTTTATCGAGACTGCAATCTATATACTATTGGATCAATTGGGATACTATTTCATGGCTGTTCAAAAACTAAACTATTTTCACATCATAACAAAAAACTTTTTTATAATTTAGTGATATACACACCAAAGTGTATATATCTCATACTGTATTGCTGAGAATCTATTGCTGTTGATTTTCGGACAACACGCACTGATAAACGTTTAAACAGCTGTGCTACGTAAGACTAATCGGATAAACGTTAGTAACTCCGCCAGATTTTGTTAAACAAAAACTCATCATATACGGACCCATACCTCCCATAGAACCAATCTGGCAAACTTGCTGTAATCGAATTTCTTTTTTAAAAAGTAGCTTTTTAACATATATACTCCAGAATATATCAAAAACAAAACATTTATATACTACTAGTATAGAGATATGTATACTAATTTACAAAAACCAGAGGTAGGGTTTGGCAGGCCTTGCGCATTAAGGGATCATAAAAAAAACTTTTGAGACCTACTAAACGCGCGAGCCGCTACCTCATTTTAAAAATGGAAACAGAAACAAGGCAATTCATAGATAATGTCGATGCATGGATCAAGCAGATTCGGTCAGAGTTCGGCCAAATAACTGATGTGTCTGCTATTGTTGAGGAGAATGTCGGTAATATCCAGCACAACTATGAACTCATCCAGGAGCTTAGGGATGAAGTTGAGGGCCTTAAGAAAGAAGTAGGCGCATTAAAACTCCTTCAAATCGTACATTTAAAAGAAAAGATGCGTACAAATATCACTTCTGGATCTCATTAATTATCTTCTTGAGCACTGAATCAACTGCTATGAAGAGATTCCTTTCTGTAATCTCCGAAACATAGGGTTTTCCATTGTCTATGCATTTAGCATGTATCTCATAGATTTCAGATGCTTCTGTCTTATGGACTGGCTTCATGATAACCGAAATGCTTTCAAATCTGCGGCAGATTTCTGTCAGCCTTTTAGTGTAGTTCCCTACAATCTTCTTGATCACAACCATCTGGGATGGATCCACTCCAGCAAATCCAGAAAAATTGATGCTGCCACCCAGCTCCAGAATATCCTCACTCTGTTCCATTTATCCCACCCCCTGACCTAACTATAATTGTATCACAGGTATAAAAATCTTATGTTGTATCTGTTTCAGGATGGAATAATTTTGTTACGCATGCTTCAGCAGCCTGGCTACACTCTCTTGGCTTTTGGGATGAAAAGCATAGGGCATTGCACCTAAATCATGTTTTAGTATAGGCCCTCCGGCAGCATTATCTTCATCACCTCCCATCTTTGAAATAATCCTTCTGTCATGCACTATGCCAACATGTTCTGGAAGGCGTCTTCCAATGGCATTGTAATAAGATTCGTATAACACGATGGTTGCCTCTTCAAGAGCATCCACTGGTTGGAGCTTCGCAATCCTCTGCCACGCCTGAGACCTCTGCCTCATACCTACCATATGCATCACAAATGCAAGACAATCCCCTGCCCTTGCAGGCCCATAGCCAATCTCAGATGGATCTATCACTTGTATGCCCAAATCTTCCAAATCCCTATAATCTCCTTGGTAAACTTCAAATGGGGCGATGTACCTTCTTCCATCAAACCTTTCAGGATGGGAAAGATCGCTTGCGATACACTTGGCGTATCTCTCCTGCACTTTCCTAACCACCAGCGGATCTAGTTTTATCATAGAAAATTCCCGGAGCAACTTATATATAAACATTTCTATTTTGTTACTACTATAAAGTAATTATTAATTGGCAATCTAAGGGGCTACATATTTATAAATAAGTTGAATTCCAATAAGACCATGGCATTAGTAGAATCCTTTTCAGGTATACGGGGTGTTTTTGGAAAAGACCTCACCGGAAATATCGCACGGAGATACGCATATGTCTATCATCAATACCTAACCGAAAAGCTGCAGAAGACTCCTCAGATTGTGGTAGGGACTGATACGAGAGAATCAGCAACTATGCTCAAGGAAGCTATTTTTGATTCTTTGTTTGACATCATTGATGTAGGCGTCATGACTACGCCTGGCATAGAGTTTGCAGTCAGGGAGCTGAAGGCTGATGGCGGCATCATAGTTACGGCATCCCATAATGAGCCCGAGTTCAATGGCCTGAAATTCTTAGGTGATGATGGCGGCATATTGCAGGAAAGCCAGGCAATAATCGATAGGTATCATGCAATCGAGAACTTAAGCGAAGAGGACTTCCTTAACACACTGTTGTACAAAGATACAGAACCAGGCCGGGTAAAGCACATCATGAATGTTGATATCAAGAGCAGATATTTCGATTTCTTGCTGAAGATCATTGGCTCCAAGGCAATTGGACTCATCAGGTCTGCAGGGTTGAGCGTTGTTTTGGATCCGGTAGGAGGGACTGCAATAATAGCTCGCGACATCCTCAAGAATCTTAACGTGAAGGTAAAGTGCCTTAATTGTAAAGAAGGAGATTTTACCAGGGAGATTGACCCCAGCGGTGATGCTATCGAGTATCTAACCAATGAGGTAGGGAATTATAATTTTGCAGCAGCCTTTGATTTGGATGGCGACCGGATGGCTATCGCAACTAAGGAAGGGACCATATCTGGAAATCAGATTCTTGCATTGCTGGTTGAAGATGTGATATCACAGAAGAAAGGAACTATCGTAATTAATGATGCCACCTCCCAGGTTGTCAATGCTGTTGCTGCGGAGCATAAGGTTGATATCAAGGAAGTCGAGGTTGGTGAGGCAAATGTTGTCAAGACAATGTATGATCTCAACAGTCCGATAGGTGGAGAAGGAAGCAGCGCAGGTGCCATTTATCCCCCATCACGATGCAGGGATGGGATACTTAGCTTGCTATTCATACTGAAGATACTGGCAGAGAATCAGAAAACCCTGCAGCAGCTTGTAGCTGCGCTACCCATATACCACAATATTAAGAAAGCTCTTCCTTTTGATCCATCTAAGAATGATGAAATCAAAGAGAAGCTGAAAAAGCATTATCGCCAGCACAAGATGCAGGAAACAGGTGGCAGTACTGGCGGACTTAAAGTAGTCATTGACAAGCATACCTATGTGTGGTTCAGGGCTTCTAAGACTGAGGGAAATCTGTTCCGCATCATTGTTGACTCTGATGATAAGGAGAAAGCCCACAGATTAATGACGCAGGCAGTGGAATTCTTTCAGTCTCTGTAGTTCTGCTCTCAAAAGGTTACCTTGCACCCGTAACAAAAATAACAAAACCTTTATAAATGAATATCTACATATGTCGACTGTAAGGGGTGGTTGCAGGATGCCTGAATATGGCACATGTGGCCTTTGTGGAAAAGGTCAATTAGCTTTATTAGAGCAGAAGAACGTGGCCAATACGCCCTATAATATACTTAGGTGCTCTTTATGCAAGCACGAAGTGGCTAAACGAGTTGAATGATATGGTCGGTCAAAAATCAATCCAGGACATTGAAGGGGAAGGGGCTAAGAAATGCCCTGAATGCGGCAGCAAGGATCTTGTTAAGAGAGACGATGAGATCTACTGCAAGAAATGCGGTTTTGTATTAGAGTAATTCTTATGGATATCAAAGAAATTGTTGAGGAACTGTTGCAGATACGGTGCATTGTAAAGTATATAGTTCTGCCGGCTCCCACCAAGGCGAAGCAAGAGGGTTCTCTAGAACAGATGGTACGTAAGGAAAAGATACCTCAGCTTGATAATCTTGATTTCATCCAAAAAGCAGTCTTGGAACTGGAACAGACCCAGAAAAAATCTTTCTCAGTTTCTGTAGAAAGACCATCCCAGAGCACTCAAAAGGTCAATGTCACCTATCGGGAAACTGAAGAAAGCCAGGAGATACATGTTCAGACTTCAAAGTATTCAATTTCGATCTCTCAACTGAAGGAGAAACCAGATGAAAAGCCTTACACTCTTTCAATACACTATGAGAATACTGAGATAGAGCGGCTGCATGTCTCGTATGCTTTACGTGAGTATCCCAAAGAGAGGGATGAAGCTTTGCAGGATCACACTCACAAAATTGACAAGACTTTGCACATCATGCCTACGTCCTTGATGGGCGGCGTATTAGGCTATACATATCTCGGTGAAAATTTCATGGCGAGAAGAGATGATTTGGTAGGTGATATGGCGCGGATGGTGGATGTGCATGAAGCTATCCATACACCGGATGAATATGAGACCAGAGTTCTTACTTCTTGGATGTTGCAGAGGACGCAGTTGAAGTATAAGCAGTAATCCTACTGAAGTTTTTGCGCTAAGTATAAAATTATCTACAGCTCTTGGTTAAAACTTTCTTATTACTCAGCTGAATGCTTGCCAATGTCTATCCGCAATGCTTTGTTGGTCTTGGCAATCGATGCTTTTCCATCCTTGAAGCCCATCACTGCCCTGATCGCATCGATGTTTTCGCACACAACATCCGATTCCTGATGGATAGCCTGCATATAGAGCAACTTGTTCTTGTATGTTCCAATCGCTTCCTTCCATACCACAATTTCTGGCATGTCTGCTCTGTCCCTTCCCAGATCTTTTGCAAATTCCATGATCTCTGCAGTTGACCGTACTGCAGATTCATTTGCAACAACCCTTATCCTGGTAGTGTTCTTGAACAGTTTGATCACTTCATCTACATTGGGCGTCTCTTTGCAGTCAACAGTGATAGTATGCAGATGCATCAAAGTGGTTGAAACTGAAATGGCTGTTGTGAAAATCTCAACATCAGGAAGCACTGTCCTGACATCAGGTCCATGGTGGGATGGCAGCTCCAATACGGGCACTATGGCGTTGATCGGACCATGGCGTATGTCCCACGGGTCAGCTCCTCTCCTTATCATGGTTGCATGAACAGCTTCTATCCCATATTTGCTCCTTATAGCATTCAAGGTTCTGCACAATCCAGTGGTGTTGCAGCTTACCACCCTGAGATAATTTTTGCCGACACACGCATCATAGTTTGACTGCGCATTAAAACTTGCATCTGCAACCTTTGGCTTTTCACCACCTTGGAAGATAGCCTTAATCTTATTTGGAATGTAATATTTTTCCTTATTTTCAGCCCCCCCTTTCTTTGGTGAGCAATCTACAATAACATCAACTTTCTTGAGCAAGTCTTCAAAAGTTCCTGCAATATTAAGCCCATTGAGTTCTTCTGATTCGGGCCATGTATACATAGCTATGCCTTTTTCCTGGCACGCTATCATCCGGTAATTATAGCTGTGCACTGTAACTCCGACCAATTCCATGTCGTCCTGCAGCCTGACTGCATCTGCAACCCTTTTTCCGATAGTACCGTAGCCCACAATCCCCACTCTTATTTTTCCAGCCATTTTTTATTCACCCTTTTCGAAGAATAGTTTTGCTTCATCAAATCTTCCCTTTGGAACTGTCTTCAGTTTGCCTACTGCTTTTTCCAGGGGTACTGACACTATTTCAGTCCCTTTCAGAGACGCCATCATTCCAAATTCCCCTTTATCGACCATCTCTGCTGCTTTGATGCCCAGCCTTGTGCCCAATACCCGATCAAACACAGTCGGTTCACCAGCCCTTTGGAGATGGCCGAGAACAACATGCCTGCATTCTACACTAGTTCTTTTCTCAATCTCAGCTGCCAATCTTTCTCCGATTCCACCAAGCCGTACATGACCAAATTCATCTTTCTCGCTTGTTTTCAGTTCCATCTGCCCTTTTTTTGGAACAGCTCCTTCTGCAACTGCAATAATAGCATAATTCTTGCCTTTCTTCTGCCTGTTTTTGATTATTGTGCAAATATCATTAATATCAAATTCCTCTTCTGGCAGCAGGATACAAGAAGCTCCTCCAGCCATGCCTGCTTCCAATGTCATCCATCCTGCATGCCTTCCCATGACCTCTATAACTAGTGTTCTGTGGTGAGATTGAGCAGTAGTGTGCAGATTTTGAATTGCTTCAGTTGCTCGTGTTATCGCAGTATTGAAGCCAAAGGTGTAATCTGTCTCACTGAGATCATTGTCTATAGTTTTTGGTACACCTACAACTTTGATACCTTCCTTTGTCAATTTCTGAGCTACTCCTAAGGTATCTTCTCCGCCAATCGCAATAAGGTAATCACATTTTAGGGATTTAAGGCTGTCCTTAACTTTTTGCGGCCCGCCATCTACTTTGTAAGGATTTGTCCGGGAGGTATGTAATATGGTTCCACCCAACATGTGGATGTCTTGCACCTGGTCCAGATCTAAGATGCCTTTATGGGTCCCTTCAATCAATCCTTTCCATCCATCGGTAATACCGATGACATCATATCCCAGCTTCTTTGCTTTGAACACTATACCTCTGATTACTGCATTCAAGCCAGGCGCATCTCCTCCACCTGTTAATACTGCAATCTGCTTGTTCTTTTTACCGGTTATTGCCATGCAAAGGCTTGAAATGCCACCGGTATATAAATCTTTCTATCATCATACACTATCATACAAAAAACAAAAGCTTTATATACATGCATTATAAATCACCACTATTATGAAAGAACGAGTAACTATAACACTCGATGCTGCCCTTATCAGGCAGCTTGACAAAAGGGTCGATGGCAAAGAGATCAAGAATCGGAGCCAGGAGATAGAGCAGATGCTTGAAGATGCTTTAGGCATGACTGTTCCGGAAAAAGCAGTGATCCTTGCAGGTGGAAAGGGCACTCGATTACGGCCGTTGACGCTTCACACTCCCAAAGCCCTTGTCGATATACAGGGAAAAACGATAACTGAATGGATATTTGACCTGCTTAAACGCTTTGGCATCAGGGATGCAATCCTTTCAGTCGGTTACCTTGCGGACAAGGTCAGGGATCATTTCACTGATGGAAGCAAGTTTGGGATGAATTTGGAATATGTTGAGGAAGATCCGGAAAAGCCTTTGGGCACTGCAGGGCCTTTGCTGCTTGCACAAAAATTGCTGAAAGACAGCTTTATCCTTTCCAATGGTGATGAGTTAAAATGCATCAACATCCCTCGCATGTATCGGCTGCACAAACGGAAGAACGCACTTGCCACTCTTGCTTTGACTACGGTAGAAGACCCTTCGCAATATGGTGTCGCACGTCTCGATGGGAATAGGATCCTCGATTTTGTGGAAAAACCGAAGAGATCCGAAGCACCATCCAACCTGATCAATTCCGGATTTTATATCTTAGAACCTGAGGTCATTGAGATGGTGCCTAAAGGGAAGTTCTGCATGATTGAGAAGGATATCTTTCCCCAGCTGGCCAGGGAGGGCAAGTTACGCGGTTTTCCCTTTTCCGGGCAATGGTTTGATACAGGCAGCTTTGAACGGTTAGAAAGGGCACGGAAGTTATGGAAGGGAATTCAGATTGAGGAAGGGGATTAATTGCAACCAGAATATACATGGAAACAGAATAAACTTTAAAAAGTTACTTTATCCTGTATCTCTTTTTCTTTTTCTCAACAAAACCTTCCCTTTCCAATCCCTCAAGAATCTTAATTGTTAGGATACTGTCCCTATCAATTTTTCGGATTAATTCCTCTTTGGAGACATTCTTTTTACCCAGTAATTTTAGGATCTGGCCCCTCACCTGTCGGTTGGAGCCTTCAAACTTTGGCTGCTTGTAATATTGCTTGCTTTTTCTGTTGGGATTAGGGTATTTTTGCTTGAGCATGACCCCATAATCCATCAAGGCGTAATACCAGTCTCTCGGGTTTTTCTTGTCTAATGTCTTTTCAACCAGCTTTATTACCTCTTTATCATCAACCTTGCTTTTGTTTTTGAAAAAGAAATGAATAAACACTGTTCGTATGTTTGTCTCGATGAAAATAACCGGCTTGTTGAATGCGAAGGCTGCTATCTCACAGGCAGTTGCATGGCCAATTCCTGGTAGGGATTGTAAGGTATCGATATCATCAGGCAGTTTTCCTTTGAACTTTTCGCTTACAATCTCTGCCGTCTTCTTCAGAAACAATGCTCTCCTATTATAGCCCAGACCTGACCACGCTTTGATGACTTCTGATGATTTAGAATGCGCCAATGCTTTGAATGTAGGGAATTTTTTTATGAAGGCAGGAAAATAATCTTTGACCCTTTTCACTTGCGTCTGCTGGAGCATGAATTCAGAAACAAGAACCTTGTATGAATACTTCACATGCCTCCAAGCAAGTTTCCTGCCTTTTTCATAATAATGGTGGTATATAGTGCTTCTAAATGAATCTTGCATTTTTTAAATAAGAAACTTTTATATATATTTAACTTTCCTTTATTAGCATGTCAATCTTTAAGGCATATGATGTAAGGGGCATCTATCCATCAGAACTTGATGAGGAATTAGCCTACAAAGCCGGCAGGGCTTTTGTGACCTTTCTTAAGATCAAAAGTGTGGTGGTTTCTCAAGACATGCGTGAAAGTTCTTCGAGTCTGAAGAGATCTTTGATTAAGGGAATAATTGATCAGGGAGCTGATGTGCTTGAAGTGGAAGGGCTGTGCAGCACCCCTCGGAATTACTTCGCCTGCTGGTCCTTGAAAGCGCCTGGCAGCATCATGGTAACGGCATCCCATAATCCAGGGAAGTATAACGGGTTTAAGTTTACGAGAGAGAAAGCTATTCCGATTTCAGGCGAGACTGGCATCAAAAATATTGAGAAGTTAGTGCTGGAGAACAAATTCAAAGATATTGGCAAAAAAGGCAAGGTTATTAAGAAGAATATTGTTGATGATTATAAAAAACATATTCTTTCGTTATTCGATCATAAGAGAATAAAACCGCTAAAAGTCGTTATCGATGCAGGCAATGGCATGGGTGGAAGAGACATGGATTTGATCTTAACTGAATTGCCTTTAAAAGTGATTAGGATGTATTTTGATCCTGATGGAAACTTCCCTAATCATGAAGCAAACCCTCTCGAGACAGAGAATGTTGTAGAACTTCAGAAAAAAGTGGTCTCTGAGAATGCTGATTTGGGGATAGCCTTAGATGGGGATGCAGATAGGGTGTTCTTTGTCGATGAAAAAGGAAGAATAGTCCCTGCTGATTTCATCACTTGTCTGCTCGCTGAAGAGATCCTGAAAAGAAAGAAGGGTACTGTGCTGTATGACCTGAGGAGCTCCTGGATTGTTGCTGAGACTATCAGGAAGCATGGAGGAAAGCCGCTCATGTCCAGGGTTGGGCATGCATTCATCAAGGAGCAGATGCGGAAGGAGAAAGCTGTCTTTGCAGGGGAATTGTCTGGTCACTTTTATTTCCAGGATAACTTCAACACAGATTCCGGAATAGTTGCTGCTGTCAGGATTTTAGAGATCATCTCGAAAGAGAATAAGAAATTCAGTGAATTAGTTAAACCATATGAACACTATTGCCAAACTGGCGAGATCAACTTTGAAGTCAAAGACAAGGAAGGAAAGATGAAAGAGTTGGAGAAAAAATATTCAACTGGTAAGGTGTCTCACCTAGATGGCATCAGGATAGACTTTGATGACTGGTGGTTTAATGCAAGAGCATCTAATACCGAACCTCTCCTGAGACTGAACCTGGAAGCGAAATCAAGAAAATTAATGGAAGAAAAAAAGAAAGAAATTTCCATTATTCTGAGCTAAATCATCTCCCCGATCTCTACACTATCATTCTCTGGAATGATGCTGTCATCTATCTGTTGTGCTACATCTTCCTGGGGTTCTTCAGTAGGTGCTTCAACTTGGGGGGCTTCTTCCTGGGTGGCACATCCGACAATCAGAGCGGACAGCACCAGGCAAAGCAATAATAATGTTCTCATTCGTCATCACCTGTTTCATTCTCATCATCATCTTCCCTGAGCTCATCTATAACCTTGTTTTGTTCCTCAAGCTGCTTATTCTCTTCCTTGATTTTTTCCGATGCTGCTTTCCTGAAGATCTCTTCCTTAATCTTCTGTTCCTTCAGTTCGACGCTCAGCTGTCTTTTTTCTTCCTCAGACACCTCACGCATCTTTTCCTTGATATCCTCCTTGATATCTTTCAATGTTGAGTCGCCCTCTTTAAGGCGGTCCAGCTCACTGTCGTTTAGGTCAAGCTTTTCGTAAACCTTCTGAAGCTTTTGTGTATTGAAGTCAGCAATCTTTTTCTTTACTGCCCCACCAAGCTCAACAATTTTCTTGTTTGTACTGTTGCTGACACTGTTTCTAAGCCTTATTATCTTCTCTTCGCTGAGCATGCTGTGGACAATTTTCTTGAATTGCTGGCTTAGCTCCCTTGCTTCATGCTTCAATCTCACAAACTCCTGCACTGCATCCTCTGACACCGGGTCAAGATCGTGCACCTGCTGTTTAAGATCTTTTAACTGCATGAGGATTGAGTCAAGCTCAGTTGTGTTTTTGCCTTCAGCCAACAGATGGGACATGACCCTCTGCCCAATTAGGATATTCCGCTCAATGGCTAATTCAAGCTGCACTAGCCTCATCTCAGCTCCGATGAGGTGACCCATGACAGAAATCTCATCAGAATCCCCTTCATCAGACGTTTCATCTTCATTAGATACTTCGTCTTCATCCTCATCATCTACTTCTTCCCCGTCATCATCATTCTGCTTGCATTCAAAAGTTACATTTGTATCATTGCCCCCTATGATGGTGGTACGCAGTTTCTTATCTACTGTGCATGAGCTGCTCCATGAAAGCACATCCCCTGCAGAACCGGTTACAACTGCCACACAGCTTCCAATGCCGGTGCAGCCAAATTCTCCATCTTCAGTGGTGCATTTTTCATCCTCATCAGAGCCTTCAAAGACACATTTTACTTCCTCTGAAACTGTTGTTGATGCATTAGATGTTGTTTGCGTGCTACTCACATTAGCCGGTACGTTTGTAGTACTGCTTCCAACACTCACATTGGATTGTGTGTTGCTCGTTACATTAGCCAAAGCAACTGTGGCCATCAATCCAACCAGGATCAAAGCCAATACTCCTTTCATATTCTTTCCTCCGAAATCGTTTGATTTCACCATATAGTGCAGTGGAACAACCTATAGTTTTTTGCCGGAATTACCGGAATTAGGCGGAACAACCTTGATAATATTGGACATGCCTGATTCGGTCTTTTCCAGAAGCCCCCTTAGCTCTAATGACCTGATATTTCTTGACAAGGAAGCTTTGGGAATCTTAAAGACACTTTGCAGCTGAGCCTGGGTCATAGGGGCAGTATGCTTTGAGAGCATCTCCATTATCTTTTTCTGCCTGGCAGGCAAGTAACTATAGTCTTGAATTTTTTTACTTGGCAATCTCTTTTTTAACAGGAAGAGAGATACTGCACCTAAGGCTACAATCACTATGCTCCAGAGCGCAAATATGTTTTTCTTCTGGATGGAGTACTGCACCAGAATCTGGACAGGGACATTCTCCCCATACCCCCTGATTGTGAGATGGTTCTGGCTATTTTCGATGCGAAGCGGGCTCGAGCTCTTGATGTAGCTCACTGAAGAGGCTTCAGGCAGGTTTATCACATAAACCAAATTCGAAAAAGAGTCCTGCACTGTCACGTTCAACAGCCAATTATCCTTTTCCTTCGATGTGAATATCTGGCTGTCTTCAGCCAACAGATCTGGATGATTGGTGCTTCCCCTGATAGAAACAAAGCCAGATTCATCAACTGAGATGGCTATATCTGCATAATAATCTGTTGCAACTACAGATGGGAAGAGTAATAGCAATATCAGTACCTCTTTTTTCATTCTGGCAACAATCTGGAGATGCTTCTTTAAAAATATTGTGGAAATATGGTGATATTGAAAAGTTATATTAGTGGGTTTCCCCACTTATCTTTTATGTCCATAAA
>C687J35174_10000392_pt1 | contig 66959 bp, 57 predicted proteins | sample RifCSPhighO2_01_FD_35174 | JGI IMG/M metagenome (IMG submission 35174) | reverse complement strand
TTCTTATTGGAAAGAACTATATCATGCTTGATTTTTACTGTAAACTAGGGTAAAATTAAAGCTAAATATGAAAAAGGTTCTACTTTTCTTATCAGATATTGCCATTCTTTATTCTTCTTTGGTTTTGACCATTTTTATCCGATATCCCGATAGGTTTGAGGAACAATACTGGACACACTTATATCCGTTTTCTTTGATTTTTATCTTGTGGCTTTTGGTTTTCTATATTGCTAATCTTTATGAGCCAAAACTACTAAGAAATAACATTCATTTTTACTCTGCTCTTTTTCAAACAATTACAATAACTGCAGCAATTTCAGTTCTATTCTTTTATTTGATTCCTTTGTATGGAATTACTCCTCGAACCAATTTGCTGATTTTTGTGGCAATTTTCTCCGGTCTAGAATTTATAAATCGCTATACCTCCAATAACATTCTGCAAAAGGGTTTTAAAAAATCAGTACTTATCGTAGGAACAAATACCCAGTCCCTAGAACTTGATCTTTTTATAAAAGAAAATCCTCAGCTCGGATATGAGGTCAAGTCCGTGATAGACATCTCTTCAGACAAGCTCAAGGATATAAGTCATACGATTCGAGAAGAAAAAATAGACACAATCGTGCTAAGCCCGGAAGCATACCAAGTTCCTGAAATTATAAATATTTTTTATAAATCTCTTGAACAAAAAGTTGGTTTCATGAACCTTGCTTCTTTTTATGAACTCCTGACCGGCATGGTTCCACTAGGAGCAATAAACCAAATTTGGTTTCTGGAAAATTTAAATGAAGGAAATAAAAGAGCATACGAAATAGTTAAACGTGGTAACGACTTGGCGTTTGCCGTTGTTCTTGGTTTTATAAGTCTTCTGTTTTATCCGTTCATTATCATTCTTATAAAAGCCACCTCGGAAGGACCGGTTTTCTACAAACAAAATAGGGTGGGTCAGGCAGGTAAAATTTTTAAAATAATCAAATTCAGGACGATGAATAAAGACGCCGAAAAAGAAACCGGCGCAGTTTGGGCCTCAAACAACGACCCCAGAATAACTAATGTGGGCAGGTTTATGCGAAAAACAAGAATAGATGAATTACCTCAATTGTGGAATATTTTAAAAGGAGAGATGGCATTTGTCGGACCAAGAGCCGAAAGACCCGAGTTTCATGAATCCTTAAAAGCCGTTCCATTCTATGAAGAAAGGTACCTGATAAAACCAGGCCTATCTGGCTGGGCTCAAATAAACTTTCACTATGGATCATCCGTTGAGGACGCCACCGAAAAACTAAAGTACGATTTATATTATATAAAAAACCGTTCTTTAATACTGGACCTGGGAATCGCCCTCAAAACAATCCGCATTGCACTTCAACAGTCAGGAAAATAAGTTAGTTTTTTAACCTCAACTTCCAAGGGAGTTTAACGGACTCCCATATAATTTTTGATGACATTTTTGACTGACCTTCTCTGCGTTCACTGAACAAAATTGGGTATTCAAAGAAACTACAACCGGCAAGAAAAAGCCGGTATTTTAATTCCACCAAAAAAGCATATCCATTTGAATCTATCGCGTTTAAATTTATTTTTTTTAAAGAGTTAACCCGATAAGCATTAAATCCAGTTGTGGTATCCGTTATCGGCAATCTTAAAATTATTTTTACGTAAAGATTCGCGAACCTGCTTAAAACTCTCCTAAAAAAATTCCAGTTTTTTACTCCCCCATTTTTAATATATCTAGATCCCACTACAACATCAAAGGTTCCAAGAACCTCCAACATTGAAGGCGCATCGTTATAATCATGCGAGAAATCTGCGTCCATTGTCACAACATTATCATATCCCCTCTCAAATACCCATTTAAATCCGTCGATACTTGAACACCCATAACCAAAGTTATTTTTTCTTTCCAGAAGAAAGAGATGTTTAAAATTAGCCTGCATCCCCCTAACTAATTCTTGCGTCCCGTCGGAAGAATTATCATCAACAACCAAAACAGAAGTATCTAGCATTAAGCCAAAAATACCAGGAATCAGATTTTTTAAATTCTCCTTTTCATTAAGAGTTGGAATTAAAATTATGCTTTGAAAGTAATTGTTCATATGCAAACACAGCTATCCCTAAATAAAAAGGAATTAAATAAATCCATACATTCGACCAATAATTAATACCGAAAAAATCCCAAATTGGCAGAAAAACGGTAACAGAATCAGCCAGAAAAATAAATATAGCCCACTTATGTTTCATAACAAACGGAATAGCAGACAAAGATATCAAGGTTGTAGCAGGTAACAGATATTTTGAAAAAGAAAAAGTCATAAAGCTTAATAACAAAAAGTTGATGACAATAGAATAAATAAAAACATTACGATACTTGAATTTTTTATTTCTCCACAACATCAACAATCCAACAAGGCTCAAGAACGGTGAAACCATTATTTTTCTATAGGCCAAAAAAAGATTCGCAACAATCCTTAGAGGACCCTTGATGCCAACAGTAAAACTCTCCTCGAGCGGAGGCGGATTGCCTGTATCAAAACTACCTTGATAGGAATTAATGGCCGCATTGTTTATCAAGTGACCAACCTGATAATAACTGGTTGCTAAATAAATAAAACCAATAGTAAGTCCTAACAAAAAAAACCCCTTTATCCTTCTCCCGTGCCATAAGCCTACAGTAAATAACGGCAGAAGAATTAATGCAAAGGGCTTAACTATTCCGCCAAAAGCCCAAACTAAAGGCGTCCATGTTTTTTTATTAATACTAGCATAAATAATAACAAGAATAAAAAACAACAAGGCTCCTTCCTGAAAACCTCTCATTAGGGTTGTGTACGGATATGGAGTAAGAAGGAAAATTATCAAACCATATATTCCCGCCTCATTGCTGTCAAAAATATCTCGAGCTGTTAGGTAAATTAGTGGGATTGATAATAAAACTAACAACATTGAGGTATAAGCAATGGCCAAATGACTGCCTGTTAGCAAAAATAATGGTACGGACAATATAGAAAGACCCTGAAATCCATAAAATGACTTAAAATCCACGACACCCCTGGCTAGCGACTCGGTAAAACCTTGATAATGAAACCCATCGTCAGTAAGTTCTGGTTGACCAATTAAAAAGTAGACGGCCATAACAGCTACTACTGTAAAAATAAGTATCATGTGTTTTTTATTCATGTAAATTTATTAAAATAATGATTTCATTTTTTTAATTGTCTTACCAAATAGACAAAAGAGATGATGTGACTCACCGAAAACCATACTGTAACCGTTATAACACTCCCCCACAATCCATGATTTTTTATAAGCCATAAACTAAAAGGAATGCCGACTCCAAGAATAATAGAATTTATCAATATCGATATCTTAACTTTGTTTATTGCCCGCCACATTGGACCCAGACCAACTCCTATCCCAAATAACGACCCATATGCAACAAGTCCGAATACATATTTAACACTAGGAAGATAACTCTCACCATAAAGAAATTTAAACACAATTGGTGAAACAACTGCCGCGCCGATAGTCATTAAAATGGACAGGCCGAGGGAATATAATGAAACTCTTTTGAAATTGGCATACAACTGCTTCTTATCTGTTACTTGAATTTTTGGGAACTCTACATTCAAAAGCACAGAGATCGATCCAAGCAAACTTAATACTAAATTAGCATAACCAAAGGCAAGCTTGAAAAAAGATACCTCTGAAGATGTAACATAAACACCGGTTAAAATAACCGGCAAGGCCATAAACACGTTGCCCATGTTTCTATCCAAGGCCACCCAAAAAGTAAAACTGAAGTATTTTCTTAAATTTGCATTCCTGACGACAGTAACCAAATTAAAAAGATTCGGAAACAACAATTCTTCTTTTGAAAAATTAGAAAATATTATGACGGATATTATAAAAATCAAAATTGACCCAACCAGTTGTCCACTGACAGCTCCCAACACCCCAAATCCAATCATGGTAAAAAACAAGGACAATACATGCCTAAACGACTGATCGGAGAAAATAAGAAGACCAAGAGATTTAACTCTTCCTGTAACCTGAAGGGAGGAATATGTAAGGGTAAAAAATAGAGAAGAAAAAATAGTAGCAACAACAACAATAGCGGCGTAAACACCTATTATAGAATTGCCATATAATTTATCTGAAATATTTGGTAAAAAAGCAGAAATAACGACAACAACCATGGCGGCTATAAAAGTTATCTTTAGCATGAAACCAAGAATATTCTCTATTTCAATCTCATCTTTTTTGGCATAAGCTCTTCCTAATAAACTTGACACCGCCTCTTGAATCCCCATCCCCAATATTAAACTCGTTATTCCAGCCATTCCAATAGCAAGCGAATAAATTCCAAAAAGCTCTGGTTGCAAAAGCCGAGCTATCAGTATGCCAACAACAGCCTGTACAATCGTCCCTCCAAAACTTCCCGCCTGAAGAGTTGCAACATTCCGAATAAAGTAATTCTGACGCAAGTGACTAATTTTATCCCTAATAAAAACAAAAACCATTTTTTCAGCATATCATCATTTAAACTCCTCTTCAATTATGACTCTGGAGGGCTTGTCAGATAGAAAAAAATGATTTAATCTAAAAACCATGACAAACAATAATTCAAGTAAAAAAATTGCACTCATAACGGGCATTACCGGCCAAGACGGCTCTTACCTTGTCGAATTGCTTTTAGAAAAAGATTATGAAGTTCATGGCATTATTCGCCGAGCTTCAACTTTTAACACAGCCCGATTGGATCATATTTATCAAGATCCTCATGATAAAAAAAGGGGGTTGTTTTTGCATTACGGCGATTTGGCCGATGCTGGAACAATAAAAAAAATAATTTACCGAACTAAGCCAGATGAAATTTACAATTTAGGAGCCCAATCTCATGTTAAAGTTTCTTTTGAAATACCAGAATATACCATGGACATCACCGGCAATGGCGCCTTGAGGGTTCTTGAGGCAATAAGAGACTTTCAAAGTGAAACCGGCAAAAAAATAAAGTTTTATCAGGCATCGTCAAGTGAAATGTTCGGCGCGGCCCCTCCACCCCAGAACGAAAAAACACCCCTTATTCCTCAAAGTCCATATGGAGCGGCAAAAATCTTTGCCTACAACATGACCAAATTATACCGTGAGGCATATGGTATGTTTGCTGTTAATGGTATACTTTTCAATCATGAGAGTGAGCGACGCGGTGAAACATTTGTCACCCGCAAAATCACCCGCAGTATCGCCAGAATTAAGGCTGGTTTGGATAAAAAGTTATATCTCGGCAATTTAAGTGCCAAACGCGACTGGGGTTACGCCCCAGAATATATGGAGGCGGCTTGGTTAATAATGCAACAACCAAAACCGGATGACTATGTTATAGGCACCGGTGAAACTCACACGGTAAGGGAGTTCGTCGAACTAGCTTTCAAAGAGGCTGGTCTTGGTAATTGGAAAAAATATGTAGAAATTGACCCACAATATTATAGACCAGCCGAAGTTAATTGTCTTGTTGCCAATACCAAAAAAGCAAAAAAAATATTAAAATGGCAACCGAAAACAAAATTCAAAGACCTTGTAAAAATAATGGTCTGGAATGATATCAATGAACTTAAAAAATAAAAAAATTCTTGTTACTGGCGGGGCGGGTTTTCTCGGTTCTTTTGTGGTTCAAAAGTTGTTGAAAAGGGGTGTACTCAAAAAAAATATTACCATCCCTCGTTCTAAAGATTTAGACTTACGAAAATGGGGAAATTGCGTCAAGATAGTAAAGAGAAAAGACATTGTAATTCATCTTGCAGGTAATGTGGGTGGCATCGGCTACAACAAAGAAAACCCTGGAAGATTGTTTTATGACAACTTGATGATGGGGGTGCAGTTAATGGAAGCATCCAGACAAGCTGAAGTGGATAAATTTGTGGCTATTGGCACGATTTGCGCTTACCCCAAATTTACTCCTGTTCCATTTTCTGAAACATCGCTTTGGCATGGTTATCCTGAAGAAACAAACGCCCCATATGGACTTGCCAAAAAAATGCTTCTCGTCCAAGCCCAAGCCTATCGCCAGCAGTACGGATTAAATGCCATATATCTTCTGCCGGTAAATCTCTACGGTCCCAGAGATAATTTTAACCCCAAAATGTCTCATGTTATTCCAGCCCTCATTAAAAAAGTTACTGAAGCAAAAAATTCAGGATTAAAATATATAGAAGTTTGGGGAACCGGAAAAGCCTCCCGAGAATTCCTCTATGTTGAAGATTGTGCCGAAGGTATAGTTTTAGCAACTGAAAAATATAACAAACCGGATCCGGTTAACCTCGGAGCAAACCGTGAAATTAAAATAAAAGACTTAGTCAAATTGATATGTAAACAAATGGGTTTTAGGGGTGAGGTACGTTGGAATAAAACGAAACCCGACGGCCAGCCAAGGAGAATGGTTGACGCAACACTAGCCAAAAAAGAATTCGGATTCAAAGCAAAAATAAATTTTAAAGAAGGGTTGGAAAAAACCATTGAATGGTATTTAAAAAACCGCTAAAAGCATTTTTTATATTGATATAAATTTTAAGTAAAATATGAAAATTTGCTATTTCACCTTAACCAAAGATGTTCCAACGAGAGACGCTGTCTATCTTAATGGCTTTAGACAAAATGGAGTTGAAATTGTTGAATGCAAAGATAATTCACCCTCGTGGAGAAAGTTTTTGGTTCTTTACAAAAAACACCATTTACTAAAAAACGACTATGACATTCTTTTTATCGGTTATACCGCCCATATTCTTGTACCTTTCACCCGATTAGTCTCAAGAAAAAAAATTGTTTTTAACGCACTCGGATCTCTTTATGAAGGAAAGATTATCTCAAGGGGCCAAAAAGGGTTGTTTGGATTAAAATCAGTTTATTGTTGGCTGATTGATTTCCTTGCTTTCCATTCTGCATCTTTGAGTTTAGTTGAAACTAACGAACAGAAAAAATACTTGACCAAAAAATTCTTTCTACCAGATAAAAAAATAACCAGAGCATGGACAGGAGTTGAAGAAACAATATTTTTCCATAATTCAACTATAAAAAAATTGGGTATTTTCACCGTATCGTTCCGGGGTGTTTTTATGCCCGAGTCAGGAATAGAATATGCCATTGAAGCTGCAAATATATTAAAAAATAAAAATATAAATTTCCGAATTATCGGCCACGGTATAGAGGCAGATAAAGTTAAAAATCTGATTGAAAAATATCAGCTAGCCAATATTGAATGGATAACGGAAAAACTTGTCGCTGTAGAACTGGCTGAAAAAATACAAGAATGCCATTTAAGCTTGGGCCAGCTCTCAAATCACGAAAGACTCCAGCGAACAATTCCCTTCAAGGCATTTGAAAGCATTGCTATGAAAATTCCTTATCTCACCGCTAGAAACCCTGGGATTTTAGAACTTTTGAAAGAAAACGAAACTTGCTTTTGTGCTAATCCGGCAGATCCTGAAGATTTAGCCAAAAAAATAATAGAATTAAAAAATAACCCTACAATGACAGCTAATGTCGCTGAAAACGCTTACCAACTTTATCGAAGAGAGCTCCGACCCGAACAACTTGCCCGCCACCTATTAAATTCACTAAAAACTCCCACTTAAAAGCGAGAGTTAGGCAAATCATTTTCTACAAGGCCGCACAAAATGTGAATAACTTGCTGATGAACTTCTTGAATTAGAGCCGTATTTTCATTCGGCACGATAATAGCAACATCAACCATACTAAGAAGATATTTTGTTTTGGAGCTAAAAAATCCTATATTCTTCACCCCTCTTACCATAGCCGCCTCAAAAGCGTTTCTGATATTCCACGAATGGTAATCATTTTCAAGATCGCTAACATCGCTAGTAGTAAACCCGATAGCAACATCTCCCCGACAGGCTAATGCTTCAATTTGTCTTGCAAAAACATAAGGGAATCCAAAATCATTGCTTCCGGCAGTTAAAATAGAGGAATCAGTAGTTAAAGCAATAGCCGGTATCGCTTTCCTTCTTTTTTCAAACTGACACACTAATTCTGCCGCAAAATGTTGCGCTTGAGCGGCCGATCCCCCATTTCCAAAAATTAATATTTTTCTACCAACATCAACAGCATGTGCCAACATTAGATATGCCTGAATAATTTGTTCATGGAAACTGTCATCACTAAAAATTCTAAGCGCTAACTGACGCCTCAATTCAAACTGATCTTTTATTTTCCTCACTGTCAAAGGCCTCTGTCCAAAATTACCGATACAATAAAATATTAGTTAACACAAACTATTGAATATGTCCAACGTTTTTTGGGCCGATGCATCCCAAGAAAAATCCTTAGCCCTTTCTCTGCCTCTTTTTATTAGATCGTTTCTCAATAAGTCGTCCGACAAAATTTGTTCTATGTTTTTAGTTAACATTTCAAGGTCATTAGTCTCAAATAATATTCCAGCATCTCCGACTACTTCACCGATACTGGAGTTGTTGGCAGCAATAACCGGCGTACCAAATTTAAATGCTTCTACAAGGGGAATGCCAAAACCTTCGAAAGAAGATGGGTAAACAAGTGCCTTGGCTCGCTTATAAATCAAGAGTACGTCTTCATCCGACACAAATCCTAAAAAATTAACTCTGCCCGTTAAGCCATAAACTGCGGTCAAAGTGCACAGCTCATCTTTCAATTCTTTATTCTTAGTTACACCGGTAAAAACCAGATGCAAGTCTGGGAATTTAAACTTTAATACGTTCATGGCCTCAATAAGTATTCTATGGTTTTTGTGGGGCCAAATTGCGGCTGGATAGAAAATAAAATTATCAGGCAAACTTGATAAAGAAGAACGGCCGTCCTTTTCTTTATGCGAAGCCAGATAAATAACGGTTATCTTATCGGGATTGATCCCATATTTTTCCACAATGGACTGTTTGGTGAATTCCGAGATGGCGATAATACGGTCGGAATTATGAGCTACGTAGGTTGAAGCTGTTTTCCGGCGCGCCAGATACACATTTGAGAAATTATTTGGAAAATATTCATGCTGAAGATCAAAAACAGTGGTAATGGTTTTAACGTTTTTTAAATCAACTGGATATATTGTTCCTGATGGAAAAAATATGACGTCAACTTTGTTTTTATCAAGAAAATGCTGAATTTCACCTCTTATGACCGACTCGCGCCAGCGATAATCCTTTTTTGTTTTTGTCCATAATTTCAATAAAGCCCTGTGGGGGTTTAGTAATAAATCGCGACGAACACTAACGATATGATATTTAACATTCGAATAGTTCTTAAGTTCATTTTTAAAATAAAACCGGTTAGCATGATCAAGGATGAGATAATAAATATTGTCTCTGTCCAAAACGACAAGTTCGCCCAGAAGATTTTTTATATAAACAAAACTCCCCGTGGGGTTTTGAGGGGATATGGACAACAGATTAATTGCAATTTTGCCGCTCATGGTTTTTTCTGACCTATTATCATAATGTTACCCGAGAACATTAGCTTGTCGTCAAAACCGACCACTTTTGCCAAAACTTTCTGGGCCAGTCTAACTATTAAATTAGAACGAACACGGTTTGGTATCACTTTGATTTCTTCAAAACCTGCCATTTGCAACAGACGGATCATTAAACTTTTTGTATAAGCAAACTCGTGGGTTATATCAGAATAAAAAGTATGAATTCCTATCGGACTGTCGCCATTGGGCACCTCAATATATATACTTCCACCTTTTTTAATCTTTCTGGATATCAAATCAAGCATCTCCAAAACTCTCTCTTTTTTAATGTGTTCAATAATATTAAAGGCGGTAATAATGTCGTAGTTATTATCAGGCCTTGAATTTAAAAATTTAAAAAGGTCATCTTTGAAAATATTTTTTAATCCGAATTCTCGCCGCGCATAATTGACAGCCTCATCGTCAAAATCTACCCCCTCATAATCCAAGAAGTCGCAACGATTGCAAGCATCAAGGAAAAGGCCGTAACTGCAGCCCAAATCTAATATCTTTGCCGTTTTATCCTTCGGGAAAAATCTATCTATATACTGAGTTTTATATTCAATAAACTTGCGCTTTTTTAGGACTTCGCTAGGTTGTGAATAAAATTCATGTTCCACTATGCTAGACATTATACAACAAAAACTATAAAAATCAAAAAATAATACTTGCTAATAATAAATTTTTGTTATAAAATCCTGTAAGTTTGAACCTTAACATTTCTTTAAGGGGGGCAATCCGTGAGCCGATCTGATATTTTAAGGGGCAATTACAAAATTCCCGACCTTGAAAACAAAATTGATATGCCCGAAGATACGAAAGAAACTTCCCTGGGAGAAGAGTTTGAGGCGGCTACTTTAAAAAAACTGGGGGGAAGCATCACTTTCGTCAAGAAATCCGGCTCTTTCGTTTGGAAGGGAGAAGATAATAAAAATGGCTAACCTCGGCGAGAGATTGACTAGTTACATGGCAGAAGCCACTATGCACAGAAGTGTCCGAGTTGGCCTCGAAAACGCGGAAAAAAATCAACCATATTTCGGAAAAACCATAAACGACCTAGCCGGCATCAGGCCAAAAGAACCAAGTGGATCAGCTATCGTCATAGTTGGCGGACCAAGCTTGCAACGCAAAAGATCAGTAGAAAGAATAGCGGCTTCCGGGTTTAAGGGAGACATAATAAGCGCTGACGGTTCAATGGGTCGTTGTTTACGGAACGATCTCGTCCCAAACTACATAGTTACGCTCGATCCCGACTATCTTGGCTATAGAATAGTCCGATGGTTCGGCGATCCGGAAATTGAAACAAGGCCAAAAGATGATTACTTCCGGCGACAAGACCTTGATCCGGAACATTGGCGGGATGAGAGGCGTACCAATCGGGAGACAATCGATCTCGTTAATCGGCATGGAAAAAAAATAAAAGCCATAATCTCAACTAGTGCTCACCCCACGGTTACCAAAAGATGCATAGAATCACAAATGGACCTGTATTGGTGGAGTCCTATCTACGACGATTATGACAGTCCGAACAGTATCACTAGAAAACTTTTCGAAAGCAACAGGATACCTTGCATGACAACGGGTGGCAATGTGGGTACATCAGCTTGGATATTTGCTCATGCTGTTTTAAAAAGAAAACATGTGGCGATAGTCGGAATGGACCTAGGTTACGCTCCCGGAACGCCAATTACACAAACCCAATACTACAAAGAATTAGTCGAAATATTCGGGAATAGAGCACCGGAAGCTTTAATCAGTATACATAACCCATACCTAAACGAGGTCTGGCTTACTGACCCGGCTTATAACTGGTATCGAAAAATATTTATTGATCTTGCCAGAGAAGCCAATTGCATCACCTATAACTGTACAGAAGGGGGAACTTTATTTGGAGACCCCATACGGTTCATTCCCCTATCGGAATTTCTATCTAAGTTTGTCAAACAAGAAAAGGAGGAATAATGGCAAAAGTCTTACTGATAAACCCAGTAGTGCGCGAAGAAGATAATCCAAAACATATACCTTATGGCATAGCCCTTTTGGCATCAATAGTCGATAAAGAAGGATACCAGATCCAAATATTTGACGCTAACGCTTGGCGTTCCGATGATAAAACTCTTTGTTCCATATTAAGAGCTGACGATTGGGATGTAATTGGAATAGGCGGCATTACTACCACATATGGGTATGTAAAGAGGGTATTAAAATATGCCAAGCAACATTCACCTCACTCGCTTATTATAGTAGGCGGCGGACTGCTAACCAGCATGCCCCAAGACTTAATGCAACTTCGACCAGAAATCGACTTGGGAGTAGTTGGAGAAGCTTTACTTACTTTTCCTGAAATTCTTAAAAAAATAGACGAGAGAGAAAACGACTGGGGCTCTGTGCTTGGTATTATTTGGAGAGATGACAAGGGAGACATCCATTTAAACCCACCTAGACCCCTCTTGCCAGATATAGATAATCTGCCATATCCGGCTTGGGATATGCTACCGATGGATATTTATTTTAAAAGCAGCGCTCTTCTTTACAGTGAAGAAAATTTCACCTCACGAAAACGGATTGATATCAATGCAAGTTTCGGGTGTCCTTTCATCTGCCGTTTCTGTTTCCATCTGGGCCTTGCCGGAGATATGCAGTATGAAAATCCCCAAGACGATAAAGCGGATGTTGTTTTCACTCATGACCGCTTCAACCGCATGCACAGCCCTCGTTATATAGTAGACATGGTCAAATACATGAGAAAAAAGCATGGGGTTGATTTCGTTCTTTTCTTTGACGAGAATCTGTTAGCAATGAATTCAGCTTCAAAAAACACCTGGCTACCGGCAATATGCAAACTGTGGATTGAGGAAGGCCTCCAGCCACAATGCATCCGCGATAAAGTACCACACAATCCCGAAACGTGTAGCGGAGTTCATTGGGGCGGAACTAGCCATGCCGCATTGGCCAATCTTCCGCTGTTAGAGAAAATGCACGAAGCTGGATGCTCACAGCTCTTGTACGGTTATGAATCTTTCTCCAAGAGAGTGCTGAAAAATGTCGGAAAGGGAGCAACTCCCGAAGCTAATGAAAGATCACTGCAGATAACGCTTGAAGCGGGAATAAGGCCCGTTCCGAATCAAATGATGGGTTTTCCGGATGATTTTCACGATAGTTTAATTGATTGCGTGGAAGCTTGGGAGCGTCTAGGTATTGAGGTTTTTCCCTTTTTTGCTACTCCTTATCCAGGTACAGAATGGTATAACAAGTACAGAGACAGTATTTTAGCTCAATATGACGGGAATCTAGAGAAATTTTTGTTGGATCTTGGTGATGCCACAAAGCCAACAGCTATGATCTGTGAAAATCTAAATAGAGTCGAACTGATCGGTTTAAGAGAGTTGATGGTGGCTAAAGATATTAAACGGATAAAGGAACACGAAAAGGAATGGCGTAAACTTCATGGTGAACCAAAATTTTCAGATGTACGTTGGGGAGGGGCTTCTCGACGGTTAAAGCCAACCACATCACAATAATGCCGCAGTTAAAACTGCGGCTTTAATTTTGAAAGACCTCCTTACCTAGGGATATCAAACATAATAACCTGATCAAATATTTTATTAACAGGCTCCTGATACCTGGTAATAGCCGTACAACCAGGAGAATAAAGAAGGAACAATGTTTTGTTTAACCCCAAAATCGGCTCTAAAATTTTATTAAAAAACCAGCTTGCTTTAGAAAATCTAAAATATTTATTTTTTGAAAAAATAGAGTTTGTCGTGTTGTAGTTAGCATAAAAGTCTCTCTTCATAATCAACCCGATCCTTTGATTCCCGTTGTAATCGGAAATAAAGCAGTTCTCAACAAATTCAACCTGGGAACCGGAAATAATTATATCATTTGGCTTTAATTTAAATTGTTTGACTTTTTGCCAAACCTTAACCACTTCAATAATTTTTCTTATTTTCAATGAATAGAAAACTCTGGGCATAAAAATAATCTCGTCAAAATAGGGTTTAATATCGTCCAGATTAATAAAATCCCAGCGATGATGGCGGGAAATTACCAGTTTAATTTTTCTTTTTGGATCAAAACTTTTTATAAAATTCGTCAAAGAAATTAAAATAACAATAAATTCAGTGGCTGAAACGACAAGCCAAACATCCCCTTTATTTTTCAGTAGTAAGTCTGTCAGGAAACTTTCCAGCATCGGATCAACTTTTACGGGGACACCATAGGCCGTCAACGTTTGGCCAAAATCACGTATAAAAAATCGGTCGGGCAAACCGGCATAGCAATCATCAATTGACTCAAAAAGTTTTTCACCGAAAATGGGCCTGAAAAATTCCGAAAAAGCATACGCGTTCAAGCCAAAACCATATGCACTTAAAAGGCCCAGCGAATTAACCGCAAAAACGCTTTTAATTCGCTCTCTGTTCTTCCAAAAAAAGATCTCCGCATTAACGTGTTCTTTTATAACCTTGAAGCCTCTTAAATTTAAATATTTCTGCTCATCGGGGTCTGCCGGGTGAGACTTATAAAAAAATTCGCAACCAACGCATTCTCTCCGAATATAATCAAGGCACTGGTTTACCATCTCAATATACCGCCTAAGAATTTCAGGATCATTACCGAGGGCAGCCATGAAACCCTTCATATCGTTGCCGAGGAAGATAATGTTATTTTTTAAAAACTGCTCTCCCGACGAAAATCCCATAATCGGAGCCCAATAATAAGGGAAGTGAGTCAAAATAACATTATTTTTTCCAACATCTATGCCTTTTATTTTTTTAACGTTCATGAGTGAAAAACTTATTGATGAGACTACGTTAATTCAGCCCAGGCATTGGGAATATTGCCACTTTCCATCACAAGCTTAATGCCCTTATCGATGGTTATTCGGGGTTTATATCCCAATATTTTCTTTGCCTTGCTTATATCCGGAATTCTATTAATTATTTCTCTGGTATTAACGCGATCAGAGTTACTTTCTTTCAAAAAGTATGGCTTCAGTTGTTTGCCAGCAAGAGAGGCGACCTTGTTTGCCAAATCAAACATTGATACTACTGCCTTGTCGTTGCCGATGTTAAATATTTCGGAGTTAGATTTTTTGCTCATCAAGGCCAATCTTACCCCTTCTGCCGCATCATCAACATAACAAAAAGATCTGATCTGCTTTCCATCCCCATTTACAGTTGGTGGCTGATTATTTAAAACAAGCTTTATAAATTTTGGCATTACAAATTCTGCCACTTGACCCGGGCCGTAGATATTAAAAAATCTGACAATAGTATAATCCAACCCATATTCTTTTTTATAGGCCCTCAAATACTCTTCTCCGGCTAATTTTGTAACAGCATATACAGATTTGGGGTGCACTCGATGCTCTTCGCTAATAGGTGTTTTTAATGGTTCGCCATAAACTTCAGAGGACGATGAAAAAACAATTTTTTTGATTCCGGTCCTGACGGCGGCATCAAGAACATTTTTGGTCCCGTTTATATTAACATTCAGGCATTGCATTCTCGAGTATTCTGTTCTTTTAACGCCCAGCATGGCGGCAAGATGGATAACATAGTCGCAATCCTTCATTGCTTTAAATAGCTCATCTTCATACATCACAGTACCGACAACATGCTCGTCGATAGCTTTAATCGGCTCAACAATATCGAATGTTCTGATCCTAAATCCTGAATTATAAAAATGCCTCGCCACAGCCGTGCCAATAAAACCACACCCGCCGGTTATTAACACTCTTTTTTTTGTTTTTTTGTTTTTTACCATTTATTCTATTTTTTGTGCCTATTAATAATCTGTTTCACTGCATAAATAATATGATCCGCTTCGTCGTTGCTTAAATCCGGATAAATAGGCAACGACAAAGCAGTTTTAGCAAAATTTACAGTGTTAGGAAAGTCGGTATCGTTATATTTCCCAAAAACCTTGAACACTCCCTGTCTGTGAAGACATGGGTAATAAAGCCGCGATTGTATGCCTAAAAGTTCTAATTCATTAATAAACTCGTCGCGATTTACATTCAGTTTATCGAGATTTAATCTAATTGTATAGAGTTGGAAATTAATATCCTCCTTATTTCTGACAAAGGGAATAACTATGGCCGTCTCTTTTTCGAAAGCTTTGTTATATCTGGCCGCAATTTTATGGCGTTTTGTTATTGCTTTACTAAGTTTTTTAAGTTGTACCAATCCTATGGCGCCCATCATTTCTGGCATGCGGAAATGAAAACCCAAATCTGACCATTCAAACTTACCGACATCATGAAAATTTCTGATCAGCTTACATTTTCTGGCCAAAGCCTCGCTGTTAGTTGTAATCATTCCTCCTTCTCCCGTTGTCATAGGTTTAGAGGGAGTAAAACTGAATATTCCAACATCACCAATACCGCCGACATAACGACCTTGATGCTTGGCAAGATGAGCTTCAGCCGCATCTTCTAAAACAAAAAGGCCATGCTTTTTTGCTATTTTAATTATTTGACTCAAATCGCATGACTGGCCGGCATAGTGAACAGGGATAATACCTTTAGTTTTTTTAGTAATTCTTTTCTCAATATCTTTAGGATCCATGCCGTATGTTTTAAGCTCTATATCGGCAAAAACAGGCCTGGCGCAGAGATACATTGAAGACGTTGCCGTAGAGATAAATGTCATGTTAGGAACAATAACTTCATCTCCTTCAGTCACTCCTAGTGCCTGTTGAGCTATTAAAAGAGCATCCGATCCAGACCCAACCGCAACGGCATATTTAACATTTATTTTTTTAGCAAATTCTTTTTCAAATTGTTCAACCTTAGTGCCAGAAATAAGCCAACGCGAAGCCACCACTTCTGCGGCAGATTTAGCTTCTTGGTCGTCAAACCACGGTTTGGCAAGAGTAATATTGTATTTTTTATTATTCTGTTTGATGGCCATTTTGACTATCTCAAAATACACAAGTATGTATTAATTGTAAATATTGACTTAAAATTGTGTCTGTGTTAAAATTTAACATAGAAATCTTTAAAAACAAGGAGAAACTGTGACAAAAAACATAAACGAAATGAGTGGCGTTCCTCCGTCAGAAAGAATCAGGTTCACTTGCACCAGATATAAACCAAATAAACTAACTGGGGCAGGATTTCTTCATCTGGTCAAGCTTGCTGAAAAAGCAAGGTTAATTAATTCTCGTCATCCCAAACTGGTTATTGATGGAGTAAATGAATTTCTTCAAAGCTCAACTTTTCATTCATTTGAAGGCAGGCCAAAAGAAGGCGCCGTTAAGAATTCCTTTTCGGCAACAGAGTTGGAAACAGCTTTAGCTTTCAAAGATGAACAGACTAAATTTGCTTATCTGGTTTACCGATACATGTTTTCAGTTTACCCGACGCAAGGAATCGTATCAGATTTTCCATTAATCGTGGCCATAGAACCAATGAGCTTGTGCAACCTTCGATGCACAATGTGCTTCCAGGCAGATGAGAATTACTTCAACCGTAGCAATCTATTAATGGGTAGAATGGATATCGGTCTGTACAAAGAGTTAATCAATGAAATGGCAGAAAACCAACCCTGCGGACTGGTTCTTGCCAGCCGAGGCGAGCCTATGCTCCATCCCCAATTTATTGAAATGGTTAAATACGCAATTGAACAAGATGTAATTGATGTAAAGATAAACACTAACGCCACGGCTCTAACGGAAAAAAAGGCTCGTGAATTGCTTGAGACAAAGTTGACCACCGTTGTCTTTTCGGTTGATGCGGGAAATAAAAAAGAATTTGAAGCTATACGAATCGGAGCAAATTTTGATCAAATTGTGGCCAACATAAAAAGGTTTAACGAGATCAGAGAAAAAGAATTCCCAAATTCAACCACCAGAACCAGAATATCAATGACCGTATTCAGAGGAACACAGGACACTAAAGAGGCAGAAGCGCTTTGGGCTCCGATGGTTGACGAATTTGCCATCCATTCAGCCGATTACCGGCTAGACATCTACGAACACCCGATAATTCTTGAATCAAAACAGTGCAATCTTTTGTGGGAGCGTGTATATATTTGGTGGGACGGTTCGGTCAATCCTTGCGACATAGATTATAAATCAAATCTTTGTTTGGGGAAGGTTGGGAAAGATATAAGCATTCAATCCGTTTGGAATGGAGAACAAATGCGACAAATGCGACAAAATCACGCCAATGGCCGCAAGAGCATGCATTACCCATGCAACCGATGCTATGGTGCCGGATTTTAAAATGAATCACAAGATTATTTGGATTGGGTTTGGTAACCATGCCAAGAGATTAGAACCGCATGTACTTACCAACGACGGTGAAGTAATTTTCTATTACCAACTCAATAGAGTAAATTCCGTTCAACGTTTCGGGCCAAAAGCATGTCTGGATTTGGAACAAACTCTAGTTGATCCCGGAATAACTGTTGTTTTTATAACAACTCCCAATGACCTTCATACCGAATACCTAGAAGCGGCGCTAAGACATGATAAAAATATCTTTGTAGAAAAACCGATCACTGCTAACCTGTCAGATACTTTGAGACTTCTGCCACAACTTGAACAAAACAGAAAAATCTTTATGGTTGGACATAATATGAGACGCCGAGCGGCAATTAGAAAAATCAAAGAAATCTTATCAAATGGATTAATCGGAGAAGTGGTCAGTGTTTACACCAATTCTTCAAAAGGCATTGCTTTTGACATTAGTCCTAAAAATTGGCGATTCAGCCAAATAAGAAACCGTGAAGGACCGCTGATTACAGTCGGCATCCACCTGATTGACATTCTGCATTATTTTTTTGGACCCGTTAATTCCGTTTCTGCGGTTATAAAAAATATTTCCGGCAAAACCGAAGCCCCGGATTCAAATGCTGTCTTGTTAAATTTTGAATCCGGCGTCACCGCATTCCTGGAAGCAAATTATAACACTCCTTCAGAAGATTTTCTTTACATATTTGGAACAGAGGGATCTATCTATTTAAACAGAGAAAATCTGTGTTATCGGCTTAGCCGCGACAAAAACAGAATTCCTTCAGGATTAATTCCGGTAATGCTTGATCATGTGGATACTCTGGAAGAAGAAATGCGGGAATTTTTTACCGCCGTGGAAGGAGTCTCCCAGGTTGAAACTGGATACCAAGAAGCCTTAAATGCTCTGGCTGTGGTTGAAGCGTGTTATCAAAGCCACCATAGCCAACGATGGGTAAAATTGAAAAGTGTAACAAATGAGTATTATAAAAGTGCCTAACGGCACTTTTTAATTTACTGTAGTAATTCTTTAATCGGTTTAGCTGGACAACCGACAGCAATAACTCTTTCGGGAATATCTTTTACAACGCCAGCATTAAGACCAAGTACTGACCAAGCTCCGATTTTAGACAAAGGCCTAGTACTCGCATTTGAACCAATATCCGCGCCTTCACCAATATAAGTATATCCAGATATCACACAATGAGGCGATAGATATACAAAATTCCCTATAACAACGTCGTGGCCTATTGAACAGCCCTGATTGATGTGGACATGTTCGCCAACCGTGATATCAACGGTTATAGAATTATTCATCATAACCTGAGATCCTTCTCCGAATTTTACATTTTCCCCAATATGAGCAGTCGGATGGACTAAAACTGGAAAATTAAATTTGAGTCCAAGATTCTGAATGATATCAAAAAACTTTTTTCTTACTCGTGGAAAGCCAACACCCATAGTAAGACAGGTGTTTGAATCAGCGTTTTTCAACCATTCAAAACCACCAAGCACAGGTACTTTGTGAATTATCTTGCCATGATTAGCTTGATTCTCATCAATGAAACCGATTGGTTCAAGTTTTTCATGTAATACGTAGTTATCCGATAACGGATGCACAAAATTAGGACAAACCTCAATACGAGAATTGAATTTTCCGATATCCTTGACCAGCTGTAAAACTTCTCTAGCTAACCCACCAGCACCAAGAATCACTATTTTCATTTAGCAACTCCTTTCTTGTTATCAGCAAATATTTTCTTGACCAGTAGATTCGGATCATCAATATACCGATCAAGAATCTCTACTACTCTTGAAGCCATTTTGCCATCACCATAGGGACTGATCGCTGTTTCGCAAAGCTGTCTAAACTTCTCCGAAATTGCTGTTCTGACCGCCCAATTCACTGACTCGGCACCATAATTGCAACTAAGAACGTTGACCCCTCTTTCCCGATCTCCTTGGCGATTGCCAACATTTACTGTCGGAGTATGAAAAACTGTCGACTCAACGATTCCGGAACTTGAATTTCCGATCATGACATCAGCATTTTTCATAAATGCCAGATAGTCATCGCGATTTAGGCTCTTAAACAAATGAAAGTCTGGAACGTTTCTATAAAATTCAATCTCTTCCAGAAAAACATTGCTACCGGTATCTGAATTTGGATAAATAACAATTTTTTCGCCTCTCTCATGACTCATAACCTCTAAGAGGGGTATTATCTGATCAACAAACGAAATTGAATCAAGCGGGGTTGGATGATGAATAACCAAGAACCACTTTTCTTCGGGATTTATTCCATATTTATCAGCCAATTCTCTTCTTGTTAAATATTCTTTTTCGGCGAGTCCAGCCAAACCAGGTGCTCCAACATTGAAAACCCGCCATTCTTCTTCACCAAGCATTAAAATCCTTTCGTAACCGCTTTGACAAGTCGGAAAATGAATATGACTGAAGTGTGTTACCGAATGCCTAATCGGTTCATCAATCACCGGTCCAGTCACATCACCTCCAGCAATGTGAAAAATGGGAATCTTCAAATGAGCGCCAACAATAGCACCGGCCAGCTCTTCATCTCTATCACCCAAGACACCAATTACGTCAACCTGATTTTTTAGGCAATAATCCCTAATGCCTGAAATTTCCTTTGTGAGACACTGGAGCATGTCATCGCTTTCTTTAACCGGTATAATAACTGTAAAAAATCCGTCATTCACAATTTCGTTTTGGGTGTAGCCAAACTTCTTAACGGTATGCATGCCTGTTGCTAAAACCTTTAGCTCAAATCTTGGATGTTGGACAAATTCTTGAATGATAGGCCGCCACAGGCCGTATGTTGCTCTGGTTCCGGTTATGATAAGAACCTGTTTATCTTTTTGTGTTTTCAAAGTTCTCTCCTAAAATTTATGTATTGCTATATTAGAATATTAACAAACTCCCGTCAAGAGTACTTCTAGTTCGGGAATAAATTTTTACCCCACATCCGCCAATTCAAGTAAAGAGTCATCGGCAATATCTCTCTTGGCAACTTTATCGATTATTTCATCCCAATATTTTGGCGGAATACCTGTCCCTGGCTTTTTGATGGCTAAATTTTGCCGAGTTAGTTTCTCGCCCTTCTTTATGTTTTTTGTGGCAACGATACTTTTTCTGATAACCGGAATATACTTCAATTCAGCTTTTACTGGCCTTTTTTCTGACGAACCAAGAATAATACTAACATTCCTTATCTTCCGGACCATCATTTTGAATTCATCCGGCATAGCTGATGCTTTGTGGTCAGGGCCTTTCATGTTCTTGTCCAAAGTTAAATGCTTTTCAATAACGCAAGCTCCCAATGTTACCGCCATAACTGTAACATGGTCACCAAGAGCATGATCAGAATAACCAACAAGCACATCCAGTTCTTTCATCATTGTCTGCATAGCCCGAAGATTAACGTCACCTAACACTGGCGGATAGTCGGTTGTACAGTGCAACGCCACTATTTTATTATTTCCTGTTTTCTTAATTGCTTTTATCGCTTCTTTAATTTCTTTCATTGTAGCCGTACCAGTGCCAAAAATTATCGGCTTACCCAGTCGGGCGGTATAAGTAAATAATGGCAGATTGGTTATTTCACCTGAACCGAATTTATAAAGCGGAACTTTTTGGCTAGCCAAAAAATCAACCGATTCAAAACCACCGTGGGGCGTAGAAAAAAATATAATTCCTCTTTTCTTGCAACGAGCAATTAATTGAGGATACCATCCTTCCTTAAGTTCCCAACACTTGGCTTCCTCAAAAAGATTGTTATCAGTTTCAATATTCTTGCTCTGATAGCCAGCAAGTGCCGTATGTTTGGTTGTCGCCTGTTCGACTCTGAATGTCTGGAACTTCACCGCATCAGCCCTAGCACTAGCCGCGGCATCAATAAGTTTAAGGGCCAAATCTAATCGGCCGTTATGATTTACCCCAGCTTCGGCAACAACAAAGACCGACTGGCCGTAACCAATTATTTTGTCGCCTATTTTAATTGTTTTTTTAACCATGGTTATCTGTTTTAATCTTATGGGTCAGGATTTTTTTATTTTTATACAAAAATTCAGCCAATATCCAATCCTCAATGTTATCCAAATCAACAGAGCGCCATGCATCGCAAACTACAGCATAAGTATTGTCTGTTAAGAAAGTTTTATGTTTCAAAAATACACCTCTTTCACTTATATATGCGAGTCCGTTATAGGTATATATCGGCCGGACAGATTGACGATTTAATTTTACTCGTATTTTAGATTCCGGATCGTTGGCTACGCTTAGTTTATTTTTGGAGTCCAGATTGAAAAAAAGATAATTTGTGGGACAAACCGTAATAACAGAATCACACTTTTTATTTTGTATAAGTTTGATGCATTTAATTATATCCTCTCTTTCCCTCAAAGGAGCCGTCGGCTGAAGAAGCAAAATATAATCCGGTTTATATTTTTCTTCTTTTTCTAATCTCCTGATAGTATAAACGATGGCATCTCCAATATTGCTTCTATCTTCAGCTAATTCCTTGGGTCTCAAAAAAGGTACTTCTGCGCCATATTTTTTAGCTATCGTTGCTATTCCAAAACTATCAGTAGAAACAATGACCTTGTCAATATAATCTTTTAAATCCAAAGCCTGCTCAATGGTATGAGCTATGAGTGGTTTTCCGTTAAATAATCTTATATTCTTACCGGGAATACCCTTACTGCCGCCTCTTGCTCCGATAAAACACAAAATTTTTATTTTTTTTACCTTCATTTTATTTAACCTTAAACTTAAGACGCCACTCTCCCTTTACTTTTTCCCACAAATGAGAATCACGAAAAGAATCGATGGTTTTCCAAAATTGTTTTTCAGAAACATCAATATAAGCCAAAAATTCTTTGAAATATCTTTGAGGAAATTCGCCGTCAAACCTCCTTACCAATGCTACACCCTCTTCCCTAGTTATATGATGATTTCTAATTTCTTGTGCCGCATCTTGTGTTGTCCGACCGTAACCAAATTTTATATATTGGGTAAAGTAAAAAAAGCCATCTGTTTTATCGTCGAGACTGTTATATTTAGAATATGTACCTTCAGTTCTAACTGGATTAGCTTCAAAGTCTATATTTTTGACAGCATAATAATAAGCTTCCTGGGGAATCCATTTTACATAATAACCAAGAAAATGAAACTCGATATTCTTCTTCTCAATCAACCTATAATCAATAGGTAAATAAGCATCCAAATCACCCAAAGTTACACCATCCTCTAAATAACTAGCAACAGATTTACCACCTAAAAATATCTCATTCGGTTTCACTTTTTTATCAATCGGGTTGAGTTCATACCCGGGTGTTTCTCCTTTTTTTTTGCTGAACTTTTTCTTGTCTATAGAAACTTTTGAACCATACTCGCCCGGACTTTCTCCATAAAAAACCAGGGGAATATTAAACTTAAGTGCCATTTTGAGGGCAAAAGTTTTTTGACCAAATATAAACGGCTGAAAAGGATAAAGCAAATTAAGAAAGGCATTTCTAGTCAACAGGCGATGAATTTTACCATTTGGAGTAAACAGATAATTATCAAAGCCACCAATGTGGATCCAGTTCTCAAAATTCTTCCAGCCGATGTCAGTATAAAGATGCGGAGCCCAAGTCACTGTTAAAGGATGCATTCCGTATTTGTATTTAAGAATATGAGAAGCAAAAACACTATCTTTACCTCCGCTTCCGGGGACCAAAACATCATATGAACCATCTTTGCTTCTGTGTTTATCAAGTAATTTTATCAATTCTTCTTCCCGTTTAGTCCAGTCAATTGTCCCNTCCCACTTAGCCTCATTGAACCGACAAGCNGAACAAATTCCCTCTCCATCAAANTCCAGATACCCATGTTTCTGGCCTGAAGTATGTTTATATTCATTNCAAGAAGCCGGCCTTGTATTNAGCATCACACATTTTTTGCAAAATTTTACTTCTGCTGGCAAACCGTATCTTGTTTTTTGTTTAGACATAATATTATGATGCCAATTTAATAAAGTTTTTAATTATTTGTAAGCCCGTCTTGCCGCTTTTTTCTGGATGAAATTGAGTGCCATAAATATTTCCCATTTTAATAGCTGAACAAAAAGTAAAGCCTCCATAGGTACTCTTGGCCAAAAAATGATTCCGATTCTTTGGTTCTAAAATATATGAATGAACAAAATATACATAGAGCTCTGATTCCAAAGAATTAAATAGCTCATTTTTATTTTTTAAAAATCTTATCTTATTCCAGCCAATCTGAGGAACTTTTGCGTTTTTAAATTTGGGAAACTTCACAACCTTCCCCGGAATAAGACCGAGTCCATCAAATTCTCCGAACTCATAACCTTTTTCAAGCATCAACTGAGCACCCAGACAAATCCCCAGCATTGGTTTACCGCTCGCAGCAAATTTTTTTACAACCTTGACCAGATTCCGTTTTCTTAAACCTTCCATGCCGGCCTTAAAAGCGCCAACTCCTGGCAAAATAACNGCATCGGCTGAACTTATNGTATCGGCATCTTCACTAATCACCACATTATTTGCAAACTCAGCACAAGCTTTCCTAATACTATACAAGTTGCCTACTCCATAATCTACGATTACAATCTTGAGAGTTTTTAAATTGTTTTTATTAAATTCTAACATTTATTTTTTCCTTCTTTAAAAATTTTTTAAGTTCTCCTATTGAATAATCTTGGTAATGGAAAGCGGAAGCCACTGAAACAGCGTCAGTCTGACAATTCAAAATTACGTCCTTAACTGACCCCATATCACCAGCGCCGCCATGGACAATAACTGGAACAGGCGAAAAAGATGTAACAGCGTTAATCAGGTCGAGATCGTATCCTCTCCGGGTGCCCTCACTATCAATTGAAGTCACAATCACTTCGCCAATTCCAAAACTTATTGCCTTTTTTATCCACTCAATAATATCCATGCCGGTTTTTTCTCTGCCACCGTCGGTATATGCTTCCCATTTTTTATCTCCTGTCTTCTTGGCTTCAACCGACAGAACCATGCACTGTGAACCAAATTTATTGGCTGCTTCTTTTAAAAATTCAGGGCGCAAAATGGCATAAGTATTTATGGCCACTTTGTCGGCGCCAGCCCGCAAAACGTTATCAATATCGCCCATAGAACGAATACCCCCGCCAACGGTTATGGGGATAAAAACACCATCGGCAACTGACCTTAACAGGTTAAAATCAAGATTCCTTTGATACAAACTAGCAACAATATCCATATAAAGAAGCTCATCGGCTCCTTCATTATAATAACGCAGAGCAAGTTCCCTGGGACTCCCTATCACTCTTAGTCCTTCAGTATGTATGCCTTTTACCACATTGGGTCCCTTTATATCTAAGTGAGGTATTATTCTAACATTTTCCATTTAATTTTTATACCTTAAAAAACATTGTCTGTCTAGTATGCTTGGAGGGCATATATCTTATCATAGACATCGTTTAACGGTTTTTTAAATCTTGTAAAATTTCCTATCCGCCGCTTGTCTTCAAAAAAAATAGTCCGCTTCAAGCCCAAAATTGGCTCTAAAAAATTGCTCCACCAAAAAACCGACCTCCGGGTTCTGTAGTGACCGTTATTAAATATGGACGAGGAACAGCAAAAATCTATAGTCGCCTGGGGTAATATCGCCACTTTATAGTTTCGTTTATTGTAAGAAATAAGGCAATTCTCCGTAAAAGAAGTATAAGATACTCCGATAATAATATCGTCCAAGGATACTTTTAATTTTATTAGCCCATAAGCTGTTTTAATTGCTTTTATTATTTTTTGCGAACGAAGCGAATAAAATATTCTCGGGAAAAAATAAACTTCATCAAAATAAGATTTAAAGTCATTGGAATTCATTACATTCCATCTGTGATGCTTCATTATTATTAAATTTATTTTTTTGGAGGGGTTAATTTTTTTGGCTAAACTAGTTAGGATAAGAACGTTAACCAAATAATTAGGGTCGCCTATCGTAAACCAAATTTTACCCCTATCTCTTCTAAATAAATCGCCGAATTCTTTCTCTAAAAAAAGATCTTCCCCCGGGGGAGTTTTGTTTTCGGTAAGTTTCTGGTTTAAATCATTTATACAAAAGCTGGCGGGCATATTTTTAAAATACTCCATATAGCCCTTATCCGTTTCTTCGTCTATTGCCGATCTTAAAAGATCACGGAAAACATAAGAATTAAAACCCATATAGTAAGCAGAAATATTCGCTCCGGAACAAGTTGAAAAGGTATATTTAATATTTCTTCCGTTTTTCCAAAGATAAAATTCGGCGATACTTGTGTCTTTAGTAATCTCAAAACCGCTTAAGTTTACAAGTTTAAATTCATCGGTTTCGGCAGGATGAGGTTTGTAATAAAGCTTATATCCGGCGCATTCTCTTCTTACATAACCCAGAGACTTGTTAGTAATTTCAACGAATTTGTCCCAGTCAGCGCCTGGTAAGTCTTTAAAATTAGCTCCAAAAAAAACAACCGCTTTTTCTTCTTTTTCGGGTTCAGGCATAAAATCTTCATATTTATACATTAAAAAATAAGGAGACAGGATCTTAAAAATGTTGTCTTTCGTCTTATTTATCGGGGGTGGTAATCTGAGATGCATGATTGCTATATTAACAGATTCAGCTCTTATTTCAAAGAAAAAACCACGCCTTTAGCGTGGTCTGAAAATATTTGCCTACGAACTTATAAATTTATTTATGGCAAACGGCATAGAAACAAGTCGACATTACTCCTGTATGAAGAACCTCCCTCAAGGTTATCAGCTCAACGTTCATGGCTTCGAAAACACTAGCCAGCAATATCATAAAATCATTTTTATTAAGCTCCCACCTGTGCCACTGATTATCACGGCCCGGACCAGATTCACCGCCAGAATTTTCAGGCGAACTTATGATAAGAATACCGCCCGGTCTTAATGCTTGCCAAAAAGCATTGATCGCAGGAAGTTGAAATTCCTGATTTATGTGTTCTACCCCCTCAAGACACCCGATCAAATCGTAGTTTTCTGTTGCTAACTCCGGCTTTGTTAGATCGCCAAAATTAAACCTTGATTTCGGACCACCATACATATGCCTTGCATATTCAAGAGTTGGCTCGTCAAAATCACGACCTTCATAAATAACACCCTGCTCTTTCAAAAGTTGAGTAGCATAACCGCTACCGCACGGAAAATCCAATACTTTCATCCCGGGACGGCAGAATAAGCCAAGCAAATGGTAGCGGCCTTTGTGGCGAGCTATCAAATTGGCCATATCGTGATGCAATCGGCCGTCGTCCGACTTGAAAGTTCGCTTGACTGAAACATGCCGGCCGCCAAGCATGTCAAAGTCCAAGTCTTCCAAGTAAAGACGCCCGCAAGAGACAGAGCCGCCCAAATGAATAACTTCAGCCATAATGAACCCTCATTAAAGAACCACGTCGCAATAATATAAGCTAAAAATTAAAAAATGTAAAGCCGCGCATTCAGCGCGGCTTTGTATAAATGTTTTAAAACTTCGGCCACCTGGCTGGATCAACTTGCATTGGATCATCAATCGCAAAACTTTTTAGGGCTTTAATTAAAACAAGCGGAAGGGGCTCCATGTCAGCAGTTAAAACCGCCTTGTTTAAATTTTCTGGTTTGTTTGTGCCAATAAGAACTGAAGTTAACCATGGTTCAGAAAGATTAAATCGAAGAGCTAGTGAAGACAAATCAAGCTTAAGACCATTAGCGATAGAGTTAAGTAAATCCCTATTCTCTTGCAACACCTTAAGCTGTTCGGGAAGTTGCAGTGCCAAATTGGTCAGTGTTCCTTTTAATAAAGCCGATCTATTAATAACCCCCAATTCATTCCTTGCGGCTAGAGGCAAAACACACTCAGCCATCCTTTGATCAAGAATATTGTAGGATATCTGTATTACGTCAAAAACTCCGTTCTCAACTGCTGTTAGAACCGCCTCTTCGCCCCTAGTAGAAATACCTAGAAATTTTGCTTTTCCTTCTTTTTGAAATTTCTCCAACAAAGCCGTAAGTTCGCCTCTTTCTATCTGCTCCTTAGTCCCGCCATGAAGCATCAGAATAGGAAGAGAATCAAGACTAAGATTCCTCAAACTTCCTTCAACCTGGTCTCTTAATCTTTGCTCAAGCTCTAGCCCCTTAGGATCTTCACCTGCTTCTAAAAATTGTCCGCACTTAGTGGCTATGACCACATTGGGGTCTTTGGCGATACCCGACTTCCCTATCCTTTCTTCGGCAATACCATAAAAATATGCAGTGTCAAAATAATTAACGCCCCAACCAACCGCATACTGTAAAAGACGAATCGCTTCCGATTCCGTCGGCAAAGACCGACAACCAAGACCATAAGCAAAACCGAGTTCAGCTGTACCCAGCCCAATTCGTGAAACCCTTAGCCCTGTCCGTCCAAGAGTTTTATATTCCATGATATTCTCCGATTGTTAGAAAGACTTTAAAGATTGTAACACATCTCTTAAAAAAGTAAATCCGACCTTTGGGTCGGATTTTTAGATAAATTTATATTTCTTAAGGTATCTATTCAAAAAATCTAATTGTTCAGACGCGGTCTCAATTTCTTTACCATCTTTGCCTCTTGCGGCTTGAAGAATAAAACTACCCTTATAATTTTTCTTAGCCAATATGCCAAAAACGGCATCAAAATCAACCACGCCAGTTCCCAAAGGAACAGTTCCGCCATCTAAAGTTCTGTCTTTAATGTGAACATTGACTATATACTCACTCAATATTTCAATTTCTTCTACCGGATCATACTCTAAACTTGCGCTATTACCAGTATCATAAACTAATTTTACTTCTCCTTCAAAAACCAGAGCCAAAGACAGTAGGTCTTTTGGGGGCAAATCAGTTTCAATGGCAAATATAATCCCAAAATATTTAGCCACAGACAAACACGGATTTAAAAAACCGATAAAATTAATCCTTCTATGCGCCGCGCCTAAAGAGGAGTCGACCAGCAATGGAATTTCTACTATTTTAGCTCCCGCAGAATAAGCACTACGCGTTAAACTGCCCAAGAAAAATCGGTGTAAATTAGCGTTTTCTGTCCAAGGCCAGTCATGTGGTAATAAACTCATAAAGACATCGGCGCAGATACTCCTGATCTCGACCCCAGTTTCAGAAATTAAATCTCTGATCTTCGAAATTCCTATCTGCGACCAAAGAGGATTTTGTTTATAATTTGGATAATCAAAAATAAAATCGACTTCATTCAGGCCAAGTCTAGCTGCCTTTTTAAATTCTTCTTCCCACTCTCCAAAAGGAAAGAATTGTATCCCACGTCCTTTTGGAGGCGTTAGCCTGCCCTGCATTATTCCAATTGATGGCCTTACCAACACGTCCTCCCCCCGTCAACCACTAAATTAGCTCCCGTCATATACGAAGAGGCATCCGAACACAAAAACAAGACTGCCGCTTTATATTCATCTGCGTTGGCCATTCGTCCAAGTGGTATAAGATTGGTTAACTTCTGAACAAAATCTTCCGGATGATTGTTATAAACCCCACCCGGAGAAAGAGAATTAACTCTTACACCTTTACTTGCCCAATAAATAGCCATATATTTAGTCAGTCCGATTAAAGCGTGTTTGGTTACAGAGTATGTGACCGGCTTGACCGGCTGCTCATCATCTTTCAAGTCTTCTAGACGATAAATCCTTTGATCGGGAGCAATGACAGCGAGATCAGAGGCAATGTTTAAGATAATCCCGCCACCGTTTTTAGCCATTCTTCCGCCAATCTCTCTGCTCATTAAAAATGCACCGGTTACATTAACATTGAAATCTTCTTGCCAAGCTTCAATGGGAAAATTCTCAAAACGAGTATCTTCCGGATTTGGGAGTTTTAGATTGTTTGCGGCATTGTTAATCAAAACAGAAATGGGACCAAAAGCACCCCACATGTGCTTACAATAAAATTTGACCAAACCTTCCTTCGTAATGTCAAACTGCAAACCAAAAACTCTTGATTGAGAGCCGCAATAAACGAACAATTTAACAATAGCCAAATCAATTTTTTCCTTATTTATATCAACCAAAACCACTCTCGCACCGCCATCAAGAAGAGCTTCGGCATGTTTAACACCCAGCAAACCGGCCCCGCCAGTTATGACGCAAACCTTACCGTCTAGCCGGAATTTGTCCAAAATATTCACCCTGTCTCCTATGTTAAAGATCTATATCGTTCACCATATAATAATACCCATGGATTGTTGTGTCAACGCACGCTTAACTAACACACCTAGTAACCATTTCTACTCGCCAATTAAATAACACTTATTTCGGCAATGGATTCACTAAAAACATGGATCCCTTCTCTTAGCGCCGCATCGAGTATCGTAAGAGGTGGAGCGATTTTGATTGATTCTCGTCCGGTATGAACCAAGAGGAGTCCTTTCTGCATAGCTCTTTCACATACTCGGCTCGCAAACTCTCCGTCCGGTTTACCAGTTTGAGGATCCTTGAATAAAACTGCCGCAATCAAGCCCTTGCCGTTAACATAAGCAATTCTATCCTTATATTTCTTTTTAAGCACATTCAATCTGTTAAGCAAAATCTTGCCTTTTCTAGCTGATTCTTTGACTAAATTTTTCGATTCTAATTCCTCTAAATTAGCCAGTCCAGCAGCGCAGGATAAAGGGTTGCCTGAATGTGTGCTGTGATAGACATCTAAGGAATCGGCTCCGTTAAATATTTCTTTGCGACCAAGAACCGCGGAAAGGGGCAAGCTTGAACTTAAACCCTTGCCAACCAACACCAAATCAGGCACAACGTCATAATGCTGGAATGTGAATATTTTTCCTGTTCGCCCAAAACCACCTTGTATTTCATCAAAAGCAACTAAAATATTGTTCTGGCGGGCAAAATTAACCAATGCCTTAACATAACCGGACGGATAAAAAATAACCCCCCAGCCCCGATATGCCTCTACCATAAAACCGGCAATATTTTTTACTTTCATTCCTTTTCTAATCAAAACACTAATATCTTTTTTAAATCTTTCCGCTCCGGAATATCTTGCATCATCCCAAGGAAAAGGAAATGGAAGCCGATATACTGTGGGATCAGAATAACCATAAGCCGACAATACTTCACTATTGCCACTTAGCATCTGTGAGGCCATCGTAACCCCATGCATTGCCCCCTCAAAAGATATAATTCCTGTTCTAGACTTATCAATGGATTTTCCATGAGCTTTCATCATTAAAAAAGCGGCTTCAGTGGCCTCACTACCACCAGAAAATAATATCGCTCTTTCACAAAATTTGGGAGTAACTTTAATTAATTTTTCTAAAAATTCAGCTTTAATATCAGTTGCATAGGTGTAAGAATGTAACAACGGTTTTGCTAATTGAGATTTTAGCGCAGCGGCGATCCTTGGGTTAGCATGGCCAGTATTAGCGACAAAAATTGTTGAGGTAAAGTCTATCCAGCAGTTGCCGTCTTTATCAAAAACCTGAAAATCCACCGCCCTGTCCCACAACACCGGCAATTTGCCTATCATTGCCAACAAAGATTGCGGTTCGTATTTGCTTAACTTTGAAAAAGTTTTTATAAAACTCGACGACGGAATGGTTGTCTTGATTGTTCTGAACTTTGTTTTTACGGGTGCAATTTTTTGAGGTTTTAATGAGATGGTATACATTATTTTTCTTTTTTAAAATGATTTTTTAAGTAGCCGTAAACCGGATTGTCTGATTTTTTAATTTGATATTCCAAATATTCAAAATCTTCTGACCTGTCTATTTCAGTAACATGTTCGGTGATAAAAGCTAGAATTTTAGATCCGTGAACTCTATTATTTTTTAAAATAAATTTAGGCCTCATTATGTCAACATAGCCGTTGGGGTGGTAAGCTTTGGGGAAAGTTTGTCTTGGCAGATTGAAATAGTCCGGCCTCGGATCATCTGGAAAAAAGCCCTCAAAAAATCCCTTTTTATTTATTTGAAACATTTTTTGAGGCGGTTCGGCTAATTCGTGAGCCGAACGAAGAGATGTTCCTTCTTGGGCTTTTTTCATGATTTTAATTGCATCTTCAATTTTCCTTGGATCCCTTAAAGGAGTTGTGGGCAGAAGCTGGACAATCAAATCGGGGATATGTTTTTCATTCTGCTTCAACCAATTTATAAAATGGAGTTGAAATTCAAGCTCTGTGGACTTATCGCCGGCCAATTCAACTGGCCTGAAAAAAGGAATCTCTGCACCGTATCTTTTTGCGATTTTGGCGATTTCAGAAGATTCAGTAGAAACAACAACCCTGTCTATGCTCTTGGTCATCTTTGCCGCTGTAATTGAAAAAGCTATCAAAGGATAACCACCAAGAAGCCTGATGTTTTTCTTGGGCACACCCTTAGATCCACCCCGAGCCGGGATAATTGAATAAATCTTCATTGTAGCTACTAAAGTACAATGTTTTTTAATTAAAGTCAAAACAAAGTAAAAACAAAACAAAAACCGCCATTAAGCGGTTTTGAAATATACTTTTTCTTCTAAACTACTCTTTTGGGGTTCTTATAGATTAAGAGTCTAGCTGTACCAGAAGCAATGTGCATGTGAGGTATACCGGCAGGAATCCAAAGAATATCTCCGGGACCTACCACCATCATATTTCCACCAACAATATTTTTACCTTTAATCTCTCTGGGATTATCACTTCCATCTTTTAGCCTCCCAAACGATGGCTCAACAAGTTCACCACCAACAACAAATACTGCTTCGCCTTCCAAACCAATCCATAAATCTTCTTCATGGGTATGGACTTCTGGAACACCTTTATTAAATTCATGGTCCTCAACAATACCAAACGGTCTTTCTTTAAAATTATCAAACGGCGGAATCATGCGCTTACCAACTACCGAAGCAATCGAAAGTGCTTTGATGATTTGTTCTCTAAAAACATGAATAAACTCATCAGATTTAGTCTTCATGGATTTAAAGTGTTGCTTTTCTTCTAAGTTTAGCTTCTACCGGTTTTTCAGATTCAAGAATGGTCTTAACGGGATCGCCAAGATAGTCTCTTGTTAAACTTCTCAATTCTTTTACCAGCTTATGCAACCCAACCAGCTCCAAACTTGCTACTTGATCAGTTCCCCATAGAGTCCTATCAAAAGTAACATGCCTCTCGATTACACAAGCACCCAAAGCGCCGGCGACCAGAGATGAAAACGCTCCAACTTCATGCCCAGAATAGCCGATCAGGGCTTTTGGGTACTTCTTAATTAGCCTGGGAATATTCGCCAAATGAAGCTGGCTGTCTTTGGCCGGATAATTTGCGGTACAGTGTAGAACAATCAAACCATCTTCGCCAAAAAAATTTACAATTCTTTCTACCCTTCCTTCATCACACATGCCAATTGAAACTATTACCGGTTTACCTTTTGACTTAACATAAGCCATCAAATCTTTATCCAAATTACACGCCGAAGCAATTTTATAGCATGGCGGATTATATTGCTCAAGAAAATCAACACTGGCTTCGTCCCACGGAGAAGCAAACCATAAAACTCCCTTCTCTTTGCAATACCGATTAACTTCGTCATATTCCTTCTTGCCAAACTCAAGCCCACGCTTTAAGTCGCCATTAGTCGGCCCAAACGGATTATCACGAGGCTTAGCCAACTCTTCTGGAGTATAAACCACATCAACCGTTCTTTTTTGAAACTTAACCGCATCACATCCGGCCATTACGGCCATATCAATCAACTGTTTAGCGGTCTCAACACTACCATTGTGGTTAATGCCTATCTCAGCCACCACAAAAACTGGCTGATCATAACCAACAAGCTTATTCCTTATTTTTACCACATTAGCTCCTATTTGTTTTAAAAGGTCTTGATAAATATAAAATCAAATCATTCAAATAAAGCAATATTGACTATCTAAAGATTTGTGGCATCAAAAAGCCGGCTTCCGCCGGCCAGCTCTTGTTTACATGTCAAGAATCTTGAATATCTGCCCTGAATCTATGTATTCTCTTGCTTGCAAGAATTGATCATCAGTCATCTCGCTAAAATGAAGCGCCCGTCCGGTCTTTGGATCATGCAAGACTTTAGTAGCGTCGTCCAGTTGGAGACAGTATTGGTGGAAATTTTCATCACAAACAGGCCTCAAGGTGACTGGGTCGATTTTGAGTCCAAATACTTTTTCAAGTTGGTCTTTAACTTTGGGCTGTTGTATCATTTCTGTCCCCGGATAATAAGTCAGGGTAAACATATTTTTATTGACCGCTTCGGGCGGTATTCCGAATTGGGGGTAAAATTCTTCTTGCCACATAATGAAAGCTACGGTTTCCTTTAAATCCTCAATCGTCTCTGTCGGCGATCCCATAATCCAAGTACAATTTGAATGAATACCCGATTCAAGAATGTGTTTTATGCCGTAATACATTGCCTTTGGAAACATATAAGTCTTACCGACCACTTTGACTGGAACAAAACCAGCTTTTAGGGTGAAGCCACCCTTACCCAAGGCCTTTAATACTTTAGCGTTTGCACTTTCAGGACCAAGCCCAATATAAACACACCCAATTTTGGCCATTAGGTTTACCCTCAACGGATCTTCAAACATAAGTTCTAAACCCTTGCTTCCCGGTTTCGGGACCAGTCCGGCTGTTTCATCAAGTCGGGCGTGAGTTCCCCACTTTAATCCTAGCGGTTCAAACAAAGGAACCATGTCAACTATACGCTTACGTGTGACTGCAAAGTTATCATCAGGAAAACCCATAAAATCAATATTATACCTCTGAATGTAGGCCACAACTTGACTGTAAAGGTGCTCTGCTGATCTAAAACCCCAATTCCTTTCTCCTTGAGCTTGCCTGTCACAATACGTACAACCATGAGGACAACCTCTAGTAGAAACAGCCGTAGCGCTCCTGGTCATCGTAAATGGAGCCGCTGAACTGTTATTCGCTGATAATCCCCAAAGAGCGTTATTCAAATAATAGTCAAGAACCCTGAAACCATCCACGTCTTCCCGAAGCAGTTCCAGGTCGGCAAACGGTATAGCATCTAGGTTGCGGGGCCTGGCGCCAGCATACATAAAACGGTGTCTATTGTGGATAGTTCCAAGATAGTATGGATTTAATTTTCTGGAATTTAAAGCGCTCTTAAACCCGTTTTGTCTAATAATCTTAGCGTCATAGCAAATTTTTACTATTACATCGTCTCCTTCGGAATGAGCAACAGCGTCAAGTTCGGGAATAAAGTTAAAAAGACCGGCTTTTAGATCAGTTGCCAGTCCGCCACCTGAAACCAAAAAGGAATTCGGCAATAGTTGTTTTGTAAAACTTGATATTGTTTCTTGCCAACCAAGAGTCGTGATCATCCCAGATAAAGCAATAACATCGGGTTCTCCGTGAACTTTAATGTGTTTTTTTATCAGCTCAAAAGCTTCTTGTTGGGTTTTATGTCTGCCATTAGGTAAACCTTTTAATTTCGCAGCTTCATCTTGTATCCTATAACAATTAAGGTCAATGATTGTGGCATTAATTCCATAGTTATCTCTTAAATTAGTTGCCATCAATAAAGGCCCTTCTGGAGTAACATTGGGGACGGCTGTCTCTCTAAGAGGTATGTTGATAAAAAGTAAATTTACCCCCTCCAAATCTTTTGATTTTATGTCCCTAATGACATCTGCCGGATGGACGGGATGATCTGATTCACAATTTTGTGTTCCTGACGGTTGGATCAATGAAATAGTTTTTGCCATTACACATCCATATTTTTAAGGAAACTGGGGGAATTATACATAATTTTAGATAAATCACAAATTTCTAGACAATAGCTAAAATTGATGTTAACTTGACGACTAAAGCACCTTGATAATTAAACAGCGGGGAGAGTATTTTGTGCTAATTTACATGCTTGATCTAACTCACAAATCAGATCTTGGATTAAGCAGTGAAACTATACCTTTGCAACTAGGATTAATCGCCGCTTACTGTAAAAAAGAATGCGAGAATAAAGTTGAAATACAGATATTTAAATCTGTTGAGGAGTTCAGCGAAAGTTTTGAACAGCGGCAGCCGCAAGTCATTGCCTCTTCAAACTATCTGTGGAACTTAAATCTTGGTTATCGTTTTGCGCAGTTAGCGAAAGAAGAAAATCCGGCCATAATTACCGTTTTTGGCGGTCCTAACTATCCAGACATAGCCGACGAACAAGTTGCATGGCTTGAACAATATTCGGATATAGATATCTACATTTACAAAGACGGGGAAGTCCCTTTCACCAAATTAATTCAGCATCTTCTTCTGGGGTTGGACAAAACAGACGTCCAAAGAATGAAACTGCCAAGCTGTCACTCATCAGTGAATGGCGAACCGTTTTTGGGGCCTTTGGAACCGCGTTTGCAAGATTTAACCGTCATACCATCTCCTTATACCGAAGGATTGCTGAACAAATTCTTTGAACAAAAACTTATTCCCACCATCCAAACTAACCGAGGATGCCCGTTCGCTTGCACATTTTGCACCGAAGGAAGCAGTTACTATAACAAGATTTATAGAACATCTTTAGAACGAAAAGTAGCCGAGGTAGACTATATTGTTGCCAGAACCAAATACACTAAAACCTTGCGTATTACTGACTCTAATTTTGGAATGTACAGAGAAGATGTTGACTTTTGCCGATACTTAAGTTCGGTTCAACAAAGAACCGGATATCCAGAATATGTGGCTTGTACCACCGGTAAAAATCAAAAAGAGCGTATCATGACCTGCAATGAATTGCTTAACGGGGCTATTCGATTAACTGCTTCGGTACAATCTATGGATAAAGGGGTTTTAGTTGCCATTAAAAGAAGCAACATTTCAACAGATGACTTCATCAGGCTTTCTGATCAGGTCAGCGATACTGATACATTCTCTTATTCGGAAATCATTCTGGCACTACCGCATGACTCGTTGGCCACTGAAAGAAAAAGTATTCACAAATTGGTTGATATCGGCATTAACAACATTACCCAACACCAACTAGCATTAATCCATGGAACAGAGTTAAGCAGTCGGGAAAGCCGGAAAAAATACCAAATGCGAAGCGGCTTCCGGCCGGTCCAAAGATCTGTCGGACTTTATTACTGGAAGAACCAAAAAATTCCGATAGCCGACATTGAAGAGATCTGCATTGGAACCAACACTTTATCTTTTGAAGATTATCTAGAAACCCGACGCCTTTATTTGACTACCGGACTTTTCTATAACGATCGAGTCTTGGGCGAGATCAATGCCCTTCTAAGAATCTTAAAAATACCAACCAGCGAATGGTTTGAACAAGTCCATCAAGAGATAGGCGCCGTACCGGAGTTGGCGGAAATGTATAATGAGTTCACTGAAGACACAAAAAAAGAACTGTGGAATACCCCGGAACAACTAACTAAAGACGTCCATGTAGTTATTAAGGATTATGCCTCCGGAAAATTGGGTGGCAATGTCATTTACAAATACCGGTCCAAGGCTCTTTTCATTATTTGCTCGATTATACAAACAACGGCTTTCCGTGTTCTTCGGAAATTATTAGCAGAAAGGGAACTTGGGGTAGATAATGTCGTCACGGAAATAGAACGCTTTGCCAAACTTCAAAAAGATAACTTGTTAGATTTAAATATTGATCTAACAGAAACATTTAGTCTGGATATTCTTAAAATGATCAGGGATGTAACTTGGGTAAGAAGCGGAGGGACATTAACAGAAATATCTTATCCGACAACATTGCGTTTCAGGCACAGCGAAAAACAAAAACAAATGATAAAAAGACAATTAGATTTTTACGGAAACAGTCCTGGCGGTTTAACAATGTTAATAGCCCGTTTCCCGGTTAAACGTTTTTATAGAACAGTCGAAAAAACTAATTAAACCATCCAAAAGATGGTTTTTAATTTCTATATGAGTCCGCGATTGGTTAAAATAGCATCTACCGCTTTCCCTAAATTCAAAGAATAATTGCGAGTATCATTGGAAATAAAATAATCAATATCAATTTGATCTTCAAGGGTTTTAAGCTCTTCTGGGCTAGTGAATATTTTCTCAAGGTCTTCAAGTCGGTGTATTATTGAAGAATTCTTAACCCTTTCTATTCCCCTAAAATGTTCGTAGGTATCGTAGAGATACTTCAAGTTACGCCAATGGAGACCGTCGTCGTGTGCCAATCCATAAACCCTTTTATTAAAAACCAGACCCTCAAGCATCATCGTTGAAAGCGGACAAACCATAAATTCCATATTGGTAAACAACCGAGGAAAGTAAGACATGTCCGGACTGTAAACGGGATTGAACCCGTCTTTTATTTTGTGGCCGGCTTCTTTTTTATAGAAAGCTCTGGCCGGAATGTCCAATACCATGTTCTTGAAATCATATTCAAAGAAAACATCCGGACAATTTCTGACATGTTGAACCAGCCCAGGCCTGAAAATCACTTTTAAATCAGTACGATATTTACTAACAAGATCATCCAATTTATGAAGTGCTTCCAGCTCGTTATATGGCAGAGACGAACCGGCGTAAAGTATAAATTTAAACGGATACGGAGATGATAAATTCTGCCTCTCCAGATGAAAGTAGTTTATAAAACGAGGAGTTCCTAAAATAAAAATGTTTTTCTCCGGAAACTTTCTGAATCTCATGGCGTGCTCTGCACCCTGACGACTCCATACCCCTAAGTAATCAGGAGTAAAAGGATAAATCATTCTTCCGCCCAGATTATCCCAATTTTCAATCAAGAAAAAAGATGGGATATTAAATTTTTTGGCGATCCTGGTCAACTCAAGATCTAGACCGCCATAGACGGCAGCAGGAACCATAATCATTGAAGGACTAATTCTCGATACAATATCGTCCAGCTGATTGTCTCTACCACGCAATAGAAAAAACCACTTTGCAAACTGATAAAATGGCGTCCTCGTTAAAATTTTATAAATTTTCTTCTTTTTTGGTGAAAAACCTTTAACATACATCATGAGTCCGGTATCTTTACTTTGATAACGCCAACAACCTAAACCGATAACATGTTTATAAAAAGATCCTTTCTCGCCAGGATATGCATACGGAATGACTCTATCTTTGTCTACTCCAAAATCTTTATCTGCCAGTGCTGGATTAACTAAAAAAACTAAAGATCCGTTTACGCTTTTGAGTGCTCCGGTGGTGATATAATTTCGATAGTGATTCAAGGTGGCAATCACGAACAATATTGATTTCTTGCTTTGATTCATAACTTAAAATTAGCATAAAAAGATTTATTTGACAAGATAAAATTTAAGTGTAAAAATTCAAAAATATGTGTGGCATTGTAGGTATAATTGAAAATAAAGGCAAAGAAGTTTCTGAATCAAATTTAAAGAAAATGACTGATTCTATTGCCCATCGCGGCCCTGACGACGAGGGTATTTTTTTGAGCGGTAACATCGGTCTTGGACACAGAAGATTAAGCATCATAGATGTTTCATCGGCCGGACACCAGCCCATGCCCAACAAAGACCGGACTCTCTGGATTACTTTCAATGGAGAGATATACAACTACATTGAACTTAAAAAAGAGTTGGGCGGTAAATACCAAAGTAGCACAGACACAGAGGTAATACTTGCATATTACGAAAAGTGGGGCATTGACTGTGTTAAAAAATTCAACGGAATTTTTGCTTTTGCGATTTGGGATAACAATAAAAAACTCCTTTTCTGCGCCCGAGACCATCTCGGTGTTAAGCCGTTTTACTATATGCACAAAAACGGTATTTTTTATTTTGCTTCTGAAATCAAAGCTATTCTTGCTGCCATTAAGTCAAGAGTTGAACCTAACGACTCTATAATTTATGACTATTTAGCATACGGTTATTATCACCACAGCAACCAGACCTTTTTCAAAAACATTTGCCAAATCCCAGCAGGCCATACTCTTGTTTTAAAAAATGGAAATATAAAAATAGAAAATTATTGGAATTTGCCCGAAAAGATAATCAATTATAAAAACATGAGTGGACAGGATGCGGCTGAAGAATTTGCCAATATATTTAAAAATGCAATTAAAATCCAACTAAGAAGTGATGTGCCCATTGGAATACAATTAAGCGGTGGACTTGACTCATCAATGGTTGTTTCAATGGTCAATCAAATTACCGGCGGACAAAAAAATTTCCGTTTATTTTCTTTTGTTTACGGAAAACACAAAGACATTGAAAAACCTTACATGAAAGCTCTGGCCCGTAAAATTGGTTGGGATCTTGAGTTCTTTGAAATACTTCCATCAGACATGCAAAATTATATGGAATCCATGGTCAAAAGCCAAGATGAGCCGTTTCCAGGTTTACCGACACTGGGACTTCATATTTTAGCAGAATTTTCCCGCAAAAATAAAATTCCTGTGATTTTGGGCGGACAAGGAGGCGATGAAATTGGCGCCGGTTATGAATACTATATGGGAGCTCATTTATTAGATGTGGCTCAAAGTCAAGGTCTCGATACGGCTACAGCTGAGCTTATTTCGTATGGAAACTTACATTCGTTTAAAAAAAATGACTATCCTAAATTTTTATTAAGTACTGTTAATTCTTATCTAGCCGGTGGAACTTCCCAAGATGGAACAAGTTTTTCCAAACCAGAGATTTTAAACAAAGATTTTGCAAATAGATCAGCCAAGCCGCGTTTTTTGTTTCCGGCCCCGCTCAACTCTCATCTTCAAAATATGCAGTACCGCGACATCTTTCACACAAAATTGCCAAGAGTTCTACATTCAGCCGATCGAGCCGCTATGGCTTACGGAATTGAACAAAGAGTTCCTCTCATTGATTATCGCCTGGTTGAGTTAGGTCTTGCCATTCATGGTTCTCAAAAAATCAACAATGGCATTCAGAGATATTTTATGCGCCAAGCCGCCAAAAAGATTTTGCCGAAATATATAAGAAACGAACCCAAACGCCCTGTTCCCAGCCCTCAAAGAAACTGGTTTAAGACAGAGCTTCGCCCATGGGTCTCATCGATACTTTCGTCAAAATCATTAAAAGAACACGGATATTTGGATCAAAATAAAGTTTTAGAAGAATACCGCCATTACTGTCAAACGCCGGGTGTGCCCCCAAACTCGTTCCACATATGGCAGTGGCTTCATTTGGAATATTGGCTAAAAACATATTTTGATTAGTTAATATTCCGAAGAATTTTTGCCTGATATTATTTCTACGGTTCTTACCCCAGGCACGGCTTTTATTTCTTTAACAAATTCTCCAAAATCAGCATTTTTACTGAAAAGTAACGAGAAGTAATACTCTTGGTCACCATCGGATTGCGTTTTAGCTTGCAAAAATTGATGTGAATCAACATATTTGCCGATAAGAAGTAAGGCATTATTAAAATTAAAAACTTTGTCAGCAAGAAGAACCAAAAGAAAACCGTTCTTTACAGCAGAACCAAAATTGTATTTCGCGAGAAACATAAGTATAAATGAAACCATTATAGTGCTTATGATAGCAATAACATAATTATTCGTACCGACAGCCATGCCCATCGATAAAACAAAAAATAAATATGCGATATCTCTTGTGTCTTTAATAATTGTCCTAAAACGAATTAATGAAAATATGCCCAAAACACCAAGAGCACGCACTAAATTATTGCTTAAAATCATCATGGCAACCGATGAAAGAACTGCCATAATAATCAGCGTGGTAAGAAAAGATTTTGAATAAGAAATTCCAAAGTGAGTTTTTTGATAGACCCAGCTTATCGTTAACGCAATAAAAAAAGTTGCTAAAATGTTTATTACAATAACCGCTGAACTGAATTCCGTCAGCGAATACATAGGTAAATTTAGTATATTAAAATCTGACATGACATTAATTAAACATTAACGAAACAGTGGATTGTGTCGAAAAACAGCTTCTATCCCATAAGCATACTTTGAAATAGCATCATTTTTTAAGTTATAATCCTTAATAATCTTGCCCAACCATTGAGGAATAGTATAATTAGATTTAACTTCCAAGATGATACCCCTTCTGTTGATTTCGTCAATAGGTGTCATAAAGACATTGCGGCCAAGATCTTTTTTTCTACACGCTTCCAATCCTGAATCAAAAGTTATCCTCAAGGCACTTCCCGTTGAGACAATGTAAGGTTTTCGTCTGTATCTGACAATAATTTTAGGTTTAACTGAAAAAGCAATCATATTCTTCACAATTTCGTTTTTAGCTTCATTTTCCAATCCAAATCGCTTAAAACACACAAGGGCTGAGACACCTCTGTCCATAAATTTTTCCCATTCTTCACGATTTAATTTTAATTGAGTTTTTACAACTTTTTCTCCAGTTTTCTTTTTCAATTCAAGTAAAACTGATGAAGATTTATCTAAAAATGGCTCATAAATTCGAGCTCTTATTTTTTTTCTCTCTTTAAATCCTCCGCATTTATCCTGATAGTCATTAAAATCATAGGAATCAAAATATAAACTTGTAACATAATAACCGTCACCTAAAAGTACGCTGGGGGCATCAAGCTTCATGCCAAAATGCTTTAATTCTCGCTCGATAAATCCAGCCACATGAGATGTTATAAGATATTTAAATTCAAAACGATAAAATGATTTGATCATTTAATTTGATTGAACATATTATAAATAAATGCCGGTAAAATTTTTATAAAATTGGGCCTTTCAAGACTAATATTATCACCGTCATAACCACCCATAACGATACTATTTTTAATAGATAGTTTAGATATTCCAGTTTTTTCAACATTTTTCCACTCGCCAGATTTTGTCGGATAATTTGTAGTTTCATCAACCAATATTTCTCTTTGATTATTCCAAAAAATAGAATCCGTAACTTTTACATTTCCGCCATTTATAAATTCTTGTTTTTTTCTATAAATAGTAAGGCCTCCGGACCTATTCCCAATTACTATGTTACCGCCTATTAAAGCCGTAGAATCATCTTTGACAGCCAATCCGTAATTACAGTTAAATAAAATGTTATTTTGAATAACTGCGCTCGCCCCTTCACCAACACTAATACATTTATCTCCAAAATTATAAATTTTATTATCCGAAATCTCTAAATTTTCTGTAGCAGAAACATCAAGTCCGTCTCCGTCATCACCATTATTTTTAACCGCTGAATTAAAGAATATATTCCCGGCAACAATAGAATTCTTAACACTGTCCAGATCAAGAGCATCTGAACTTGTATTCTTAAACACATTGTATTTTAAAGTCACAGAACCACCGACAACGTGAAAAGCGTCGTCAGAACGACCGTTTTCAAAACTGGAGTTGTATACTTCAGAGTTGGTATTATGCAACGAAAATTGAGAAATAAAAGGGATCCCATTTACTAGCGCAGAAGAAGACCCTCCCCACGCAGACCCACCACTTACACGGAAGTAGTTGAAATAATTTTTTGCTTCACCCGTATTGACCACCCCGAAACTACCCCAAGGCTCTGATGCAGGAGACAATGCCGTTACCGTAATGGGTGAATTAGCATTGCCAAGTGCAGTCATGGGACTATAAGAAATCAGCGAAACTTTCGGTGCCATAAGCAGTTTTGCTCCAGGCTCAATAATCAACCTTAAGCCCTTGGGCACGATTACATTATCAGAGAAAATATGAGTACCATAATTTAAAGCTAAAGTATTCTGGTTTCTTTTAACAAATTGAGGATTCTTAATTAAAAACTGGTCTATGTTTAAAAATATGTCGTTAAAAAATTCAAAACTGCCTTCAAAATTAACCCGTCCTGAATCATGGTCCGGTAATATTTGGGCAATATCCGCAGATGAAATTTCTTTCATCAACTCGCTGGCTCTGCCAAAATTTTCTACAATAAGCGCTCTGTATTTTTTAATTCTTTTATCAAAATCATAATCCGAATCAACTTTTGTCTGATCCTTATAAAATTCATCAAAATATTTATTATATAAACCGTCATAATACGCTAAATCGTCTTTAAGATTGTCCTCATCCGCAACATATTCGTTAACCACTTTTTTGAATTCTTCCATAAATTTCTCATTAGCCAAGATGCGCTTAGCCAAAGTGGTCAAACCCGGATAAAAATCATGAGGACTATCTACAATAACATCCCACGGTACATAGTAAAATTTCCCAGTTTCTCTTTTAAATAATAGAACGGAATTTTGATTATCCATCACATGGCTTGAGCCGGCAAGAACATATAAAAGCTGAAAGCGATAAAAACTTTCAAGATCAAATAGATCACCTATTTTTCTCGCAAATTCTTCATCACCAGCATTTTCCATAAGATTGAATAGGGCAATGAGTTCCTCAAAAGCATTATCGTTCTCGTTGGTATAATTTTTCCAATCAGAAATCCTATTAACTTTAAAAAGGTTATCTTTATCATCAAAGTCAAGATCTTTTGTAGAAAAAATGCTATCGGTATCCATCAATCGACTTTTGACTAATAGTTCTTTAGACCACGGCTCGGATGCCAAATAAACGCCAGAGTCTTTATTGTTAATTTTTAATCTGACAAATTTAAATTCAGCCACCGGTAACCCCATTTTTTTAGCCCGATAGGAGTTCAGCGGCTCAATAAAATAGAACCGGTCAATAGGTATAATAAGATTAAGTTCCCTTTGACCTTGAAAAAGATCGTCCTTGGTAAATTTTAAACGATAAGATTTTTGTTCTTTGCTCCAATGGTCTGGCGATAATCCTCTATACCTTATTTTGATGCTTGATTTATAGTCGTCTTCGCCGCTTGCAAAATCAGCGTTAACAAATGTTTTATTCTCATCAAGCAAAGATCCATAGGAAAGAGTTTTCGGATCAAACGGCAAACTAGCAATCAATCTTTCTTGATTCTTGGGAGAAATAAAAATATGGTAAATTGGTAAATCAGACTTAGTCAACCAATAACGTAAGTGGATAATATTGTAAGCCTTTTTTAGGGCCAATCTGCTGGGTAATAACAGTTTACCCATGGCTGTTTGAGAAATGAAATAATTTTTCACAGATATAGGAACAAAAAAGGTATAAGCAAAAATCGTAAAAATCATTAGAACAAAAAAATAAGTAGGATTAAAAATATTTTTTATCTTATTTTTTTTTAAATTGTCGGGTGTCTTTTTATGCTTTGATAAAATATTACCCACCACATTTTTTAAATTAGAAGCATAATTATCTAATAAATCTTTAGCTATAAAGTAATCTATATCCAAAGGATTTGAATTTTTATTCAATTCGTCTCCAATAATAAAAATCTTTTCCATGTCATTGATGTCCCTGATCATGCGAACATTTTCTAACCGTTCAACATCAAACAAATGGCCAGCATTCTGATATGACCAATGGGGTCCGAAACGGTGAACACCGTCATCGTATGACAATAAATAAACTCTTTTGCCCAAAAGAGATGCGTTCAAGATCATTGTTGAATGAGCACACACCATAAATTCCATATTTGCCAAAAGAGCGATACGATGACCAGTAGATGGATAATAAATCGGGTTAAAATGGTCATGGGCGATATCCCACGATTTTGATTTTTTATAATAAAGTTTAGCCGATTCGTCAAGAACCACATGCTTATAGTCATATCCAAAAAACACATCCGGACAGTTTCTCGTATGCTGGGTTACATTGGGACGATAAACAATTTTAAGATCTAAACCCCTTTTTTCTATTATTTCGTCTAATCTTTTCAAGGCACCCAACTCATCAAAATGGTCGGACATACCAACAAACAAAGCAAATTTAAAAGAATAAGGCGAGGAGGTTTTTATAGCTTCCGGTTTCATATAATCCCAAAACTTTGGCGCGCCCAAAATAAATATTTTATCTTCAGGCATGCCTCTGACCTCAACGGCATGTTCCACCTGCTGCCGACTCCAGACGCCTAAATAATCAGGTTTTATGGTAAAGATAGTTTTATTATGAAGGGTATCCCAGTTTTCGGTTATCATTAAAGTTTTAATACCCACTCTCTTGCCAAGCCCTATGAGTTCAAAGGTAATCCCCTCAAACGCGTGAGAGGGCAGTAAAATTATCGCCGGATCTATTTTTTTAACCAGTTCTGCCAACTCTTTATCTCTAGCCTTAAATAAAAACCATGTTTTGACCAGACCGCTTAAAACAGGCCAAGATAAAACTTTATAAACACGAGTCTGCCTCGGACTGAACCAAAGCGTTCGTATCCAAAAGACATTATGCTTTCGCCTGTTAATATAGGTATTTATGTTAAAAATATGACGATGAAAAGTGTTCTTTCTGGCCGGATAATCGTAAGAAAAAACTTGTTCTTTAGAAACACCAAAATCAACACCCGTCTCGGCTAATTTAGGAAGAACTATTAGAAACAAGTCATCGCTAATTTTTTCAAGGTTTTTTGCTTGAATATAATTTAAATATTGCTGATAGCTTGAAATTACAAATAGTATTCTTTTGTTTTCACTATTATCTTTACCCATAAATTTTACCCAATATGATACTTTAAAATGAGCAAATTGTAAATGGAACGAATGTCTATCTTATCGTTGACATAAATAAATATTTTCATTAAAATAGAAAGCATGTCTATCGATAAAAAATACAAAGAAAAAAGAGATCAGATTATGGCCTATCTAGGATCAGATTTTCGTCACAATCCTACTATTCCTCACCCTTTTATTATCGAGTTCAATGGATCTCCTCATTCAGGTAAAACTTCAACCATCACTGAAATAGATAAGCTCCTCCGACGCCATGGTTTTAGAGTTCTTCGTCTTCAGGAAAGCGGCGAAGCAATCCGCCATATTGAACGAAAAACTCCTATTTACAACATACGAACAGGATTACATTCTTTAATTAACATTTTGGATCACGGCCACGGCTACAATTATGATGTGATTATTTTTGAGCGGGGCATTTTTGACGCCTACAACTGGATGACATACTGGGCAGAAAAAAATAAAAAACATCGCCAAGAACTTGAAACCGCAAAAAAGTTTTTTCTTACCAGTTTTTGGTCAAACATGGTTGATCGGATTTATTTTATGGTTTGTAGCCCGACAAAAGCCAGAAAAAGAGAATTTGAAGTCTCATTGTCTGACAATCTAAACACATCAAACGTTGATATGGTAAAATTTTACCGACAATCTTTTAAAAAACTATCACAAAAATTCCTCCAGATTAAACTTATAGACACAACCAACCTTAACAGAAAAGAAGTTGCGGAAAAAATAGCTTTGGATGTTCTAAAAATGATGGAAGAAAAAGCAAAAAAAACATTCAAAAAAACCCTTACTAAAGGGTTTTGAACTTATTTTAAATATTCAGGAAGAATCGCCTGATCTTTTTTTACTGAAACAACTAATTTCTTTCCAATAACCTCAACCAGCCGATACGGCTTCAGACCGACAGCCGGGGACTTTAGACAAATATCTTCCAAGTACAACGTCGCACCGGTATTTAGGTCTCGGCTTGCCACTATTGTTTTAGTCATTTTACGAATAGCCGGTTTTTCTTCTTCATAAAAACATTTCACCCCGTCGCCCATGCCAATTTTGAGACGCCGGAGATACTCAACAAGTTTTCTCATGCCTTGTGGTTCAAGTGAAAAAGCATGATCAGTGCCTCGCATAGTTCGTTTTAGAGTAAAATGCCTTTCTATAATCCTAGCACCACAAACATAAGCAACAGTTGAAAATAATACTCCGTTTGAATGGTCGGAAAAACCAATCACCAAACTAGGGAATGTATGCTTTAAGGTTTCAACCATTTTCAGATTAACCTTATCTTCGTGTTCATCGGTAATCGGATACATGGCTGTACAATGCAAAAATGCCAGCTGTTTGTTAATAGGCATAATCGCTTCATAAGCCCGGTAAATATCTGTCATACAGCTCCCGCCAGTACTTACAATTAGTGGCTTGCCAAATTTTGCAACATGCTTCAGGAGGGGGGTATTACTTAAATCTCCAGAAGCAATTTTGTAACAGAAGACACCTAGACTTTCAAGAAAATCGGCACTGGTAAAATCAAAAGCAGTAGCAAATAATATCAAACCCAACTCTTCGGCATATGCCTTTAACTCAACATATTCACCCCATCCAAACTCAAGAGCTTCGCGATGCGCGCCATAAGTGAGGCCAAAAGCATTTTCAGAGTGATAAGGAGAGTTATAAAAAGCTTCCGTATATAAACTTTTATTGTCCCTTTTTTGAAGTTTAACAGCATTGGCACCGCATTCTTTTGCCGCTTTAAACATTTTCTTACAGACCTCTAGATTGCCTTGATGATTATGACCAATTTCTGCAATTACAAAACAGGGTGAATTATCATCAATAACCGTATCACCGATCTTCAATTCAGGCATATTAGACCTATTTTTAAATAAAACTATTGTAGAGTCTAAAACAAAACCTTTACTGAGTAAAGGTCTATTAAAAACTGGGGGGTGTGAGACGCTTTTCCAGCAAGTATTCAGCAATTTCTAAATCAAATTCATTATCGACGTCAACGGTCGGACGACCTAGAAAAAACGGCAAGATATTACTGCCAATGATTGAATTCTGATCCTCTATAATATTCGCCCTAAGCACATGGACATCGGGCACCGACTGAAACACTTTTGGCAACGCTTGCCTTGGCCCGGCATAGAATTCTCTTGCGCCATTAAACTTTTTAATAAACGGCACTAAAAACCTCCCATTTGGCTCAAGCATTTTGTAAGGCGAACCGGATGGCTCTATCACCGAACGAATGGAGTCCGCTTCGAAATCAGCTCCAAGTATTCTTATAGCTTCTTCTATTTCTTCAACAGTACGCAGAGGACCAGTCGGCCTTAAGAACACAATAAATTCTGGCACATAGTGATCCCGGTCTTTACACCAGTCAAAACAATGTTGGACCACCGGAAAATCAGGAGTTAGATCTTCGGCCAAATGAGCCGGTCTTAGAAACGGAACTTCTGCGCCAGCCTTTTTTGATATCTCGGCAATTTTCCAGCTGTCCGTTGAAACGATAATCCGATCTATCAGATTTGATTTCAGAGCCGTCTCTATGCTGTGGCAAATTAATGGTTTGCCGCATAATATCCTTAGATTCTTTCCAGAAAGACCCTTTGATCCTCCTCTGGCGGGAACCAGCGCTAGAATTTTATAGCCATTAAACATACTACCTCCGTCACCAAGTCAATATTCTGGGACTATTCTAGTATATAAAAAATAGATTGTCAATTTATTATTTTTTTATCGCTTTGAATTGTATATTGCCTTCGCCATAAAAAAACCTGGAAAATTTATGGTCATATCTATTATAAAAGGGACTCAAAAATCTTCGGATATTCTTGTTGTTTGGGTACCGTGTTAATCTTTCAATTTTTGTAAAACCCTCGTCTTTTAATAAATCCCTTAATTCTTTCTCTGTAAAATCTTGAGATAAGGGCGCAGTCATCCGATCTTTGATAGATAATGCCAAATCCTTATTGAGCAGTTGTTTTATGATGTCTTTAGGTATATCCTCGCCCATTTTATCTCCATGTTTGGCCATTTCTGAAGTCGTCCAGTCCCACAGCTCCCAAAGAAATGTCTCATCTATTTTGTCAATGAGTCGCTTGTAATTTCTGTCTCTTCTATATTTATCTCTAAGAAAATTAACCACTTCGCGCATAAGGCCACCTTGGCCGTGTATGTATATATAGAGCATTCCGCCTTTTTTGGTAACTCTTGCAAGTTCTCTTATACCCTTGAAGGCATCCGTAGTATGGTGAAGAACGCCGGAACAATGAGTAAAATCAAAGAAGTTATCGGGAAAATCGATCTTTAAAACATTTCCGACAGCAAGCTCGTATCTCTTCTCAAATCCCTTGAGCATTTTGAAAGCCGTTTCAAAAATGCTTTTGTTCAAATCAAAAGCATTTACCTTTGCGGCGCCGGCGCTGAGCATGCTGTATGTTGCATTAGCGTTAGAGCCACATCCTGCGTCCAGACAAGTTTTGCCCAAAAAAAATCATCGGGAACTTTCAAGTATCTAGGCGATAAAAGATCTACCAGCCTTTTAAAGGTTGGCTCGTCTTTTGCCTGTTCGACGTGAATCTTATGAAAAATTTGCCTTGTTTTTTTCTCTATTGGTTTCATGTTTAATTAATTAATAACACACCCATTAAAAAAAGTCTACAACTATCTTGTGGTCCCCAAAAAATTCAAAAAGTTGTGTATTGATCTTCCGGAACTTCTGAAATTTTACTTCTTTTGCCAGCTTTCATCTCAAGCATTCTAATTTTTTCACTTATAAGCCGATCTAAGAACGGCGAATTTTCTTTTAAAGTCTCCGCGGCTTCTTTAACCATGTCGTAACTTAAATTTACATTGCTTTCCCGAACATGGTCGTGTTTTCTATAACGTTCCTGAAAAGCGGGATCGGCAATTAATTTTTCACATAAACATTCCGCAAATATTTTGTTGCCTTTTGGGGTCATATGCAATTCATCGGTAAAAAGAGAAATTCTCTCTGTGCCCCTATGATCAGACATCAACTCGTCCGGCTTAAGAACGGGCACAATATTAGACATAACGTTAAATGTTCTGGAGATTTTGCCTTTTGAGATTGCCTGAAAGTCGGCATGAAGCGAAGTTAAGCGTGAGCCCGTAATATAAGCATTGCGATCTTCCCAAACATCTGCCATATCCACTAACAAAGGGTAGCTGACATTATAAACCAGGGACTCTTTTTCTTTTGCTGCTTTGGCAATATCTATCATATTGTCAAACCAAGCAACAATATAGTCATTTCGGGCAAGAGCCTTCCATCGTTTGGGATTGGTGAAACTCATATTTCTGGTAAAATAAAACTCCCTGAAAAACGCTTGCACCGCCAAAAATATACTGATAAGCGGAATGCTTGACAGTATTGGATGCGGACCGCTGTAAAAACGGGTTTCTTCTACGTTTAACACGGTCTGCGATTTCCATTTGCCCATCAGAAAGAGACACGAAAACTCAAACTCATCATTTAGTCCTTGGGTCAATAATGTGATATCCGGTTGATAGTTAGATATTTCATTTTGGAAACGCAAACTTTCTTGACGGGAAGTCCACCTTACTACGCCTGCATTGATTACTTCTATGTCATAACCTCTTTCCTTTAAACACGATTCTAGAAAATAAGGCCATGTTTTATCATCGTCGGTCGAGGTGCCAGCCGTTGTCGAGCCGCCGGAACAAAAAATACGCAGCTTCCTTTTTTTATTATAGGGGTCAAATTCCGCACCCCGAAAACCGAGGGAATTAACGTTAAAATCGTTGCGCAGTTCCATGTTTTTATTAAAATCAGTAACCCGCCCTGTTTTATATGGAAAAACATATTTATCGAAAACAAGAAAGTTGAGTTTTTTTGCGTGGCAGTTCTTTCTGAATTCATTACCATACACGGGATGGTCAACCAAAAAATAAACAAATACCGAGTTCTTATAATAAGTACCGTATGCCGAATACAACAAAAGACGTAATCCAGATTCGCAAATAACAAAAAAGGAAACTAACACGATAAAAACGTCCCATAAACTGACATTTTGAAACATGAACAAAAAAATGACCGCCGCAATCATCCAGACACAAAAAGAAACAATAAAAAACTTACCGTAATGCAACTGAATTATTTCCGCAATTTTACTAATACTTGTTTTCACTTAATCAAGAGCAAAAGATTGTCGCCAATCGCCATTTTCTATAAATTTTTCCTGGCTTTTTTTATCAATCAGGAAATTTTCAAGCGCAAGATGGTCAATTTCCGTTCTCATAAAACACCTGTAAGCATCTTCCGGCGTACATACAATCGGCTCACCTCTGACGTTAAAAGAAGTGTTTACTACCACCGGACAGCCGGTTTTTTTGTAAAAACAATTAATTAGTTTGTAAAACTTGTCGTTCCCTTCTTTAGAAACAGTTTGCAACCTGGCTGAATAGTCAACGTGGGTAACCGCCGGAATATNAGACCGNACCACGCTTAACTTGTCAATGCCAAATAAATTTTTATTTTCGTTNGATATACTTTTTCTTTTATCACTCTTTACGTCTGCCACCAAAAGCATAAAAGGAGACGGNCGATCAATTTCAAACCAACGGCCAGCTTCTTCTTCCAAAACTGCCGGAGCAAAAGGGCGAAATGATTCACGAAATTTTATCTTTAAGTTCATATTTTTCTGCATTTCGTGGTCCCTGGCATCGCCCAGTATGCTTCTTGCTCCTAGAGCCCTTGGCCCAAATTCCATTCTGCCGTTGAACCATCCGATAACTTTTCCTTGTGAGATCAAATCAGCGACTTTTTCTTCAATATCGACACAATAAGTATAAGGTATTTTTTTGTAATCCAAAAATTCTTTAATGTCATCTTCGGAATAAGCCGGTCCGAAATAAGTATTTTGGAGTTCTTTTTTGTCAGAAGATGGTACTCGAGAGTTGTTTAAGACATGATACCAAACATAAAGTGCCGCACCTAAAGAACCGCCTGCATCGCCGGAAGCGGGCTGGATATAAATATCGTCAAAGATGTTTTCTTTCAGGATTTTGCCGTTTACGACACAGTTTAAAGCTACTCCGCCAGCCAAACAAAGATATTTTTCGCCAGTTTCTTTCCTAATTCGACGCGCCATCCTCAAAATTGCCTCTTCAACGACTTCTTGAACAGATCGCGCAAAATCCATATCGTCTTGAGTTAACTCCGACTCCGGTATTCGGCATTTACGCCCAAATAAATTTTCAAAATTACTGTTTATAATCGGNCNGCCGGTAGTAAAATCAAAACAACGCATATTCAATTTAAAAGAGCCGTTTTCTTCAAGTTTAATCAACTCGCTTAATATCTTTTCTTTATATTTTGGCACCCCATAAGGAGCAAGACCCATAACCTTGTACTCGCCTGAATTAACTTTGAAACCGATAAAATAAGTTAGGGCGGCATAAAGAAGCCCGAGGGAATGAGGAAAATTGATATTGCCCCTAAACAAGAGTTTGTTATCGTTGCCAACTCCGTAAGTCAGCGTCTCAAATTCGCCCACCCCATCGATCGTTAAAAAGGCCGCTCTTTTGAAAGCCGACGGATAAAATGATGAGGCGGCATGACTCTCATGGTGCTTTACAAAAATAACCTTGCCCTTATAGCCAAATTCTTTTTTTATTATTGATTTGACTCTGAATTTCTTTAATTGAGAGTTAATCACCCTTACAAAAGCACCTAACCTGAAAGGATAATAGAAAAGAAATGATCTGCATATTCTTGCCAGTTTTAAGGCCGGTTTTTCATAAAAAACAATGTAGTCAACATCGTTAACAGAAAGTTTGTTGTCCCTCAAAAGATAATCAATAGAGGCGTGCGGAAAACTGTTGTCATGTTTTTTTCTTGAAAATCTCTCTTCTTGAACAGCACCCAAAATCCGACCATCTTCTATGAGGGCGGCAGCACTGTCATGGTAGAATGCTGAAATGCCCAGAATCCTAATCATAGATTGATTTCCTCCCAATTATACACCCATTTGTCGTTTACAAAACTGGCAAAACGACCTCGATAAAAGTCGCGGTTAAGCATCTCAACAGATGTTAGTTTCCTCTTGGCCTGGCCGATCATAATTTGCCATTCGGGTATGGTTTTTTCTGCAACTCTTCTTTGTTCTTCTTCTGGTAAACTCCTGAACACAGAAAGCTCCTTAAGCAAGGACGGCGTTATTGAAACCGGGCCATCTTTTGTTTTGTCGGCTGACAAAATAGTAAAGTGACGTTCGACATAGTCGGCACCAAGCATAATAGCAACTTTAGCCGCCTTGATACCATCCTGTTTAACCAAAGTGTGGTCAGACCACCCAACCGACGGCGTAAATTGTCTTAACCATTCCATACGCTTTAAATTTGCTGATTCAAGTGTATTTGGATAACTGGTAACACAATGAAGAAACGAAAATTGTTTGTTGCGGCTTTTTAAAATCTCTGCAGCTCCTGATATCTCCCCGTCAAAAGAAGCCCCAGTTGAAATTATCAAATTATCAAAATTATCGGCAAGTTCATTGACCATGTGGTAACTGCCGCAATCATAACTGGCAACCTTAACTAGTCTCTCTTTCCATGGCAACGAAGCCGCAAATGGAATTCTTTTGCGCGAGAAAACTGTCAGCATCGGAATTATGCCTACTTTTTTGGCTTCTTCAACAAAAAAAATATAATCTTCTTGGGACAAATCGAGCAGTTTCAAACGGTTAAATTCTGCATCAAAAGGTCTTTTTATAACTCTGATTATCCCATTATCTTCAACAAGGCCTTCGTCAAATCTTTTACGATGAGTCAAATCTTCGGAAAATATCATCTGCCCCTTAATGATGTCAGCTCCGTTTTCCTTGGCAGAATAAATAAGATCCCGAAGTATGCCTCGGTCACCGTTATGATTCTGGCATATTTCCATAATTATTTTGGGTTTGTATTTATCCATGGTTTTTCAAATAATCGTCAGCAAATATTTTAGCGCAATATNTAGTTCCGTCAAAAGTGCCCCAGCGCTTTATTATTTCTTTTTTTACGGCAAGACTTTTGACTTTTATATTCAAGCATTCTTTAAGCAACTCTTCAGCTGTTTGGCCGTGATAGACAACTCCTATGCCTAAATTGCGTATAGATATGTTATTAAAATATATTTCCCAATCGTCGCTTGGGTCAAAATCTGATAAAACCAGCGGGGTTTCGGAAAATAAAGACAGCCACACCGAGTTCCATCCTGCTCGCGTGAAGTGGAATAAAATATTACCGCCGGCAATAACCCGAGGCGATGCTTTAATGCTACTGGGCACAGTATCGGGATTATTAGAGTATGTTCTGATGCCCAGTTTTGGTACAATGGAATATAACTTTTCCAATCCTGGAATACCGCTGACGGTCACAAAAATACCTTTTTTTATTTTTTCTCCTGTTGATAAAATGGGTGTCACCAACGGAGGAACTTCTATTTCCGTCGAATACCGAGACCTTCGGTCACCAACACAAGAAAAGGTGCCGGGAAAAGCTAAGCAGTGAATTTTTTGGTTTTTTTCCACCGAGTTTATTTTTTTAATGGCAGAATCAAGAATTTTTTCAGAAATCTTAAGGCCATCAACACCTTTCACTCTTTCTAAAATTTCTCCTACATAACCAAAAGAGGTGAAGTAAGAGGGGGCAACATTATAAGAGATCCTCGGTGAACGGTTAAGCTCTACCTTGATGCTGTCGCCATATTTGGCTTTAAGATACTGGTTGGCCTCATCAGAGACGTTACTAACTGTTTCTGCCCATCTGTTCAGATATTCGACGTACGATCTTCCGTCATAAAAAACCTTCTTTAAAATTTTACCCAACCCCTTGTCTAGGATAATCTCGTCTGGATACTTGACCATCTGTCCGATAAATTCCTCTGACATTATTGTCCTCTGCTTTTCACCATAAACTAGCGGCACAATGATTCTTAAACGCTCGTAACCGAGTCTTTCCAATTCATCGTTAAAAGCAAGCGCAAGTTCAGTGGTTCTTAAATACGGACCCGTGCCATAGGCAAAATTAGTAACTATAAATTTGTTGATCGAGTTTTTCATTCCTATTTTTCAAACCAAGCCCAGATATTTCTTGCTCCATCAATGTGCTGTTTTATAACTCTAAGACCGGCAGATTGAGCAAGATTCAAAATTTCTTCTGGTACAAAAGAAACACCATAAACCCACTGCCACTTTCTGGGCGTACCACCTGTTCTAAATTGAATCTTAGCTATTCCATCAGCCTTTAACGTCCTACTTATTTCTTTCAAGTAACTTAAAACGGTATCAACATTCGGCAAATATCTAAAAACGGACTGAGAATATATTAAATCAAAATTATTATCCGAAAAAGGTATGGACTTCCCGTTATTAACGCTAACGNCAACATTAACAACTCCCTTGAGACGATTTTGGGCTATTTTTACCATTTCACTTGATATGTCTATCCCCTTGATCTGTCCAAAGTCACAAGCCATAAATTCAGTCATTCTAGCAACACCAGTTCCTATTTCCAAGACAGTAGAAGTTTTAGGGTCTTTTAAGTGCCCGGCAATGAGTTTGTCATTCAGTACATTTCTATCATAGTCAAATTTACCGGTTTCCCTTAGCTCAAAAACGTTGACCTTTTTTCTGCTGGGCGTACCGATATTAACAAAATAAAAAGCATTCTGTTTGGCAAGTTTATTCCACGTTTTTCTTGTATCTGATAGATTGTTATTGCCTAAAACTTTATTTATTATCGGATTAACTATTGGTTTAACTATTTTTTTAAAACCGACTATGTGTCTAGAGCCAAATAATCTTTTAATTAAAAATTTCATCGCATCAGTGCTATCAGAAACATGGCTATAGTATTCCCAAGGCGAAGACCACTCAATAAGACCTTCTCGTTGACCTTCTAATTTTTGATGGGAATCGTTTGATAAATAAATAGCTTCTAGAATGTGAGATTTTCGATTTTGTGAATGAATTCCGGCAAAAGCCAATGAATCTTTAGGTAAACAGTGTCCGCTAAATGCCTTACCATAACGAAGATAAATCTTTTTTTCAAACAAAAAATCCAAAGCTCTTTGGGTATCTTCCACATTAACTAATTTTGAATCGACCATTACGTCACCAACTTCATTTACAAAAGATATTCTTAAAGCATTCCAAATATTAGNCAGGTACTTTATATAAGAAGCCTGTTCAATGGTGCCACTAAAAATCCTGTGGGCATTAGTTCTCCACTCATTCAAAAAATTAGGCATAAATTTAACTGATCCCGTAGTTCCAATAACAAAATAATAAGGATTAATACATTCTTCAACTCCCTTTTTTTCGTGTAAAAATTCGGGCAGATAATAGTCAAACTCCAACTTAGATAAATTCTGAGGCAATATGGTTGAACGTAAAACTACTCTCCCCTTAGCTTGCCTGATTGAAACAAGAGCTTTTTCTATAAAACTTATATCCTGCTCACCTACAGATGAGACCTTGTCTCCTACACAAACCACATACCAAGTATTATTGCCTTCTTCATCCAAAGGATTATTGAGTCTTTTAATGTCATCATAATATTTATCAAAATCGCCATAGTATCGTGGTGGAGTATGAACATCGTAGTAAAAAACGGGGTAACCCATGGCCGTTAAAGCAATCGCATTGGCCTGACCCACCCAACCATAACCGATTATAACTATTTTTTCTTTTTCTCTTTTGACCATATTAATTTTTAATTACTTAATATTTCTTAATTTAAAATTTTTTAAAATCATCTTATATTATACATCTTGTAAAAATGAGAATTTTTGTTTTCAAGCAATTGTTGAGGTAAACCTTCCTCAACAATTTTTCCATCCTCTAACACAACCAGCCTATCAGAATCTTCAATCGTTGATAGTCGGTGAGCAACAATAAGCATCGTCATTCTACCTCGCAAACCCTCAAGAGCATGTTTTATTGCAACTTCAGATTCATTATCTAAAGCACTTGTCGCTTCGTCTAGAACTAACAATTTAGGATTCCTAGATAAAGCCCGGGCCAAAACTATTCTCTGACGTTGACCAACAGACAATTTTAACCCTCTTTCACCCACAAAAGTGTTAAATTTTTCCGGCTGTTGAGTAATAAAATCATAAATATTGGCCAATTTTGCTGTCTTTGAAATCTCGTCATCGGAAATACTATCATCATAAAAACGAATATTGTTGGCAATCGTGTCATTTACAAGAAAAATGTCCTGAGAAACATACCCGATGTTTTTTCTCCACTTTTCTAAGTTTATACCAGAAATATTAACTCCATCCGCGGTAATTCTACCTCCTGTCGGATTAAATAACCTTAATATTAAATCGACGATGGTTGTTTTTCCAGACCCGGAATGACCTATAAGCCCCACTGTTTCTCCTTTTTTTATTATTAAATTTAAATTGTTTAAAACCAATTTTTCTGAACCATCATAACTGAATTTAACATCATTAAATTCTAACGAGGAGTCGAATTTAAAATCTTTGCTTCCTTCGGTTCTTTCCATTTGTTTTTTAACTTCCATTTGATAATTAACAACGGAAACCAAATAAGGAATATTCTGGTTAATCTTGCTTATTTTTGCCTGCGACGATTGAATAAATGAGAACATTTTTTGAACTAAGTATAATATGGCAGCAAAAGACGCAACATTAAAAGACGGGTCCCTGTAAGAAAAGAGAAAGATCGGGATTATTATAGCCAGTGTAAACGGCTCAAGAAAAGCGCCAAGAATATTATTGTACCTTGCCGCGTCAAACCTAGCACTGGCAAGTTCTTGAAAAAAACTTTTTCCCTTATCTATTACCTCGTCTTCAACAGCAAAAGACTTAACGGCCTTTGAACCTATCAAGTGTTGATTCACATGATGCGACACTTCCATTGAAATTGAGACCTCTTTTTTTGAAAGTTTCCTCATTTTATAAAATAGTGGCTTTAAAACAAAAAACATTCCTAGTCCTATCAAAATAGTTCCCATGGTGATATAAAAAGAAATTCCTATGGCCACAACGGCGTACATTAAAAAACTAGTCATAGATAAAATAACAGCACTGATTAACATCAACAAACCGGCTGATTTGTTTATATCTTGCATAACCATCTGAGATAGATGACCTATTTTTCTATCCATTAGATAGGGCCAATTTGCTCTCATTGTAAAATCAAAAACCTCTTTTCGAGTATCAGCTTCATATTCTGCAACAGCTTTGGCATCAATTACATCGGCGATGTAAACAAATATAGCTTTTGAAATGAACAGAATTACCAGTACAGTAATAACGACTGGTAAAGAAAATGGAATGCCAAAGAAAGAAAAAACGATTTTAAACATCTTTGAAATTGGGTCATTATACACAGCTCCATTCTGGTTAATAACAAAAGAAAACAAAGGAATAACGGCCCCGATGCCGATACCCCCCAAAATACCGCTGATAAATCCTAATCCGGTCAAAACTAAAATAGTCTTTTTATACTTAGAAAATGCTGTCCTGAATAGAGCTAGGGAAATGAATATTTTTGAAACAAAATTAAACATTAATATTGCTTAATTTACCATATATTATTTGAATCGTCAAACTATTATTCACGACCTCAATCTTAGATAAATTTAATCTTACGCATTGCAAAAATAACCATCTTCAAAAGTAGCCAACCATGAGACCATCTTTGAATATTAGTCGTGCCATATGTGCGTTCCCGATAATGTATTGGAACATTAATAATCTTCAAATTTAATTTCGCAGCACCAAAAAGTAAATCAAAATCTCCAAACGGATCAAAATCTCCAAAAAAACTGCGATTTTTCTTTATGTCTTCATAATCATGTTTCCATAACACTTTCGTCCCACATAGTGTATCCTTTAATCTTTGACCGAGTAGCCAAGAAAACATAAAACCAAAAAATTTATTACCGGCATAGTTTAAAAGACGCATTGATTGTTTCTCCATGGGATAGATCAACCGTGAACCGTTTATAAATTCACCTCGACCGATAGTAATTGCTTCATAAAATTTGGATAATTCTCTTGGCGGAACTGTCATGTCAGCATCATAAACCATCAAAATATCACCGGTAGCCATATCAAAACCCTTTCGTACTGCATCACCTTTGCCAACTCCGTCTTGAACTGTAAATCTTAATATTTTTGAGCCATGATAATTTTCAATAACCTTTTTAATCTCTTCGTGGGTATTGTCTCGAGAATATCCTTCTACAAATATCACCTCGGTTAGTTTCCCAAGCTCCGGTAATTCGTCCACGATCTTTTTTATCATGCCCGCCTCGTTTCTAGCCGGTACAATAATTGACACGGGGTAATTTTTTTTTAACTTAATTAAATCCGTCAAATGCAATGCTGACGAAACTGGTCTGGCAACCAGAAAATTTACAAGCCCTAATTTATTGAATGGCGTAATGTTGGCCAAAAACTTATTGCAGAAACTAGAAATTACTGGAACATATTTAGGGAATAAAAGTTTTGAACCATTTTTTACCACCTCAAAACCAGCAAGATAAAAAAAGTTTTCTATATCCGCCAACGAAAGCCAACTCTGGTAAATAAAAGGCATTTTTACTTTCAGTTTTGCGCCTAAAACTAGAATCGGTTCCCATAGCTGGTTATATTGAATAATTATAATTTTACCGTTAGGGTCAATAAAATCATTGAGTTTTTTAAAAAATAATTCAATATCATTAATATAACCAAGTGTATTATCAATTATTATATAATCGAATTTCTCACCGACTCCCCACTCTTTATTTTCAACATCAACAACTCTAAACTCCAAATTCTTACTATAACCATGTTTTGTATTTGCAATTTTTATCATTCCCAAACTAAAATCAACCCCCAACCCTCTTGAAGGCTTTAAGGCAGCCAAAAGTTCTCCCGTACCACAACCAACCTCCAAAACCCTCTTACCTTCAGGAATTAAAAAACTTGCAAATTTTTCTATGTAATTATAATAATATCGATTTTTCTTTTTCCAATAATTTCGCTCGGAAGCAATTTTATTAAAATATCCCTCTATTTTAGATTTGTCGTACATATTTAAAACTTAGGTATATTTCTGCAGTCATAAACCTTAGAAGATATTTTTTGAGAATACTTCTCATAAATAATTCCGCAGGCAGAGAAGTACTTGGAATACGGGCTGTTCGGACCAATTCTTGGAATGTCTATAACTAGAAAATGGCCCCGGAATTCAGAAAAAATACCGGCATAAAACGGTTCGTATTTTGGCGCGACATAAAGCCGTCTTTCATATTTACCGATCTTCATAAGTTCATACCCGCCAATATTGTTGTATGTTATTATTTTTTCAATTTGGGAGTCATTTTTTATATAATCAACCGCGCTGCCAATTAATTTCGTTGGATTACCGTTTATCTTGCCAAATAAATATTCTTCCGCAAAAACAAGGTTATACCCAACGCCAAGAACAGTAACCATCGTTAGCAAAAACATACGCTGGTTAATTTTCAAAAGAGCCAGTATAACCAATAAAATAACCGATATCCAATTCAAAGTTATGTATAACCAAGAAATATAAAACCCAACCGGCCCCGAACCGCCGGTAAATGGCACCAAAAAATTCCACTGAAAATTAACAACTCTGTTCGCCCAGTCACTTTTGGGCCAAAGCGAAGGCACAAAGTGAGGAATAAACTGAAGCAAGAAAAAAAACACAGCGACAGAAGCCCCAATAGCAACTGGAGCTAATAATTTTCTAATAACAACGCTTCGAAAAATCCTTGAAAACGAAACCCCTCCAACAACCGACAAAGGCACGACAACAAACTGAAAATATTTATCAAGGGCCCCCAAAGAAAAATCAAATAACACTAAATAAAATATCAACCCCGACAAGAGAAAGGTCACAAAAATCCTCAACTTGTAAGCATCTTCTTTGTTTATAAAAAGTAAGGGAGCAACCAAAAGCGGTGATGCAAAAAATAAAACTTTCACAACTTGGACAGCTGTTTGAAAATAACTTCTTCCTGAAAAATTAACATAGCCCCTGGCGTGAATAATAGCATCGCTAAGAGGATAGTTGGGAATAATCTTGTGAGCATTTATCAAGACAACGCTTAACAACCCCAAAAATAAAACCAATCCAAGGCCATATTTAACAATTAGTCGTTTATTGCCGAGAATCCACGCCTGATAAAAAAGCTCGAAAATTAAAACCGCAATAACCAAGATAAAACTGAATTTCGTTAGAAACCCGGCGGTCAAAAAAAGAAGAAAAAGAATTAACCACTTTGACATTAAAAAACCTCCGGCTTCTCGCCACTTATAAAAAGCAAGCAGAGAAAGCAAGAGAAAAAATGGAAGAACAGCTCCATCGACGTCAACCGTCAAAGCCGATAACAGGCTAAAATATGAAATAGTAAAAAAAGCTACAACCCATATTGCTCTAGTCCAGTCGAAAAGATATTTTACCAAAGTAAATAACAAAATAAAATTTGCTATGCTAAAAATCAAAGGAAACATTCTCATATTTTCGCTTCCAAACAAACTCCCGGAAATTGAATAAATAAATCCCATCAGCGGAGCATGGCCATAACCGGCGGCAAAAAACCAGCCATGTGGTTGGTCAATTTCAGATGCAATTCTTAACTCATCCTGATGATAAGAAGTGTGAACCCCTAAAAGCCTTATAAAAATAAAAGCTCCCATAAATAGTAAAAGCAAAATTTTAAATTTTTTATCACTAGAAAATAACTCCATAATAGATTAGGGCTTGTTTATTCTATATAAAAGGCTTGCTTGCTTTAATAACCAGAGAACCTGATATTTCTTTTAGTATAGGCAACCTTTCCATGGCCAAACATATTTTTGTAGCGTAGCTAAGCATAAACTGAGGAATGGCCGGGTGAATAAAATCAAAGTTCTTTATTATTATTTCCTTAAAACCAGAATTATTAAGTATTCTAACCAGCGACCACCTGAAAAAAGCAGTCTCGTCTGGTGAATCACCGGCTAATTTTTTTATGAATGGGGTATTTTTTTGAATAAAAATTTGAGGATTCAACATGTTGGGTTCAGTAAACATAATCCTGCCTCCAGGTTTTAAAATCCTAAAAAATTCCTTTAGGGCCATGCTTGTGTCCAGATGATGTAAAGCAGAAACGCCAACGATAAAATCAAAGCTTTGATCTTCAAAAGAAGTCCTGTGAGCGTCTTCGTTCTTAAAAACAACATTGGCACAAACAGTCTGTTTTTGAGCCAGACCTAGAAGCGCTGGCGAGACATCTATCGCAACAATTTGATTATTGGTCAGCACCAACTGGCCAGTAAAAAGACCCGTGCCACATCCGATCTCAAGAACTTTTTTGTTGTCGTTGCCTAAAAAATTTCTAAGCATACGACCTCTTCTTTCCCATCTTAATCGGCCGGCCGGAGAAGACCAATTCCAAATTTTTTCTCCTTTTTCGGCTATGTATTCTCCGTGTTCTATTTCGTTTTTAATTCTTTCGTCAACCATAAAATTAAAATTGTTTCAAAAATAAAACTAATTTTTTTGCAATAACCGGATGGCTGTAATTTTTAATTACATATTCTCGACCAAACCTACCCATTCGTTCAGCCAACTCCTTATCAGATAAAATTTTATTTATCGCCTCGGCCAGTTGTTCCGGATTATTCGGTTCAACTAAAATACCGCTTTTGCCGTCAATAATCACTTCCTCTATTGAACCGGTTCTTGTTGCCACGACCGGAACCTCACAAGAACTGGCTTCAGCCATAGCATAACCAAATTGTTCCTCCCAACCATCTAGCGGTATACTGGGATAAACAAAAACGTCAGCTTTGTCTAGTTGGTTTGGTAATTTATCATTACTAGTCCAATCTAGGAAAACTACATTGTCACTTAAACCATTCTCTTTTTTCTGTTTTTTTAGACCCTCTTCTTCTGGACCAGTACCAATTATATCAAGCTCAAACTTAATATCGTTTCTGATTTCCTTTAACCTTTTCATTGCCTCAATTACTTGGTCAACTCCCTTTCTTTTTTCTAAGGCACCATAAAACAAAATATATTTTAAATTGCCTACACTTATTCCCAACAACCAATTCAACTTATCTTGAACAATTTGAGAGGGCTTAAATTTTTCAGTATCAACACCGCTTAAAGGACAAATTAAAATCTTCCAATCTTCGTTTTCCATTTTCCATTTACGAACAATATCCGCCGCCTTTTTGTTGCCACAAATGATACCATCGGCAAAAAATAAGTTCGCTCGAACCAAAGCGTTTGAAAGTTTTAATTTTAACCCGGACATCCTTCTTTCGGGCGGAACATTCTGCCAAGTAAACAAAACATGCTTATACCCAAATAACTTTGCAAAAAACCCATTATAAAGAGTTCCGAGCAAATTTGGCTCTAAACAGGAGTAAAGTACCCTAGAATTATATTTTAAGCGTAAGAGGGGCAAAATAAAGCAAGTAGAAGGCATCCAGCCCTTAAACAGCCCGCTAAATAACGCCCTCCCACCATAAGACCAGGCGGAAAGACTATAAATCTTAAAGTCGCCTCTTTTTTTAAAATCTATTTTAACTTTTCCATTTTTTGCTTCCCAACGTTTAGGCAAAATAAAAACAAGGTCATCTTTATTTTCTGCATACTCAAAAACCTTAAAATAATAAGAGTAGGCATATGGATAACCAGTTACAACTATAGACTTAGTCATGTTTTAATATTTTCGACAGTTTATCAATAAAACCATCAATGCTATGATTCTTAACCACGATTTTCCTCATATCAGAAGAAATGATTTCTTTTCTCTCTATCGGCATTTTCATCATAAAGTCAATCCTTTCCGCAAGCATTGCGTCGTCTCGTTTAGAATACATCAACTGACTGCTGTATTCTCCTAAAACACTTTTAAGCGCCTCGTTGCAAGTTAAAACGGGGAGACCACAGGCCATTGCTTCAAGAATCGCTTTATCTAAACTACCCGTATGGCTCATATTAACAAACAAATCCGCTGACCGCAGAAATGGAGGGAGATCTTTGTTTACTATTGGTCCAATAAATTGAAACATGTCCGTCATTTTTTTATTTTCAAGTGTCTTTTTTAACTTTTCCATGTACTCAATGTCGTTTCCAGTAGCCGGCTGACCAGCAATCTCAACTTGAAATTTAGCGCCGTCATCTTTTAGTATCTCTGAGGCCTTAATCAATGTCTCATAATCCTTAGACGGCGTAATCCGCCCCACACTCACGACCTTAAATGAATTTTGAACCTTGAATCTTGAACCTTGAATCGGCTTAAATCGTTCAGTATCTATTCCTTGACCTATGACCTTAAGCTTGTTAGTGCCCAGGACCCGATATCCTTCGGGTGTTGAAGCAACAGCAATGTCAGTTAATTTGTCGGCCAGTTTTAAGGCCGGGGGCGTGTGGCCGTGAGCGTACCAAAGAACAATTTTCTTCTCCCATATTTTCCAAAAAAGCGCCCCCAAAACCACATACTTAGGATTCATATGAACAAACACGGAATCATAATTGTTTCTTAATTTCCATATATATTCATAAAAGCGTTTTAAATATTTTAACTTAGACGTGCCCTTTTCTTCTTTCCCCAAAGAAAAAACGTTAACGTTATCCGGTAGGTCATACTCCCCCTTAAAAAGACAAATGACGTTAATCTGTTCAGCTTTGCCGGCTAATTTCCTTATCCATTCAATAAAAAAACCAAGCACATCATCACTTGCATCAACTTTCTGAGTAATAATTAATAATTTCATTTTTGAATAAACTCCTTCAACTTATCGGCGTAATTTTTAATCATGGCCTTTCTTTCAAATTGTTTTGCAATTTCAATACCATTAAGACTGTGTTCTCTATATCTCTCGGGATCATTTAATAGCCCTTCCGCTTTTTTGACTATGTCTGTGGAGTCCCAAGCAATAATCTCCCCTCCTGGACTGTTTTTGAGTAAATCAGGCACTATTCCGACTGAGGTTGCCAGAATTGGTATTCCGCAAGCCATAGCCTCTACAGCCACTCTCGGACCGCCTTCATTGTAAGACGGCATGATAAGAATTTTAGATTCATTTAATAACCGCGCTATTTCTGGAGAGTCCTTAGCTCTGCCATAAAAATAGATATTAGTTTCTAGTTTATAGTTTATAGTTTTAAATTTTAAATTTTTCATAAGTGGTCCCTCGCCAACAATTAGGCATTTAATTGGAAATTGTAGATTGATAACTGAAAATTTTACTGCTTCCAGCAGTAGATTTATCCCCTTATTCTCAACTAATCTGCCGACGAATATCAAGTCATATTTCTTTAGCAAACTCATTGGTTTAAAAGTTGATAGATCAATGTAGGCCGAAGGAATGTATATTATTTTTTTTGAAGGCACGCCTGCTCTAATGAGAAAATCTGGGGTTTCTTTTTGATTAACCACCCGAATCACCTTAGCTCTTTTTGCGTCAAAACGAATAAATAAGCGCATTAACCACCGATACACCCTCTCTTTAGTGTTTCCGGCTTTGGGATATCCGGGAACATGATGAATTTCCAAAACATAAGGCACCTTAGTAAAAACAGAAATAATCCATGCCCCAATTCCATTATAAAAAGGCGGAAATTCTTGAACCGTCATCAAGTCAAATTTAACTTCTCTGTGAAGCTTTAATATTTTATAAATAAAAAATAATGGATGAAAAAAAAGAAGAAATGGTGAAGAGTGAATAAAAACATTTCCAAAAAGATTTTTGGTCGGATTTTTAACTCTAGGAACCACAATGTCAATCCTGTCCCAATACTTATGAAATTCTTCTAAGGTATAATAGAAAGCGCCCTTTTTGTTAGAAACTAAGTCTTCCGCACTTCCAATACCTGTTATCATTAACAGTTTAGCCATTTATTTAGTTAAAACTTTTATAGTTTCCTCAAACATTTTTTCCGAACTGAAATGCTCTGCTGTTTTTTTACCTTCTTTTTTAAATTCTTCTTGAAGTTCTTGATTTTGCCAAAGAGATTTAATGGCCTCAACAAGATTGAATTCATCCTGATATTTGATCATAAAACCATTTTCTCCCTGGCGAATAACTTCTTTATTACCGCCTACTGCTGTCGTAACAACTGGTACTCCGACTGTCATGGCTTCTAATATTTGATGGGAAAATCCCTCATAACCAGAATTCAATACGAACATATCCGCTGCTGCCAAATAAACAGCCAATTCTTCTTGTGATTTTCTACCAACTAAATAAACTCTCCTTTCTAAACCAAGATTTTTTATCATCGATTCAAGCATTTTTTGATCAGACCCATCACCAACTATGATCAAACGAAAAAGCTGGCTTATCTCCAAAAGGCGGGGCATAATTTTAATCAACATGCGAAAACCTTTCCATGGCACCAAACGCCCCGCAGACAATATAATATCTCCATAAATTCCTATTTTTTTCTTAGCTTCTTCCTGGTTGATATCTATTTTCTTAAAATCAACACCGTTGTAAATAATTTTGATTTTATCATTCCGAATTCCCCAACCAGCAACGATGTTGGCCAGATATTGAGAGGGCACAATAATACCATCCGCGCCCCTACACGCCTTGTATTGAAGTTCGTGTAATATTCTAATCCAGCCTGTTTTTTTAGTTTTCTGAAAATCATCAATCAAAAGATTGGTCTTGCCATTATTCATTGCCTTTTCCCATGCCGTGTCTC
>C687J35174_10000346_pt1 | contig 71052 bp, 67 predicted proteins | sample RifCSPhighO2_01_FD_35174 | JGI IMG/M metagenome (IMG submission 35174) | reverse complement strand
CTGTAAATAAGGCCAGGAGGTCAAAAGAATCGATAAAATTCTTTTCCAGTTTGAAATAGATAACCGCTTCCGGTCTCTTCTCAATATAGTTGGCCAACCGGTAGGCAGCTGGCGGGTACTCATTCATCCGTCGCAACTGCCCGATCTTCTCCATTTCCGTCAATTGTCGATAATTAGTCGGTTTCGTCGCCCGCAATTGGAAAAACAATAACCACAACATTAGAAAGAGCGAAATACTAAAGAGGGAATTATGCCGTAACCACATCCCGATCATTATACAAATGATAAACTATCTCCGTATGAACATCTTCCTGGTCATTCCGGCTTTTAATGAGGAAGAGAGATTACCGGCTGTCCTCACCGGCGCAGGCCGTTTTTTCCCCAAAGAGAAAATCGTCGTTGTCGACGACGGCTCGCTTCAGCCAATCAAGACCAAAAACGCCTTGGTCATTCGCCATCAACTCAATCTGGGCAAAGGTGCCGCTATGAAAACCGGCGCCGAGTACGCCTTTGGGGAGAAAGCCGACGCCGTCATCTTTATGGACGCCGACGGCCAGCACGATCCACGCGAATTACCCCAATTTATTAATCAGCTCAAGCGGGACTTCGACGTTGTCTTCGGTTCGCGCCGGCCAGCCTTGACCGCCCCCCTCGTTCGTCTCCTGGGGAACAAGGCCGCTTCGATTTACCTCAATCTGCTCTTCGGCATCTACGTCTCCGATATTCTCTCCGGTTACCGTGCCCTGACAAAAAAGGCTTACCAGTCACTTTCCTGGAACAGCAGCCGCTACGGCGTTGAGACCGAAATCGTCGCCCGTCTGGGAAAAAATCGCCAGCGGTTGAGGTGGACCGAGTTCCCCATTGAGACGATCTATATTGACAAATACAAGGGAGTGACCATAATCGACGCTATCAAAGTCTTAGCCAACACTCTATGGTGGAAACTTTTCTAGGGATCCAAATCGTCGCCTTGGCCTTTTGCCTTTTCATGATCTATCTGGCCTTTGTCCATTACAAAAGGAAAAATTTAGGTTCCGGCGAATTTATTTTCTGGGTTCTTTCTTGGAGCACGGTTATGTTTTTTGCCCTGTTTCCGCGCATTCTTGATCCCTTAATTACCCGACTATTTGTGACCCGGGTTTTGGACCTGGTCATGTTAGCTGGTTTTATCATCCTTTCATATTTGGGTTTTCAAAACCATATCGGGGTCAAAGATCTCCAAAAACAAATTGAACAATTAGTCAGGAAACAAACCCTCAATAGTGCCAAGAAAAAGAAATAAGACCAAACCAAGATCGCTGATCACCGGCATCACCGGTTTTGCCGGCTCGCACATGGCCGAATTGCTCCTCAAGGAGGGCCACGAAGTTTTTGGTATCGTTCGCTGGCGTTCCCGCCCGGACAATATCAATCATCTTAATGGCCGAATCCATCAAGTCGAAGCGGATTTATTAGATCTGAAATCTCTTCAGGACGTCATGATTGGTGTTCGTCCGGATTATATTTTTCATCTGGCCGCCCAAAGTTTCGTTCCCACATCCTGGACTTCGCCGGCCGTCACCCTGGAAACCAATGCCGTCGGTTCCTGCAACTTATTTGAAGCCGTCAGAACCGCTCAAATCGACCCCACCATCCAGGTCGCCTGCAGCAGTGAGGAATACGGTTTGGTTTACGAGAACGAGATCCCGATCAAAGAAACCAACCCCCTCCGGCCGCTTTCTCCCTACGCCGTTTCCAAAGTCACCCTCGATTATTTGGGTTACCAGTATTTCAAAAGTTACGGTCTGAAGATAGTTCGCACTCGCGGTTTTAACCACGAAGGTCCACGCCGGGGCGAAGTCTTTGTCACCTCCACCTTTGCCAAACAAATCGCTCTGATCGAAAAGAAACTGCAGGAACCGGTCATCTATACCGGCGATCTATCGACCAAGCGTGACTTCACCGACGTTCGCGATATGGTCCGCGGCTATCTGCTTGCCGCCCTGAAGGGCGAACCGGGCGAGGTCTACAACATCGCTTCCGGCAAAGCCTGGGTAATTAAGGATGTCCTCGACTATCTTATCTCCCTCTCCAAAGTCAAAAATATCAAGATCAAGAAAGATCCCAAACGGCTGCGTCCCTCAGACGTACCAATTCTTTTGGGAGACTACTCCAAGTTCCACGACACCACCGGTTGGCAACCGGAAATCTCCTTCAAGAAAACCCTGCGCGACACGCTCAACTACTGGCGCCGACGAGTCTAATAAATCACTTGAGCTAAAGTTTCAACCCCCACCGCGTATTTAGACATTTTGGAGAGAACCAAGGGTAAATCTTGGACCACTGCTTGAGCCCTTATTTCCTGGCCAGGTTGGTACTTAATTTCCACCACCGTTCGCGGATCGTTTAAAGAATAACCTGTTTGGTAAAAATAATCGGTGTATTTTAAATCGGAATCGATTGTTAATCTTACTTTTTGATCGGCGCTCAGGTAATACTCTCTTGTGTAAGAGGTAAGGAGAGTGGGCACTAGGGTTTCCAGAAAGGTCGCCATTTCAATCGGAGCTTGTTTACCAATTTCCTCAATGTCAAAGCATATCTTTTTTATGGGAACAACTTTTTTATAACCCAACTCGCCATTTTTAATCTTAAATTCCAATTGGCCGGTCTTAATCTGCTTGGCCTCGGTCTGGTACCAACGAAACCTGGGTTTAATTCGGTGGTAGTCGCCATCAAGCGACGCTTGATAGAACTTAAGAGTGGGGGAATCAAAGTACAAAGAGTTGACCCGTCGCTGAGGATGGGCTTGATAAAATCCAGCCGGATGGCTGGAAACGAAACTTCGGATATCCGTCAAATCCGAGTTTTCGACCAAATATTTTTTCTCGTAGCGAGAAGCCGTTCTTTTACTCACCATAAAGCGAAACCGCTACATTTTGGTAATTATCCGGCAAGACGACATCGTTTCTGGTAATTCGGGAACCGGTTTCGACCACAAAAGGAACCTGAATATTGCTTAGCCCAAGCCCCCAGGCATAAATTGAGGCGGGTCCAAACTCCGGCTTCTTTTGATATACCGAGAGACCAAACTGGGAGTCACTGATTGTCAGCAATTTAATTTCCACATATGACAGGTCTTTACTTGCCACCCCGGTGCGTGATGCGGAAATGGTGGAGTCTTGCAAAACGACCCTACTTGATTCGCCCGCGCTGATCCCTTTGTCGCCCGCGCCGGTAATCGTAACGTTTTTAATCGTCACCCTGGAAACTGAAAGGTCGACGGCATCATTGGCCGGCTTTGTGAAATGAGAATCGGTAATTTCTCCGTCGCCAAAGTCAACGTCCAGAGCATCCCCTCCTGCGCGATCAAAACCGGTCGTGGTAATCTCAAAAGAAGTGTTAATGATATTGAGCGAGTCCTCGGCCTGGTTATTGACAAAACTAGTATGAGCCACCTTTACCGGCGATTTATAAAAAGTTACCGCACCGGTAACGTTAGTTCCGGAGGTGTCGATGAAAGATAAGTTTTCGAAGACCGTATATGAAATGTTGGATTTTTGTTCAGCATCAAGTACCAGGAGTCCCTGTCCACTCCCGTCAGAAGAATAGATCTTGATCGGTTGGCCCTCTATACCTTCAAAGTTAACTGGGCTATGAGAAACTATACCTGCCTTTTTGGTCAGATTGAGTTTGGTGCCCGGTGCAATAAACAAAGAATAACCGCGCCCGATCACCAGGTCCGTCGTCAGATTCCAGTTCCCGGGCGGAATCAAGTACCGCCGGTTGGCCATGTCAAACTTAAGAAAGGTCGGGAAGTTTGAGCCTTGAGCAAATCTGGCAGAACGAGTTTGAATCGTCCAACTTTCCGTTTGGATTTGGTCAGATTCCTCTGAACCAAGAAAGTTATAAGTGATGGTCAGGGGCGGTGTTGCCGTTGTTTCCAGTCGGAGTATAACCGGAGCCATTGTTTTTCGGTGACTCGCTGGGGAGATAAACAGCGGTCTGCTTGGGTTAAACACCACCCGGCCTTGTCCGTCTTTGACACTGGTTACTTCCAGCGGCAGTTCTTGGGTCGAAAAAATCTCCAATTGGCGACTATCGGTGACAAAAGCGCGCACTGCCGGCGTTGCCGCCAGTTTCCTGCGCCCAAAGTCTTGATTGGCATAAAAATTGGCTGTTGGCAGTTCATAAAGACTTTCCCGTCGGAGGATCTGGACAAAACGATCAAGATCAGCCCGGGTCACTTTGAGAAAATCAGCCAGATACTCCGGTGCTGAAAAAAGCCTCAGTTTTTTGAGGTAAGCTTTTTGAAAGACGGGCTCCTTCAAAATCCCCGTCATCTCGTAACTTTCTTGAGGAGCGTCGAGGCTTAGGTAGGTGATTCTTTCTCCTGCCCCGGCATCAAAAGCGATCGGCTCAATTAGACCGGTAAGTGGATTCGGATAGAAGCGAAGATTGTGCCAAACCAGACCGTGCCGGACGCCAAAAATATCCGCCAGGGCAAAAAAGGTGGCCCATTGCTCTAAATCAAAAACTGTTTCCGCCGCTAACGATCCGGACCGATATCCCCGGAGCAGAAACTCTGCTTGTTGAAACTGGCTTAATAATTTGGAATCGGCCAGAGTTTTTGAGAGACGAAATGGCTCAATCAGGCTTTGGTAGAACAGACCGCCGCTCGACTCGGGTGTGAAACCGTAGTTAACGCCGTTTTCCCAAAATTGAGTCTCGGAAAACTTAAGGATCGGCGCCTCCCGACGCTGGTTGTTTTCCAAGAGTTCCTTGGAGAAATGCTCCTCCAGGGCGTAAATACCCTTATGGTCGCCATTGATCGAAACATCAATCAATTCGAAACGCAGAGCAATTAAACCTTCTTTTTTTATCGCTTGCAAGAAAAGCCACTCATTCGCCTGGCCGCGGGTTATCGGGTCTTGAATCGAGAAGTAGCGCATCCCCATAAAACTGTTGTTGTCCTTAACATCGATCCGAAACGACCACTTATCGCCCTCCAGGTGATCGGTCCAGTCTCCCTTCAGGCGCAGCTTGACAGGAATCTTTTGGTTACGGTAGTCGATTGTGGCGGTCACAAAGTCCTCGTCACTGGTGATCAATACACCCTGTTCAAGCGCTTCCAAACGCTTCCGTTCAATTTTTTGAAGATCAACGAAAGCAATATTAATGTTTATTTTGTTCGGTGGCGGTGTCAATAAACGATGGTAGGTTGTCACCCTAAACTGGTTAAGCTGTTGCGTCAGAACCTGCCAAGGTCCTCGAAACCCTTTTTTTCCGATTATCAAACCTAGAGCAAAGATGATGGGCATAAGACCGAAGATAACCAGACCAAGTTTCATCAGGGAAAGTTTCTTGACTATGCGGGATTTAGTTGGAATGATCATCGGGCAATTCCGGAAGAGTCAACCATTAAAAGGTGTGCTTCCGGATATTTTTTCCGAAAATTTGCCAGAAACTGTTTGAGTTGTTGCGGGTCGTTGAGCTCAACCAAACATCCCAGATGAAGCTCTGACTTAGTCTCTTCAACCCGGCGCAGATCGAGTGAGACCAGATTTTCTTTTAGCATCTCCATCAACTCGGCCAAATCAAATTTTTTCTTTTTATTCAATTTTATGGTGAGATACAGATTCTCCTTCTTTTGAGGCAAGCGAAGTAAATGAAGTAGAAAGAGAACGGCCAAAATGGTAAGGAACGAGACGATCGTTACCGCGGTCTGATTGGCCCCAAAGCCCAAGCCGAGGGCGATCGCTAAAAAGAGAAAGCCGAGCTCTTCCGGTTCTTTGATTGCCGCCCTAAAGCGAACGATCGACAAAGCACCCACCAAGCCCAAAGAAAGCGCCAACGAGGATTTAATAATTGTGATAACTAAAGCCGTTGTTACCGCGACGATGACAAAATTTCTCGCCAACCTCGATCGGTTGGAAAGTGACTGACCGAAGCGAACAAAAAACCAACCTAAAATGAGCGAAAAGAAAGCCGAGAGCAGGATATCGGCGACTACCAGTACCAGAGGCACTTCGATGGGAATAATCGCCAAAGCCTGGGCCAATTTGTTCATGAGCGGATTATATCAAATCGAACCGGTTTAGCCCGGTTTTCATTGTTTTTCGTTAAAGAACTTTTGCCTGATTTTGTCATGAAGAACCGCCCCAAGATACCAGAGAGCCTCTCGGGGATGGGTCAGACAGTAAATCAAACGGCTCTTACAATTAGGTGCCAAAAAAACTCGCTCGCTTTTAACCAGTTCTTCACCAATCTTAATCCGCAGCACTACCGAAACCGGCGTCTCGGCATTCAGATCGATTATTTGGTCAAAGCGGTCAATTCCATCGGCGGTTTGGTTGGAAACGGAGACAGAAGGTTCTGTCTCCAAGCTGATCGATTCTTCGGCCAGCACCGGCAGACCAAACTTATCCTTGGGGATCAAAATCAATCGCACCGGATTACGTCCGGCGACGGCATACCGGTTGTGAACATAAATCACCGTTTTCTCTTTATCAACCGGCCGTGGCCTTCTTTCCGGAAAAACAAAGGGGTACTGAGTTTGTCTTGCAGTAACGACCTTCTCCGGGTCGATGAAGAAACTCATCATGCACCGTTTGGATTGGCAGTTAACATCCAGAGCCTGGCTTGGGCCGTTCTCGGTCTCCCAATTGAGCGCCAAACCGCCCGGAAACGATTTAAACTGAATCGGATGGTTTTCGGGGTTCTCACTTCGATAACCAAAGTCTCCTTGTTCGACTCCCTCGAAGACGATTGTTTCTTCTCCGAAAATAATCTTGACCTCGCCCTCATTTGTTGGATAGGTTAAAAAGATCTCCCCGTTCGGCTGCCTTCCCCAGTTTATTTGCCCGCCTGTCATTTTATTTGTTAGGGTCAAGCGCGTCGCCAGTGCCGACAAATCGTTCCTGGGTGAGGTCAAAGACGGAGCCGGTGGTGGCGGGCCGAACAATTTCAGCCAAAATGACCGCTTGGGTGTTTCCCTTTGTTGGTTAAGTGAAGCATCAATTAAATAGGGAGTCAGCCAGTATCCCTCTTTCGCCGCCGGATAATCGGCGTAAGGATCAACTAACTCCGGGTGATAAACCCGGAGGTCGGTGATAGACAAGGTTCCTTCAACCACCAATAATCTGACCCGGTAACGAGGGCTGGTGATCCAAACCGCTTGGGCATCATTCCGATCGGTCAAGTCCCTTCCGGCATAGACGGTGAGTTTTGCCTCTTTCCATGTTTGGTTCAGGTCGTCGATTGATGGAAAAGTAATTTGGCCGTTTTGGCGAAGTTGTTTTATGTATAAAAGCTGTTGGCGAAACTCATCCTGGTATTTGCTCTCCATTGAGTTTTCCAGACCCAGGAGGGCAAACCCGGTTCGCCCCGGTTGATTAAAAAGGGCTTGATCGAGTAGATCCTTGAAGTAAGCAAAAGTTTTATTACTGGTCAGATAATCATTAGGTTGGGAAGTAAAACCGCTCGAAGTGTCCCCGTAGTTTCTCAAGGGATCCGTGACGGCTTGACGAAGAATAAAAAGCGGACTTGGCTTAGCGTAATCCGGGATCATAATCCACGCGGTGCTAGCGGGATAAGGATAATGGGGCGGCCCGCCATAAAGGTGATAAGTATCGGTCCCCCATTGCTCCCTGGTGATTAAATGGGCTTTGACGTGATATCGTTGCTGGAGATAGTTGGCCGTGGGAGTATCGATCATCCAACTGCTGGATAATTGAGGGTAGAAACCATATTCTTGGTGAAAGCGACTAAAGAACTGGTCAACCAATTTTTTTCTGTCCTCCGGTCGATAGCCAATCGTAAAAGCATTTTGAGCTTCTTGCCAGTCATCTTTGTCAGCCTGAAAATTTACCTGAGCGTCCCGCGCCAGAGAAGGAAGGACTTCTAATAAAGCCCCGACTTTAATAATTCCAGCCGGGGCGTTGAGAGCCTCTTTTATAACCTTTGTGTACCGGGAATCGTTCAAAGCGTCATAGCGGAGGACAAAATAGGCCGGGATCTGATTCTCCTGGTGAATCTTTAATTGTTGCTGGAGATTATCAAGCGACCCGGGTTGGCAGCACTCCTCGCCCCTGGTTTGATTAATGACCAGGACTTGAGCCGGCGGCCGATTGTCAGTCGCCAGGACAAGGCCGGGGAAATAGAGGAAAATAGCCAAAGCGAAAGTTAACCAGAAAAAAAGTTTTGGCATATGAGGTAATATATCATTCAATTATGAAGCTCTCCATCATCACCCCCTCATATAACCAGGCCCGGTTTCTCGAGCAGCCCATCAAGTCAGTCGTTTCTCAACCCGGACGCTTTGACTTGGAGTACTTGATCATGGATGGTGGCTCGACCGACAGCTCGGTGGCCATCATCAAAAAATACGCCCAATAATTTCCTAAAGTCATTAAGTGGCAATCAAAAATGCCAAGAGGAAAAATTAATAAGTCAGCCATCCGGTCGCTTATCACAGGTGTTTGTACCAAATTCCGCCGAACAACCAGTTGGAAACCACTGATACCTTTCAAACAAACCCTCCCCGACACTCTCAATTACTGGCGTGAACGAGTTTGATCTGCTAAAGCCATAAAACGTTTAACTACAATAAAATGTAGTGGTACAGCAACCATTAAGCAGAGGAGGAAAAAAATACCAAAACTACGGTAGCGAATGGGGTAAAAATCCAATACCATTCCGTGGATCAGATATAGCTCATATGATATTTTTCCTATATTGATCAGGAGAGGAATTGATAGCAATTTGACAAAATGCGCCGAAAATTTATTTGTGGCCTGTCCTGCCCAAATAAGACCCGCTGTGCCTAACGCCACCAACGGATAGCCCAGAGTATTTGTCAGATAATCTCCTTTCTGAAACTTCAACAGACTGAAGACAATTATCCCAATTGATAATGCAAACAAGACGTGAGATTGTTTCGTCATAGAATCAAATATCTTTTTCCGTTTTATTTCAAGTAATGCCAATAGACACCCTATGTAGAGACTATCAAATCGGGTAAAGGTGAACATATACGCAGAACGGCTTCCCTGCAATACGGCAACTCGTATATACAAAGGATAAAAAAATATGAGTAAGAAAAAAAACCATTTAATCCTTGTTTGTTTTCTAATTAACCATAATAGTAGCGGTGGCCAGGTTAAATAAAACCACTCTTCAACTCGGATCGACCACAAAACTGCTAGAGCATAACTAAACCAAGACGCATCTGTTTGTATCTGGGGAATATTAATATATTGCCAAAAAAATCTTGTGGTAAAAGTTAGATAGTTGATTATCTCCGGTAATGCACCCCAAAACACACTCTTCTTGAAAATAAAAAAGAGTAGATAATCGGTGAATAACACTAAAAAATATGCGGGCCAAATCCGCAACATCCGTTTTTTTAGATACTGCCATATCAAGAAACTTTGACCCTCCTCTTTCAAAAGAATGTTTCTTGTTATCAAGTAACCACTTAAGGTGAAAAACAAATCTACCCCCAACCAGCCGTTAGGCAACCAGTTCGAGTTCCAATGATGAACCATTACCATTAGTACAGCTATTGCCCTAATTCCATCAAGGAAAGTAATATATGATGGTGGTGGTTTGCGCACAATCATTCAATGTTGATACTATAATCAGTCAATGAGATTTTCTATCATAACTCCCTCATACAATCAAGCCAAGTTTCTGGTGCAAACGATCCACTCTGTCATTTCCCAAAGAAAGTATCTGAAGGAATATCTTATCTTCGACGGTGGTTCAACTGACGGATCGGTCAAGATCATCAAAAAGTATGCTAAGAAGTATCCGACAATCATCAAATGGCAATCTAAAAAAGATAATGGTCAGGTTGACGCTATCAATCAAGGGTTGAAAAAGGCATCCGGCGACATTATCGCCTACCTTAATTCCGATGATTACTATTTATCCGGATCATTATCGAAGGTGGCAGAATACTTTGCCAGTCACCCCAGTTGTCGCTGGTTGGTCGGGGACTGCGGCATCAGTCAAAAAAACCTTGAATGGACTTTTTTTATCAAACATCTCTGGCCGATTGATTGGCACCCGGTTTTTTTAGAAATATTTAATACGGCCAATCAGCCGGCAGTTTTTCTCCGCCGCAGTTTAGTTAGAAAAGTCGGCTCTTTTAACCCCAAGTACCATTACGCTTTTGACTACGACTATTGGCTCCGCTGTCTCAAGTACGCTCTCCCTCACCGACTGCATCGAAAACTAGCCGTCTTTAGAATTCACCACCTCTCCAAAGGCAACACCGGTTTCAAAAAACAATTCCAAGAAGACTATCAAATTATTAGTAGTTTCTCTAGTAGCCTCCTTATTTTTCTCCACAGACTAATCAAGAACATTGTTGTCTCTATCTATAAGTTTCAAAAATAAACCTATCTTATTCTTATTTGACAGCACGTTGGACAAACAATAAACTGACATAAGATTAAAAGAAACATTCGGAAAGGGGGTGAGTTTTAGTGAAAACAAAAATATTTCAGGCGGCGATAATTGGTTTAATGGCTGCTTTGGGGCTGTACTTCAGACCTCAAATAGCCGAGGCCCTTAGTTTATCAGTTGTTGGCTGGGGTGAAACCAACTCAGTAACAACCGACATGGTGGTGGATGGAAGTGTGACTGATGCCAAGATCGCCAATAACGCTTCAGAAACAAATAGAATCCAAAGCTGGGCAAGTGGCACTGTCTACAACATAGACGCCTCGTCTGGTATTTCTGGAAGTTTAACGGTCGATCCTTCGATAAGCGTCACTGTTCCAAGCGGGAAAGCCTACTACTATCTACTCAAATATGAAGGGTCTTTCTACTATTCATATGACCAGCGACGTAGCGGCGAAGATAGATTTAAGGCCGATTTACAAGTGACACCTCTCTCTGGGACTACATCGATAGGTGATTCTACTTTGACTGTCAAAACAGGGGCCAGAGTTGATTGGTCTGCCCTAGGGTTGAATAGCTATTGGGCGTCGCCTTCTCAGGCAACTTGGGTAGTCAGATTGACAGAAGGAACACACAATTTGAAATTCAAGAATGATTTGAACACGGATGGCACAATGGACTGGGGACATATAGAACACCAAAGAGTGCAAGTAATGAGAATTCCATAGTCTGATTGTGTGTAAGCAAATAACAAACACCCCAATTTGGGGTGTTTGCGTGAAAAACTAAAAATTACCATCTTGCATTTTATTATTTCGAAGATTACCATCCTAATTTATAACCTTCTCAAGACATGACCAACCTAAGGAATAAAGAGATCTACATCAGCGGCGGCAATGGTTTTTTAGGCAGTCACTTGGTCGATCGACTCGTCAGCGAAGGTATTTCGAGGGAACAAATTGATACTCCCCGGTCAAGCTGGTTAGATCTGCGCCGTTTTGACCATGCTGTTGAGGCGGTTTCTGGCAAAAAGGTGATTTTTCATCTTGCCGGCAACGTCGGCGGCATCGGCTATAACCAGGAACATCCGGGCACGCTTTTCTACGACAATCTGATGATGGGTGTTAATCTCATCGAAGCTTGTCGTCAGAATGGGGGAGTGGAGAAACTTATTCTCGTTGGCACCATTTGCAGTTATCCTAAATTTACCGAACTACCTTTCCGGGAAGAAAATCTCTGGCACGGTTTTCCCGAAGAAACGAACGCGCCGTACGGTATTGCCAAAAAAGCGCTACTCATGATGGCCCAGGCCTACCAGCAGGAGTTTGGTCTCAACTCGATCTATCTTCTTCCGGTCAATCTCTATGGCCCGCGTGATCATTTTGATCCGCGTGTCAGCCACGTCATCCCGGCCCTGATCAAAAAATTCGTCGAGGCCCGAGAGAAGAAAGCCAAAGAGATGACCGCATGGGGCACCGGCCGGGCTACCCGCGAATTTCTCTATGTCGAGGACGCCGCCGACGGTATTACTCTGGCGGCCCAGGATCTTAACGAGCTCACCCCGGTTAATCTCGGCTCCGGCATGGAAATCAGTATCCTGGAATTAACCGAACTGATTGCTGATTTAACCGGTTATGACGGCCAAATCGTTTGGGATACGACTAAGCCCGATGGTCAGCCCCGCCGCCGCCTGGACACCACCAAGGCCAAAGAACTCTTCGGCTTTGAAGCCAAGACAGACTTTAAGGCTGGTCTAAAAGCGACGATCGAATGGTACCGGAAGACTCTGCCTTCCAGTACAACATAAGCCCGTCAAAAAGCTCTGAAATGATAATCACCCAAACCCCTTTGCGTATCAGTCTCTTCGGAGGAGGCAGTGATCTGCCTGGTTACTACGCTCGATATGGCGGCCGTGTCCTCACTACCGCAATAGACAAATATATCTACTGTATTGTTAAGAAACGTTTTGACGATAAAATCTATATTAACTACTCTCAAAAGGAAATAGTCGATTCCGTTGATCAAATTAAACACGACCTGGTCAGGGAAGCGATGAAACTGGTCGGAATCGACTCTGGCATAGAGATCTCCTTTCTTGCCGACATTCCCTCAGGGGGATCTGGTTTAGGCTCCTCTAGTAGCGTAACCGTCGGAGTATTGAATGCTCTTTACCTTTATCTGGGCCAAGCAATGGATGCTGATCATTTGGCCCAGCTAGCCTGTCAAATTGAAATTGATTTGTTGAATAAACCCATTGGTGTTCAAGATCAATATATAGCCGCCTTTGGCGGCACACGGCTTATTGAATTTGATTCGAGCGGTATTCATGTTCATCAACCCATCACCTCTCCTGAAATTCTGGAAGACTTAACCAGTCATCTTATGGTTTTCTTCACTGGAATTACCCGAGACTCTTCTTCAGTGCTTGATGAACAACAACAAAAAATTTCCCGCAATCAACCGCTTATTCAGCAGATGACAGACCAGGCAAGTGAGGGATATAAGCTGCTTCAAGAAGGAGAAATTAAAAAACTAGGCCACCTCCTCAATGAAACCTGGCTACTAAAGAAAAAACTCTCTAGTAAAGTCAGCAACCCGTTAATTGATCGAATGTATAAAAGGGCAATTGTTGCTGGAGCATGGGGTGGTAAAATTTCTGGAGCCGGTAACGGAGGTTTTCTGACCCTGCTTGTTCCCGGACATAAACGTAAGACAGTTCGTCAAGCTCTGTCAAAATATAAACAACTACCCATCATCCTTTCTCAAGATGGCACCAAAGCCATTTTTAATATTCGCCGTTAACATCGATGGTTACCATAAACAAACCCCTAATTACGGTCATCATCCCCAGTCTTAATCGGCATGAACTCTTGCTTAAGAGCATTAGATCAGTGTTCAGCCAGGAAGGCATAAAACGGCGAACTAAAATAATAGTAGTCGATGAAGCCTCAACCCCACCATTAAATAAATTCCTTCAGAACAGACTCTCGAAAACAGAATGGAACAGGGTAAAAGTAATAAGAAATAACCGGGCCCTTGGCCCTTCATTGGCTAGAACCATTGGCTTAAAATATGCCAATAGTCCTTATATAGCCTTTTTAGACTCTGACGACTTTTGGATGAAAAATTTCCTACAATTGTGCTTAACCCGATTAAACAAGAATGATAAGGATATCATTACCACCTCTGGCCGGCCGATCTTTTGGGGGAGTATTCCCTTCTTGACAAAGCTAAATTATTTATCGGTTAGCTATGCTAGGTATCTAGTGTTGTTAACCATTTATTTTTTAAACGACAAAAGGCTTCCTTATTCCCTTCTCTATTTTTTGCGACTCTCCAGCATGGTCTTTACCCGACGCGCGATTGGTAAAGCGAAATTTGTCATGGCTTATCGCACAGCCGAAGATTGGAAGTTTATCTGGGACTGTATCAAGCTCAACAAACCCTCGATCTACATCTTGCCCAGGCAGCTTGTTCAGTTTTCATATAGTTATCAATCAGAGTCAATTCGGCGAAAACATTACTGGGGGTATTACTACAAATTAATTGACGAATTGCCTAAAAAAATTAGACAAAGTTTTGGTATTCGGCTGTTTAAGAAATACACTGACTTGTCCGTCAATCTCAATCATTCAAAAAAACACTTACACTATTACCCGAAAACGGATTAATTTTTGAGTATCCATAAATGACTTTGCCCCAAATCAAAAAACGGCCAAATTCTAAGCAATTTTTTCTCAGCCGATTGTTGTTTCTGTAAGTTTCGTACAACAGAAAAAAATCGTCTCTCAGTTTTTTTAATGATCGTTAAAAATCCTGGTAGCTCAGGAATAAAAGGAAAGACATAAAGAGGCCTTTGGTATAACACCCGAAGCTTTTTGGAGAAAATATATTGCCAGTCTTTTGGTGAGTGATAATGTAGATGGGAGGCATGAGAAACTCCCATCAGATTTAGTAAAAATTGTTTGATGTATCTCAAAAGAGGTCCAAAAAATTTCCCTGCCAATAACCGATCATAACCGAACCAGTTGGGTACGGATATTAAGACTAATCCCCTGGGCTTGATCACGCGTTTAATTTCATTCAAAGCTTTTTGTGGATCACGAAGATGCTCCAATACCTCAAAACACATTATCAAATCAAACGTAGCATCTTTGAAAGGTAGCTTCTCTGCCACTGATACCTTAAAGCTCAGATTTTTATTATTCTTATGTTTTATATTCAATTTTTCCACAGCTATTTCAGAAATATCTACCCCTATGGTATCAGCGCCCAATTTAGCTGCCATTTCCGCAAATATGCCACTACCACACCCCAAGTCTAAAACCTTGGGGCGCCTGGGCAGTTCGTGCCATCTCTTCGATAACTCCTCTTTTACAACCATCTTTCTGGCCATATCCAAAGGGTCAAACTCCCCATCCAACGACTTTTCGGTCCACGAATATGCCTTTTTGTCGTTGTAAAAATGTCTTAACTGACTGGGTGAAGGTAGGGGGTGTTTCATCTTGCGTTGAATGTTACTCTATCATAGAATCTCTCCATGGCAAAAAATAGATTAAAGCCTCGTCAACGCAACTTATTTCTTGGTACTTTTTTTCTGACCGTCATGCTGTCGGTCTTTTCCGTTGCCCTTTCTATTTTGCCCGTAATCACAAACGCCCCTCAGGGCATCTTCTTCGGTATGGACCCCGACGCGGTCTACGTTGCCAATGCGCTTTCGTATATCAAATCACATCAGATACAGTTCATGGGCCATCCTGGTACGCCAACAATTTTGCTTATCGCCTATAGTTTCACACCCCTCCGTCTTTTCGCCAAATATATTATTCATCAACCGTTTATCGACTGGGCCTTCTTGCACTATCACGCCATTTTCACTTATGCTCGCCTGTTTCAAGCCCTTGTTTTTGGAGTATCTGTGTTTATTTTTCTGACCGCAGTGCATCATCTTTCCCGATCACGGTTAGCCGTCATTTTCGCCTGGGTAGCATTGATGGCCTTTAGACCGGTTCCTTTCTTGGGGTCAGTTATCGCCCCAGAAACTCTTTCAGTCGCCCTGGTGAGCCTTTGGCTTCTTGGCTTTTCCCTTTTTCTCACCAAACGTTTCTCCGCTCTCTTGTTGATCTTGTCATTTTTAGCTGGTCTGGCTGTGGCAAATAAAACCACCAATATAACCTTGGTATTAGCCTCACTTACACTCTGTGTGTTACGCTTCCGTCGTTACCCACTATTCTCCAAGTTAGTCCATCTATTTCTTAACGCTTTGATTGTTTCGATTGGATTTTTAGGTGGTATTTGGCCGATTCACAATACAATTATTCAAATTCTAAAATTAAACTTCGACTTTGCTAGTCACACGGGTATTCATGGTGGCGGCAGTCAAACATTTATTGATTTCTCGCTGTTTTTATCAAACACCAGAGCTTTTCACCAGCAGGGCCCATTTATTCTCCCTCTATTGATTATCGGGCTTTTGCTTGTCGTTTTTCACTTACGCTTCACCAAAAAACTTTCAACAGAAATTCCACTTCTTTATCTAGTTACCTTGCCGGTATTTATTGTTTTCCTCAAATTTAATCTCTTTCACTACGAGCTCGCAAACTATCTGATTTTCATCTTTTTGATCAGCACTTATCTCGCTACCCATCTTAAGCCGTCACTTATTTTCTTTAGCCTTTTTATCCTGTGGTATTTGCCCATAAGTACCCAGTCATATTTTCGCGGTATAAATATTCAAGTCAACCAAGCAGTGGCTCTCGAAAGTTATATTAAGGATCATCCTCCCAAGATTGCTACTGCCTGGGTCTGGGGTTTGGCCCGTGATTTTGCCTATATCTGGGCCCGTGATTGGACTGGAGGTTTATTTGACTCCCAAATAAAAAGGTACCGTCCCGACCTTCTTGAAGTTAAATCTGATTTTCAAAAGATAAATCTCAACAAATATGACCAAAAGAAAGTTTTTGACGTTTGCTGGGACCAGTTATATCTTCAACAAGATTTAGTGCCAAAATTTACAGCTTTGTACCCAGATCGTATCCTAACTGTCGGATCAATACCAAACACCCGCATGGCCGTAATCAGTTCCGCTCATTGCCCACCTTCTCCAACTCAATAGTCATAAACATCCCCAGTTGCCACCGCCATCGCGCAAGAAAGGCCTCTAATTGCCTTATAACAGGATAAAAAGATGTCGGTAACATTTGGGGGAAAGATAAACCACCCGACAAAATGTAAAGCAATGGTGTCTGGGGCTCCACTTTAACTATTATTAACCCCGGAAATAGCCGAGAAAATCTCTTTCGATCACGGACAAAAATGATCCAAGGGAGGGCGATATTTGAATCAGACAATCTATCCTGTCCGTCAACTTTCCAATCAGCTTGAGGATCGAAGACCTCCTTGTGGAAGCGATAAATAATTCTCGACCACCAGGTATTGGCTGGTTCAATCATCACCACCCTGCCTCCGGATTTTAAGCACCGGTTCATTTCGGCAAAAGCCTTCCGAACATCTTTAACGTGATGAAGAGTGTTTAATAAGTAAAAAGCCGCTACTTCCTTATTTCCAAACGGCATTTTTTCGGCAAAAAAAACCATATCTATGTCTTCGCCGTGCATCACGTCTGAAGTGATTACGTCAGGAATGATCTTCTTTATAAAGCCAGCCCCAGATCCCATTTCTACTTTTTTTCCGCGTGGTACAGTAACACGCTTCATTTGGCCGTAAAAATCACAGTAAAGCCTATTTAGCCAATCCTTTCGATTAATCAACAGTCGATGCTCTTCCAAAGTATTGTTATCATCAGATCCCGGTTCTCTTTTTGGCATCACCATAGTATACATATTAATTCTTGATACCAGTAGAGTATGTTACTATATGCCTGTGAAGATTTTAATTACCGGCGGATCAGGTTATAAGGGTGTCAAACTCAGCCAAGCCCTCCTTCGACTAGGCCACCGCGTCACCAATCTCGATGGTTTCCTCTACGGCTATGAACCCATCTTTGGGTTAGTTCCTCATAAAAACTATTCCGTTATTAAAAAAGACATTCGCGGTCTAATCAAAAGTGACCTTGCACCTTACGATGTAATCTATCACCTCGCTGGAATCAGTAGTTATCCGGCGTGTGAAGCAAATCCAAATGCGGCACAATTAATCAACGTCAATGCCACCAGAAGACTAACCAAACTTCTTTCACCCCGACAACTTGCAATTTATGCTTCCACCACCACCTTTTATGGATATTCGGATGAAATTCTTGATGAAGACAGCAAGGTTAATCCCATTAGTCTCTATAGCATCACCAAGTACAAGGCCGAACAAGCAGTCATGCAGCACCCCAACGCGATCTCTCTCCGTTTTGCTAGTCTGTTTGGCACTAGCCCGAGGATGCGCAACGACTTAATGGTCCACGACTTTGTCCACCGAGCTATTGCTGATCGGTCACTTGTCCTATTTGATCCGAACAGCATCAGAACCTTTCTGCACGTTGACGATGCGATTCGGGCCTACCTTATGCCCCTTAAGCATCCGAAAATGAAAAACCAAATCTTCAATGTTGGTGATAACAGACTCAATTTTTCCAAAACCCAATTAGCCCAAAAGATCAGAAAATACGTCAAATTTGAAATCATCAATAGCGTTCTCGGCGATCGGGATGCTCGGGACTGTACCATCAGTTATCGCAAATTGCACCGCCTCGGTTTTAGAGCTAAAGTCGGCATTGACCAGGGGATCAAAGAGCTCATCAAAGTTTATTCTTTTTATCGACCAGATTCTCTACTTGAAACTGTATAAATACTGAGACATAATTGCCGCCATGCTGCTGCATAAGTATTACCATAAGCAAGTCGGGCGGACATTTCGTTTTCTTATTCCATCCCACAAGAAAATTCTCCTATTGGGTTCATTGGACGGCAGTTTACTAAAGCAATTATCGCCAATGGTTGGTGTGGGCATTGAACCTGATTCAAAACTTTGCGGTTTGTCACAAAAAAAATTCCCCAGCTTTAGCTTTTACAACCACGACTTTCACAAATTTAATGTCGAGGGTGAATTTGACTACATCATCCTCAATGGAGCCTTGGGTAAAACCAGTGATATCTGCCAACTACTTAATCGACTCCAGAAAAACTGTCATGCCTCCACCCGTCTTCTGATCTACCAGCATAATCACCTTTGGCAACTTCTTCTCAGTTTGGCTGAACGGTTTAAATTGAAACGCCAGGAAGGAATAAATAACTGGCTTTCCGTTTCTGATGTTGCTACCTATCTCAAAGCTGCCGGTTTTGAGCAAACCCGCATCTTTCGGCGCAACCTCTTTCCTCTTTTCTTGGGAGGTCTCGGTAAATTAGTTAACGATATTGCAATCGCTATTCCTTTCTTTGATCGCTTGAAACTCGATCAATATATCCTCGCCCGTCCGCAAAACAACTTAATTATCCGATATCCCAAGTCGCCCAGCTTAACTATTTGCCTTACCGTCCGAGACGAAGAGAAAAACATCGAGATGATTACCAAAGCCTTACCCCAAGTTTGCACCGATCAGGAAATAATCTTTGTCGAAGGCAATTCTCACGACCAAACCAGGCTAGAGATCAAACGGATGATCAAAAAGTACCCCGGAAAAAACATTCGTCTCATCATCCAGCCAGGCAAGGGTCAAGGGGATGCGATCAGAACCGGTTTCAAAAAAGCTATGGGGGACATCATCATCCTCTATGAAGGCGATGGAACCTCTGACCCAAGCGACCTGAAATATGTTTACCAAACCATGAAAAAAGGGTATTTTGAATTTATCGAAGGCAGTCGCTTTGTTTACCCCCTCAATTCCCAGATTATGCCCATTATCAATCAATTGGGGAATATTTTCTTTGCCAGATGGTTCTCATTTTTCCTCAATCAACGGACTACAGACGTATTAAGCGGCATCAAAGCCATAAACCGGCAAGACTATCAACAGGTTTTTGACTACTGGGATACCCTTCCCATTACCGATCCTTTTGGGGACTTTAATTTATTGTATGGAGCCGCTAGAATGGGTCTTCAGTTTGGCGAAGTACCGATAAAATACTATCCTCGAGTTCATGGAAAATCAAAAACCAAACCCTTTTATCACGGTACCTATCTTCTGCGGATGGCTCTCCATGGTTACAATATCTTTCGCTCATACTAATAATCAACCTTCCTCAACAAAATGAAGGTTCCCCAATTTCAACCTTGGGTCGGTCAGGAAGAATATGCCGCCATTCGAGAATGCTTCGACCTCAATTGGATTACCGAGGGACCCCAAAGCACCAAGTTTGCCCAAGAACTGCTCGAACTAATCGGTGCCAAATATGGCGTATTTGCCCCCAATGGTACTTTGGCGCTCTATCTTGGTCTTCGTGCTCTAAGCATCGGCCCGGGTGATGAGGTTCTCGTTCCCGACTTTACGTTTATGGGTTCGGCATCCGCGGTGGAAATGACGGGCGCCACCCCCGTCTTTATCGATGTCAATCAAGAAAACTTTCAGGTTGATCTTGATAGTGCCGCTAAAGCCATCACCAAAAAAACCAAAGCCATCATGCCCGTCCATATCTACGGTACTATGGCTGAAATGGAACGGGTTCAGCAGTTTGCCAAAAAATATCAGCTCTTAATTATCGAAGATGCCGCCCAGGCCATCGGTGTTCGGCGTTATGGCCGACATGCTGGCACCTTCGGCGCCGTAGGCTGTTTTTCCTTCTTTGCTGATAAGACGATCACTACTGCCGAGGGTGGTTTTGTCGTCACCAACAGCAAAAGATTATATACAAGATTGCTTTTTCTGCGGAACCAAGGCCGGATAAACCGTGGCAGTTTTATTCATCCTCAAGTCGGCTACAATTTTCGAATGACCGACCTTCAAACCGCGGTCGGCCGCGTCCAACTTAAGAAACTCCCCCAGATTATCGAAAGAAAACATCAGATTCTTGCCCTCTACAAAAAGCATCTAAAAAACATTCCCGAAATAACCTTTTTCAGGCCACCACAGGGATCAGACTGGATTCCATTCAGGGTCGGCATCAGCTATCCGTACGCCACCGAGCTAATGGATTACCTGCGCCAAAAGGAAATCGAAACCCGGACTTACTTCTACCCGCTTCATCGACAACCGGCTTTTGCCTATCTTAAGAAACACCGAACTTATCACGACAAGGATTTTCCAGGAGCAGTAGCTGGTTACAATTATGGAATCTGCTTGCCGACTTTCCCCTTGCTATCAACAGAACAAATAAAACATATCTGCCGCTCCATCAAGGAGTTTATCAAGATAAAAAGACAACCCTTTTATCACTATTACGATACTATCTACGGTCAAAAGGATTATCAGTCCGAAACTGAACAGACGCTTGCTCTTGCCCATGAACTTTTACACAGAAAGCCAACAAAGGTTTTGGAAGTTGGTTGCGGCACCGGCAGCCACACTCTTCAATTAGCCAAGCACATCCCCCATTTGGTCTCGATCGACATCGACCCCTCGATGGTCAAAATCGCCCAAAAGAAGATTAAGAATCAAAACAATGTAAGTCTTCTTTATAGTTCGGTCGAGAAACTTGCAGCAGATCAATTCGATTTAGTCCTGGCTCTTTTCAATGTCGTTACCTATATCCCAACCATGACTAAACTAATATCCTTTTTTGCCTCTATCGCCAGCAGACTGACACCAGGAGGTGTTTTTCTGTTCGACTGCTGGAATGGAATCGCCGCTATCGCCGATCCTCCGCGTAACCGGAATATTAGCCTTGTTAGTAATGGCAAAAAAATCGACTGTAAGCAAACCGCCACCACCAACTTAATCAGTCAACACACGCGACTGGCTTATGACCTTGTCGTCACCAGCGAAAGTAAAAAAGAACCAGAAGAACATGGTTACCTCTCTTTTAACCAAACCCTCTGGACCCCCATGCAAATTAGATCGGCACTCAAATCGGCTGGTCTCTCAGTCGTAAGGGATTGTACTTGGAAAAATTTGACCATTCCAGCTTCATCGAGTGATCGCCAGATCATCTTCTGTTGCCTCAAAAAGCCCTAAAACTCTTTCAAGAGACATTTTGGTATTTGGTCTATTGGTGAAGTCGGTTTCGTGCACCTCCAAAACAAATTTAATCCGCTTTCTCAAGCCCTCGCGGATCAAAATCATCAAATCGTTCTCGGGAATGTCTCCCTCAAACAGCTGGACGCCTTCTTCGAAAAACGACTCTTCCCCAAATAGCTCAGGGGACTTATAAAAACCCCGTGCATCGTTAACGTGCCAGATATCTCCGGGTTTAGTGTGCTCCAAAACTAATGAGGCAAATTCCATCGCCTCCCTCGCATGTTCAAGGTCCGAGGCGTATAGGCCATAGCGCGCTAAGAAGCTTTCTTGCTTCTTCGAAGTATATTTTTCGATTTCGAGAATAGTTCTTAAAGCGATGTATGAATGACAAATATCGATGGTAAGGTTGGCCCCCGCCTCTCTAAGTTTTTCAATTTCTCCTCTCCAAAAGAGCAACGGCCAGGGATTGATTAAATCTGGCCAATACCCGCCCCCACTATTATTAAGTAAACTTCGATCGTTTCTCGGTGTATCCCCAAATTCCGGAATCGGGGTAGTCTCTATCGCAATACGAACGCCGTGGTCCGCCCCAAAAGCTACCAACCCCTTTATTCTTTCGAGCACTCCTTCAAATGCTTTTTCCCAATGGGGTTCATTGGCCGCCCATGCCTCAAGGGCGACTAAAGTATTTAAATGCAAACTGATTGCTTTTCCAGAGGCTGGAGTTAACTCGCTGGGTAATTTTGCCATCATTTCGATTCCTCGTCTCACGTATTCCTCTGACCAATTGGGGTTCGTCAAGAAATTAAGTCTCTCCGAACCAGACAAGGGCATATTTGGGTGCATTCCAAATACCATTGGCCTGTCTGGTATGGGTTTTCCTAAAAAATAATCCAAGTTATCCAGTTGAAGCTGGATTTTTTCGGCGGATAAACCCGCTGGTCTAATAATTAGCATCAAACCAGTCTGGATACACTTCCGGCGAGCCGGCTCCAATAACTCAAAAGAGACCTTCAAATCAGCTAGTGATTCTGCCACCGCCGGAACATAAATTTCAGCTTTCATGGACAAATTATTCTAGCATCTGGAGCTTGATTTGGGGGTGGGCGGTGTTTATGATAGTGACATCCCCGACGATGAAGCAAAAACAACTCGCCTTTATCCCTGCAAGAGACTGGCCACTCGGCAAAATGACCAAGCTCTTAGCCGGCAAACCTCTTGTCTGGCATACTCTGGCAGCTGCCGCGGAGAGCAATTGTTTTTCTCGGATAGTCTTGTTTACCAACAGTCATGAAGTTGCACTGGTCGGTGAATCAATCTCGGACGAAGTGTTGGTAATAAGTAAACCAGATTACCTGGCCTCAAAACAGTCGACGGTTTGGAATAATTTATGGTATTTCTTAAACAGTGAACAAGCGGAAAGTATGGAATTTGATCGCATTGCCATGCTTTTACCTACTAGCCCCTTGCGGGGTCCAAGACAAATCCAAGAAGGACTGACACTATTGGATAAAAGCGTGAATTCTGTTATTGGGGTATCGAAAGAAGAATATTCGGCAGAAACACGACTAGTCATTAACGAAGAAGGATGGCTCGAGGATGTCGAGAGTCCTGAAATATTTGATAGTCAAAATATTAGTGCGGCTCCAAGCAATGAGTATTATTATCCAAACGGATCCTTATACGCCGCCTGGAGAACATCCCTGAGAAGACACGCCTCCTTTTTCAAGGGTCGAGTCCTGCCGTATGTCATGGATAAGGTTAGTTCTTGGCGGGTGACATCGGATGAGGATTTTAAATTAGCCGAATTGTTGCTATCAACCCGGTAGGTTTCTATGGACACAGCTAAAACCAAGCCGGTTTGGCTCGAGTCGCGGTTGTCCGAGATATATGTCATTGCCGAGGTTGGGATTAATCATAATGGTGATATGGCAACCGCCAAGAAATTGATTAGAGCTGCCGTGGAAGCCGGGGCCGATGCGGTGAAATTTCAATGCCGCAACTTAGAAAAAATTTACACGAAAGACGTTTGGAATGATTCAAAAAAAGCGGAACAAAACTCGCAGTATTTATTGAGTGAACTAAAAAAAGCCCACCTAACTTTTACAGACATCGAAAATTTATTCCATTATAGTCAACGCTTTAATGTTGACTGTCTGGTTACTCCTTTCGACTCTGACAGCGCCACTTTCCTAAATGACTTAGGGCTTGAAGCTTTTAAGATAGGTTCGCCAGACATGACCAACTTGCTATTGCTCAAACAAGTAGTTAGTTACGGTAAGCCAATTATCATATCCACAGGAATGAGCGGTGTTGACGAAATCAAACAAGTCGTAGATTTTTTGAAAAATAATCAGGCGGAATTTTGTCTCCTCCACTGTAACAGCACCTACCCCGCCTTTCCTCAGGACCTGAACTTACGTATGATCCCAAAAATGAAACAGGATTATGGCGTGCCTGTTGGCTATTCCGGTCACGAGCGAGGGTTTGTCCCGACCTTGGCGGCGGTGGCAATGGGAGCGCAGGTCGTGGAACGTCACATAACTTTAGATCGGACTCAGACCGGACCTGACCACAACGCGTCTTTGGCCCCCGATGAGTTCAAGAATATGGTCATCGGTATCCACGAAATAGAGATGTCCTTGGGTGCGTCAACAAGATCGATGGGACAAGGAGAGAAGGGGAATCGTTTGGCGTTGGGCAAATCATTGGTTTACAAAACAAGCCTTGCAAAAGGGATGGTAATTAAGGAAGAGTGCTTCGAGGCCAAATCCCCGGCCCGGGGGATCTCGGTCTTAAAATACCCGGACTTTATCGGAAGAAATTTAACCTGTGATGTGCAAGAGGACGATTATGTGTCAGAAGGACATTTTTCAGAACATAAAAATGAAATAGAAGACTATCACCAACTATTCGGTGAAAGAGTTAAGTGGGGGATAATTGGCCGCCTTAACGATTTTGATAAATTCTTGACCCTAAAACCGAGGGTAATTGAAATCCATCTTACCTGGAGGGATTTATTGGAAGAGAAACCAAAAGTTGACAGCACCAAACTCCGTGAACAGGAATTGATAGTCCACTCTCCAGAGTATTATCAAGACAAACTTATCGATTTCACCACCGGCGATAAAAGTATTACTGCCTATAGCTTAGATTCTGTGAAAAGGTCCATGGAATTGGCTAAAAAATTAGCCGAATTTACAAAGCAAAAACCAATGTTAATCGTCCACCCCGGAGGTCATTTTGAGAATGGCCGACCCAAAGAAGTTAAGGAGCTTTATTCTCGGCTAGAAGAAAACATTTCTCCGGTTATGCAGGATAGCGGAATCGAAGTTTTGTTGGAGAATATGCCACCCTTACCTTGGTATTATGGTGGTCAATGGCATCAGGTTGTCTTCATGGATGCTGAAGAAATCGCGGGCTTTTTCGACCAAACCGGCTGGTCGATGTGTTATGACACCAGTCACGCCCAACTATATTGTGCTTTTTCTAACCAAGACCTAATTGCTCACGCCAATAGGCTCAAACCCTATATTCGCTACCTCCACATCTCCGATGCCGCCGGGGTTACCGAAGAGGGCTTGCAAATAGGCGACGGTGATATCAAATTCAAGCAACTGCTAGAACTATTTGCCGACCAACCAATTAAATTCGTTCCCGAAATCTGGCAGGGCCACTTAAATCAGGGTGAGGGCTTTAAATTGGCCCTATCGAGATTAGCTTCTATAATGACAAGCGACAACGTTCAGAGAGTCTTCAAGGGACCAAGAGTCATCTTTGAAAGGCCTTAATTGAAAGCCATGACCAAACAAAAGAAACGAATTTAACACCTGCGTGGTTATCGCGAACCTATGGAGCTCACTGATTATTTTAAGCCTCTCAATCTACAACTTGTTATTTTCACCGCCACTACCTTGCTATTTTTTGATGTCCTGGGCTCATGGTTTGATCGGTTATTTATCAAGTCACCCGAAACTTACCGGCCCGCTATCTGGTTGTATGGGTTGGGACTTTTTATCTTACTTTGGTTTGGACTTCATTTTTATATTCCATTTAGATCGACCACCATTTTACTTTCCGCTCTTCCGTTAGTTCTAATCGCCGGACCGGGTTACATTAGACATCGTTCCTGGTTGACCTTAATCAACTATCTCAAAGCCAATTTACCCATCGTCCTGATGATTGGCATTCTTTTACCAGCCTTATGGATTAAAGCCTCGCTACCTCCTTATCTCACCGATGAAGTAAATTACCACTTTCTGTCTCCCTTTGACGTTCGGACCCAGTTAAGTTGGGACTTCGATTCTCCCGGCGACCTCTATAGCTACACCAACTTTTTTACTTTTGTTCCTAAAATTTTTGACACCCTCTTTTGGCTCCCTTTTGCGATTACTAAAACTTACGCCCCATCAAGACTAATCCATATCGCGATTATCTTCTCTGCTACCTGTGCCATTTACTCTTGGCTAAAAAAGCGCTTTGGTCATCTCTCCGCCAATCTTTTTGCTCTAATCTATCTCTATCTCATGCCTGACCTACTCGTCATCGGCACCTCTGGTTACATCGATTTTTCTGTGGGAGCCGTCATCGCCTTAGCCATCATTAGTCTTATCGACCCGTTATTTACGGGTGATTTCGACAAACTTACCACAAGTGCTATTTTTTGGGGTCTAGCCATCGGTAACAAATACGCCTCCTTATCCGCCTTCATTTTTTTCCCGGTCTTATTTTTGCTCTTCAAAGGCATCTTAAGAACAAAGGATAAAATCTCTCCCAAAGTCATTATTATCTCGACATTACTCGTGCTTCTGTTTGGCGGCTACTGGTATATCAAAAATTCTATCTATACCCTCAACCCGATCTACCCCTTTTTGTTTGACTGTCGCATTACCCCCTGTACCACTCCCGCGGAGGCAAACAATTTCGATAGTTTTGCCACCCAAGTTACCCTCTCCAACTTACCGGCTATTTTTTCTGACATAGTATCCAAAAAGATTCCCTTGTTATTCCTATCTGTTTTGGCGATTTTTCTTATTATCACCAAGGGTGGTCGTAAAGAAAAAACGGTCTTTAGCATTTTTTCCCTAGGCGTATTATTGGAGTTGATTCTCGGCAGATACTTCTCCGGTTTTGTCATTCGCTATCTTCATTATTTTCAAATTCTTCTCGTTATTATTACCGTCTTACCGGTCAACCTGTCAAAGATCTATCGCTACTGCCTATTTGCCTTTGTCGTCTTCAACTTCGCTCAAACGATGAAAACTACTTACGGCGTCTGGCATTATCTCTCGCCCCAGGAAATCTACTACACCTTCGGAATTGGTGGGACCAACATCAAGACGTGGATCAAAGATCGCTTGCCCCAAAACAAAGATTTGGCATTTTGGTGTGGCGAGCCGGGCGAGAAAACTCTTTACGTAATTGATCGGACCATCCTAATTCCTCCAACACGAGAACAACACTTTTTAATTTTCAACGTCAATTGTCAACTGGCTAAACTCCCGGCTGGTCAGACTTACCAGGATTTATTAAACGCCAAAACCCCACTTATGCTCGCCTCCACCTCAACTTGCCAAGCGAATCTAGATGAACCGGACAACAGCGAGAGGCTTTATAACCAACTCATCTGTAACTCACAAACGGTTGGCAAAAACCTCTTTCTGTTTGATCCTGGGCGACTTGATTGACCAGCTCACTTCCATTCGATTGCGTCCACGGGACACGTTTCAATCGCCGTATCAATATTTTCTTTGCTATCTTTTGGCGGGTTCTTTGCCACCGCTGTGGCGTATATATCTTTTGAGTCAAGCTCAAAGGAATCGGGGGCCAGCGAAACGCATGCTCCGCAGGAAATACACTTTTTTGGATCTACGCAAAGAAGCTTTTTAGCCATATTAGTTATCAATAGTTAGCCTTCTAATTTCTAAAGCTAAGTTATAAAGAAACGGGTATCGACTAACTAGAATTTGAGTCGCCTTTCGTGAACCCAAGTATGCCATAGGGTACTTAATCGGTCCCAAACCCTTGAATTTTTTAAGCAGATACCGATGGAACAACCGCTGGTTCACTTTGTCGGATTCTATAATTGCTTGTTTTCTTTCTTCTGCGCTTAATTCCGGAGTTTCAAACCACGCCTCGGTATAGTCCTTAACATATTCGTTCAAAAAGACTTCTGGCGGCCTTAAATTCAACCCTTCACTCATTATCCAGTCGTATAATTCCGTTCCCGGAATTGGTAACAAATTATTAAAACGACTGTACATCACCGGGTATTTTTCGGCCACCCTTAAGGAATCCTTTACGTCTTCCCACGTTTCTCCATTGGCACCCACCACAAACAACAATCTTACTTCGTAACCGATGTTGCATGCGTCTTTAATTGTCTGCTCGATCCTCTCAATCGTTTCTCCTTTCCGTAATGCCCGCAAAACTTTATTATTGCCACCCTCAACCGCGATAGTAGCGTATTTAAAGCCAACTTTATACATTCGTTTCAGTAGATCCCGACTCGCCTTGTCAGCCCTGACTCCTTGCCCTAAAGCAAAAGTGGCCCCCTTAAAATTAGCCGCCTCAATAGCATCGCATAGATCATAAATGCGTTTATCATCAAAACAGAAATTATCATCTTCGACCGGAAACAATCGTTGTCCGCGGTCATACCAGTATTTAATTTCTTCTACTACCGATGCCGACGATCGGGGCCTAAAGCGGCTCTGGTTAAATTTCCCAATCGTGCAAAAGACGCACCGAAAAGGACACCCTCTGGAAGTGTACAAACTGACATCAGAGTACTTGCTTAAGTCCCACTTTTCATATTTTGGCCAGCCCAGTTTGTTGACATTCAATTCAAGTTCCGGAGGATTATAGACCGATTTCTTGCCCTTCCTGAATACGACACCCTTAATCTTTTCTGGTTTACAGCCCGCCTTGAGATAAGCCGGCAAGCTCTGTTCCGCTTCCGAAATAAAGCCTACATCGACCTCCGGCGCCTCTGTCAAGATCTCGGTCAATTTCATCGAGACGTGCGGTCCGCCAACGATAATTTTGGCCTTTGGAAAATCTTTTCTAATTTTTTTAATCAACTTATACCCCAATAAATAACCGGGAGTTACCATGGTGAGTCCGATAACGGTCGGCTTATAGCGCCTCAACTGTCGTCGTAACTCTTGGTAAGTCGGGATGATATTGTTCATGTCGAAATACTCATGGTCAATTTTGTCTCTCTGAAGAGCTTCGGATAGATAACCCAAACCCACATGTGGCCTTTCTGGAATATTGCCTAGGCCGGCATAAATCTGGAAGCGTCTAAATTCGCCCCTACCGGTAATATCTGAATAGTTGGGATAAATTAAAGCAAATTTGGTTTCCATGGTTTAGTCACCGAAAAAAAATACCTGGGGTAAAGTATACAGAAGAAATTATTAGTAGACAATATAGTACCGTTTCAGTAGAATTCCTTAAGATTATGAACCCAATCATCAGCGTCGTTATCCCTTGCCTGAATGAGAGAAGTACTATTGCCCTGGCAGTCAAGGATGCTCAAAAATACGCCGACCGTTTTTTTCCTCACCGTCATGAAATTATCGTAGCCGACAATGGTAGTACTGATGGTACCCTTTTAATCCTTAAGAAACTCCGCTCTGTTCGAGTGGTTCACGTTCCGGTTCGCGGCTATGGCGCCGCCTTACATTGGGGCATCATTAAGGCTCGTGGGAAATTTGTCTTATTTGCCGACGCTGACCTTTCCTATCCCTTTTCCAACCTCAAATATTTTTCCCCACTGATTGATCAGAATCCCGACTTAGCTCTTGGATCAAGACTAAAGGGCCGGATTCAACCCGGTGCCATGCCTCCATTGCATCGATACCTTGGTACGCCAGTGCTTACTTGGCTCATCCGGCTTGTCTACAAAATACCAACTACAGATTGCAACTCGGGCATGCGCTTGGTTAACCGACGTTTCTATCAAAAACTCGATGTCCGTAGTTCCGGCATGGAGTGGGCTAGCGAGCTACTTTTAAAGACTGCCATAAAGGGAGGTAAGTATCTGGAAACCCCGATTCGCTTTCTTAAGGACAAGCGCCCTCGACCGCCCCACCTCTCGACTTGGTCCGATGGTTGGCGTCATCTCAAGACCATTATCCTTTTAAAACCCAACTCCCTGTTTGTTTTCTTTGCGGTTTTCGTCATCTTGGCATACCTAAATTATCCAACCAGCTTCACCTATACCAGTTTTTTCCTGCTCCTGGCCTTAGTGGTGGCTCTTAGCTATTCTGCTCTTCGCTTTTTGGAGTTTGCCCTAGAAAAGCGACATAACCCGATTTCACTAACTCTTAACTCCAACATGCTCGTTCCTTGGGTGATAACGTTCACCTTTATTATTGGTGGGCTGATAACGATTGTCCCAGATGACCATCTTGGCACCAAGCTTCTGTTAATTGCCACCAACATGCTATTATTCATCTGGGTTTTCCTAATCGAAACCATCAAAACCCACCTGGTTAATCGTCTACCTTAAAATAATATTTCCGCCACACAATGAAACACCAATATTCGCCCGATAGTTTTTCTTTCCATGACGAGAACGAAAAGACTCTCACTTTCCTTAAAAGATCCCTCTTAAGTAAACTTTCGATTAAAGTTCGGACAGATCAACTAAATATTCTACTCAAATATCTTCGACCAACTGCCAAGACCAAGGTTCTTGATGTTGGACTTAGTCCTAACGAAACGTTGGCTGACACTAACCTTTTTGAAAAACTCTATCCATATCCCCAACGGATCACCGCCGCCTCTGTCGAGGACTGTCGACGCTTGCATCCACTTTATCCCAAAATAAAAATCGTAAAGGTCAAACCGGGCCAAAGGCTGCCCTTTAAGGATAACCAGTTTGATTTGGTCACGTCCTGGGCCACTCTGGAGCATGTTGGTAATTATGATCAACAGGAATTCTTTCTCAATGAGCTCTTAAGGGTTGGGAAACAGGTATTCATCACCACCCCCTCCCGGGGTTGTTTTTATGAAGTCCACACCGGGCTACTCTTTATTCATTGGCTACCCCTCAAATTTTTTCGCTTTATTTGTCGTCATTCAAGATTTAGGTTCCTCGCAGTGCCGGAAACTCTCAACCCTTTATTTGTCAATGACATTAAGAAGTTCAAATTAAGAAAAAGGGTCAATATCTATTCTTACAAAACTTTCAATTTGGTCCCGACTAACCTGATCATTACTAACACCAAAATTCCTCACTTGTGAAAACTGGCTTGTTGAACGATTACTTCACCCCGCTCAATGTTTGGAACTTAATTACCACACTTGGCCTCCTTCTTTTTTTTGACGTCCTAGGCAGTTTCATAAATCATTTCTTTCTCAAATTTTCAACCAAACTTCGTTCTGTTTATTGGCTTTTCGGTCTGGGAGTTTTTATTTGCATTTGGTTCGTAGCCGGCTTTTTTATCGTGCCACATCGTTTGCCAATAATCATATCCATCATCTTGATATTGTTGATCACTTTGCCCAATTATTTTTGGCATAAGGAATTTTCTCCGCTCTGGTCAACCATTAGGGAACTTAAACTACCTCTTCTCATTCTTCTCCCGTTAATGCCGGCAGTCTTTGTTAAGAGTTCGCTTCCGCCATACCGATGGGACGAAATGGTTTACCATTATATTTCTCCCTGGCAACTCCAACATCTCACCACCTGGCATTTTGCTGGTGGCTTATATGAGAACCTGCCTCGAGTATTTGATACTTTTAACACTTTGATTTTTTCGCTGACTCATACCTACTCCATCGCCCGCTTCTTTCATTTCTTAATTTTCTTTACCGCCACCACCTCAATCTACCTCTGGCTCAAGCGTGAGTACCAGACTCAGGCTGGCTTGATCTTCGTCGCCCTGTCTTTATATTTTCCGGTCTCTATCCTTACCGAGGTCACTTCCGGTTACGTTGATATGGCCGCGACCTCTTTTTTTCTTCTGGCGATCGCAATCACCGTAGCTAGTCTAACTGGCCGACCGGACTGGCGGGTAGCCGCCGCATTTTGGGGCTTGGCCATTGGCACAAAATATAACTTCCTAATCCCGTTTGCTTCTTACTTAAGCATCGTCCTGGTACTCAAGTTCAGGTCGATGATTACTAAAACTTCATTTCTTCATCTTGTCCCCATCAGTCTGTCACTTTTGCTTTTTGGTGGCTATTGGTATCTGAAAAATCTTATCCACACCGGCAATCCGATATTTCCTTTTATCTTTCCCTGTTATCGTTATATCTCAACCTGCAAAACCGGCGCCGATTTTTTTAGCGGCTGGACGATACCCATCGACCTAGCCAACATTCCAACCTTGGCTTACCATATTTTTGCTAGTAGCAAACGGATCGCCATTTTATTTGTTTTCGGTATTCCCTTCTTTTTCTTAACTTCTAAAAAAGTTGTCAAAACCGGTCTGTTACTTCTTGCTGGAATGGCAATTGATTTCCTTATTTTTAAATATTTCAACGGTTTCCAGCCCAGATATGGCATTTATATCCAATTCGTCGTCTTTCTACTGATCGCTCTTTCAACCACCGTCATTAAAAACCGCCCCTTGTTTATTGTTATTCTTCAGAGATTGTTTATCTTAATCGTCGTTCTAACCATTAGTCGACAGATTGTTAAAAATCTGAGGCTTACTTATTCAACCGAGACACCTCCGATATCTGTCCGCTACGCCATTGGTCAGGCCAATATTGCCGATTGGGTTGCCCATCTGCTTCCGAAATCCAAAGATGTCATTGTCTGGTGTGGTCAACCGAATGCTGACGGAACTGAAAAAGAACTGGCCCGGGTTGACCCGGATCTAATTTGGTATGGATTCGAGGGCCGAGCTACTATCTATTTCAAATATTGTTCAATTATTGATAGCATCCTCTTTGGCTTAAATCCCGATACGGCTGTTCAAGATTTAGTTAATCAGAAGGCCTCTTTTTATATATATTCCGTTAACTCGTGCCAAACCGGACCGGTCAAGAAACAACATCTTCCTGAGGAAACCGACCTCGCCCTCCGTCTCCGCCGCATTAACAATGAGGTTGTTTGTAACTCTCAACCTGTTTTGCCTAGTTTATATCTCTTTAATTGGCAAGAGGTTCAAAATGGAACTATCTGATTTCTTTTCTCCCCTTACGCCCCAGTTAATACTATTCACTGTCCTTGCCTTCCTGTTTCTTGATGTCTTGGGCTCGTTTTTTGATCGGTTCATTATCAAATCTCCCTTGTTTTTGCGACCGGTGCTTTGGCTGTATGGCCTTGGCATTTTTGTTCTCACTTGGTTTCTCTTGCATTTCTTCCTTCCCTTTTCTGGTCGCCTCATTGTAATTTCCACCCTGCCATTTATCTTTGTCGCGCTCCCATCGTATCTCCGCGCACGATCCTGGCAGACACTTATTCAATTCATCCGTAATCACCCATGGCTGGTAGTTGTCTTCATAATTCTCGCTCCGGCACTTTGGATCAAGGCTTCCTTGCCACCTTATCTAACAGACGAGGTTCGTTATCATTTCTTGTCTCCCTACGAAATTATAAACGAGCAATCCTGGTGGTTTTTCAACAGTGACTTATATACTCACTTGCCTAAATCACTGGATCTATCTTTTTGGCTGCCTTTTGCCATTAGCAAAACTTATGCCCCTTCCCGACTGCTTCATTTTCTTCTTTTTTTCTCAACCTTTTCCGCAATTTACGCTTGGCTCAAGTCTCGTTTTTCTAAAACGATTGCGAACACCTTTCTCTTCATTTTCCCATTCCTTTTAACCGATCTTCTCATCATTGGCACCTCGGGCTATACCGACTACTCCCTAGCCGGCCTTACCGCCCTGGGTGTGGTCCTGCTACTAGAATCAGTCTGGTCAGGCAAACTTATTCTCGCCTCAGCAGTTATCTGGGGCTTAGCCTTGGGGACGAAATACACCGCCCTCATCTCTCTGACTTTATTTTCTCTGGTTACCTTCATTTTTTCCTTGAAAGCCAAAAAACCAATTACTCTTTCATCTCCACATCGACTTCTCAGCTTCGGATTTCTCTTAATTATTTTTGGCGGCTTTTGGTATCTCAAAAACTTTATATATACCAGTGATCCGATTTACCCGTTCCTGGCGAAAATTGTCGGTTGTCGTTTACCCACCTGTTTTGATTATTCCCCAAATTTCTTTCAAGGCTGGACCATTCCCGTCACCTTCGCGAATTTGCCCAAGATCGCCTGGGAGCTCACCGCTCATCATCGTCTATTAATAGTGCTATTGCTCTTAAGCCCTATTCTTATTTTTAGGCAAGGTACGCGCAACCTAAAATATGCATACGCCTTTATTGTATCCGGTCTGGTGCTGGAACTCATCATTGCTCATTTTGTCTCTGGTTTTTTGACCCGCTACTTCGTTTATTTCATTCCTCTTCTGACCATTTTGGTTTGTCTTCCGGCAACCAGCCACCGGCTTTATCGCTACCTAGTTATCAGTTTCGCCCTGTTTAACTTTGCCCAAACAATGAAAATTACTTACGGTGTCTGGCATAACTTTTCTCCCCAGGAGGCCTATTACGCCTTCCACATTGGCGGCACCGATATTCGTACTTGGGTTAAGGACAGGTTACCGGAAAATAAAGACCTGGTTTATTGGTGCGGCGAGCCAGGAGATAAAACGCTCTATGTTCTAGACGAAGGCATCTGGCACCCTAAATCAAACGAGCAAATCTTTTCAATCTTTAATGTTAACTGTCAATTTGCGGGTGTGCCGAATGGTAAAACCTATCTCGATCTGCAAAATGATGGCATCACCCTCATGCTCGCATCCACCAGAACTTGTCAAGATTCTTCAAGCGCCAATAATCCTCAAGAAAAACTTCGCAATCAACTTATATGTACTTCAAAGACAGTGGGGAAAAATCTATTTCTTTTTGAGCCTTTTTCGGAGTAATGTCTCAACGATCTGCCAATCCAGTGGTTCATCGAGTTCGATCATATCTTCCTCATCCATCTCATAAATCCCAATTCGGCTTCCGAGCATGTCATTATGTCGAGCTAATGTATCTCTGGTCGTAATGTAAAAGGCGCCGTTTTCCTTCAACCAACCCTTCATGTCCTGCCTTCTCGGCCTCCTCTTTGGATTGTAATTAACCGGTTTAAAATTGTCATCCCACAAAAAACCCTTCCATCTCACCCCGGTTAGCATTGAATCATACCCTCCTCGTTTAAACATCTTCAGTGCTTTTTTAATATCCTCCGCCGTAGTCAGTGGGGAGGTCGCGTGGATATCGGCCAAAATATCGAAATCAACCCTACTCGCAAAGTGGTTTAACATCGCTCCTTCAGTTGCTGTATTTGATGCATATTTGGCAGGCCTATCCACAACTTTCACGCCATAACTCAAGGCAATCCCTTTAATTTTCCGGTGGTCTGTCGACACCCAAATCTCGTCGAAACACCCGCTTTTCTTGGCCGCTTCTATTACCCAGTAACATAGCGGTTTTCCAGCAATTGCCCTGATATTTTTCAATGGTATCGATGTCGAGCCGCCCCGTAAGGGTATTACTGCCACGATCTTTTTCTTCACCCTCATATTGAGACGATCGTCTTTATTGCCTGGGCGACCTTTTTGGCGTTGGGCTCGGTTAATCGAAACACTTCTTTCTGGGCGCTCAATATTTGCTGCTGCAATCGACCTTGGAGCAAATCATTGATCTGGGTGCGCAACTGTTCGACATCGAAAGCCGCCAAGGCCGCCCCAAGCTCCACCGCCGGGATCTTTGGCAGTGACTCGGCTCGGTATTCCCGCGCCATTTCATTGCGAGCCGAGGCTTCCTGGAGCAAATATATTGCCGGTTGCTGCAAATAGATGGCGGATAGATTAGCCGTTGAGTACATTGACCCCACAAAATCCGCTACCAGCAAAAGCTGCTCCGTCGATTGTATGGCTGAACTATCAATTAGTCTTCCCGAATATCGGCTAAGTACTGATTGGTATGACGCCAGATCTCGATCGCGCGGGTGAAATCTTGCTATCAAACTAATCTCGGGCGACATGTTAAGTGCATCGATCAACGATGCCAAAGTATCGCTCGTACCAATTAACTGACCCAGAAATAAGAATACCTTTTCGTCTGGCTCGATCCCCAGCTGCTTACGTAGCCGCTCCCTGATTACCTCCCTTTCTTTCAACATCGGTATCAACCGGTCGAAGGCGGGCATTCCTGTCACAAATACATTCTCATCCTTAACTTGGGGATACGTCTCAAGCAGTGTTTGTTTACTCTTCTCGTCTGGCACGCAGAGATAATCTGGAAAAACGTCGGTGTGGGTATCTACGACACTGGCAGCGGTTGGTATTCCAATTTGTGAGTCGATTACCCAGACAGTGGGCGTGCCTAATTTTTTTGCTTGACGTGTCAACTTTCTTTCAATTCCTGGGCCAGAATAACTGCAGCCAGCGATCACCACCACCGGCTTCAACTCAGCGACGGCTCTAGTATAGTCCACCGGCGTCTCGACCAGTTGGTGATCGAGGCTTTCCCAAACCTTCCGCGACGTATCGCCTGCATAAACCATCACATTAAAGCACTCTGCTAGTTCAGCCACCACCGGGGCGATTGCGTTACCAGCACCGACATCTTGGGTCGCGACCAATACCATTGGCCCATCCTTTTTCCCAAAACGATATACAGTTAAGCGATTTTGCAATGGTTCTTTGAATGTTTGGCTTTCTGGTCGGCTCATAAATACTTCTCTAACTTAGTAACAGAATCTTGGGGGTTATTATACTACCACTAGGCTCAGTTGCCGGCATATTGCTTGATGAATTTGTCGAAAGTAGCTATCACGTAGCGTCGTGCGGCCTTACTTACTCCAGGGTAGACCCCGATCCAAAAACAGTCATTCATAACTTTGTCACTATTCTCTAAACTCCCCACGCTTCGATATTTGAATTTATAGTTTTTGAAATATGGCTGTCTGATAATATTACCGGCAAAGAGCGGCCGAGTCCCGATATGGTTTTGATTGAGGAAAGTAACCAGATCATTGCGACTGAAAGGACTACCGTCCTTTATGGTGATTAAAAAACCAAACCAACTTGGTAGAGAGTTTCTGGTCGGACGGGGTAAAATGAAATATTTTTGATAGCGGGCTAAACTCTGAAGATAATAGGAAAAATTCTCTCGCCGAATTTTAATGAACTTGCTTAATTTACCCAGTTGGGCAACCCCAAGGGCAGCTTGTATATCTGTGAATTTGAGATTATAGCCAATTTCCGAGTAAGTATACTTATGGTCATAGCCTTTTGGTAAATCGCCCAACTGCCACTGGAATCGAATACCGCAGGTATTATCACAGCCGGTCGGGCACCAACAATCACGACCCCAATCTCTGATGGACCGAACAATCTTGTTTAGTAGTGGGTCGTTGGTAAAAACAGCCCCACCCTCACCAGTGGTAATATGGTGGGCCGGATAGAAGCTACAGGTAGATAGGTGACCAAATGAACCGGTCCATTGGTCGCCGTAAAGAGAACCCAAGGCATCACAATTATCCTCGATTAGCCACAGTTCGTGTTGGCGGCATAGATTCACCAATGCGGTCATGGCGTGAGGATTACCCAGGGTATGCGGCAAAAAAATGGCTCTAGTTTTGGGACCGATCGCACCTTTAATCGTTGCAAGCTTGGCGACATAAGTACCCAACTCCAGATCTATTAAGACGGGGATGAGCTGGTTTTGGATAATGGGATTTATTGTCGAAGGAAAACCACACGCCAAGGTAATAATTTCATCACCCTTCTTTAGTCGTTTTTTGCCCAACCGCCAGGAAGTTAAAGCCGTAATCGCTAGCAGGTTAGCCGAAGAACCAGAATTGGTCGTAATGGCATATTTAATCTTTAGTTTTTTAGCTAATTTTTGTTCAAACTCTGTAGTAAAACGGCCCTCAGTCCACCAACCGTCTTTAACAGCTTGAATCATAAGATCAATCTCTCGCTGGTCAAACACCTTACCGGAGATGGGAACGCCCTTTACCATATTTTCCAAGCTGGTTTATTAGACCACATGTCATTAAGTAGCTGTACGTCTTTATAGGTATCCATGCAAGCCCAAAAACCATTGTAGTTGTATAGCGAAAGTTGATTGGTACCAGCTAGTTTAGCCAGTATTGGCTCGATCATTTCATTTGGATATTTTTTTAAGAACGTTAAAAATTGCCGATTAAAAACCATAAAACCGGCATTGACGTAATCAGTCATCACTGGATACTGTTGGAACCAGGTTACCTTGTGGGTTTTCTTATGTGCTTTAACAACACCATATTTTGTTGTCGGGTGCACACCAGTTATGGTCCCAATAGTTTTCTGTCTGCGGTGGAAGGTTAGAACCCGGTTAATATTCAAGTCGGTTAAACCATCGCCATAGGTGAGCATGAACTCATGGTCATCCAGATGGAGGTACCGACTTGCTTGAAACAACCGGTCGCCAGTAAGGGTGTCTTCGCCAGTATCGACAAAAGTAATTTCAAAATCATCAGGAACATTGTTTTGGTGGTACTCCACCTGGTTAGTTTGGGTCTTGAGGGTAAAATCAGTGGTCAAATACTGTTTCTGCAGAAAATACTCCTTAATCTGCTCACCCTTGTAACCCAAACAGAGAATGAAACGACGATAGCCCCAATGGCGGTAGAGTTTCAAGATGTGCCAGAGAATCGGCTGACCGCCAACCAGAACCATAGGTTTTGGTTTAAATTCCGTTTCCTCTCGGAGTCGGGTTCCCTTTCCACCACAAAAAACAAAAACGGGTATGGTCTGATCCTTTGTTTTCATCTTTGGTAGTGGTGACGATGATTTATAAACCACTGAATGGTCTGCTCCAAACCCCAAGTAAATGTTTCCCGAGGTCTCCAGTTGAGTAGTGCTTCAGCCAACGAAATATCTGCCCAAGATCGGGAATCAGATGGAACTGTGGGAATGTTTAGGTCCAGTACTGGCGGGTCAATGCCAAGAACTTGGGCAATCTGATCGACAACTTGGGCAGTTGAGCGGGGTTCGCCTGAGCCGATATTGATGACTTCGCCAGACCAATTTTTTCTTTGGGAAGCATCGATATAGGCTGAGACCACATCGCTAACATATATAAAGTCTCTTACTGACCGGGGTGATAATATTTGTGGCTGGTGGCCGTCAAGCATGGAGAGAATAACGGAGGAGACTAGGCGGCTACGGTCCTCGTACGGACCATAGGGGGTAAATAGGCGTAAGGTACAGATTGGTAGGCGATATTCCGAAGCGAAGAATTTGGCCATCTGAGTAGAAGTAATTTTTGCTGCGTCATACATCTGGCGCGGGCTCCCAACGGCATTTTCAGTCTGCGCTCCCGCTAGGTTGCCATATTCAAAAACGCTGCCGGTATTGATAATGGCAGCCAAGTCAAGTTCTTGACTAACTCGAAGTAAATTAATCGTTCCCAAGGCATTAGTGTTGAATATTTTGATATCATCCCGCTGATTACGATAAATACCATAGGAGGCAAGATGGAAGATGTGAGTCGGCTTAACTTTGAGGAGTTGTTCTCTTAAGGACTGGTAATCTGTCACGTCAACCTGGATTAGGTTGCTTGGTTGGAATTTTTCTGATTCCAAACGCCATAAATTGGAACCTGGCCTAACTAAGGGATATATATCTTTACCTTCGGCTATAAGCTGACGCGTAAGATTGGCGCCGATAAAACCAGCAGCACCTGTGACCAAGTATTTTTCGTGATTCATATTTTATGACCGAGTAATTGTCTGATTTTCCTAATATATGGAAACAGCTTAGAATACAAACCGGTTCGCTCGATCAGAACCAAAAGTCGTTCGTTGAATTCGTCCTGTTTAATATTCGATCGCAGATCTTTAAGTTGACCCGGATGATAACCGATTTCCGCTAGATACCCAAGTAGCACCTTGCGGTAGTCTCGCCAGATAAAATTCGCCCAGGTTCGATGGTTGTTAGAAACATATTCCGCCTGCGGTTGGGCGATAAAGAGGATGGTTGGGTGCTGACGTATCAAGTCCAGAATGGTAAAGACGTGGATAAAATTATGACCGATAAACCGCTTGGTACGGCTAATCGATTGTAGCCAGAACCTGCGGTTGAAAATATCACACGACATGGTAAGTACGTTAATGCCCAAAATCTTAAAATACGAGGACTGAGTCCGTTTAAAGTAAAAACTGTCAACATTATCAAAAAGAAGATCTTTATTAAGATTAATCATCTGCCGTGCCGTAACCCGCTTAAGCAGATTATCGAAGCGTCGATAATTAACTAAGATAAAGGCAAATTTATTTGGCTTTCGAACAAGCGCTAAAATTTTTATAATGCTTCCTGGCAAAATACTATCGTCGTTACTTAAAAGCCAACAATATTTCCCAGTCGCCAAACTGACTACCTTAATGATGTTACGATCAAAGCCGATATTTGTTCGATTACGATGATATATGATTCGGACTTGAGAATATTTATTGCGAAATTCATTGACAACTCTTTCAACGTCGTCTTCGGAAGCGTTATCCGAAATAACCACCTCGACATCTTGGTTAGCCTGGCGACCAATGGCGTCAATATTTTTGCTCAAAAAGGCGGCCCGGTTATAGTTGGGAATACAAATGCTTAATAAAGGCATCCGTAAGCGGCGATGAGAAGAGGATTTAATCATGGTCTGGTGTATATTATCAAAAGGCGAGGCCCAAGCAAAGTACCACAAGCTAGACCACAACCGGATAACTGCTAGAATACCTAGATCATGAAACGCGCATTAATTCTTAGTCAAGCCATAGCTACACCTTGACGATTAAACTCTGGCCTGTGCCGAATGGTTCGATAATTATTTCTGGTTTATCCTCAAAAAATTCATCGAATGCCTTTTTGACCCCCTTTGAGTCAGGATAATCATGACTTATAATACACCCCCCTCTATTCATTCTAGGATAAAAAAATTTCAGACAATTTACAGTAGATTCATAAATATCCACATCAAGATGAACAAACGAAAAACGTTTATCTTTTATGGGTCTAGCGGTAGACGGAAAAATTCCTTTATAAAAATAAAAGTTTGGATATTTGTTTAGATAACTTTTGACACTTTCAAATGAAGCAAAATATTTTCCTTTATAAAATTTATCCGCACTGTCATATTTAGATAAATCCGGTAGCCCTTCAAAAGTATCAAATAAATGTATCGGCTTCTTTGTGGCTGCACGTATCAGCTTTGCCGAGCCTCCTTTATAAACACCGACTTCAGCAATGTGACCCTCAATTTTTTCTGTTTTTTTCACAATAGTATATATATGATATGCATCCAAGCCACTAAGGCGCATCTCAGTCTTTTCCTTTATCTTTCTCACTAGATCAAAAAATTTCGGTGACTTGGAATAAATAGAGATTAACGTCATACCTTTATCCCGGTAATAGTCAACCAGGGCCTTCCCCACATACATTCTTGGAACAGACAGAACTTGATTATTCAAAAGCCATTTCGTAATTTTCTTGATCATGTTTTTGTTTGTAGATATGTCAACATAAACCAATCTAATTTTTCAGCGTGATGGTGTCAAGTACCCCTCGGTTGCCCAGAGGGGTAAAACCTTGGACCGATTTCAGAGAAACCTCTAAAACCTGATACGATAAAAAGCAAAAAAGAAGTAGTCAGAAAAACACTCGTCGAAAGAACGAATTGATTAACATGCTGTAGATTTATTTTAATTATGGTGTTATAAGTAGCATCAATAAAAGCTCCCAACACGGCAAAAATTGACCAGGTCATATACTTACAAAGTATATCATAATCGATTAGAGAACTTGATAGAATAAGTCTAACATGGATCGGAAGTCAATCATCAAACAAACTATTGATACTCCCTGGAAAATATATCTCGAAGCCCTGCGCATTATCCTCCACCCCTTTGTCATGTTTTATCTTCGGCTCAGTGGCGTCCAGGTGGGTAAAAAAACCAAATGGTACGGCTTTCCGCGAGTTTTCCGGCATCGGCAAAGTCAAATTATCGTTGGCGATCGGGTAGAAGTCAGGAATTGGCTTTGCGCCAATCCCCTTGGTATCAATCACCCGCTTATCTTAACCACTTGGAGCTTGGGTGCGGTTATTCATATCGCCAATGACGTCGGTGTTTCTGGTGGTATTATCTGTGCCAATAAAAACATCACCATTGGTAAGGGTACTCTGATTGGCGCGAACTCGACCATTATCGACACTGATTTTCACCCCATTAATTCTAAAAATAGGCGCTACAACAAGAATGATATCAAGTCGTCCCCGGTCAACATCGGCAAGAATGTTTTCATCGGCACCCAAAGCATTATCTTAAAGGGTGTTAACATCGGCGACAACGCTGTCGTTGGCGCCGGTAGCGTCGTATCAAAGAATATTTCCAAAAACTCTATTTTTACGAAACGCTAGGCAAACGATGAAAACAGTCCTCATCCGTAACATCATTTCTGAGAACACAGCCTACCAGATCAATGCTTTTATTCAAAAACATAAAAGAGAATTAGGCCAGGTACGGGTATTTTTTTGTGCCGAAACGGAAAGCAATCGTTATTGGAATAGAAAACTAAAACTATCTTTTGATTATAAAATCCTGCCCCACCTCGATATTCAACTAAGAGGCAGTGACCTCTTTACCTATTTTGTTAACCTAACCATCATCAAGGAGCTTAACTCCTATAATCCTGACCGTCTAATTATCTCCGGTTGGGATTTATTCGCCAGTCAACTGGCATATATATGGGGCTTTTTGAGGAAAAAACACACCACTCTTTGGAGTGGCAGTACCCGAAACGAAACCAGCTGGCGACGGACAATCACCCTACCCCTGGTAAAGTTTTTTGTCAGGATCAGTACCGATTATCTCGCTTATGGTCTTAGAGCCAAAGAGTATCTGGTCTCTCTTGGCGCCAAACCTGATAGGGTAAGCATCTTTCTAAATGATGTTGACCGACGCTATTTCACCAGTCAAGCCAAAAAATTAGGCCCACAAAAAATTCAACTAAAAAGAAAGTTTAACGTTACAAAACCCAGAAACTTTCTTTATGTCGGCCAGTTAATTCAACGAAAGGGGCTTATTGAGTTTCTTGCCGCATATCGTAAATTTAAGACCAAACATCCCGGCTGGGGCATTGTTATTGTCGGTGCCGGTGTTTTTGAAAACAAAATCAGAGACTATATCAAAGCCCAAGCTATTAAAAATGTAAACTTCCTTGGGGTGATTGGTAATGAAAGTCTTCCTCAAATATACGCTACCTGTGAGGTTCTCGTCCTTCCCTCGACGGAGGAGGTCTGGGGCAGAGTAGTAAACGAGGCTCTCTACTCTGGCCTAAAGGTGGTCGTCAGCGATAAGTGTGGCTGTGTTCCTGACCTTATCAGGGCTGGTATAAACGGCTATTCATTTAAATCTGGTAGTATTGCTAGTTTGGTCGGGGCTTTGAATAAAATAGTTAACTTAACTAAATAATTAGAATGAAGAGCGACTGGTTACAGAAATATAACAAAATCGTTACCTCTCAATGCGGTGAGGACGGTATTTTGGAAAAAATTTCCCAAACCATTAATAGTCCGGTAGCTGATCGGTGGGTGGTTGAATTTGGCGCCTCTGACGGCAAGCAATTTAGTAACTCTTGGAGTCTTATCAACAATAACAGTTGGTCGGCGGTGTTAATTGAAGCGGACAATCTTCGGTACCGGCAGCTTAAAAAAAGATACGATCAACACCCCCAAGTTACGTGCCTGAACAGAATGGTTAATTTTAGTGGAAAATATACTCTGGACAAAATACTCCAAACGACTCCAATTCCAAAAAACTTCAATTTACTCTCTATCGACATTGACGGTAATGATTATCACATTTGGCAGACCATCGAAAATTACACACCGAAAGTAGTCATTATCGAGTTTAACCCCTCGATCCCTGTTGATATCGAGTACATTCAGCCTAAAGACTTGTCCATCAATCAAGGCTCTTCCCTCCTTTCCATTACCAAGCTTGCCAGACAAAAGGGCTACGAACTCATTGCCACCACCAAGTGGAACGCCATCTTTACCCGAAAGAAATATTTCAAGCTCTTCAGAATCAAAGATAATTCGCCAGTTGCCATCTATCGAATCCGACAATACCAAACTCAAATCTTCCAACTATTCGATGGCACAATCAAAATAGTTGGCAACACCAGTATGCTCTGGCATGGCGTGCAAATGGATGCTAATAAAATGCAGGTAATCCCCAGGCTATTAAGGGCGTACCCTCAAACAATGAACTTAGTCAAAAAAATCGTCTATCTTTTTTGGACGATTTTCATAAAGAATATCTACCATCTTTCATACCCTCAAATAATCTATCGCAGTTTCAGAAATCTGTTTATAGACAAAATCACTCACCCACGACAAAATAGCTAAATATGGCTACGTTAACGACCATCAGGCCACCACAAAATGCACCTCTTTTTATCGATTTTGTTGAATTGTGGAGTTACCGCGAACTATTTTACATTTTCGTCTGGCGAAATATAAAAGTACGTTATAAACAAACTTTCCTCGGCATTGCCTGGGTTGTATTTCAGCCGTTGGTATCCATGGTCGTCTTTACTATTTTTTTTGGCAATCTAGCAAAAATTCCCTCAGGTAACCTACCCTATCCGTTGTTCGTTCTTTGTGGATTGACTTATTGGACATTCTTTTCAGGCGCCCTCTCTCAAGCAAGCAATTCGTTGATCGAAAATAGTAATATCATTACCAAGGTATATATTCCCAAGATAGTTCTTCCCCTAACAGCTGTTATTACCAGCTTGATTGACTTTTTTATCAGCCTTGGATTACTTCTGGCCGCTTTAATTTATTTTAAACAAACACCTTCGATATTGGCCTTAGCTATTGTCCCCTTTGGCTTAATTGTTACCTCTATCAGCGCTACCGGAATGGGCCTATTTTTTTCGGCCATCAACGTCAAGTATCGGGACGTTCGTTACGTCTTACCTTTTTTCATCCAAATCATGGTTTTTCTTTCTCCAGTTATTTACGGAACTAATATCATAAGCCCCACCAATAAACTTATTATGGCCCTAAACCCTATGACCGGTGTTATCGAGTCAGTTCGGTCAGTCATAGGTGGCTCTAGTGCTATTAACCTCCAACTTTTATTAATCTCAACCGTCTCTTCTATAGTTATCTTTCTTTTTGGCCTATCGATTTTTAACAAAACAGAAAAATATTTCGCTGATACCATATGAAACCCGCTCTTCAAATCACCGGTCTTTCGAAAAAGTACTTCAAGGGAGATCGGCAGCCTTATATCAATCTCCGCGATACTATTATCAATATCGCCACCTCTCCCCGGTCAATTTTTTCTCCGAAGATCGAAGTGTCTAAACTGGGACACAATGAATTCTGGGCCTTAAAAGACATTAATTTGACTGTCAATCCCGGAGAAATCCTCGGTATTATCGGTAGTAATGGTGCCGGCAAGAGCACTTTACTTAAGATATTGAGTCGGATTACCTTTCCCTCGACGGGGCAAATTAGTCTCAACGGGCGAATCGCCAGTCTACTGGAAGTCGGGACGGGCTTCCACTTGGAGCTTACTGGCCGAGAAAATATCTTCCTTAATGGTGCCATCCTAGGTATGTCACGTCAGGAGGTTAAGAGAAAATTTAACGAAATCGTTGAATTTTCCGGGGTCTCAAAATTCCTAGACACTCCGGTCAAACACTATTCTTCGGGCATGCGTGTCCGGTTAGGTTTTGCCGTTGCTGCCCATCTTGATTCTGAAATACTCCTCATTGATGAGGTTCTCGCCGTTGGAGACGCCGCGTTTCAACAAAAAAGTCTGGGAAAGATGAATGACATTACTAAAAGTGAGGGTAGGACCATTATCTTCATTAGTCACGATATGGGTGCTATTCAGAATCTCTGCCGCCGCTGTGTACTATTAGAAGACGGTAAGATCAAGAAAATTGGCCAGACGCAAAATATCATTAAATATTACCTCAATAGTAAAAACGGTTTTCGGCCAATCCACCACTTTCCAACCATAAAGGCAAAAAAGATGCAAATCCGAAAAATTAAGGTACTGAACCATCATAATCAGTCCAGCGCCCAAATCGAAGCTTACAAACCATTTAGCGTCGAGGTTGACTATGACATTAACGAAATTATTCCCGGAGCCCACCTGGGACTATCGCTAAACGACCAAAAAGGTAATTATGTTTTCTTCTCATCGGATATGGATAACAATCAACATTTATTAATCGATAAAAAACTTGGGTCCCATAAAGCTATTTTCAGGTTCCCTGCCAATGAACACCTCAGTCTCAACCTAGGTACTCACTACCTCCGTCTAAGTTTGGGTATTCCTGACAACATCACCTATGACCAAGTTGACAATCTTAAAATCAATATTCATGATTCAGTCGAACGCAAGCAGCTCATCCGCAACGGCAGTCGTCCAGGCATTTTCCTGGTCGACACCAAATGGGAACACCTGCCAGCAAGATAAAAATGAAAACGACGCAGACACTATATCGAGGCGGCGGAGATACCGAAAGATTATATCTCCGTAACTTAACGTTTACTCTCAAGAACGGCGTGCGGGTGGTCGTAAAAAAGAGTCGGATTGCAACATCCGCTTTGGAAATGGAACGAGTCATCTCACGACACCATAGTCGCTACAACCTGGTAGGTGTATTTTGTCGCCCAGGCATCAAGGTCATGGACGTACCTTGTGGGAGTGGTTACGCCAGCAGTTTTTTGCGAACCTTTGGCGTCACTTACCTCGGGGTTGACATCGACCAGGCCACAATAGCATACGCTAATAAGATATATGGCGACAAAAAAACTAAATTTAAATTTGGCGATCTTACAACCCCAAATTTTGGTTCTAATCAATTTGATGTTATCAGCTGCATCGAAGGTCTAGAGCACATCGAACGAAAATATCAATCACCGTTAATTGCCGCATTTAAAAAGGCCCTAAAGCCCAATGGCATTCTGGTCATTACCTCGCCAGAAAACCCATCTGGTAAATCAGGCGTTAGTCAACACAACCCAGACCACTTGTGGGAATTAACCGGAACAGATTTTTTAAAAATTCTCAAAAAACATTTTGGAGCAAATAGAGTAGAATGCTTTACTCAAGACACATCTCTTACAACTGGGGTTACAACAATTAACTATTTTGGCATTTGCCATAATAAGCAAATTATTAATAAATAGAAAATGACAAAAACGAACAAAATAAAAATCGCCGTAACCGGTGATGAGGGATTTTTAGGTAAGCACCTTATCAAGGTGTTAAAAACCCGGGGCCTTTCTTTCACTACTTTTGATCGGACGAAATACAATTTACTGAACCCTGAAAGTCTAAAAGGCTTTGTCACCGGAAAAGACGTCGTAATTCATTTAGCTGGTGCTAATAGAAACACAAACTTCAAACTCAGCCAAACGAATACCCTAGGCACTGTCGGCCTACTTTCCGCCATTGCCGAATATTCCCCAAAGACAAGACTAATTTATGCATCTTCTTCTCAAATATATCTAGATCAAAGTTACTATGGTTTATCCAAAAGACAAGCTGAGGAACTACTACATTGGTATCGGAATAATGCGGCTCTCGACACGCTCGCTTTACGCTTTTCAAATCTTTATGGGCCTGGCGGTAAACCATTTTATAATTCTGTCATCGCCACTTTCGCCAGCTTGATTAATGAGGGGAAAACCATCTCCGTCAATGGCGACGGAAAACAAGAGAGGGACTATTTATACGTTGATGACGCTGTTGAGGCAATTATAAAAGCCACACTACATCAGGGTAAATTTGAAACAGCTGAGCTCGACATCTGCTCAGGGACCCAGACCTCTCTTAACAAGCTGCTCGAGATATTGAAGTCAGTCTGCCCGCAAGAAATACCCGTTGAATATAAGAAAACTCTCTCAGGTCCAGAGTGGCGGATAAACAAAGACAATCAATCAGCCAAGGAACTATTGGGCTGGCAGCCAACTACTTCATTGCGCCAAGGACTTATAAATTCCCTCGGCATCAAAACAGAAAATACTTTGCTTCAAATTAAAAAGCTAGTCAAGCATCAGGATAGTAGGGGTATGTTTGCTGAAGTCCTTCGCCCCGAAGATATCGACAACCCCGCTTTTGGGCAAATGTCCATTAATGTCACTAGTCCCGGTGAAACTAAAGGCGGTCACTACCATTTATATAAGCGGGAGTGGTTTTGCGTTGTTCGTGGTAAAGGACTGCTAATTTTGCGTGATCGCGCAACCAAGAAAAGAAAAGAAATCATTTTAAGTGAGGACAAGTTAAGAGTGGTGGAAATCCCCACTAACAATGTTCACTGGATTAAAAATATCGGTAAGTCAGACATGTTTCTATTACTGTATATCGATAAATCATATAATTCCGAAACAGCAGATACTTATCGCGAAGAATAATTTCTATGACGAAAATAGCCAAACTACACAAACTAAGAAATAAAACCATTCTTATTACTGGTGGGACTGGCTCTTTTGGTAAAAAAGTTACTGAGACACTGCTCAAATATTCTCCGAGACGAATAATCATTTTTAGCCGTGACGAAAAAAAACAGTTTGATATGAGGAATGAATTTGGCAATAACCCCCAAATTAAGTTTATTATTGGTGACGTCCGCGACCATCAAAGTGTCGAGTCAGTTATGCCGGGAGTGGATTTTGTTTTTCATGCCGCCGCATTAAAACAAGTCCCCACATGCGAATTCTTTCCCATTGAAGCGGTCAAAACTAATATTTTAGGCGCCTATAATGTCTTTCGTGTTGCCATAGCTCACCAGGTTAAGCGAGTTGTGATTCTTAGCACAGACAAGGCCGCTTATCCGATTAACGCCATGGGACTGAGTAAGGCCCTAATGGAAAAGACTATGGTGGCCGTAGCCCGTGAACTAGAAGTCCAGAAAAACAAGAAAACCATTTTTTGCGGCGTTCGTTATGGTAACGTTATGTACTCCAGAGGGTCGGTCATACCATTTTTCGTCAATTTAATTAAAGAGAATCGGAAATTACCGGTCACCAATTTAAACATGACCAGGTTTCTCATGACTTTGGAGGAAGCAGTTAACTTAGTTCTTCATGCGCTAACGGCTGGAAAGAACGGTCACCTATATATCTATAAGACTCCAGCTTGCACCATGGAAACATTGGCCAAAGCACTTTGCCAAATGTTTAATCACCCAAAGGGCTATGAGGAAGTAGGTATCCGTTTTGGTGAAAAAATGCATGAAACTTTAGTCACCACAGAAGAGTTTCTCCGCGCCAAGGAAACCCGCTATTTCTTTGAGATCGTTCCTGAAGGTCATGAACTTAATTACAAGGGTTATTACGATATGGGAAAAAAGAGCCCTCGAACTCTATCGAGCTATAGTTCGAACAACACCGCCCAACTGAATATAAAAACTACAATTAAGGCAATTCTTAAGGTTCCTGAAATCAAACAAGATATCAAGCATCATCACGAAAAATAATGCATAGACTCCACCAGCCCCTCAAGGTTATGACTATTTTGGGAACCAGGCCGGAAATTATTCGTCTCTCCTGCGTCCTGCCCAAAATGGACGAGTATTTCGATCATGTAATTGTTTACACCAACCAGAGCTATGATTACGAACTTAGTCAAATATTTTTTAATGACCTCAAGTTAAGACAACCGGATTACACACTCGATGTTAAGTCGACCACCATTGGCGAACAGATTGCCAAAATTCTTAGCCAATCGGAAAAGGTCATGCTGAAAGAACGACCTGATGCTTTATTGATTTTAGGCGACACCAACAGCGCCTTGTCCGCCATCATTGCCAAAAGATTGAAAATACCCATCTTCCATATGGAGGCCGGCAATCGGTGCTTTGACGAAAACGTTCCTGAAGAAATCAATCGCCGTCTAGTTGATCATATCAGCGATTATAATTTACCATACACCGAACATAGCCGCCGCTATCTGACCAGAGAGGGGATTCACCCTGGTACGGTTTACGTCACCGGGACTCCGTTAACAGAAGTACTCAATCACTACTCCGGTTTGATAAACGACTCCCTGATACTTCAAGAATTAAAACTTACGCCACAGAAATACTTTCTTGCCAGCACCCACCGGGAGGAAAATGTCGATAATGAAGACCACCTCAGAGAGCTATTCGCATCCTTTAATGGTCTCGCTAGGGCATACAAACTCCCGTTAATTGTTTCACTCCACCCTCGCACAAAAGCCAGACTAAAAGCAATCAATCTTAAGCCGTCTCCGCTAATCAGATTGTCCAAACCACTTGGTTTCTTTGATTACAATAAGTTACAACAGCACGCCCTGTGCGTTCTCTCAGACAGTGGCACTATTCAGGAAGAATCCGCCATCCTTAACTTTAAAGCTATTCAAATCAGAGTCAGTTCCGAGCGTCCAGAGGCATTCGATGCAGGATCAATTATACTAACAGGCTTTAATCAACGAACCATCATGAATGCTGTTAATCTGGTCATATCTCAGAGTCGAAAAGACGAACCAGTTCCGGTTCCGCCAGATTATCTCGACAAAAATGTATCTACCAAAGTTGTCAAATTAATTACCGGCCTTGCCGCCATCAGAAAGTACCACCATTAACCCATGCCAATCCCAAAGCCAGTAGTCGTCTTTTGCATGAATCACACCGCCCTGATTCAAGCGCTGGAAGTTATTTCAACACTTCCCAAAAACAAACCACTGACAATTTTTTTTGCCCGGGAACCCCTCTTTCAGTTGGCACAAAAGATAACCTTTCGGCAGCCGGTAAAGACTTTTCTTTGTCCAGACTTGGGTCTGTCTGTGGCGGGATTCAACCTAAAAAAGATTATCGAAGACCGGATTAAATACCATCTTGTTTACCAAGAATATTTCAATAATATTACCAAGCAAGACATATACTTTTTCAATCACGTCTATTGGGACTTTGGCTTAAAAATTATCCAAGATTTGGCAAAAAAAAACAAGGTCTATTTTTATAACCACTTTCCTCTTCAAGAAGAAGAACCAGGCCAAATCGCTCCCCAGCTCCTCCTCAAATATCTTTTTGGACTAAAACACACCCGGATCATCAAGTCCCAAGGGAACTACTGTTCCTTAATCACCAACGAATTTATCGCTAAGAATCGAATCAGACTGTTTACGCCAAAAATTAACCCCAAGCTCGTTCAGGAGATGGTTGCCAATCTTCTGCCTCCCCAAACCACGCCCAAGGTTTTAGTCCTAGCCGGCGGTGATCTATCCCAGCCCGGCATTGACAAAAAGAACTATCGCAAGAATTTTGCTCACTTGATTAAGATTCTACTTAAATTCTATAAAAAAAAGGACATACTCGTAAAAATGCACCCCCGTTTTGACGAAAATATTAAAGCCCTCAAACCGTTTATCAACGCCCAAACACAGTCACTTCCGGCGGAATTACTGATCACCCCCCAAACCGAACTCCTCATCGCTCTCAGGTCGACCACTTTTTCCTTTGATCGGCCTTACCTTCGGAAACTAAAACGAATCGCCCTGCTCAATATTTTCTATACGGACTCTCCTCAACGTGATATATTTCTAAAAATGCAAAAAGGCTTTCACCTCAAAACTTTCTACCCCGGAAACTTTGACCAACTAGTGACGGTGTTAAAAAGAAACGGTATTCATTCTTAAAAATGGACCTGGCCATTGCCATCCGCATCGGTAACCCCACCTCCTCATTAAGTTTGGTCAAAACTACCATCGAGTCAATTGAAACACACATCGGTGAATGTACTTACCGGTTTATCATCTCCTTAGACCCCCGCGTTCCTCAAAAGGTTAAAGATTACGTCTATGCCAAAGAAAAAAAGGCACCTCACCGTTTTGAGCTATTTCCCGAAGAAACACTTTATTGGGCCGACTTTATCAACCGGGCGACTAAATCAGCGCAAGATTGTGATTATTTTATCAAGTCGCATGATGACATAGAATTACTCACTCCAGACTTTTTCCCGAAAGTCAAGCGGGTTCTTGAGGCCATCAAAGTACCCGTCGGTTGGATTAGTTTCGACGAATTAAGCTACACCAGGTATAACCACTGGTGTCCTCCCACCAGACCGGGCTGGTATAAAGACATTGTTAACGACAAAGCTTGGCAGAAAAAAAGGGCCTTTCAGTTCCACAACCTTCCGGATAACTGGTGGCGGAGGACCTTTCCTCTAGATCACCTTTCTCGCCTCATCGGCTACCCCAGAGGCATCCTCTCTAAATATCAGTATTACCTTGATCTGCCTTCGGCTCCGGTCAAATGTCATGCACCTTGGAATATGTTTGTTATGATAAAAACGTCGGTCCTGAAGAGAATCGGGCTGTGCGAAAATTGGCAAACTTACAACGCCCTATTGGTTGATGAAGACTGGGGCCTCAGGGCCCTCCAGAAAAAATATTGGAATATCTGGATCCCTTTCGTTAAATACATCCACACTCGGTCGAACAACCGGATAATTGGTAACCGATCTTCACAAATGGTCCAAAAAGACGCCCAAAGGGTTCATACCTTATTCAAAAAAAAATGGGGTTTTAAAACCATGCCTACCAAGGTACAACTGCAGAAAATTAAGGAAAAACACAAAGATAATTTTATTCCTTGGAGCATCACTCGTAATTCATACGACTGGGATTACATCAAACTTAAAAGAGAAAAAAAGTATCCAGAGACTAACGAACCTCTATGCTACCTTGATAACTATCAGGAGCTTTATAAAAAGAAACCGGGTTTCTTCGATCAACTTTCTCAAGCGCTATGTCGTCTAATCAGGGCGGAAAATAAGCAACCATTGGCAATTTTAGATATTGGCTGTGGTTTCGGTGACTTTCTTACTTCCTTAAGGAAAAAATATTCTGATCGGGCCACCTATCACGGCCTAACATTGGCCCAACACGAATTTGATGCTATCAAAAAAAACAAAAAGTTTATCCATATTATAAAAGGCAATCAAAAAGATCTTCAAAATCTCTACTCTCGAACCAAATTTGACGTCATCATCAACTTTCACACCCTCTCTTACATCCGCCAGCCAGAACAACTTGAAGTTGTGGGAAAAATGCTCTCTCTGATGAATCCGGGCGGCTTTTTGGTGCTGGGTCTGGTTGATAACTGGGCTAAGATTAGTCACCACATGGCACAACATGGAAATGGTTTTGTTCAATTCTATTACAATCCCAAACTCTATAAAATACTTGGTCGCCAATGTCGTCTAGTTAATTCTCGAATTATTTATCCCCAGGACTATCGCGTCCTGGTCTGGCAACTCGACGAGAGCCGAAAACTGTGGTATTCGCTCTGGGGGCATCTTTTATATTTTTACTATCTAGCAAGAAACAATTTTATTGGGTAATATGTCCACATGAATATTATGGCTATCGGAGCCCATCACGATGACATTGAACTGGGCGTCGGGGGGACTTTGGCTAAATTCGCCAAAGAGAAAAACAAAGTTTATGGCTTGACCTTGACCGATTCAGAAACTTATGACCATATAAAAAAATATCACCGCCCGTCACAAAGAGCCGTAACTGAACACACCAAAGCCGCCAAGATTATCGGTTATGAAATTATTGAAGTTCCGAAAGAACTCCTCGGTATTTGTACCAAACTTCACTATTCACCGGAATTAATGCAATTTATCGAAACTACCATTCACAAATATAAAATCGACATCCTATTTGTCCACTGGAAATACGACATGAACACCGACCACGAAGAAGCCGCGAAGTTGTCGATTCTCGCTGGTCGCCACGCGAAGAGGGTTTTAATGTATCGGAGCAACTGGTATCAGCCAGATAAGGGCTTCAATGGCATTGTCTACTCCGATATCAGTGAAGTTATCGCGGTTAAAAAGAAAGCCCTAAATTCGTATACTGGCGAGATCAGGCGTTATGGCAAGGCCTGGATTAATAGTTTCATCGATGCTAACCGTTCGTGGGGCTACAGCATCGGTTCCCATTATGCCGAAGTTTTTGAGCCTGTTAGATATATCTTATAAAGAAACGTAAAATGAAATACCTCGTCCTCGGCTCAGCCGGCCAAATTGGCAGCAGTCTGACCAAGTACTTAAGGAAATCGAAGCATAAGGTCCTGGAATTCGATCTGGAAGATTCTCCCGAACAGGACTTGCGTATCTCCGACAACCCGCTCCTGGACAAGTATCTCAAGCAAGCTGACTTTTGCTTCTTTTTAGCTTTCGACGTGGGTGGGTCCAGATATCTAAAAAAATATCAAGAAAGCTACCAATTTGTCTCCAATAACACAAAGATCATGAACAACACCTTTGATTTACTCAAGAAGCATAAGCGCAAATTTATTTTTGCCTCCAGCCAAATGTCCAACATGAGCTTTTCAAACTACGGTCGCCTCAAAGCGGTTGGCGAAGCATATACCCAAGCATTGGGGGGACTCGTAGTTAAATTCTGGAACGTTTATGGGGTAGAGAAGGATCTGAATAAAGCCCACGTTATCACGGACTTTATTCTTAAAGCTGAAAAAGAAAGGCAGATTGATATGTTGACCAACGGCCTGGAAGAAAGACAGTTTCTACATGCTGATGACTGCTCCAGATGTTTAAAAAAACTGTCCCTCAAATATGACAAAATTCCCCGCGATCAAGAATTGCACGCCACGAGTTTTAAGTGGCAATCGATCATTGAGGTTGCCACCATTACCGCCAGTCACTTTGAGGGAACCGCAATCATACCGGGGAAATCAGTCGATGATCTTCAGAAAGCTCAGAGAAACGAACCCGACACGAATATTTTGGAGTACTGGCGACCCAGAATATCTCTCGAAAATGGTATCGGCAAGGTCATAAAAGAGATGTCTCAGTTAGATAATAAGCTCGAATAGTTATGGTCGCGAGGACTAAAATAAAAAAGACAAAAGTTACAATTACCGGAGCTGGTGGTTTTATTGGTCATCATTTGGTCGCGTTCTTGAAAACAAAGGGTTACTGGGTCAGGGGAGTGGATATTAAGAAGCCTGAATATGAAAAAACTACCGCCGACGAATTTTTGCTTCTCGATCTGCGGATTTGGGATCAAGCCAAAAAGGCTGTTCAGGGTGTTAATCATGTTTATGCCTTAGCCGCCGACATGGGCGGAATGGGTTTCATTTCCTCAAATCACGCCATGATTCTCCACGATAACGCTCTGATCAATCTAAACACCATCGAGGCAGCCAGGCTAGCCAGCGTTGAGAGATATTTCTACTCATCCTCAGCCTGCGTCTACCCCGAGTTTTTGCAAGAAAAAACCAACATCGCTCCTCTCAAAGAATCAGATGCTCTCCCCGCCCAACCGCAAGACGCTTATGGCTGGGAAAAATTGCTCACCGAAAAACTAGCCTTCTATTATCAAGAGTATGGCCTTAAAACTAGAATAGCTAGATTTCATAACATTTTTGGACCGCTAGGCACTTGGCGGGGTGGCCGAGAAAAAGTGCCCGCCGCTTTCTGCCGGAAAATTGCTTTCGCCAAACTAATGGACAATCCGGAAATTGAAATCTGGGGTGACGGGCTGCAGACCCGCTCTTTTTGCTACATTGATGACTGTGTTAAGGGGATATACAAACTAATGATGTCAGACTATGCCCAGCCACTAAACATCGGCCAAGATAGAATGGTAAGTATCAACCAGCTAGCCGATATTATCGCCCAAATAGCCGGGGTCGACATTAAAAAAAAGTATATCTCCGGTCCTCAGGGAGTGAGGGGTAGAAATTCAGACAATACCCAGTCAAAAAAGGTTCTCAATTGGTTTCCGGAAGTTTCGCTCGAAGAGGGCCTTAAAAAAAACTATGATTGGATCGAGGATCAATTGATAGCCTTTATCGAGGAGCGAATTTCCCAGCAAAAAAATAAATGATAACAATTTTTTCTACGCCAAGGGCTTTCCGTGGGCCGTTTAACCGCATCCAAAGAAACGCGATCACCAGTTGGTTAAAATTAAGCCCCAAATGTGAGATTATTTTATTTGAGGATGAAGAAAAGACCACCTCTAAAGTAGCCAAGGAATTCGGACTTCGTTGCATCAAGAATGTTAAAAAGAATGAGTACGGGTCGCTGATTATCAGCGATGTTTTCGCCAAAGCGAAAAAGTTAGCCACCCACAATATTCTGGCTTACGTCAACACCGATATTATTCTTACCGATAGTTTTATCAAGGCGATTAAAAGAGTCCACTTTCCAGAATTTTTTATGGTGGGCCAGCGTTGGAATTTAGATCACATCAGTTTAAATTTCAACAAACCCGACTGGCAGTCAGTCCTTTACCGACAAATCAAAGAAAAAGGAGTACTCCACCCGCCGACTGGCATGGACTATTGGATTTTTCATAAAAATACAGATTTCAAAATGCCCCCATTTATCGTCGGACGGCCCTGTGTTGATAGCTGGTTGGTCTACAAAAGTCGCTTTATGAAAATCCCTGTCATCAACTCCACCCGGGCCATAACTATCGTTCATCAAAATCACCCCACCCCCAAAAAATTAGGCCCCATGGCAGATCGAACCTGGCTACTCGAGAAAGAGACAAACCTCAAGCTTGGCGGCGGTCAAGCCAACATGTTCACCCTGGCTGACGCCGATTGGATTCTCACACCAAAGGCCTTAAAAAAGGCCAGACCAACCATCAAGCAACTGTTTCGTTACATCATTAGCATTTTTATCCTTCATCCAAAATCAGGCTATATTCACGGCCCCCTTCTATTTTCAATCAAAAAAATTAAACTCACACCAACGTCCAAAAGAATCATTGCTTTAGCAATTCTGCTGTTATTTGTTGCCCGGATGAAGACAGCCATGCCATATTTAAAGTCTTTTTCCCAAGAAATGATTGGCATATTTACCGACAAACGAAATTATTCTTATGACCAAAAAATGGCCGAGATTAATGGTTTTCCTTATATTTTTCTCAAACACGTCAACGACGCCACGCCACAAGAGTCTGACATCATCTTCCCTCCTACCCCGCCTCATCAAGGCCTCAGACCAATTTTAGCCGCCTACTATCTTTATCCCAGATCTGTCACCGTCATGGATCAGTCCCTAAAACTGAATACTCCACCATCGCGGTTTTACATCGATAAAAACTTTCCGAGATATATTTTGATGATCAACGGTTTTCCCGACTTTCCAGTCAAGGCCAATCGGATATATCTATTTGGCGACAAACTCGATGACCCCGTAGCGGTAGTTAGTGATCAAAATTATAATCCCGATAACGCCGACTACAAGAACAAATTAGGTATTATCAAACTATAAATTATGTGTCTGTAATAGGATTTATACAATTTATTATCATTGGCTGGGTTTTTCTAAAATTGATTCGTTTTTCTGGTCTTTGGCAGGAAAAACTTGGTCTCTCGTTCATTCTGGGTAGCGGCTTGCAGACCGTCACCTACTTTTGGCTCATCACCAGAACCAACATCACCAACCAAACAACTTATCTAGGCTTCGCGATCATCCTCCTCGCTATCTTGAGCTTCCTCTATCTGGTTTCCAAAAAAATCTTTCCTGATTGGATCTCACGACCGATAAACGTAACTGAAGTTGACACCATCCACCGAAAAAAAATCATGTTTTTGTCCTGGTTGTGTATTTTTGTCCTCTTTATTATTGCAGTTACGTTAGCCATCTATACACCTGTTCACACCACCGATTCAATCCATCTCTACGATTTTCGAGCCAAAATCATGTACTATTCCCAGTCTCTCTCTGCTATTCGCCAGATCGATTACTGGTATACATATCCCATGTTTTCTTCAATGATTCATCTTTTTGTTTATTATTTCGGCCTCCAGAATCCAAGCATTTACTGGCCAATAATGCTCTTATCGTTTGCCTTAATTTTTTATGCCCTTCTAAAAAAAGAAAAGGGACCGACGATCGCTTCTTTGGTAACGCTAGCCATGTACTCCACTCCTTTAATTTTCTGGCAGTCCAGGCTTGATGGTCTCACCAATCTGCCTTATACCATACTCTATTGTACCGCGATTTTTTATGCCATTGAGGCTGTGAAACCCGTTACTACCAATCTGTCCGCCTTATTGGTTTCAGCCTTGGCTACGAGTTTGTCAATTTGGACCAGGGCCAACGAACCTTTTTGGACGGTGCCGATCGTTGTTGTTTTCCTAACTATTCTAGCCAAAAAAAGACTTCCGCTGTCTGCTTTACTCTATTATTTACTCATATCACCAATCAAAAACATGTGGAACAATTACGCTCAGACCATAACCAATATTGATCTTACCTCCGGTGTCAAGGGTGTTATTACTTCCGTAAAGTTCGCACCTTCATCAAGTGCCGATCACGCGATTGTTGCCGATAAATATCTCCTCAGAATCACTACCAACATCATTATCATTCTGAGCCAAGCCCTGGCCACTCTCGGCTTAATACTGCCGGTTTTGTTTCAAAGTCTATCTCCGGTGATATATATCTTTTTTCCGATGCTTTTACTTGGAAGCAGCAATCAGCAAAAACTGCTCCTGGCAAGCATTGTTTTGACCGCGTTACTTCTTTGGGGAGGTTCAACATTCGTCTATATCAATTTTGATTGGCAACTTCTCGATAATCCACTGTCGCGTCTTAGTGGCATATTTATCCCCTTAATGTGGATGTATATCGCTCAATCCAGTGTGTGGCAGTCAATCAGCTTCCTGTCTCCAGTTCCAAAAAACAATCACCAATGAAACTTAAAATCTTTTATGCCAATGTTTATTACCCGCACTTCGTCGAGGATTTTTACCGGCAATACTCCGCCCTAAACAAGGCTTCATATCGCCGGCAATTAAACGCCCTCTATCGTCAAGCATTTGGCATCGCTAATTTCTACCCCCTCAATTTTCGAAAACTAGGGCATGTTGTCCAGGATATTGTCATCAATATCGGCCCCATGCAAAGGCAATGGGCCAACGAGGCAGAATTTAATATCTTTTCCCTCAAAGACTGTTTAATACCGCACCTGCCTCTCATTAGAGCAAAACACCGAAATAGATGGGAAACCGATGTCCTTGAGGAGAGAATCAGGCGATTTAAACCGGACGTTATCTTCATGCAAAATATTAGTTATCTAGATCATCACTTTATTTCCCACTTGAAACAATATACTCATCTTATGGTTGGGCAGATCGCCAACCGTCTCCCAGCCAAAGACCAATTCGCGCCGTTCGATTTAATCTTTGGCTCTTTGCCGAATTTACTTCAACAGATTGAGAGCTATGGCTGCTCCACCCACTTTCTTCCTCTGGCTTTTGAAAAGACCTTACTCACAAGACTGCCTTCGGTCGCGAGAGAGATAGATTGTTCATTTATTGGGGGTATCGCCAAGGGGGAACACGACCATCGAACCAAGATGCTCAATCAAGTAGCCTCTCGAACCGGTTTAGATTTCTACGGCTATGGTGGCGAGTATCTAAAACCCAAACCCCCCTCTTTATCGCTTCATGGCGAGGTTTGGGGCGTCGATATGTATACCAAATTACTACAGAGCAAAATTACCCTTAACAGCCACGGTGAAATTTCAGAAAAATACGCCAATAACATGCGCCTATTTGAAGCCACCGGGTGCGGTACATTGCTAATTACTGACTGGAAGGAGAATTTGTCTGAGTTTTTCAAAATAGACAAGGAGATTGTCACCTACAAAAGTTTTGCCGAACTGGTGGAAAAGATAAAGTTCTACCTAAAAAAACCCGGAATTAGAGAAAAAATCGCCAAAGCAGGTCAAAAAAGGACGTTAACCACTCATACCTATCAAGATCGGGCCAAAACCATCAGTAAACAGATCATCGGAATCCTCAAATCCTAAATGGACGACCACCTACTCAATTCTTGCGCCTCCTGTCCGTAATAATATTCCCTGCCCCAGATCTCGAGCAACACCAACTGGTAAAGAGCGTGCCAATACATCGGCATGGTCAACCAAGTCTTTAACAGAAAAGTTACCTTTTTTTCGTTTATCACGTTTTTCCTAACTAAAAAGCCGCCATCTAACAACCAAATATATTGGTTCAAGATCCCCACAACCCACTCTCCAACCGGCGGCATAAAACCCCGTTTTGGTCGGGTCATGATTTCGGTTGGCAAAACGCCCCTCATCGCCTGCTTGAGCCAGTATTTTGCCGGTTTATTGTAGGCCATGACCGCCTGCCTTGAGTTTAAGATAAGCTCAACCAATTCATAATCTAAAAATGGCGAGCGCAATTCGATTGAATTAGCCATACTCAGGCGGTCATTCAAGTCAACGCAATTACCCACCAACCAGTAATCTCGGATTAGATCTAACCCCCTTTTTGCCAATGTCAACTTGTCGCCGTTCCAGGCGAACTCCATCGGCTGGTAGTTATTTTGTCGATTAATTTTCCCGGCAAATTCATTCGTATATATACGGGTAATGAAACTTTCCGCTATTTGAAAGCCCTTATCCAGGTCATAAAACATCATTCTTTCGGTGTAATCGGAGCTGGATAACCTAGCCAAGGTCTCTCGCCAGCCCCCGCGGCCAGCAACAAACCGCTCTATTGATCCCTTAATTGCCTTGCGCGTCCAGGTATATCCCCAAAACAGCTCATCACCCCCCAATCCACCCAATAATACCGGTACGTTGTTTTCTCTGGCCAATTGACTGACCGAATAGATACTGTGTCCCGCAATGTCGGCAATCGGATCGTCTCCGTCATATACCAATTGAGGAAAGTTATCGACCACTTCCTTAGTTTTGATTTCTTTTTCAATAAACTCTACCCCATGCCTCTTTGCCAATTTTCTTGCAAGTTTCCGTTCGTCCGAAAAAGGAGCACCTTCATAACCCACCGAGAATGCTTTCATTGTATCTTTAAACACCGGAGCAGTTAAGGACAGAATTGACCCCGAATCCACCCCACCCGACAAAGCAATACCAACCGGCACATCAGATCGTAGTGTCAGATGACAACTCTGGGCAAATGTTTCTCTAATTGCTTCAGTTGGGTTGCCGTTCCAAGCGGGCTCAATCGTCTCTGGGGTCCAGTATTTTTTCAGGGTAACCGCCATCGTCTCAAGGTCAATAACTTGTAGGTGGCCTGGCGGCAATTTGTGGACCTGCGATAACATCGTTTCTGGCTCGGGAACATAGTAATAGTGGAAATATCTATCTATCGATTCCCAATTCAGTTCTTTATCAACGCTTTGCACCTTGAGTAAAACTTTCATTTCGGATGCAAATGCAAAACCCTCATTGGTTTTTGTCCAATAAAGCGGCTTCTCGCCGAGTCTGTCTCGAGCCAGGACTATCCGCCTCTTCGTCTTATCGTAAATCGCTAAGGCGAACATGCCTCTTAATTTATCGACAAAATCCAGGCCCATATCTTCGTAAAGGTGCACCGCTGTTTCAATGTCACTTTTTGTCGCCAATCTGTGTTTACGGCGCTTGAGCTCGGTCTGCAATTCTTTATAGTTATAAATCTCGCCGTTCCCGACTATTACGATACTCTGATCTTCGTTGTATAGCGGTTGATCACCCCCATCAACGTCGATGATCGATAATCGTCTCATGGTCATGCCAACTCTATCGTCTAAAAACACTCCCTTGCCATCCGGACCCCGATGCTTCATTGCTTGTTGCATCGGCAGAATTTGTGCCAAAGTAACTCTTTGATGGGGTCTGGCAATAATTCCTGCGATTCCGCACATAGTTAACGTTTTGACCTAGATTTAAACAATAGTTGAGTCGCACCCCTTACTATTTTCAGAAATGTGATATAAAAATTGCGTAACCGGTATTCTCCGGGGCAAGCCAATAGCAAAAAATTACACCAATCAATGATATTCATCATCGACCGGCGGTCGAATAAAGCCACCCAGGCCTCTCGACAGCCGGAGACACCCTTATAAGTATCTGGTTTGTAACCCGTCGCCTCCCAAACATGCTTTATTCTGGCATGAACATCGACCAACAATTGGTAACCAGCCCTCTTTGCTCGGTTAGAAAATTCATAGTCGGCGATATAGTGGGGGAGCCGTTTATAGTTTATCGTGCCAAATTTTCTTATCCCGCCTACGGGCACCAAGGTCCCCTTTCCCGGTAAGGCATCAAGTTGGTCGATCACCGAGGTCTTACGATACCGTTTGGGGTCGGTTGACATAGTTTCAGCTACACTCTGGATGACACCCTTAGGCCAGTTGATTCTAATTCCCGCCTCAACCACCCTCTCCGGTTTTGTAGTAGTTGTACAAAGTGATCCAATCAGGGCCCTGGGGTGCTTTCGGGCGGTCCTCACGAGCTGCTCCACCAGCTCTAATCCAAAAAAACAATCATTATTCATTAACAATATATAGTCCTTGTCCCTAGCTCCGGCCAGGGCATACTCGATCCCCAGGTACACCGCTCGACTCCACCACAAGTTACCATCACCACGAATCAGGTGGACTTGCGGCTGATAGCGCCGGATATACTCGAAAGTTCCATCAGTCGACCCGTCATCTATAACAATAATTTCTAAATCTTTATATTTTTGCCTCCCCAGATCTCCCAAACACCGTTTGGTAAATTTCAAGCGATCATGTACCGGCATGACGACAAACACCTTAGGTTTCATATATTTATCGCTTCAATGGTAAACTTTGGCTATTATGATGCCAATATTCTATCTGAGTTTCTCCGACTCCGCCAAATTTGCTCAGGCGGCAGCCAATCTCCTTGCCGGTCGTAGCCTGGTCATCGGTCATAGTTTCTTTGACGTTAAGTTACTGGCCGCGTATCAGTCGGGCAATCTTTTCTCAACCAAGATATTCCCTTTTACCCCCTGGCTACTATCACTCTTTTTTCGTTTTTTACCGTCATCAGATCAAACTATTGCCATCGCCGGTTGGTTAACTTTTTTACTTTCGACCCTGGTCATTTTTTTAATTGCCCGCAAACTTCATCGCTCAACATCGGCCCTGATCGCAGCCATCATTTTCTTCTTTAGTCTTCCGTTTTGGGAATATGCTTCCAATGCCAGCAGCGAAATATTTTTTACGCTCCAAGTATTGCTCATGGTCTATTTATTTCTAAGCCGTTTTCGCTGGCTAGCCTTACTCCCCCTAGCCCTAATGTTTTTCACCCGCCAACAAGCCACTATCGTCTTTCTATCCTTAGGAACCACCGCCGTCTTGCTATTTCTATCTTCAGCGAAATCTCTCCGCTTCAAGCTGCTAACCCTCGCATTCATTTTTATCGCGGTTTTTGAGCTGACTAATTTTTTGCTGCCCAACGCCTTTCTCCCTCTTTCTCCTTTTCAGGCCATTGGGGCCATCAATCTGCCGGCCAACACGTCCCAGGGTCAATTTCTTCGCGGCCAACACGTCCCAGGGTCAATTTCTTCGCTCCAGCTCATCTCAAAAGTCTTCTATAACACCTATAACTATCTCAAAAATTTGACCCCACTGACTTCACCAACAATCTTCAGCCTTTTCATTTTGGGATTTTTCTTGCCCAAATCCTCAACCCGCCTGAAAAACTTTAATCTATTTTCCTTAACCATTTTCGGTCTTTTTATCCTGGCCGCCTCGGCTACTCTGCCCAATGTCCGTTATGTCCACCCGATCATACCCTTAGTCATCATTGGCGCCAGCATCACCCTTACCCATTTAGTCCATCGGCCACTGGCCATCGCTCTAGTTATGTTCTTGATTCTTTTGCCCGCCTTGGGTCATTTGACGTTGGACGCCCGTTTTCGCCGTCAGCAGTTCAATCTTGATAAGCCGCCGGTTTACCGCCAAATATCAACCCTGATGGCCGAAAATATTCCTAAAGGAAAGTTAGTAATCACCAACCTTGACGCCTGGGCCGCCTGGTACGAGGGGCTGACTACAATGTGGTTTCCTCTCTCCCCCGATCTGCTTGAGGGTTATCAAGATAAGGTCAGCTACATCGTCATCACCAATTACAAAGAACACGATGGTGATTTCGCCCTGGGGGATTGGCGCGAAGTTGTCTATTCGCCTGAAAAAATTGGCAATCAGTTCCTCAAAACCAATTATCGCCTGCTGACAACATTTGATATCAAGCCCGAGCAAGTTTATGAGAATCAGTCCTACCTAGGAACGATTCTCGTCCGCCGCTAAAACGTTCAATAATAACCCCCAAGGTTATTCCAAATTAGTCTGCTCAAACAACTTCTTGAAGTAGCGGATCTTATCAGTATCGCCATCAACCAAAATAAACGGTTTTATGTCGTTTGCTAGTTTTTCGAAATCGAGCGTTTCCAGGTAACCCATAATTTTTGTCTTGATCGCGGACAATTCATCGGTTCCGAACTTTATAGTCAAGAATTCTTTGTCCGGTTTTGTATTTTGAATAAGGAAAATAATATCATAAAAATCTCGACCCCTTGCCCTGGCTCTGTTTGTAATTGTCCAGAGTTTTTGTGCCAGTATTATTGATTTTGGCGCAATTGTTATCGGCTTAGTAATATCAAACTTATTCAAGATAAAACTTTCAGTAGCGTAATTTACCTGCTGATCAAAAGTGTCTACTTGAATTAAAATCTTTTCCTCGTCGTGACCGGACATCATGTTTTTCTGCAAAAGATTGGGGAATTTAATTTTGCAATGAAAAGCCCCCTTGTTCACGATACGAATTTCCACCTTCAAACCAAGTTTTTCCAGCTTTTTGGCAACATATTGTGATAAAAGTCTAAATTCTTCTTCCGTCAGATTCTTATTGTCAAAATCCAAATCCTCGGAAAATCTTTTTGAGCTATAGACAATTCGTAAACAAGTTCCGCCCAAAAAAGTTAGTTTTCTCCCGATTTTATGAGAAAAAACAATGCTTAATATCAAATATTGTAGATATTCCCTCAGCAATCCGCGATCGTATTTGTGAATATCAGACGGATAAAACTTTTTTATTTCTTCAATTGAGATCATAGCTGTAAATAATCTGTTAATCTGCTTATTCTTGTATTTAATGCCTCACTATCAAAAACAGACACGATCTTTTCCAGTTCCAGCCGGTTCAGTTTTTCCTTCAGAAGTTCTTCATTGAACCTCAACCCCTGGATATCGTCCACCTCCGCCACTTGAGGATTAAGATAAAAGTAGTCAACAATTGCCTTTTCCAATGACGCAATTTTATAAGTCGTCCCGTCATTGGTAATTATTTGATAACCAAAAAATAGTCGAGGGTCTAGAGACTTGTAGTCAAAGATCCCAATTTTTGTCTCTACGCTCAAGGTCTTGTTTGTAGTTACAGAAGTAACTCTCATTACTGCTTCAGGAATTACTCCATAGTGATTCAAGGCCAGCTCCAGGGAAACATAGGAAGGATCGTAGAGCCTATTTGCAATCAAGTAAAGATCATAATTTGTAGGGTTATAGTCCGCGAAGATATACTTTTTACTGCGTAGTTTGATTACCCAGGTTTTCTTTTCCCATTCGTAGAGGGTTTCGAGCCTAAACGATGGGTCTACGACGTACAGATCCTCTATCGAGAAGACCTTTAGCCCCCCCAGTTTCTGTTTGATGTCGAAATATTTCATTTCTAAATACTACGCTTTACCGTAGGATTTGTCAATGGAGGATTGTGCTGTTCGAGATAGACCGGCGGACCCGACCGGTCCTTTTTGCGTTAGAATAGTCTAGTGGATAAAATAAAAAAACTGTTCTTTTCCCAAACCAGTCGGGACACCCTGATCAGCTTCGCCGGGCTGGGGACAATTGCGGTGGCGGGAATGGTCTTTTCCATCATCACCGCCCGCGGGCTAGGCCCCAGTCTTTTCGGCATCTTTTCCGCCCTAAACGCTTTGGTAACCCTCCTTTCCAGCCTGGGGGATTTGGGTATCAGCTCGGCCCTGGTCAATTTCATCCCCAAAGTCAAAGACAACCGCAATGTCTTGATTTCAGTTACCTTTTGGTTTCAGCTTGCCGTCACTCTCATGCTTACCCTTGCCCTCATGGCGGCCGGTCTGTTCAACCGTTACCTTATCCCCGGTTCGACAACCATCCAGTTTATTATTATCGGCGTCCTCACTGGTTTCTACGTTCTTCAGGGCTTTGCCCTGGGTATCTTCAACGCTGAAAGAAAATTTTTCCAAGCCTCTTTTATTCAGGCAATGGACTCGATCGTTAAACTTTCCATTGTTGCCGGGTTATTCTTTAACCAACAGCTCAACATCGAGGTTGCCCTTATTGCCAACCTTATTTCTTGCGGCCTATCTCTCATCTACGGTTTCTCTGGGGAGTTTCGTAACATTCGTCCGATTTTCCCCCGCGCCCAGATGACGGAAATTTTCAAGTTCAGTAAGTGGATTGCTCTTTCCCGCGCCTTCTCGGTCACTATTTCTCGCATCGATATTATCTTGCTCAACATTCTCTCCGGTAGTTTTCAAACCGGTATCTATTCCGCCGCCGCCCGCATCGCCCTCCTTTTTGCTCTTCTGGTAAGCAGCCTGTCTTCCGTCGTCGCCCCCCGTTTTTCCGCTTTTAGGAAAAATGAGGAAATGCTTGGTTATCTAAAGAAAGTTGCCGCCATGATTGGTGGCATCAGTGTCCTGATGCTTTTTACGGTTGTCATCGCCGACCCGCTCGTTCCTTGGGTCTTTGGCGACGAGTATCTTCCTGCTATCCCCGTTTTCCGCGCTCTGGCCATCGCCATGATTCCGTTCCTGCTTAATGTTGTGACCACCCAGCCATTGATCTACTATTTCAACAAACCCCAGATCTTTGCCCGAATCACCATTCTTCAAGTGATTATCATCGTCAGCCTTGATTTGCTTCTCATTCCCCGTTTCCAGGCGATCGCACCGGCAATCTCCATGGGTGTATCCAACCTGGTCGTCCTCGTAATTACCGGTTGGCAATTATCGCGCCTACTCAAGTGAAGACCGCCAAAATCATAGTCCACTGTTTGGTTCAAAACGAGGGGCGTTTCATCTGGTATGCCATCAACTCGGTCTTGCCTTTCGTCGACAGAATTATGGTCTGGGATACTGGATCCACCGATGAAACAGTTCAAATCGTTAGATTGATAGAGTCTCCCAAGATAAAAATCAAAGAACTATCGTCGGTTGATCCGGAAGGCTTCACCAAGGTTAGTCAGCAAATGATCGAAAAAACTCCTCAAGAGTACAACTGGATACTGATCTTAGATGGTGATGAAATTTGGCCTGAAAAATCAATTAAAACCATCACCGAATATGCGCGAAGTCATTCTAAGACCGAATCTATTGTTGTCCGAACCAACAATCTGGTGGGGGATATTTACCATCGTCTTCCGGAATCCGCCGGCAAGTACCGGTTGGCGGGTCAAAAAGGTCACCTGGCCCTTCGCCTAATTAACAAAAACACGATACCGGGTCTCCATTTTGACCTGCCCCACGGTCGGCGAGGCCTCTTTGATAACCAGGGTCAACTTATCCAGGACAGAGACCCGGAAAAAATCAAATTTCTTAACCTTTATTATCATCACGCGACTCATCTTCCCCGCTCACTATCTAAAGGGGGCGACGCTATCGTCCCCAAACGGAAACAGAAAATCAAATACGAATTAGGAGAAAAAATACCCAAAGATCAGATTCCTGAAATCTTTTTCGCGAAAGATCGACCCGAGCTGGTGCCGGATATGACCAAACCGGCCCCACTCTCATTCTGGATTATTTCGGCACTCCAGACAATTCCCCGCAGGATCAAACGTTTGCTCATCAAAGGCAAAGATGGATACTAAACAAGTGCTACGCATCATTGCCCTCTTCGTTATATCGAGGCTGTTTTTCTTGATTATTGCCTCGCTTTCTCATTATTTCATTAAAATTGATCCCGGATATCTTGGTAGTCAGGTCAGTCAGGGAGAACCCTCTTGGATCTGGATTTGGGCCAACATGGATGGCCGGCACTTTATTAAGACCGCGACCCAAGGCTACTCCGGCACCAACTTTGCTTACTTCCCCCTCTATCCATTGCTGATTAACCTGGTCTCCGGGGCGACTATCCTGACCCCGATTCTTTCCGGGCTATTCATTTCTCTCCTCTCTGTCGTTTTGGCCGTCTATTATCTTTTTAAAATTATCGACCTTGATAAACATAAAGTCTCAAAAACCGAAGTCGCGCTCCTCCTTTTTTTCTTTCCCTACGGCTTTGTCCTCAACACTGTTTACGCTGACGCCTTGTTTCTGTTTCTGACCACCGCCTCTTTTTATTACGCCCGGAAGGGTAAGTGGTGGGCCGCCGGCGTCTTTGCCCTGTTTGCCTCGCTAACCAGGTTGTCAGGCTTGGCGCTGCTGCCGGCCCTGGTTGTCGAATGGTGGCTCCAAAAGAAAGCCTCAAAAAAAGCGCTGATTGCGCCAGCCCTGTCTTTTTCCGGCTTTGCGATCTACGCGGCTTACCTGCAAATAACTCAAGGGAACTGGCGCCTCTTCCAATCATCGATGAGTGCCTGGAAACAGGAAAAACTGGTTTTTATTACCCGTGTTTTCTACCGTTACCTGAAAATCTTTTTTAATGTCTCCCGTAGCCTCTTGGTCTACTGGATTGCCGTTCTCGAGTTCGCCGCTTTTATTCTCTACTCCCTGCTCTCTGTTTTTGTCTGGAAAAAAGTCCGCGCCTCGTATGGAGTATTCATGCTCGTTTCCTTGAGCCTCGTCACTTTCACCGGCACCCTTGCCGGCACGCCCAGATATTTAATTCATCTTTTTCCCGCCTTTATCGGCCTAGCTCTACTAATGAAAACCAATCCCCGGCTCCGCTTTATCTACTATCCGGCAACTTTTATCCTGGGCATTCTCATCACTGCATTTTTTGTCCAGGGTTACTTTGTCGGTTAGGGGTCGCCACAGCGATCAAACCCTGGCCAAGGGGCATTATCACCCCCCGGCTGATCATTTCTGCTTCTAGTTTTAAGACCACCGCCAGAATCGAGTTGAGAACGGGGTTTATTTTTCTGATTGAGGAAGCGGCCACCCGGTGAGTCAGTCTTTCCCAGATGACTCGAAACAGACTGATTGGGAAGATTGGGAGGTGGACAAAGGAAATGCATCTCACCCGAAAACCTGCCAGCCTAAGTTTTCTTTTCAATTCATCCTTCCCGTACCTTCTGGCGGTATGAACATGAACATCGTGGGCGGACACTAAATATTTATTAGCCGGAACCCGCAGGATCAACACCCCACCTGATTTCAAAACCCGTCGCATTTCTCCCAACGCCGCCACGTCATTTACCCGGCTATGATAGATTACGTCGACGCAGGTGATTAGGTCAAAGTGATTATTGTTGTAGGGAAGTTTGTTGATCGACCCCCTTCTCGCGTTAACTCCGTTTTTTCCGGCAAATTTAATCGCCTCGGAACTGCAGTCTATCGCGCTCACTTTCCCCAATCGGGCCAGCTTTTTGGCTAATAGCCCCGTGCCGCAGCCCGCGTCCAGGATCATCAGTCTCCGCCCGCGAGAGAATTTTTTGACCAGTTTTTCGATCAGATAGTGGGTCGAGACATAGAAAAAATGCGAACCTTCATTCCGGTAGATGTTCTTGTATTCGGCAAGTTCCATCGTTATTTCTTAATCATTAATTTCCACCACAAAGGTACTATCTCCCGAAAAGTTTTGAATAAATGCTTAAAATTGAAAAACTGTGAATTGCCATGTTTCCTTGGATAGTGGTGGACCGAAACTTGCCGAAACCTCGCCCCTGCCTTTTGCGCCTTTTTGACAAGCTCGACACAAATTGAACCGCTATTGCTTTTCAGGCTGATTCCCCGCAAAAGTGATTTTCTAATCAGCCTGAAATCGCAGTCCACGTCGTAAATTGGTAGTAAGAAAGCCCAGCGCATCAGCAGGGCGTAGAAATTACCCATGATGACCCGGTAGGCAAAATCCTGCCTCTCCATTTTGATGCCGTTGACAAAGTTTACGTCCTTGGTCATCAGACTGAAAAGCAGGGGCAGCTCCCTGACGTCATACTGTCCATCGCCATCGGTATAGAAAACAAGGTCGTATTTAGCGTTTTTAAAACCATCTTTCAAGGCGCCGCCATAACCCCTGTTTCTTTTATGAAAAACCGGCCGAAATATCCCCTTGTACTTTTCGGCCATGACCTTAAGAACTTCCTGGCCTCCGTCCGAAGATCCATCATCAACGACGATCACCTCAAAACGATTCGTCAAACCTCTTAGTATGTCGACGGCATTATCGACCAAACCCCCGATGGTCAGTCGGTCGTTGTAGCAAGGAAAGAAAACGGAAATACTCGGCTTCTTCATACAAATCGCTATTATGCCACCCCTTCACTGTAAAGTCTTGACATTCGGGTAAATTTCGGAATATAGTGAATTTAGATTAACAGTTAATGGGTCTGATATGTATAAAGTGATGTTGGGGGTGAGGGTTGAAAGATTAATCACAACTTTCCAGAAAGCTACACAGGCCAAGTATGAACGACTAAGAATTCTCTTGGTTAAATACGGGCCGAACTTGGGCATGCCGCATTCCAGAAGGTTGACAAATAACTTATATGAACTAAGAATTCGCGGAACTCAAGAGATTCGATTCTTTTGTATCACCAAACGGGAAAGTATTCTGGTTTTCCACGGTTTCATCAAAAAGACTCAAAAAATACCAAAAAGAGAGATGATCCTCGTTTATAAAATGTTTGATGAAATAAAATAACATATATGATATACTTGGTTTTATGAGCAAAATGAAATTTATTAACTCAAAGATACTAACGAGAAAGCTTTTGGCCGACCCCGAGGTTAAACGCCTCTACGATGAAATGGAGGCTGAATATCAGATTATCAGTCGGCGGCTGGAAAAGAAGATGTCTCAGAAACAGTTAGCTGATAGGGTGGGGACCAAACAGTCCGCCATCAGCCGCCTCGAGTCGGGTAACTCCAACCCAAGCGTCAACTTCCTCTCAAAAGTAGCCAAGGCCCTTGGCGGAGAACTTCAGATCAGAATCGTCTAGGAAAGCGCGTATTTGATGATCGTCCAAATGGCGGCAACGCCGTCTTTCCAGCCAATTTTCTTGCCGTCGCCATAGCTTCGGCCGGCATAACTGACGCCCACTTCGTAGATGCGGAAGTTATTTTTGGCCGCCTTGACCGTAAATTCAGGATCAAAACCAAAACGATTCTCCTCCAGCACAATCTTTTGGGCCACCTCCTTCGTAAAAGCCTTATACCCCGTTTCTATATCGGTTAAGTTAAGGTTGGTAAAGCAATCGCAAAGCAAAGTAATCAATTGGTTAGCCACCCGGTGCCAGAAATAGATTACCCGGTGTGGGCCACTGCCGACAAAACGGGAACCAAAAACAACGTCCGCCCTGCCATCCAGAATCGGGGCGAGGAGAAAGTTCAGATCCGCCGGATCATATTCCAAGTCCGCGTCTTGAATAACAAAAATATCGCCTACAGCTTTCTCGAGAGCCGTTCGTATCGCCGCCCCTTTGCCTAGATTGTGTCGGTGGCAGAGAATTTTCACTCGACGGTCCCTTATCTTCTTCAATTCACCATTGGTTCTGTCAGTCGAGCCGTCGTCTACCACCACCAGGTTTATG